>Ga0114939_10000456_pt1 | contig 33974 bp, 35 predicted proteins | sample AshMeaCrysSpring_FD_87196 | JGI IMG/M metagenome (GOLD analysis project Ga0114939, IMG submission 87196) | Groundwater microbial communities from Big Spring, Nevada to study Microbial Dark Matter (Phase II) - Ash Meadows Crystal Spring | ecosystem: Environmental > Aquatic > Deep subsurface >...
ACTCTTCTCTCGGGCGCGCGGCGACTGCACGACGCGACGGGCATGGTGCACCACCACCTCGGCGTCTCGGGCTTTGCCGACCACGCCGTGCTCGCCGCCAACTCGCTCGTTCGCGTGAGCGAGGACCTGCCGTTCGCCGAGGCCGCGCTCTTCGGTTGCGCCGTGATCACGGGCGTGGGGGCGGTCGTGAACACCGCCGCGATGCCACGCGGCGCGTCGGCGGCGATCGTGGGGCTCGGCGGCGTCGGGCTCGCCGCACTGCTCGCGGCGCGCATGCTGGAGGCCGAGCACCTCGTTGCCATCGACATGAACGACGCCAAGCTCGCAGTGGCCCGGGAACTCGGCGCCACGGCCACCGTCAACGCGGCCGACCCGGACGCCGTCGCGAAAGTGCGGGAACTGACGCAGGGCGGCGTCGCCTACGCCTTCGAGATGGCCGGAGCGGCGCGCGCGCTCGAGCTCGCCTACCGCATCACGCGGCGCGGGGGGACGACCGCGAGCGCCGGCCTTTCGCATCCCGACCAGAAGTTCACCTTGCCGCACCTCGGGCTCGTCGCGGAGGAGCGAACGCTCAAGGGCAGCTACCTCGGGAGTTGCGTGCCCTCGCGCGACATCCCGCGCTACGTCGAGTGGTACCGCGAGGGCCGGCTGCCAGTGGACCGCCTGCTGAGCGAGCGGCTGCACCTCGAGGACATCAACGGCGGGTTCGACCGCCTCGCTGCGGGTGCGTCGATCCGCCAGGTGGTGGAGATTCCCTGATGACGGGCCGGGGCGCGTCCGCCACCAGGCGGAACCGGTTGCTCGATTTCAACGACGACACGGACGCAGCGCTCTTCACGCCCGTCAACGATGCGGTGATGGGCGGCCTGTCGTGGAGCCGCTTCGAGCAGGCCGGGCCCGGCATCGCCCGCTTCGCCGGCTATGTGTCGCTCGAGAACTTCGGCGGTTTCGCCTCCGTGAGGACGCCGCCCCGTTACTGGGGCACGGCGGAGGCCGTCGCCTTTGTACTGCGCGTGCGGAGCGACGGCCACACCTACAGGCTCACGGCCCGCACCGACGATGGCTTCGACAGCGTGCAGCACCAGTGCCGCTTCGATCCGCCTGCGGGCGAGTGGACGGAGGTTCGCCTGCCCGTCGCCGAGTTCGTCGCCACCTTCCGCGGGCGCCCGCTGTCCGGCGCGCGGCGACTCGACCCGGGCCGGGTGCGCGCGCTCGGATTCATGATCAGCGACCGGCAGGCGGGGTCCTTCGAACTGCTGCTGGACTGGATCGCCGTCGACGTGGGCTGACGCACGCTTCAGCGCGGCGGCATGCGAATCTTGTTCTCGATGTCCACGTACCGGGGGTCCTGCCGCAGTACGTCCATGACCGGATCGATGCGCAACGTGGTCAGCAGCGAGGCGCGCTCGACCACGGCCTGGTCCAGCCAGGTGAAGGCAAGATCCAATTCACCGAGTGCGGCACTGGCGGACGCAAGTTCGTAGGCCGACACATACTCCTCCCTGGCCCGACTCTCCAGGCGCGCGAGTTCCGCGCGCGCCTCATCCATGCGCCCCGCCTTCGCAAGGCCGACAGCCTTGAGGGACCGGCTGCCCGGGGCGACCGGCACGCCCTCCGCCAGGCTCGCAAGTGCGGCAGCGTGGCGCCCCTGCTGACTGTCCAGCGCGACCATGAGGCCGCGCGCGATGCTGCTGCGCGGATCAATCTCCAGCACGCGCCGGACCCGTGCCTCGGCCGCGTCGAACCGCCTGGTCCAGTAGAGTCCGCGCGCGTGTAGCAATGCGATGGGCAGCGAGTCCGGCTCCAGGTTACGGGCCATCTGCATCTCGACCAGCCCCTCGTCGCTGCGCCCCAGGAACAGCATCCAGTAGGCGCGCCACATGTGCGCCATCGCGTAACGCGGGTCGTGGCGGATGGCCTCGTCGAAGTCCTCGAGCGCCCCCTGCCAGTCGTGCTGGTAGGTCATGCGCAGGTGACCCCGGGTGGCATGCGCCTCGGCAAGATCCGGGTCCAGTTCCAGCGCGCGCTCGGAGGCGGCGAGCGCCTTCGGATAGACGTCCTCGGGCGCGCGTACGCCGAAGATCCCCTGCACCGCCAGGACGTCCGCGAGTCCCGAGTAGGCCAGCGCGAACTGCGGGTCCGCCGCGACCGCCTTCGAGTAGAAATCGATGGACTTGCGCAGGTCGTCGGGGGAACTGCGCCGGTTCCAGTAGTACCGCCCGTTCAGGAACAGGTCATAGGCGGCCGAATCGCTGGTAGCGTGGCGTCCGACCCGCTGTCGCTCGGCATCGGAAAGCTGCACCGCCAGCGCTGCCGTGACGCGGGCGGCGATCGAGTCCTGGACGGCGAAGATGTCCGTGTACTTCTCATCGAACTGGTCCGACCAGAGTTGCCGCCCGTCCTCCACCCGCAGCAGCCGCGCGGTGACACGCAGGCGCTCGCCGCTCTTCTGCACACTCCCGTCCAGTACCGATGCGACCCCAAGGTCGCGGCCTGCCGCCACCGGATCCTGCTCGAGCGTCGCAAACCGTCGCACCGAACTCAACGGACGCACGATGACGTCCGCCACGCCGCTCAGGCGTGTGATCAGCGTATCGGTCATGCCGAACTCGAGCGCCTCATCGCGGCTCGAGGTGACGATCGGCTTGAACGGCAACACCGCGAGGGTCGCGGGCGATGCACCTGGCGCGCGCACGGCGCCGCGGCCCCGCCAGTCGTGCGTCCAGGCGAAGTAGGAGATGGCGAGCGCGACCAGAGCGACGATGGCGACGTCGAGCGCGCGATGCGGTCGCACCCGGACCGTGGGGCCGGACGGCATGTCCTGCTCGCGCACCAGGCCGGAAGGCGTCAGCTCGAAGAACCACGCTATCGCGGCAACCAAGGGCAGCCCGAGCAGCAGCACGGTGACCAGCGCGCGCACGACCCACGCGGGCCAGATGAACGTGTCCGCCAGGAACCCCGCCACCTGTGCCAGGAGCCAGGTCGCCGCCAGGTAGGCGATCACCACGCGATCTACGTTGCGTCGCCTGAGTTCGGCCAGCCAGTGCCCCAAGCGCGTCCCCGGATTCCCCTCAGAACTGGCCTTTAGTCTCGACCACGAACTGTACCTTGTCGATGTCGGTCTCGCGGTCGAGCGGGAACGCGAGATCGATGTGCACGACGTTGCCGAACGCGGAGCGGCTCGAGCCGAGCCGCAGCCCGATGCCGACGTTCTTCAGGAGCCCGAAGCTCTCCGCGCCGGTGACGTCACGGCCCCAGGTCCGTCCCGCGTCGAAGAACGCCGCACCTGCGACGTGGAACAGCCGGAACGGATACCACTTCGTGTAGTAACGCTGCTCGAGCGTGAGCAGCGCACGCGAGGTTCCGGCCTGGTACGCGAACGGATACCCGCGCAGGCCCGTGTCGCCGCCGAGCGTGAGCTGCTGGTTCTCGTCGAGCTGCTCTGTGGCCGTCCCGGACACGCTGCCGAAGAACTTGCTCCGTGCCGAGGTCGTCCAGTAGAAACGCGCCTCCGCACCGAGGATGCCGTTCGCGATTTCGCCGTGCTCGTAACGACCCGACAGCCAGGCGGAGCCGAACAGCGACTGCCGCGGGTTGAGGTCCACGCCGTCGCGAACGTACGCCGAGAGCAGCACCGCGTCCGGTTCGGAACCCAGGGTCTCGGGCGCATACCCGAGTCGGACCCAGCCGCTCAAGCCCACCAGCACGTCTTCCGTGCGGCGGATCTGGTCCTGGTTCTCGCGCTCCTGGAACGCGTCCTCCACGAGTTCGAAACCGACCCACGGGTACACGAACTTCCGGTCCGTCGGCAGCGGCCCGGCGAGCTCGTAGCCGGGGACCGGCGCGAACCGGCTCTCGCTGTAGGTCGCGCCCCAGGTCCAGCGCTGCACCCAGCCGTTGCGCAGGCCCGCCGACCACCCGCCCGCGAGTTCGTAGAACTGCGCCTCGGTCTGGAAGCGGCCGACACGCTCGCCGTACTCCCAGCGTTCCGTGTCGAAGGTGCTGTCGCTCAGCGTCGTGCCCGCGGACCAGCGCGTGTCGAGCGAGTAGAACGGCCGGTGCAGCCGGAAGTACTTCGTGTCGCCGTCGTCCGCGTCGCTGTAGGCGATCGCGAGCTGCGTGTAGCTCCTGAGGAAGTGCGGGTCGGCGAAGAGGAAGGTGAGCGCCGTGCGCTCGACGTCCGATTCCCACTCGACCTGGAACTCCTGCCCGCGGCCCAGCAGGTTCTTCTCCTGGATCTGCACCGCGTACTCGTTCTCGCCGCCCGTGCGGCTGAAGTTCAGACCCGGGTTGAGCGTCCAGGTGTCGCGCGTGCGCACCTCGAGATCGACGGTCGTGCCGTCGTAGGCGACGGGCACGATCGTGGCGTCGTAGAGGTAGGGATTGGCCCGCAGGTTGCGCTCGGTCTCCCGGACGAGCCGGTCGCTGTAGGTCTCGCCTTCCTCGAAGAGCAGCTGCCCCCGGATCACCGAGGGGCGCGTGTTGATGTGGAGCTTGTTTGCCGCTCGATAGAACCAGCCATCCTCACCCTCGACGCTGGTGTCGAACACGTCGCTGGGAACCACCTTGATCCTGCCGATTTTCGCACCCCGGGCCTCGAGCTCCTCCGCCGACGGGATCGCCGCGGGATCGTCGCCCGCCCGCACCGCCATCGCCACGAGAAGCGCGGCGAGCGGTGCGAGGGTTCGCACCCCGACGCACGTACTGGACCCGTGGCGCACCCGGCTCCCGCGCTACGGCATCAGGACGGTGGAGCCGACCGTCCGCCGGCCTTCGAGGTCGCGATGGGCCTGCGCCACGTCCTGAAGGGCGTAGGTCTGGCCGATCTCGATGCGCACGGCGCCACGACCGATCACCTCGAAGAGTTCGCGCGCCGCACGCACGAGCTCGCCACGGCTGGCAATGTAGTGAAAGAGCGTCGGTCGGGTCAGGAACAGCGAGCCTCGTTTCGCGAGTTCGAGCGGCTGGATGGCCGGGGCCGGGCCCGACGCATTGCCGTAACTCACCATCAGGCCGAGCGGCCGGAGCGCGTCCAGCGATGCGAAGAACGTGTCCTTGCCGACCGAGTCGTAGACGACGTCCGCACCGCGACCGCGCGTGATCTCGCGCACGTGCGCCGGCAGGTCGTCGCGTCCCTGGACGAGCGTGTGCTGACAGCCGTGCGCCCGCGCGACTTCCGCCTTCGCCTCGCTGCCCACGACGCCGATCACCGTCGCGCCCAGTTCGCGTGCCCACTGCAACGCGATGAGGCCGACACCGCCGGCGGCCGCGTGGATGACGACCGCATCGCCCTTCTTCACCCGATGCGTCCGGCGCAGCAGGAAATGCGCGGTGAGTCCCTTCAGCATCGCGGCGGCGGCGAGCCGGTCGCTCACGCCGTCCGGGATCGGGGCGACCCGCGCAGCCGGCATGCACCGGTACTGCGCGTAGGCTCCGCCCTGCGACGAGACGTAGGCCACCCGATCACCGACGGCGACCCCGCGCACGCCAGGACCGACTGCCTCGACGACGCCCGCCGCCTCGCGCCCGAGCCCCGTCGGCAACGGATTCGGGTACAGGCCCGTGCGCTCGTAGACGTCGATGAAGTTGAGGCCGACCGCCGTCTGGCGGATCAGCACCTCGCCACGCCCCGGCTCGCCCGGGTCGAGCGGCTCCCAGCGGAGGACGTCCGGTCCGCCGTAGGCGTGGATGCGGATGGCGTGGGGCATTGAGAAAGGGGGGCAGTGATCAGGGGGTAGGGGGTAGTGTAAGAGAGGCCGGCGGACGTTGCCGGTGCCGTCTTCCACTATCCCCTACCCCCTAGTCATTACCCCCTTCTCCGAGTGGCGCTTCCGCAATCACCAGCTCCGCCACCGGCCGCCCGCCGATCAGGTGCTCCTCGATGATCCGGTCGAGGTTGGCCGGGGTGCAGTCGCGGTACCAGGTGCCGTCCGGGTAGACGACGGCGACGGGGCCCGCCATGCAGACCCGCAGGCAGTCGGCCCGGGTGCGCAGCACGCCGCCCTCCGCGTCCTGCAGCCCGAGTTCGCGCAGGCGGCGCTTCAGGTGCTCCCAGCTCTGCTCTGCCTGCTCGCGCGGGGCGCACTTTCCGCCAACGCACAGGAACACGTGCCGCCTCTGGCGGCCGATGCGGAGCTTCTCGAGGGCAGTGGCGAGCGGGTCGGGCAAGCCGTCAGAGAGCCTGGTCGTCGGCCTCGCCGGTACGGATGCGGATGGCGCGCTCGAGGTCGGAGATGAAGATCTTGCCGTCGCCGACCTTGCCCGTACGGGCCGCGCTCACGATCGCCTCGACCACCTGGTCGACGAGCGAATCCTTGACCGCGACCTCGATGCGGGTCTTCGGCACGAAATCGACCACGTACTCGGCCCCGCGGTAAAGCTCGGTGTGGCCGCGTTGCCGCCCGAAGCCCTTGACCTCCGTCACCGTCATGCCGGACACGCCGAGTTCCGACAGGGCGGCGCGCACGTCGTCCAGCTTGAAGGGTTTGATGATTGCGCTGATCAGCTTCATAGGGCTCTGGCTCCTGAACTTTTCGTCATTCTCCGGCGGAGATCGCTCCAGCCAATATGCAGAAACCGTGCCGACCCCCGGAGCCCGGCCTTTCCGCCGCCCGCGGGCCGCGGCCGCACCAGCATGGAGCGCGCGGGGGACCCCCCTTGCCCGACCGTGGTGCGGCGGGGGTGACCAGCATAGCAGCGACCGCTCCCCCGATTGTGCACTTGCGGAAAAGCCCGCGCTCCCATATCAAACACCCATGTCCGGGAACTTCCTCATCGTCGGGGCGAGCCACGCCGCGGTCCAGGCGATCGACACCCTGCGCCGCGAGGGGCACGCGGGGCCGATCGTCCTGGTGGGCGACGAGCCCCACCTGCCCTACAACCGCCCGCCCCTGTCGAAGAAATTCCTCTCCGGGGAGCTCGAACGGGAGCGGCTGCTGCTCAGGAGCCCCCAGTTCTACGAGCAGGCGCGCGTCGAGACGCGGCTCGGCGTGCGGGTGACGGCGATCGATCGCACCGACCGGCGCGTGCGCCTGAGCGACGGCGGGGAGCTCGGCTACGAGAAGCTCCTGCTCTGCGTCGGAAGCCGGCCGCGGCGGCTCGAAGTGCCCGGCCACGACCTCGCGGGCATCCATTACCTGCGCACGATCGCCGACGTCGAGGCGATCCGTGGCGACCTGGCGCCCGCGCGACGCCTCCTCGTCGTGGGCGCCGGCTACGTGGGGCTCGAGGCGGCCGCGAGCGCGCGGCACCTGGGGCTCGACGTGACGGTGCTCGAGATGGCGGACCGGCCGTTGAACCGGGTGGTCGCGCCGGAGCTCTCCGCGTTCTACACCCGTCGCCACGAGCGCGAGGGCGTGCGCATCCACTGCAACAGTTCGGTCACGGCCTTCGAGGGCGACGGCCGCGTCCAGGCCGTGGTGTGCGCCGGCGAGCGCTACCCCGCCGACCTCGTCATCGTCGGCGTGGGCATCCTCCCGGACGTGAGCCTCGCCGCGGCCGCGGGCATCCGCTGCGAGAACGGCGTGTGGGTCGACGAGCAGTGTCGCACCTCCGACCCGCACGTGTTCGCGGCCGGTGACTGCACCAACCACCCGAGCGTGCGTTACGGGCGCCGGGTGCGGCTCGAGTCGGTCGACAACGCCGTGGAGCAGGGCAAGACCGCGGCGGCCAACATGTGCGGCCGTCCCGCGCGTCACGAGCACGTGCCCTGGTTCTGGTCGGACCAGTACGACGTGAAGCTGCAGATCGCGGGCCTTTCCGAGGGCTATGACCAGGCGATCGTGCGCGGTGACCCCGACTCGGGCAGTTTCGCGCTCTACTACCTCCGGCAGGGCGAACTGCTGGCCGTCGACGCCGTCTCGAGCCCGAAGGATTTCATGACCGGCAAGAAGTGGATCGCCGAACGCAGGCACCCGGACCCGGTGAAGCTGGCCGACACCGGCATCGACCTGAAGACCATCTGAGAGGACGCATGAACAACAACAAGAAGACGGGCCGCACGCTCGTCACCGACGACGCGTCGCGGGCCATGCTCGCGACGCTCGGCCAGTGGACCGGCGGCCTCTCGCCGCAGGCCTTCGGCGGCGCGTGGCTGGACGTGCTGGCGCGCCTCGCGACGGCGCCGGGGCGACAGGCCGCACTTGCGCGCTCGGCGCTGCAGAAGTCGCTGGCCCTCGCGCAGTTCGCGGGATCGTCGCTCGGCGGCGGCAAGGCGCCGGAGGCCGACGGCACTCCGTACGCGAGCCGCTTCGCCGACCCCGCCTGGTCGAAGTTCCCGTTCAACGTGCTCGCGCAGTCGTTCCTGACCGCCTCCGAGCTGGCGCGCGAGGCGGTGAGCAACGTGCCCGGCGCGTCCCCGTCAGCGGAGAACATCGTCGGCTTCACGGTGCGCGAGGGTCTCGAGCTCGTGGCCCCCGACAACTACCTGCCGACCAACCCGCAGCTGATCCGCCAGACCATGGACGAGAACGGCCGCAACCTCCTGCGCGGCGGCAAGCACCTCGCCGAGGACCTCGTGCGCACGCTGCGCGGGCAGGGTCCCGTCGGCGTCGAGAACTACACGGTCGGCGAGCACGTGGCGGCCACGCCGGGCAAGGTCATCCTGCGTACCCGCCTCATGGAACTGATCCAGTACTCGCCGCAGACCCCCTCGGTGTACGCCGAGGCGGTGCTGATCGTCCCGGCCTGGATCATGAAGTACTACATCCTCGACCTGTCGCCGAAGAACTCACTGGTGAACTACCTCACCGGCCTCGGCCACACCGTCTTCATGATCTCCTGGAAGAACCCGACGGCTGAGGATCGCGACGTCTCGATGGACGACTACCTCGAGCAGGGCGTGCTCGCCGCGCTCGACGCGGTGACGGCCGTGGTTCCGAAGCGCAAGGTGCACGCGGTCGGCTACTGCATCGGCGGCACGCTGCTCGCGATCGCCTCCGCGGTGCTGGCCGCGCGCGAGGACGAACGACTCGCCAGCGTGACGATGTTCGCGGCGCAGACGGACTTCAGCGAGCCGGGCGAGCTCTCGATCTTCATCAGCCCGGCTCAGCTCGCGATGCTCGAGGCGCTGATGTGGAAGGAAGGCGTGCTCGAGAGCCGGCAGATGGGCGGCGCGTTCCAGCTGCTGCGCACCTACGACCTGCTGTGGGCGCCCTCCATCGGCACGTACCTGAAGGGCGAGCGCATGGGCGTGAACGACCTGATGTCGTGGAACGCGGACGGCACGCGCATGGCCTACCGCATGCACACGGACTACCTGCACCAGCTCTACCTCATGAACGACCTCGCCGAGGGACGCTACGTGGCGCTCGGGGAGACGATCAGCCTCTCGGACGTCACCGTGCCGATGTTCGTCGTCGGGACGGAGACGGACCACGTCGCGCCCTGGCGCTCCGTGTACAAGGTCGGCAAGCTCGTGCGCTCGACCGATTACACGTTTTGCCTCACGAGCGGCGGACACAACGCGGGCATCATCAGCGGACCCGTGCACCCGAAGCGCCGCCACCGCGTGCTGCAGACGAAGTCCGGCGCACGGCTCATGCCGCCCGGGAAGTACCTCGAGAAGGTCGAGCCACAGCCCGGTTCCTGGTGGCCGACCTGGGCGAAGTGGATCGAGGAACGCTCGACCTCGCGGAAGGTTCCACCGCCGCCGATGGGCGCCGCGAAGAAGGGCCTGAAGCCGGTCTGCGACGCGCCGGGGACGTATGTGAAAGCCAAGTGACTGGTGACTGGCGGATAGCGGATAGTCAGAGCGGAGAGTCGTGCGGGGCGTCAGTCGAGGCGCTTGCGGAAGCGGCGGGTCGCAATCGCGAGTGCGATCGCCAGAAACACGGCGAGCTTGGCGGCCTGGGTCCCGAGGTCGGTGATCGGCGCGCCGCGCAGCACGATGCCGCGGATCATCTCCACGAAGTGCGTGAGCGGCAGCGCCTGCGCGAGCCACTGCGCGGGCTTCGGCATGCCGTCGAACGGGAACACGAATCCGGAGAGCAGGATCGACGGCAGCAGCGTCAGGAACGCCATCTGGAAGGCCTGCAGCTGTGTCTGCGCGAACGTCGAGATCAGCAGGCCGAGCGTGAGGGTGGCGGCGATGAAGAGCGCCGCCGCGAGGTAGAACTCGAGCACGCTGCCGTTCACCGGCACGTCGAAGAGCAGCGTGCCCACGACCAGCACGAGCGTCGCCTGCAGCAGGCCGATGAAGACGTACGGCAGCAGCTTCCCGGCCATCAGCTCCCAGGAGCGGATCGGCGTGGTGATGAGGAGCTCGAGATTGCCCCGCTCGCGCTCCCGCACGATCGCCGCGGCCGTGAAGATCACCATGGTCATGTTGAGGATCACGCCGATCAGCGCCGGCACGATCTGCACGGCGGTGCGGCGTTCCGGGTTGAACTCGGTGTAGATCGAGTAGAAGCCGGTACGCGGCGGGTAGGCTCCGTCCCGCGCTGGCAGCGGCACCGACGCGAGCGAGCGGGCCACGCCGTCCACCATCGGTTCGCTGCCGTCCACGAGGAGCTGCACCGCGGCGCGTTCGGGATCGAGGCGGCGGCGCTCGAAGTCCGCCGGGATCACGATGCCGACGGAAAGCTCGCCCGAGTCGATGCGACGGCGCAGGTCCGCCACGCTCGGGCTCGGCGCCTGGAGCTCGATCACGCCGGTCGCCTCGAGGTCGGCCGCGAGCGCCCGCGACAGGCTGGTGCCCGCCTCGTCGACGACGGCCGCCTTGAGGCCGCGGACGTCGAAGTTGATGGCGTAGCCGAACAGCAGGATCTGCATCAGCGGGATGCCGACGATCATGCCGAAGGTGACGCGGTCGCGCGCCAGCTGGCGGAGCTCCTTCTGCATCACCGCGAAGATGCGCTGGAACACGACGACCTCAGGCGACTTCGCGCCCGGCTTCGGGGCCGTTGCGGAACCCCGTCGCCGCGACGAATACGTCCTCGAGGCTCGCGCCGACCGACTCGACCCGAGCCTCGACGCCGGCCGAGCGGAGCCGCTCGCGGACCCTCGCCTCGGGCGATTCCGCGGCGGGATCGATGAGCACGTGCAGGCGCACGCCGAGCTGCGCCACGCTCAGCACCGCCGGGTCGCCCGCGAGCGCGATGCGCGCCGCGGCAGTGTCCGCCGCCTCGACCTCGACGACCGCGGCGGGGATGTCGCGCATCAGGTCCTGCGGTACTCCCTCGGCCACGAGCCGCCCCTCCGCGAGGATCGCGAGCCGGTGGCAGCGTTCGGCCTCGTCCATGTAGTGCGTCGAGACGAGGATCGTGATGCCACGGTGCACGAGCGCGAAGAGGCTCTCCCAGAAATCGCGGCGGCTCTGCGGGTCCACGGCGCTCGTAGGCTCGTCGAGCAGCAGCAACTCCGGCTCGTGCAGCGTCGCCGAGGCGAGCGCGAGCCGCTGGCGCTGCCCCCCGCTCAGGGTGCCGGCCCGCTGCCCGAGGATGGGGCCGAGGCCGTACTCCTCGGCGCGCGCGGCAATGCGCTGTCTCCGCTCGAGCGCCGTGAGCCCGAACACCCGGGCCACGAACTCAAGGTTCTCGCGCACGGTGAGGTCGTCCCACAGCGAGAAGCGCTGCGTCATGTAGCCGAGCTTGCTGCGCAGTTCCTCGGCCTGCTGGGGCATGCGGTAGCCGAGTACGTCGACGGTGCCGGCGGACGGCTCGAGCAGGCCGCACAGCATGCGGATCGTGGTCGACTTGCCGGAGCCGTTCGGTCCGAGGAAGCCGAAGATGCGGGCCCGCGGAATCGTGAGGTCGACGCCGTTTACCGCGACGAGACGGCCGAACCGGCGCGTGAGACCGCGCGCGACGATGGCGGCATCCCGGGTCATCCGCGCCGTCTCAGGGCGACTCCGCGAGCGTGACTTGCACAGGCACGCCCGCCGGAAGGCCGGCGGCCGCCGGGTCGTCGACCGCGATCTCGGCGAGGTAGCTCAACCGCGTGCGATCCTTCTGGGTGAGCGAGTAGTAGGGCGTGAAGCTCGCTTCAGCCGAGACGTAACGGACCGTTCCGGCGAGCGGCTCGGCCACGCCATCGATCCGGAGCCGGGTCCGCGCACCCGCGGCGTACGCGGAGCGGAGCGGCTCCGGCACGTAGACACGGGCATACGGCGTGCCGTCGGCGAGCAGCACGGCGACGGGCGCACCAGCCGGCGGGCGCTCACCGATCTCGTACGGCAGGGCCTCGACGAGACCGGCGCGCGGCGCACGTACGACGTAGCGCGATGCCGTGGTCTCGAGTTCGGCGAGACCGGCCTTCGCCCGCGCCACCGCCGCCTCGGCCTGCGCGACCTGTTCCGGCCGGGTACCCTCGAGCAGCAGCTCGAGCCGGGCGTCGGCCTGCTCGCGCGACGAACGCGAGGCGTCACGGCGGGCGCGGGCCTGGTCGAGGCTGGAGGCGGAGAGGAGCCTGCGCTCGACCAGCGAGCGAACGCGCTCGTACTCGCGGGTGTCGGTCGCGAGCGCGCTATCGGCCCCGGCGAGCGCCGCCCGCGCCTCGTCGATCTCGCGTTGCCGGGGTCCGCCGCGCAGGTCCGCGAGCCGCCGCTCCGCCTCGTCGACCGAGGCGCGTGACTGGTCGAGGCGCGGCTGCATCGTGCCTGCCTCCTGGCGCACGAGGATCGCCCCCGCGTCCACCGCCTCGCCCTCGCGAACCGGGATCTCGACGATGCGCTCGTGCGATTCGGCGACGAGTTCGAGCCGGTCGCGCTCGAGCGTCCCGTGCACCTCGCGGACGGCGTCGTCGCGCGCGCAGCCCGGGGCCGCGAGCGAGGCGAGCGACACGAGGAAGGAGGCGAGAATCGGGCGCATCGGCACCTGGCCGGAGGTGTGGATCTCCAGCCAGCTTAGCGCATCGGCAGAGGAGCGGCTGCGGGGGACTCAGCCCGCCAGCAGGTCGACCGCAACCACCGAGGCGATGTCGTCGATGGCCCCCGGCGCGCCCACCTCGAATCCCTGGGCGTAGTCGACGCCGAGCTCGCGCAGCTTCTCGAGAACGGCCGGTGTCTCGACGGATTCGGCGACGATCTTCTTCCCCATGACGTGCCCGATGTCCTTGATCGAGCGCACCATCGCGTAGTCGACCTGGTCCTGGGAGATGTTGCCGACGAACATGCCGTCGATCTTGAGGTACTCGACCGCCAGCGCCTTGAGGTAGGCGAACGAGGACACGCCGCTGCCGAAATCGTCGAGGCTCGTCGCGCAGCCGAGGCGGCGCAGGTCGTTGATCAGCTGGTTGGCGCGCGCCAGGTTCGCGAGCGCGACGCTCTCGGAGATCTCGAAGCCGAGGCGGCGCGGATCGACGCCGGCTGCGGCCGCCGTCTGCCGCACGAACACCGGGGTCTCCGGATCGGCCACCGAGTCCTTCGACAGGTTGATGAAGAACCGCGACACCCGCCCGAGGGCCGCCGGGTGCCGGCGCATCCAGTCGAGCGTCGCGGCGATCACCCAGCGGTCGTAGCGCACCGAGAGGTTGTAGCGCTCGACGGAAGGCAGGAACGCGCCGGGCGGGACGGTGCGCCCGGTCTCGTCGCGCATGCGCACCAGGACCTCGTAGTGCGGCGGCTCGTCGGAGCCTGCCGCGAGCGGCTGGATCCGCTGCGCCTCGAGGAACAGGCGGTTGTCCGTGAGCGCCCGCTTCGCGCGCGCGACCCACTCCTGCTCGCCGTGCCGGCGTGCGACGATCGCCGCGTCTTCCTGGAAAACCTGGACGCGGTTGCGTCCTGCGTCCTTGGCCGCGTAGCACGCCGCGTCCGCCGCATCCATCACCTGCGCCAGGCGGCGGAAGTGCGGATTCACGATCACCACGCCGATGCTCGCGCCCAGCGTGAAGGCCTGGGTTCCCCAGACGAACTGGAAGCCCGCCACGGCCCGAAGCAGGTTGTTCGCGACCTGCAGTGCGTCGCCCGGTCCGCAGTTGTGCAGCAGCACGACGAATTCGTCGCCGCCGAGCCGCGCGACCACGTCGGCCTGCCGCACCTTCTGCTGCAGCACGTGCCCGAGCTGACGCAGGAGCTCGTCGCCCGCGACGTGCCCGCAGGTGTCGTTCACGGCCTTGAAGCGGTCGAGGTCGAGGTAGCAGACCGCGTGCTGCGCACCCGTCGCCTGCGTCATCTCGATGGCGCGCTGCAGCCGCATCTCGAACTCGCGGCGGTTGGCGAGCCCGGTCAGCGGATCGTGGCTCGCATCGTAGGACAGCTGCTGCGAGAGCTCGTGCGCGGCCGTGATGTCGGTGAGAGTGCCCTCGTAGAAGAGCACCCGCCCCTCGGCATCGCGCACGACCCGCGAGTTCTCGAGCACGACGATCTTGCTGCCGTCGCGCCGCTTGAGGACGAGCTCCGCGTTGCGGACCTCGCCGGACTCCGCCATGGCCCGCGCCCACTCCTCGCGGTGGCCGGGATCCATGTAGATGTCCTGCGCGACGTCGACGGCCAGGAGTTCGTCCTCAGAGTCGTAGCCGAGCATGCGCACGAGCGCCGGGTTTGCCGCCATGAACTTGCCGTCCGGCGTGGTCTGGAACACCCCGGCGGTGACGTTCTGGAAGAGCTCGCGGTAGCGCTGTTCCGAGGCTTTGAGCGCCTTGAGGGTATGAGTGCGCTCGGTGGCGTAGCGCAGCACCTTGTCGAGCAGCTGCGCGCTCACCTGTTCCCTCACGAGGAAGTCGAGGGCGCCGCGGTCCACGGCTTCCCTGCCGAGGTCGTCGTCGCTGGGATCGACGAGTATCACGACCGGCACCTGCGGCGCCTTCGGCTGCACGCGCAGGAAGGTCGTGAGACCGAGGCTGTCCGGCAAATTCAGGTCGAGCAGGATCGCGTCGATCCGGCCGAGCTTCAGCAGGGCGAGGCCGTCAGCGAGGGTGGCCGCCGTTTCCATGCGGAATGGCTGGCCGCGAATCCCGGACAGCGCCTCGCCGACGCGCGCATGGTCGTCGTTCTGGGCGCAGATCAGGAGGACGGTGGCCGACATCTTGAGCCGGAGTATACGGTCCGGGGCGCTCGCCAAAGTGTGAGCCAGGGACTCACCCGCCCCGGCCGGGTGTGAGGCCGGTCACATCTAGAACGGCAGCATTTCCGCGAAGTCGCCGGGCTTGACCACCAGCACGTCGCAACCGAGATGGTCGAGGACCCGCTCCGCCGTGCTGCCCACGAAGAGCTCCTGCAGGCGGCTCCTCGACACCGCGCCCATGACGAGGAGGTCGGCGCGCAGCCGCTCCACCACGCGTGGCAGCACCTCGACGGCCGATCCCTGCTCCAGCCTCACGCGCTCCGGCGGCAGTCCGTGAGCCGCGACCACGGACGCGAGGACCGCCCCGACCCGCTCGCGCTCCGCCTCGACGATCTCCCGGGCGCTCACGCCGGTCTCAAGCGGCATGCCCGCCATCGAGGTCATGGTGGCGAGCAGCGCGGCCGGGAAGAACGCATGGACCGCGTGCACCTCGCCGTCGAGGCGGCGGGCCAGCAGCTCGGCGTACTCGAGGATGTCGTGGTCGAGGGACGCCGGCTTGTCGCCGAGGTGCTCGGGGTCGAGCGCCGCGACGACATGGGGCGTCTCGCCCCACTCCGTCGGCTTCGCCAGCAGCAAGGGGACCGGGCAGTTCCGGATGAGGTTCCAGTCGGTATTCGTGAAGAGCGTGCGGCGGATCGCCGAATGGTAGTGCGTGTCCTTGACCACGAGATCGGGGCACGACTCCTCGACCCGGCGCAGGATCCCGCGGTAGACAGGGTTGTCCCAGTGCACATGCGTCTCGGTCGCGATGCCCTCCGAGCGCAGTTCGTCCGCGCGCTCCTCGAGGAATTCCATGCGCTCGGCGACGAACTCGTCCCGCAGCTCACGCATCCGGTCGGTTTCTGCGAGCGGCTTGCCGCTCAGGGCCGGATCGAAGTCGCAGATGAACAGCTCGAGCGTGGCGTCGAAGCGGCGCGCGAGGAGCGTGGCCTTCTCGAGGGCGGGCTGTGCGGCTGCGGTCGGATCGATGACGGCGAGGATGCGATCGATGCGTTTCATGGCCGCCCCCTTCATCAGACCTGTCTAATACTTCGACAATACTGTGGGGTCGGCTGTACAAAGCCGCAATCGGGGGAATATGCTGCGGAAAATACCTACGTCGGGACCGCTGTCACGCCTGTCCGCAGGCCGGGCCCATCCGTACCATTGCGCTGTCTGTGTGCATTGCATGCAGCGCAGGGAAAGATTTCCATCCTCTCGAGGCGAGCATGAATACGAAGGCCACTCATTACAACGACAAGGTGGTCCGGCAGTTTGCGATCATGACCGTGGTCTGGGGCATCGTCGGCATGCTGGTCGGCGTCCTGATCGCGGCGCAACTGCTGTGGCCCGACCTGCTGCCAGGCTGGTCCTTCCTGTCCTACGGCAGGCTGCGACCGCTGCACACCAACGCGGTGATCTTCGCGTTCGGCGGCAGCGCCCTCTTCGCGACCTCCTACTACATCGTGCAGCGCACCTGCCACGTGCGGCTGTTTTCCGACGGGCTCGCAGCGTTCACTTTCTGGGGCTGGCAACTCGTCATCCTGCTCGCCGCAGTCACGCTGCCGCTCGGCATCACCACCAGCAAGGAGTATGCGGAGCTCGAGTGGCCGATCGACATCCTGATCGCGGTGGTGTGGGTCGCCTACGCCGTGGTGTTCTTCGGCACCATCGCGCTGCGCAAGGTGAAGCACATCTACGTGGCGAACTGGTTTTTCGCGGCCTACATCATCACGATTGCCGTGCTGCACATCGTGAACAGCCTCGCGATTCCCGTCACGCTCACCAAGTCGTACTCGCTGTACCCGGGCGTCGTCGACGCCATGGTGCAGTGGTGGTACGGCCACAACGCGGTCGGCTTCTTCCTGACCGCGGCGTTCCTCGGCATGATGTACTACTTCGTCCCGAAGCAGGCGGGCCGCCCGGTGTACTCGTACCGGCTGTCGGTCGTGCACTTCTGGGCCCTGATCTCGATCTACATGTGGGCGGGCCCGCACCACCTGCACTACACGACGCTGCCCGACTGGGCACAGTCGCTCGGCATGGTCTTCTCGCTGATCCTGCTCGCGCCGTCGTGGGGCGGCATGATCAACGGCATCATGACCCTGTCGGGCGCCTGGCATAAGCTGCGCACCGACCCGATCCTCAAGTTCATGATCGTCTCGCTGTCGTTCTACGGCATGTCGACCTTCGAGGGGCCGATGATGTCGATCAAGACGGTGAATGCGCTCTCGCACTACACCGACTGGACGATCGGCCACGTGCACTCCGGCGCGCTCGGCTGGGTGGCGATGATCTCGATCGGCACCATGTACGCGCTCATCCCGAAGCTCTACGGCCGCACCGAGATGTACAGCACCCGGCTGATCGACGTGCACTTCTGGACCACGACGATCGGCGTCGTGCTCTACATCACCTCGATGTGGATCGCCGGCGTCATGCAGGGCCTCATGTGGCGCGCGACGAATGCCGACGGGACGCTCACCTACGCGTTCATCGAGTCGATCAAGTCCACCTACCCGTACTACGCCGTGCGCCTCCTCGGCGGCACGCTGGTGCTCGCGGGGATGTTCCTCATGGCTTACAACGTCTGGAAGACGATCGCCGCGCGCACCAGCACGGCGGACGTTCCGGTCGTGCAGCCGGCCTGACTGGGGTAGGCATATGAACCACGAATCAGTCGAAAAAAATGTCGGCCTGATGGGCGTGCTGATCGCGCTCGTCATCAGCTTCGGCGGCCTCGTGCAGATCGTTCCGCTGTACTTCCAGGGCGCGGGCACGGACCCGGCCCCGGGGGTGAAACCGTACCCGGCGCTCAACCTCGCCGGCCGCGACGTCTACGTCCGCGAAGGCTGCTACGTCTGCCACTCGCAGATGATCCGGCCGTTCCGCTCCGAGACCGAGCGCTACGGGCCGTTCTCGCTCGCGGGCGAGTCCGTGTACGACCACCCGTTCCAGTTCGGCTCGAAGCGCACGGGGCCCGACCTCGCGCGCGTCGGCGGCCGCTACTCGGACGACTGGCATCGCGTGCACCTGCTGAACCCGCGCGACGTGGTACCGGAGTCCAACATGCCGCGGTTCCCGTGGCTCGCGACCGCGAAGGTGGACGGCGCCCGGGTGACGGCGAGCATGGAGGCGCTGCGCAGGATCGGCGTGCCCTACACGGACGCCGAGATCGGCGGTGCCGCGGCGGCGGTGGAAGGCAAGACCGAGCTGGACGCGCTCGTCGCGTACCTGCAGGGTCTCGGAATCAACGCGTCTGCGGGCCGCTGAGCATGGACATCGGCACGATTCGCGGCCTCGCGACGCTCGTCGCGATGCTCGCCTTCATCGGACTGGTGGCCTGGGCCTACAGCAGGCGACGCAAGGCGGACTTCGACGAGATGGCGAACCTGCCGTTCAACGAGTACCCGCCTGAGAAGGACAAAGGGAGCAAGACCCCATGACTACCGGTTGGAGCCTGTTCGTCATTGTCGTGACGATCCTGAACATTCTCGCCTGCGTCTGGCTGCTGCGCTGGACGTCGAAACCGAAGAGCGCAGCGGAGAAGATCGGCGGCGGCGCCGACACGGGGCACGTGTGGGACAAGGATCTCCGCGAGTACAACAACCCGCTGCCGCGCTGGTGGCTGTGGGTTTTCTACATCACGGTGGTCTTCGCCGTCGTGTACCTCGTTCTCTACCCCGGTCTCGGCACCTTCAGGGGCATCAAGGGCTGGACACAGCTGGGCCAGTACGAGGCCGAGAGGGCCGCGGCCGAGCAGCAGGCGGCTGCCTACCTCGCACCGTTCGCCACCATGACCGTCGCGGAGCTCGCGGCCGACGGCAAGGCGATGGCGACCGCGCGCAACCTGTTCCAGGTGAACTGCGCTCAGTGCCACGCTTCCGACGGCGGCGGAGCGAAGGGCTTCCCGAACCTCGCCGACAGGAACTGGCAGTGGGGCGGTGACCCTGACACGGTCGTACAGACGATCATGGCCGGCCGGATGGCGGCGATGCCGCCCTGGGGCCAGGTGCTCGGCGCCGCGGGCGTCGACCAGGTCGTGGCCTACCTGCAGCAGATCTCCGGCCAGTCGACCGACGCGGCGCTCGCGGCGGCAGGCCAGCCGCTGTTCGAGACGAACTGCGCCGCCTGCCACGGTGTCGACGGCAAGGGCAACGCACTCCTCGGCGCGCCGAACCTGACCGACGACATCTGGCTGTACGGCGGTGACGCGGCGACGCTCAAGTTGACGCTCGAAAACGGCCGCAACGGCCAGATGCCGGCTTTCGGCGACCGGCTCGGCCAGGAACGCGTGCGCCTGCTCGCGGCCTACGCGCTCAAGATGTCGGAGTCCGGCTCGTAAGGGCAACCGGGCATGTTCGGGGTTCATTCCGACGAGTACTCCGGAAAGCTGCGGTGGCCGCGTCTCGGTCAGGACGTGGCCATCGTGGCCTGGCCCTCCTTCCTCGTCGCGAGCGTCGCGACGATGGTCTGCTTCGCCTTCCTCGACCCGCTGCTCGTCGGCAACGACGACTACCCGCCGCCCGCGTTCTCGACGCGCATGACGGGCTACGCCGTCGGGTTCTTCTTCTTCTGGCTGGTGTCGTCGCTCTCCAGCCTGCTGACCCTGTACCTCGTCCGCACTGCCCACCCGGAACCCACCGAGACCGACGAGAACGCTGACGGCGGGGCGCGGAGTACCGAATGACCACCCCCGAGACGGAACTGGATGGCGGGTTGTACGCGGCCCGCCAGAAGATCTACCCGCGCGAAATCGACGGACGCTTCCAGAAGCTGCGCACCATCGCGGCCTGGGTGCTGCTCGGCATCTTCTACGTGATCCCGTGGATCCCGTGGCACGGCCGGCAGGCGGTGCTCTTCGACCTGCCCGCGCGCAAGTTCCACATCTTCGGCCTCACGCTCTGGCCGCAGGATTTCTATTTCCTCACGTGGCTGCTGATCATCGCGGCGCTCTCGCTCTTCTTCTTCACCGCGCTCGCGGGGCGCCTCTTCTGCGGCTACGCCTGCCCGCAGACGGTGTGGACCGAGACGTTCCTGTGGATGGAGCGCTTCGTCGAGGGCAGCCGCTCGCAGCAGATGAAGCTCGCGAAGGCGCCCTGGACGGCGGACAAGGTCCTGCGCAAGGCGGCCAAGCAGTTCCTGTGGATCACCTTCGCGCTGTGGACGGGCTTCACCTTCGTCGGCTACTTCACGCCGATCACCGAGCTCGCAGGCCTGATCGCGAGCTTCTCCACGGGCCCGTGGGAGACGTTCTGGGTCCTCTTCTACGGCGGCGCCACCTACGTGAACGCCGGCTTCATGCGCGAGCAGGTGTGCAAGTACATGTGTCCTTACGCGCGCTTCCAGAGCGCGATGTTCGACAAGGACACGCTGATCATCACCTACGACGAGACCCGCGGCGAGCCGCGCGGCGCGCGCAAGAAGGGCGTGGATCCGAAGTCGAAGGGCCTCGGCGACTGCGTCGACTGCACGATGTGCGTGCAGGTCTGCCCGACCGGCATCGACATCCGCAAGGGCCTGCAGTACGAGTGCATCGCCTGCGCCGCCTGCATCGACGCCTGCGACGAGGTGATGGACAAGGTGGGTTACCCGCGCGGGCTCATCCGCTACGACACTCAGCACGGCCTCGAGGGCAAGCCGAAGCGCGTCGTGCGGCCGCGCACCATCGTCTACGCCACGCTGCTCGCCCTGCTCGTCGCCGGCCTCGCGTACACCATCACCCACCGCAACGTGGTGGGCGTCGACATCCTCCGCGACCGCAACGCGCTCTACCGCGAGCGACCGGACGGCAAGGTCGAGAACGTCTACAACGTGAAGCTGCTGAACAAGGACGGCCGCGAGCACGAGTTCAGGATCTCCGCGACCGGCGTGCCCGGCCTCGTGGTCGACTACGCCGGGCCGAACGTCTGGGTCGGTGCGGGCCAGGTTCAGGGCGTGCCGGTGCGCATCCGCGTGCCGCGTGCGGAACTCAAGGGCGGCGCGGACATCGAGGTCTCGATCGAGGCCGTCGACCAGCCGGAGCTGCGCGCCACGGGCAAGGCCCGCTTCATCGCGCCCACGGACTGATACCCTTCACCGATGGGCGCGCCGACCCCGAAACCCTGGTACCGCCAGCTGTGGCCCTGGCTGCTGATCGTCCCCCCGCTCGGAGCGGTGATCGGCGGTGGAATCACGCTGTACCTCGCGGTTACGCGGCCGGACACGCTCGTCCGCCAGGACTGCGTGCAGGACGGCGTGACCATGCGTTGCGGTGAGTCCGAAACGACCCGGGCGCCATGACCCGGGCCGCGGAGGCCTGCTTCCACTGCAGTGAGCCGATTCCTGCCGGGGTCGTCATACGCGCGCACGTCCACGGCCGCGACGAGCCGGTCTGCTGCCACGGATGCAAGGCGGTCGCCGAGTTCATCACCGGCGCGGGCCTGACGGACTACTACAAGTATCGCGACGCAGCCGCGGCCCGCGCTGACGAGCCGCCGCGGCCCGACCGCTGGTCGGCGTACGACCGGCCCGAGCTCGTCGAACGCCTGACCCGTGCCGAACCGGGCGGGGCCCGCTCGATCACCGTGCTGCTCGAGGGCCTGCGCTGCGCCGCCTGCAGCTGGCTCGCCGACAAGGCGCTGCACCTGCAGAGCGGCGTGCTCGACGTGAGCGTGAATCCGGCGACCGCCCGCGCGCGCCTCGTCTGGGACCCGGCCCGGGTTCGGCTCGGCGACCTGCTGCGCGTGCTCGAGCACGTGGGCCTCAGGCCGCACCCGATCTCCGGCGAGCCGGCCGAGCAGCTCGCGATCCTCGAGCGCCGCACGGCGCTGAAGCGCCTCGCCGTCGCGGGCTTCGGCATGATGCAGGTGATGATGTTCGCGGTGCCGCTCTACATCGGCGAGTCCTCCGGCATGGAGCCCGAGTACCGCGAACTCTTCCGTCTCGTGAGCCTGCTCGTCTCGGTGCCGGTCGCGATCTACGCCGGCTGGCCGTTCTACCAGGGTGCCCTGCAGGCGATCCGCGCCCGCAGCATCAGCATGGACGTGCCGGTCAGCATCGGCATCGTGCTCGCGTTCGCCGCGAGCGTGTGGAACGCGCTCACGGGCCGCGGCGAGGTGTACTTCGATTCGGTCACCATGTTCGTGTTCTTCCTGTCGCTCGGCCGCTACGTGGAGATGATCGCGCGCCACCGCGCGGGCAGCGTCGCCGACGCTCTCGCCCGCCTCGCCCCCGTGACCGCGCGGCGCCTGCGCGCCGGCGAGGTCGAGGACGTGCAGGCCGCGGAACTCGCGGTCGGCGACGAGTTGCTCGTGCGCACGGGCGAGGTGTTCGCAGCGGACGGCGTCGTGACGGACGGTTCGGGCCGCGTGGACGAGTCGATGCTCACCGGGGAGTCGACCGCGATCGCGAAGGATCCGGGCGCGCGGGTGCACGCCGGCACGCAGAACCTCGGGCCCCCGCTGCGGATCCGCGTCGACGCCGTGGCCGACGCAACCGTGCTCTCGGGCATCGTCGCGCTGCTCGAGCGGGCCCAGGCGGAACGCCCGCGGCTCGCGAAGGCGGCGGACCGCGCGGCGGCGTGGTTCCTGAGCCGCATCCTGGTCGGCGCGGCACTGGTGTTTGCGGCCTGGTGGTTCGTGGACCCGTCGCGCGCCTTCGCCGCGACGCTCGCGGTGCTCGTGGTGACCTGCCCCTGCGCACTCTCACTCGCGACGCCGGCCGCGATCGCGGCGGCCACATCCGCCCTCGCCCGGCGCGGCGTCCTCGTCGCACATTCCGACGCGCTCGAGACGCTGGCGAAGGCGGACTGCGTGCTGTGGGACAAGACCGGCACGCTCACCAAGGGGCTGATCCGGGTCGAGGAGGTCCGGCCGCTAAGAGGGCTGGCCGAGGCCGAGTGCCTGTCCCTCGCGGTCGCGCTCGAGCGGCTGTCCGAGCACCCGATCGCGAGGGCATTCCTCGCCTCGGGCGCGGCGGGCGTCACGGCGAGCGACGTCGAGGTCGCGGCGGGCCAGGGGCTCGAGGGCACCGTCGACGGGCGGCGGCTGCGGATCGGCAGCCCGGCCTACGCCGCGGGCCTCGCCGCGCAGGCCGGGGTCCCGGCCGGGCTCGACGGCGAGAGCTGGGTCTGCCTCGGCGACCCGGGCGGGATGCTGGCGGCCTTTCGCGTGACCGACCAGTTGCGACCCGAGGCCGGCGGCTGCGTGACGCGGCTCGGCGAACTCGGTCTCCAGTCGGAGATCGTGAGCGGCGACGAGCGGGCCGCCGTGGAGCAGATCGCCGCGCGCACCGGCATCGCACGATTCGAATCGCGGCTCCGGCCGGAGGCCAAGCTCGCGCGCCTCAAGGCACTGCAGGCCGAGGGCCGCGTGGTGGCCGCGATCGGCGACGGCATCAACGACGCGCCGCTGCTACGCGGCGCGGACGTGGCGATCGCGATGGGACGCGGCTCGGCCCTCGCGCAGTCGAGCGCGGACCTCATCCTCGTCCGCGACTCCCTCGACGAACTGCCCGAGACGGTCGAACTCGCACGACGCACGCAGCGCATCGTGCGCCAGAACCTCGCCTGGTCGATCGTCTACAACCTCGCGGCGCTGCCGCTCGCCGCGTTCGGCCTCGTGCCGCCGTGGCTCGCGGCGATCGGCATGTCGTTGAGCTCGGTCGCCGTCGTGCTGAACGCGATGCGGCTGTCGCGCGGCTCGGACGACCGTCGCGGGCGGCACTGGTCGCTCGAGCGACGCGCGGAGGCCGCGTGACATGAGCATCCTCTACGTGCTCATACCGCTCGGACTCGTGCTCGTCGCGCTCGGGCTGTGGGCGTTCTTCTGGGCGGTCGGCAACGGGCAGTTCGACGACCTCGACAGCCCCGGCTGGTCGGTGCTCGAGGACGACGGCGCGCCGCCGGCACCACGCCGCGGCAAGCCAGCAATGGACGAGGACGAATCGCCATGACCCCGGATTCTTCGACCTTGAGCCTCGGCGCCGCGCTCGTGGCGGGCCTCGCGGCGAGCGGCCACTGCATCGGCATGTGCGGCGGCATCGCCGGCGCGCTCGCGATGCGCAGTCGCGACGCGACGACCGGCAGGCGCATTGGCTACGCATTCGCGTACAACCTCTCGCGCATCGCGAGCTATGCCGTGGCCGGAGGACTCGCCGGCCTGCTCGGCCGCACGCTCCTCAAGACCGTGGACGTCGCGCCGCTCTCACTCGCGTTCCGCGTCTTCGCCGGGCTGATCATGCTCGCCGCAGCGGGCAAGCTGCTCTTCGGCTGGCGCGTCCTCGATCCCGTCGAAGCCGCGGGCTCCGGGCTGTGGCGTCGCATCGCGCCCTGGGCGGGCCGGCAGGGCCGCACGGGCGGGATCGGCGGCGCGATCGGGCTCGGCCTCGCCTGGGGCTGGCTGCCCTGCGGCATGACCTACTCGATGCTGTTGCTCGCCGCCACGACGGCGAGCGCCGCGACCGGCGCCGCGGTCATGATCGCATTCGGCCTCGGTACGCTGCCGTCGATGGTGACGGCGACGGTCGCGTTCGACCGCATCGCGCGCGGACTGTCGCAGCGCGCCTCGTTGCGACGCATCGCTGGCGCGCTGCTCATGGCATTCGGCCTGTGGACCGCGGGCTATGCGCTCTACCACGCATTCGGACACGGCGGCCACGCAGGCCACGCGCCCGCGCAGTCACAGCCGGCCGCGCCCGGCGGCGGCGAACCGATGCCACCGGGGCACGAGCATCACCACTGAAGAGAAGGGGGTAGTGACTAGGGGGTAGGGGGTAGTGGAAGAGGTGCGCCACAGTCGATTCCTGGGCTGGACCTCCTTCACTACCCCCTGCCCCCTGATCACTACCCCCTGCTCCGCCTATTGCACGCTGATCGACAGCGGCCTCGCCTTCGGCACTTCGACCTTCGGCATGTGCACCATCAGCACGCCATCCTTCGACTCGGCGCGGATGAGTTTCGGGTCGACGTCATCGGGCAGCACGAAGCTGCGCTCGAACATCCCGAAGAAGCGTTCGGTCCGGTGCACCTTCTCGCCCTTCACTTCCTTCTCGACCTTGCGCTCGCCCTTGATGGTGAGCACGCCGTCGTCCACGAAGACCTTCACTTCCTCCTTCGGGACCTCGGGCAGGTCGATCTTGATCAGGTACTCCTTCTCGCGCTCGACGATGTCGGCGAGCGGCATGAACTCGTGACCTTCCTCGAACGGACGGAAGGCGGGCATGCGGCCGAAAACCGGGCCGAAGCCCTTGAACATCTCGTCCATCTCGCGGAAGGGCTCCCAACGTGTCAGTCTCATGGCTCCCTCCTCGGGTCTCGCGATCACAGGGACGCGGCCGGGACCCCCCGGGCCGCGGATCCATTGTCCGCCCCGGCGGCCGGGGGCACGATTCGGACCGTCGCGTAGGCCACTTTCCAGTAATACCTAGTGCCGCCCCGCGGGTTCACTTAGCATTGGCGGTTCCGGACCCGATCCAGCCGATGAAACACACCAGGACCGCCAAGGGATGGAAGCCCTCCGGGGCTGCGCGTGCCCGCTCGAAGGGCGAGCGGGATTTCCGCGCGCTGCTCGACGCGGCCGTCGACGCCATCGTCGTCATCGACCACCAGGGCACCATCGAGGAATTCAGCCTGGGCGCCCAGCGGGTGTTCGGCTATGCGGCCGACGAGATGATCGGCGCCAACGTGCACGTGCTGATGCCGGAGCCCCATCGCAGCGAGCACGACGGCTACCTCGCGCGCTACCACGCCACCCGCAAGGCGCACATCATCGGCATCGGCCGCGAAGTGGTCGCGAGGCGCAAGGACGGCAGCCTGTTCCCTTGCGAGATCGCCATCGGCCAGGTCGTCGAAGAGGAGCCGCCGCGCTTCGTCGGGTTCATCCGCGACATCACCCGCCGCAAGGAGGCCGAGGAACAGCTGCGCCGCAGCGAGGCCGAGCTTCGGCTCGCGCAGGAACTCGCCAACCTCGGCAACTACGTCGTGCACGTCGACCACGCCGAGCCGGACTATTACTCGCCGCAGCTCTTCCGCATCCTGGACATCCCGCTCGGCAGCGCGCACATCAGCCGCGGCGACTACTACGAGCGCTGGGTGCACCCCGCGGACCAGGCCCGCGTGATCGAGGCCTTCAGCCACCTCGACTCGCTCGGCGCACCGCTCGACATCGAATACCAGATCGTGCTGCAGGACGGCCGCCTGCGCCACCTGCACCACATCGCGCAGGCCGTGCAGGACGCGAGCGGCCGGGTGGTGAAGCACGTCGGCACCATCCACGACGTCACTGACCGGCGCCACGCGGAGGACGAGGCCCGGCAGCTGCAGGAGCGTCTCACGCACTTCAGCCGCCTCTCGACCATGGGCGAGATGGCGGCGGGCCTGGCACACGAGATCAACCAGCCACTCTCGGCGATCGCCACGTACGCGCAGGCCTGCCAGCGCTTCCTGAGGCAACCCGAACCGGACGTCGAGGAGGTGCGCGCCGCGCTCGAGCAGATCAACACTCAGGCGCTTCGCGCCGGCGAGGTCATACGGCGCCTCAGGAACTTCGTGAAGAACCGCGAGGTGAAACGCGAGGCCGTCGACTGCAGCCGGCTGCTCGACGACCTGCGCACGCTCGCCGAGACCGACGCCCGGCTGCACAACATCCGCCTGCGGATAGACGCGGAAGAAGGCCTGCCGACCGTCTACGCCGACCCGATACAGCTGCAGCAGGTGGTCCTCAACCTGGTGCGCAACGCCATCGACGCCATGGCCGACGCCGCCGAGGACCAGCGCGAGGTCGTGCTCATGACGCGGCGGTCGGCGGACAGCGAGGTCGAGGTGACCGTGGCCGACCACGGCTCCGGCCTGGCCCCCGAGGCCACCGAGCACCTTTTCAACCCGTTTTTCACGACCAAGGCTGGCGGCACGGGCCTCGGCCTGGCCATCAGCAAGTCGATCGTACGCGCCCACGGCGGCCGGCTGTGGCACACTCCCAACGCGGATTCCGGCGCGCGTTTTCATTTCACGCTGCCGGTCTCGCCTCCAACACAGGGGAACGACGAGTGATGAAGGAAGTGAAGCCCACGGTGTTCGTGGTGGACGACGATGCGGCGGTCCGGGACTCGCTCAGGATGCTGCTCAAGTCGGTGGGGCTGCCGGTCGAGGTATACGAGTCCGGCCAGGAATTCCTCGACGCCGACCGCGACGACCGCCCGGGCTGCCTCGTGCTCGACATCCGCATGCCCGGCATGAGCGGGCTCGAGCTGCAGGTCAAGCTGAACGAGCGCCACTCGATCCTGCCGATCATCTTCATCACGGGGCACGGCGACGTGCCGATGGCGGTCGAGGCGATGCAGGCGGGCGCGGTGGACTTCATCCAGAAGCCGTTCCGCGACCAGGACCTGCTCGACCGCATCAACCAGGCGCTCGACAAGGATGCCGGCAGCCGCCGCATGCTGGCCGAGCGCAACATGATCCGAAAGCGCCTCGAGTCGCTCACGCCGCGCGAGCGCGAGGTGCTCGACCTAGTCGTGGCGGGCAAGGCCAACAAGGTGATCGCGGGCGACCTGAACCTGAGCCAGCGCACCGTGGAAATCCACCGCGCACGCGTGATGGAGAAAATGGAAGCCCACTCCCTCGCGCACCTCGTGCGGATGGTGCTCGAGGTCGAGCGGCCCGAGGACTGACCGCCGCGATTCTGTCCTGTTGCGGCGCAGCAGGCCCGAGAATGCCTGCGCCCTTTTAGGTATAAGCCCCGATTCTCCGGCTTTTTTCAGCCGGGAACACTGCGCTCCATGCGACCACGGTTCGCTGCGCAGCTCGCCGCAACTGATCCTCCCTGCGGCCCGTCCTGAACTGGCACCGACCTGTGGTCGCACCACATCTATGCCAGAAAAAAACGAAGCGCAGCATGCTCCTCCCGTCGTTGGAGTCATCGATCCCGATCCGGTCGCCCGGAACGGGTTGCGCGCGCTGCTGCATCGCCTCGGCGTGGACGTGACGACGTTCGAGAGCGCGGAGAATTATCTCCTCGCTGCGAACGGCCGGCACCTCGCGTGCCTCATCGTCGACCTGCTGCTGCCCGGCATGTCGGGCCTCGAGTTGCTGCGCCGGCTGCGCAGCGCCGGCAACGACGTGCCGGTGGTTCTGCTCGCGGATGAGTCCGACGTTCCGACGGCCGTGGCGGCGATGCGCGAGGGCGCAACGGACTTCATCGAGAAGCCTTACGTCGACATCGCCGTCCTGAAACAGGTGCAGAAGCTGCTGCACCGGCCGCCGGACGCCGCCCGCGCCTGAAGTGAGCGCGCTCGACAGCTGGCGGGAAGAAAAGCAGTCCGCGTGGCTCTACCGCGAGCTTGCGGACGCCGAGCCCGATCCGAAGCTCGCAGAACTCTTCCGCACCCTCGCGGCGGCGGCCGAGCGCCAGGCCGGAAAGTGGCGCACCGACCTCGGCGCCGAGCCTCCCGCGTTCACGCCCTCGATACGGGCCCGCGTCACGGCGGCGCTCGCGCGGCGCCTCGGGCCGCGGCGGGTGAAGCACGTGCTCGCGGCGATGAAGGTTCGCGGCGTGTCGGCTTACGGCGGTGGGCGCGCGACCCACGGCCACGTCATGCCGACCTCCGCCACGCAGGTGGAACTGCGCCACAAGGGCTACGGGGGCGGCAACCTGCGGGCGGCCGTGTTCGGCGTGAACGACGGGCTCGTCTCGAACACGAGCCTGATCATGGGTGTGGCGGGCGCGAGCGCGGGACTCGGCGCGGTGATCGCGAGCGGCGTGGCGGGCCTGCTGGCGGGCGCGCTCTCGATGGCGGCGGGCGAATACATCTCGATGCGCTCGCAGCGCGAGATGTTCGAGTACCAGATCGACCTCGAGCGCGACGAACTCGACGAGTACCCGGAAGAGGAAGCCGAGGAACTCGCGCTGATCTACCACGCCCGCGGCATGGATCTCGCCGAGGCGCGGCGCATCACGCGCGAGCTCGTGAAGAGCCCCGACGCGGCGCTCGACGCACTTGCCCGCGAGGAACTCGGCCTCAATCCCGACGACCTCGGCTCTCCCTGGGGCGCGGCGATCTTCTCGTTCGTTGCGTTCGCGGCCGGCGCGGCCCTGCCTCTCGTGCCATTTTTCCTCGGGTTGCCGCTCGCGGCGGCGATCAAGGCCGCCGCGGTGATCGCCGGCGTCGCGCTCTTCGGCGTCGGCGCCGCGCTCAGCCTCTTCACCGGCCGCAATGCCTGGCTCGGCGGGCTCAGGATGATCGCGATCGGTGGCGGCGCGGGCCTCGTCACCTGGCTGATCGGGAGCCTGCTCGGCGCCGCGATCAATTGACCGTCCGCTGCGGGGTCAGCCGGATTCGGCGCGCGGATCGAACGGCAGCTCGCGCTTCATCTGCTCGAAGAACTCGCGGGCGCGCGGACTGTCGGGCGGCAGCACGATCTCGAGCACCACGAACTGGTCGCCGGGCGTGGGCCCCGGCAGGCCTCGCCCGCGCAGCCGCAGCTTCTGGCCCGCGCGGGCACCCGCCGGCAGCTTCATGTCCACGGGCCCGCCGAGCGTCGGCACCGCGACGGTCTCGCCGAGCGCGGCCTCCCAGGGCGCCACGGGCAGCGTCAGCGTGATGTCCCGCCCGTCCGCCTTGAAGCGCGCGTGGGGGCGCAGGTTCACCTCGAGGAACAGGTCGCCCGGCGGTCCGCCGCCGATGCCCGGGCTGCCCTGGCCGGCGAGGCGGATCTGCTGGCCATCCGTGACGCCCGCCGGGATCGTGACGCGAAGCGTGCGCGGCTTCACCACCACGTGGCCGTCGGCCGTCATCTCGGGCGAGCGCAGCTCGATGGTGCGGCTGCCCCCGCGAAAGGCGTCCTCGAGGTCGATCTCGACCTTCGCGACGTGATCCTGCCCGGCGGCCGCGAACCCGCCCCGGCCGCGGCGGCCGGCACCCGCACCCGGCCCGCCCTGGGGCCCCCCGTGCATGCCGCCGCCGAAGGGGCTGCGCTCGCCGAAGAGCTCGGAGAAGAAGTCGCTGAACCCGCCGAGGCCCTCGGCGCCGCCGCCGGGCGCGCGGCCGCGCGAGAACTCGAAGCCCTTGCCCCAGTCGGGCGGCGGACGGAAGTCCTGGCCGGGCCGCCAGTCCGCGCCGAGCTGGTCGTAGGCCGCGCGCTTCTCGGGGTCCTTGAGGACCTCGTGCGCCTCCTGCAGCTCCTTGAACTTCTCCTCGGCGTCCTTTTCCTTGCTGACGTCCGGGTGGTACTTGCGGGCGAGCTTGCGGTAGGCGCGCTTGATGTCGTCCTGGCTCGCATCGCGCGCGACGCCCATGATCTTGTAGTAGTCCTTGTAGCGCATGGCCGTTAGATGGTGGCGGGGGCGGTGGGAGGCAAGAGGGCGTCGATCCTCGCGACGATGTGCCGGCGGTGCTCATCGGAGCAGTTGACCCAGGCAAGGCGACGGATGAGTTCTTCACGACCCACGAGCCCGAGGGCCACGGCGCTCCGGGCGAACTCGAGGTCTTTCTCCCGTGATGCCCCGAGCTTGCTCAGGACCAGGTCATGCGGATCCATGCACCAGCCGGTGTAGCGGTCCACCCGCACGGGTATCGCGCGGGCCATCCAGTCCCTCGGGGCGAAGGCTGGCGTTCGAGACGTTACGCCCTGCGCGTGGTAACCATGCTCCGTGTCGAAATTGCTCGCCTCACCCATGACGAAGGAGATGCGGTCCGCCAACCGCTCGTCGTCCCCGGGCGGGATGACATCAACGTCGCGCGTTGCCGTGAGCGCTCCCGCCGGCGGATCCGGCAGCACTGCGAGGATCGCGGCCGATCCGACGATGTGGAAATCATCGATTTCAAATCGTCTGCCGATCTCGAGTATCACGTGCCGCAGTTGCATGAGGTACATCAGCGACTACCCCGCGCGCGTGGTCTCGAAGATTCGACGACGCTCGTCGGACGTCACCAGCGTCGTCAACGGCGACTCCTTTCTCAGGGCCTCCGAGGTCTCGGAGTCCTCGGTCATGGCCCGCAGCAACCGTGGCACCGGACCGTCGAGCAATTCCTGCCACCGGTCGTGATAGACACGACCGTGCGGATTGACCTGCCGAAGTTTTCGCAGCCGTTCGCGCGCCTCGCCAGCCAACGAAGGATCTCGAGCAATCTTTCGGGCGACCACCTCGTGCAGCCGCCGGCTGCGCAAGGACGCCACGTCGGTCCGGTCGTTGCTGTGGTAGCGGGTGGCGCGGGCACGGCCCTGCACGATCACGCGACCCGACTGACGGAGTTCGTCCAGCAGGCGCCACAGGGTCGGCTGGCTTACAGGCGGCTTCAGCTGGCGCGCGAGTTCGGGAGCAGAAAGCCCCGCCGGGGCGGCTGCCAGCAGCCGAAGCACCACATCCTGCTGATCTTCTCGCATCACCTGCGCGAACTCTGAATTTATTTTGAATAGATTCTAGGCCACTCGGCCGCTGGGCTCAACATTGGCCTCCTGGACTTGTGCGCGGGGCCTCGAGACCCCATCCACAGGTCTCGCCACAGCAGCCCGGAGCCCTCGATGCCGTCCCGAAAAGTCGTCTGCCCGCGCTGCGATGGAATCGTCGGCGTCCCCGCCGAGCGCCTCGGCGACGGCCCCCGCTGCCCGCGCTGCCACACCTCCCTGTTCGAGGGGCACCCGGTGGAGCTCACGAGCGGCAATTTCGACCAGCACGTCGGGAAAAGCGACCTGCCGGTGGTCGTGGATTTCTGGGCGCCGTGGTGCGGGCCGTGCCGGATGATGGCGCCTGCGTTCGAGGAGGCGGCACAGCGGAAGGAGCCGGCGGCGCGCTTCGCCAAGCTCAACACCGACGAGGCGCAGGACGTGGCAGCGCGCTACGGGATCCGCAGCATTCCGACGCTGATCCTGTTCAAGGACGGTCGCGAGGTCGCACGGCAGTCCGGCGCGATGGGCGCGGAGCAGCTGGTACGGTGGGTCGGGACGGTCTGACTTTCCGCACGGGATATTCGGTGCCTGGCACCGAATATCCCCGTGCCAGGCACCGAAAACTCAATCAGGCTTTCTTCATCGGGCAGGTGCTGACCCCGAGCAGCGGGTACACCGGGCAGAAGCGGAACAGGCCCGTGAACAGCGGCACGAGTCCCACGAGACCCCAGTAGCGGGCATTGCCCTCGAGCACGAAGAACAGCGCGAGCAGCGCGATCCCGACGACGATCCGGAGCGTGCGGTCGATTCCACCGACGTTGGCAGCCATTTGGTCATCCTCCACGTTGTTGGTTTTATTCGGTGCCAGGCACCGAATTTCCGGAGTGATGTTAGGCCGGGCCGGGGCCGGCGTCAGTAACCTAAGTCACCGAGCCCCGGGCGGGCTCCGGGACCCCTACTCCCCCTCCGCGATCCGCCGCAGCCGCGCCGCGTCGAGCACCTCGATCGAGCCGCGGCCCGACCTCACGAGTCCCTGGTCCGCGAAGCTGCGCAGCACGCGCGTGACGATCTCGCGCACGCTGCCGACGGCGTCGGCAAGCTGCTGGTGCGTCATCTCGACGAGGCGGCCGTGCCCGAGCAGCGCGCCCGCGACCCGACGGTCGAGCTTGTGGAACGCCACGGCCTCCACGAGCCCCATCATCTCGGTGAGCCGCTCGGCGAAGAGTCCAAACACGTACTGCCGGAACGGGGCGTGCGCGGCCATGAGTTCGTCGAACGCCGCTTTAGGCAGCACGACGAGCCGCACGTCGCTCTCGACGATGCCTGTCGCGGGATAGTCGCGACTGCCGACGAGGCAGCTGCTCGTGAGCACGCAGCTCTCACCGGGCGTGACGCGGTAGAGTTGCAGCTCGCGTCCCTCGCCGACCTTGGCGACGCGGATCGAGCCTTCGAGCACGAGCGGGAACTGCCGGCAGACCGAGCCTTCGCCGAAGAGCGGCGTGCCGGCGGTCAACGCCACGACGTCGGCGCGGTCGAGCAATTCGGACAGGGACGTCTCGTCGAGACTCGCGAGCGCGGGGTACAGCTCGCGCAGGAGCGGGCCGAGCGTCGATTTCTCCGTGACGGTCACCCGGTGCCTGGCACCGAATTATTTCCGCTGGGCGTCCCGCGGCTGCTTGACGCGCGTCAGCCAGACCTCGTACGGGTCCCAGGCGGCGGGCTCGACGGCGATCTTGCGGAACTCACCAGATGGGACCGACGACGACCCGACGACGGTTTCCGCGGAAGACATTTTCCTGGCCGTGGCGAAGTCACGCCACGACGACGACTCAAGCTTCGAATTGATCATCGCTCCTTTTCCCCTGCGCACGGCCCATCCAGGACCGCGTTATGTCAAAAGGAACTCACCCTCTCCAAAGCAGCGTAGCTGCCCAGTGTTACGAAGAAATGGCTGTTCTGCTTCCGACGCCTTTCAGTATACGCGCGACCGCGCCAGAGGAAAGATGCACCGCATACAAGCGATGCCTAGACGCCCCTCAGGCCGCGAAGTACCGCGCGAGGTAATCGTCGAAGGAAATCCGGTCCTCCACCTCGATGCGCGACTGCGCGCGCAGCGACTCCTCCGCCTCCGCCGCGAACTCCTCCTGCCGCGACTCGTTCGGCGAGAAGAGCTCGAGGAAATACGCCTTGTGCACCTGCGACATGCGCAGCGCGAAGTTGAAGAACGACTCCTCGTTCGTGCGCATCTCCTCGAGCGTGCGCGCCGCCGGCGTGAGCGACACGTCGCGCACCTTCGCCTCCTGCGCCTCGAGCGCCGCCGTGTAGGGCTTCTGCGCGTCACCCTCGTCGAGCAGCTCGCACACGCCGCGCATCGAATCGACGATCTCCGCTGCCCAGTCGCGCAACAGGACGTCGCGGCCGTCGCGCCGCAGCGTGAGCCCCGGCCGGCGCCCTTCCCGCGCGACACGCACGTGGTTGCCGTCGAGGTCCGACTGTTCCGACGGCTCGATCGGCGGGCTGCCGCTCAGCACGCAATACGCCGCGAACGCCTCGAGGAAGCGCAGCTTGTTCTGGTTCACGCCCACCGGGTCGAACGCGCTCACGTCGAGCGAGCGCATCTCCACGTACTGCAC
>Ga0114939_10000457_pt1 | contig 33963 bp, 33 predicted proteins | sample AshMeaCrysSpring_FD_87196 | JGI IMG/M metagenome (GOLD analysis project Ga0114939, IMG submission 87196) | Groundwater microbial communities from Big Spring, Nevada to study Microbial Dark Matter (Phase II) - Ash Meadows Crystal Spring | ecosystem: Environmental > Aquatic > Deep subsurface >...
CTTCGTCCGCGATGCTGCGTATCGCGCTCGAAGGCAGTCGTGACGGCCTTGAGCTGCGCATCCTGAAGAGCCGCGGCGGCCGTGCCACGAGCCTGCGGCTCGCCGCGATCGGCAGCAGCGCGTCTGCGCCCGCGCATTGACCATGACGCGCCCCGTTCTGCCGCGGGTGATACCCGACGTGTCGCCGTCGCCGGCTCCGGCCGACCTTCCCACCGCACCGGACCGGCCGCGACTGCGGTCGGCGGCGGGCGGCGGTCGTCGTGGCGCGGGAGATCCCGCAGCCGCGACCAGCACGGCCCGCGAGCTGTGGCTCGCGGTGCACCTCCCAGGCTACATCCTCGAGTCTCTGCGCCTCGGTGGCGATGCGGGCCGTGATGCTGACGAGGATCGTGCCGCTGCACCCGTCGTCGCCGTGGACTTCGCGCGCGGCGGCAAGGTGGTGTGCGATGCCGATGCGCGCGCGATGGCCGCAGGCATCGCGATCGGCATGGCGCTCAACTCGGCGCTGACGCTCGAGCCCGCGCTGCACGTGCTGTCGCGGGATCTGCGTCGCGAGCGGGCGCTGCTCGAGGCGGTGGCTCGCGCGGCGCAGGTCTTCACGCCGCGCGTGAGCCTCGAGCCGCCCGATGCCGTGCTGCTCGAGCTGCGTGGCAGTCTGCGCCTGTTCGGTGGCGCGCGGCGGCTCTGCGCGCGCCTGCGCACGCAGCTTTTGTCGCACGGACTCGCGCCACGCCTCGCGCTCACACCCACGCCGCTCGCCTCGCTGTGGTTCGCGCGCGCGGGCGAGCAGGTGCTGCTGCATCGTCCAGGTTCGCTGCCCGCACGGCTCGCAACCCTGCCGCTCGCATGCACGCGCTGGCCCGAGCGCACGCTGCAGCTGCTCGCCACCATGGGCGTGCGCCGCGTGGGGGAGTGCCTGCGGCTGCCGCGCGACGGCTTCGCGCGCCGTTTCGAGCCACGGTTGCGCCTTGAGCTCGATCGCGCCGTGGGTCATGCACCCGACACGCGCAGGGCGTTCGTCGCCACCGAGCGCCATGTCGTGAGTCGCGACCTCGAGCCTGAACTCGAGGACACCGCACGCCTGCAGCGTGCGTGCGAGCCGCTGCTCGACGAGTTGTGCAGATTCCTTCAGGTGCGTGGTGCCGCGGTCGAGTCGCTCGAGCTGCGGTTGCGCCATCGTGAGGCGGTGCCGACGCGGCTGCGCCTGCGCTTTGCGGGGCCGGTATCGGAGACCGCGCGCATCGCGGAGCTGCTGCGCGAGCGACTCGCGCGCACGGTGCTGCCCGGGCCTGTGCGCAGCCTGCACCTGCGCAGCGGTCCGCTCGTCGAGGCACGCGCGGAGGCCGGCGAGCTGTTCGGACACGGTCACCGTCGTGCTGCCGCCGTGCCGCAGCTCGTCGAGCGCCTGCGCGCGCGCCTCGGCACCGAGGCCGTGCACGGGCTCAGCCTCGTGGCGGAGCATCGTCCCGAGGCTGCGCAGGAAAACGGCGATGTGCTCGCGCTCTCATCGAGCCATCGCGGAATCGCGGCGCGGCCCTCGGGAAAGGTGGAGGGTTCCCGTTCGCCGCCGGGTGAGTATCTCCGGTTCGCGCGTCCCGCATGGCTGCTCGCCGATCCGCAGCCGCTCGAGGGCAATACGACGCCACGTTACGAAGGTCCACTCGAGATCGAGGAAGGTCCCGAGCGCATCGAGTCGGGCTGGTGGGATGGTCACGACGTGCGTCGCGACTACTACGTGGCGCGCAACCCGGCCGGCGTGCGTCTGTGGATCTTCCGCGAGCGCAGCGCGCGGGGTGGCTGGTTCCTGCACGGCGTGTTCGGCTGAGCCGGTGCGTGAGTGTTGCGCATGGCCTACGCCGAGCTGCACTGCCTGAGCAACTTCAGCTTCCTGCGCGGCGCGTCGCAGCCCGAGGAACTCGTCGGGCGCGCGACTGACCTGGGCTACGCCGCGCTCGCGCTCACCGACGAGTGCTCGGTCGCCGGCATCGTTCGGGCGCATCTCGCCGCGCGAGAGCACGGGCTCAAGCTCATCGTCGGCAGTGAATTCGCGCTCGCCGACGGGCTGCGCTGCGTGCTGCTCGCCGAGCATCGCGCGGGCTACGGCCAGCTCTGCCGCCTGATCACGCGGGCACGGCGCGCGGCGCCCAAGGGCCGTTACCGGCTCGAGCGCACCGACCTCGATCGCGAGTCGCTCGAGGGTTGCCTCGCGCTCTGGCTGCCCGGCGCACGTCCTGAAGCGACCGAGGCCGCCTGGCTCGCGGAGCGCTTCCCGCGACGCCTGTGGGTCGCGGTCGAACTGCTCACGACCGGGCAGGACCGCCGTCGACTCGAGTTGCTCGAGCGGCTCGGGCGCGACCTCGACCTGCCACTCGTCGCCGCGGGCGACGTGCACATGCATGCGCGTGGCCGGCGCGCACTGCAGGACGTGCTCACCGCGACGCGTCTCGCCGTGCCGGTGGACCGTGCAGGTTTTGCGCTGTTCCCGAACGGTGAACGTCACCTGCGGCCGCTGTCCCGCCTCGCGGAGCTCTACCCGCCGCAACTCATGGATGCCTCGCTCGAGGTCGCCGCGCGGTGCAGTTTCTCGCTCGAGGAACTGCGCTACGAGTACCCGCGCGAGATCGTCCCCGATGGAGAGACCCCTTCGAGCTGGCTGCGAAGGCTCACGGGGCAGGGCGAGCGACGACGCTGGCCGCAGGGCACGCCTGCACGGGTGCGCACGCTCATCGAGCACGAGCTGTCGCTGATCGAAGAGCTGCGCTACGAGGCTTACTTCCTCACGGTGCACGACATCGTGAGCTACGCCCGTTCGCGGGACATCCTCTGCCAGGGCCGTGGCTCCGCTGCGAACTCCGCCGTGTGCTTCTGCCTCGGCATCACCGAGGTGGACCCGGCGCGCAGTCGGATGCTGTTCGAGCGCTTCATCTCGCGCGAGCGCAACGAGCCGCCCGACATCGACGTCGACTTCGAGCACGAGCGGCGCGAGGAAGTGATCCAGTACCTCTATGCGAAGTACGGCCGCCACCGCGCCGCGCTCGCCGCCACCGTGATCTGCTACCGCCCGCGCAGCGCGCTGCGCGACGTCGCCAGGGCGATGGGCCTCGACCCGCTGCAGGTCGCGGCGCTCGCCCGCTCCATGCAGTGGTGGGACGGCTCGCAGATCGACGAGGAGCGCGTGCGAGAGGCCGGGCTCGATCCCGCGAGCCCGGTGCTCGCGCGCGTGCTCACGCTCGCCCGCACCCTGCTCGGGTTCCCCCGCCACCTCTCGCAGCACGTCGGCGGCTTCGTGATCGCCCGCGACCTGCTCGAGGGCCTCGTGCCGGTGGAGAACGCGGCGATGCCCGAGCGCACCGTGATCCAGTGGGACAAGGATGACCTGGACGCGCTTGGGCTCCTCAAGGTGGACGTGCTCGGCCTGGGCATGCTCACCGCGATCCGCCGCGCCTTCCGGATGATCGAACGCCACCGCGGCATGCGCTGGACACTCGCCACCGTGCCGCCCGAAGACCCGGCGGTGTACGAAATGATCGGCCATGCCGACACCGTAGGCGTGTTCCAGATCGAGTCGCGTGCGCAGATGGCAATGCTGCCGCGCCTGAAGCCGCGCACCTACTACGACCTCGTGATCGAGGTGGCGATCATCCGCCCGGGACCGATCCAGGGCGGCATGGTCCACCCGTATCTTCGCCGGAGGAACGGTCTCGAGCCCGTCACCTACCCGAGCCCCGAGGTGGAGGGCGTGCTCGAGCGCACCCTCGGCGTGCCGATCTTCCAGGAGCAGGTGATGCAGCTCGCGATCGTCGCCGCGGGCTTCTCGCCAGGTGAGGCCGACGCGCTGCGCCGCGCCATGGCGGCGTGGAAGCGCAAGGGCGGGCTCGGACATTTCGAGGAGCGCCTCGTGCGCGGCATGCGCGAGCGCGGCTATGCCGAGGAGTTCGCACAGCAGATCTTCCGGCAGATCCTCGGCTTCGGCGAGTACGGCTTCCCCGAGTCGCACGCGGCGAGTTTCGCGCTGCTGGTGTACGTCTCGGCATGGCTGAAGCGTCACGAGCCCGCGGCCTTCGCCGCGGCACTCATCAACAGTCAGCCGATGGGTTTCTATGCGCCGTCGCAGATCCTGCAGGACGCACGCCGCCACGGCGTCGAGGTGCGACCCGTGGACGCAACGACGAGCGACTGGGACTGCACGCTCGAGCGCAGCGAGGATGGCGCGCTCGCGCTGCGGCTCGGGCTGCGGCTCGCGAAGGGTTTCCCCGAGGCCGCGGCCGGGCGGCTCGCCGCAGCGCGCGCGCAGGGCGCGTTCCGGGACGTGTCCTCGCTCGCGCAGCGTGCCGCGCTCGATCGGCGCGAGCTCGGCTGCCTCGCCGCGGCCGGCGCGCTCGGGTCGCTGGAGGGCAACCGTCACCGCGCGGCCTGGCAGGTGAGCGGCGTCGAGCCGCCGCGACCCGTGCTGCCCGACCCGCGGATTGCCGAAGGCATCCCGCTGTTGCGCGCGCCGTGCGAGGGCGAGGACATCGTCGCCGATTATCGCCACACGGGGCTCACCCTGCGCCGCCACCCGGTCGCGCTGCTGCGGTCGCGGCTTGAGTCGCGCGGCATCGTCACGGCGGCGCGGCTGCGCGAGCTGCCGACCGGCGCCACGGTGCGCACCGCGGGCCTCGTGATCACGCGGCAGCGCCCTGGCAGCGCACAAGGTGTCACTTTCGTGACGCTGGAGGATGAGACCGGCAGCATCAACCTGATCGTGTGGCGCGACGTGGCCGAACGCCAGCGCCGCGCATTGTTGGGCTCACGCCTGATGGGCGTGGCGGGCGAGCTGCAGGTGGAAGGGGAGGTGGTGCACGTGATCGCGCGCCGCCTCGTGGATCTCTCGGCGTGGCTCGGCGGGCTCACCGCGCCGTCGCGCGACTTTCACTGACGCTTGCGCGGGGACTTGAGGCCGTCGCCGATGTCGTAGTCGTCGAAGTCGAGCAGCAGCTCGGACGTTCGCTTCTGCTCGAGCAGCCGCTCGAGCTTCCGCCACGCGGGCTCTGCACCGCGACTTGCGCCGCGTTTTCGCTTGTCGAGATCCTGCATGAGGCGATCGACGTCCAGCGACTCTTCACCGCTCGGAACGTCTTCTCCGCCCTCGTCCTCGAACTCGTCTGATTCAGGCTTCTCGCTCATCGAAAAACCCGCATGGCTCCCCAAGGCCCCGGTTTCGCGGGACTTATACTTCGGTCGCAGGCAGCGGGCAAGAGCGTAAAGACACGGAAGCGAGCCGTGGTCGGTCTCAATGCAGCAGGCTCGCCATGCGGCGTCGCGTCGAGAGCACGAGCGGGTCGCTCTCGCCCAGCACGTCGAAAGCCTGGAGCAGGCTGCGCCGCGCCAGATCGTCGCCGTAGCGACGGTCACGGCGCATCAGCTCGAGCCACTCGGTGAGCGCGGTCGCGTAGTCTCCTGCCAGGGCGTGGTGTGCGGCCAGCGCGTGGCGCGCCGCCCCATCCCCGGGGTCGCGCTCGAGCCGCGCGCGCAAGGCCATCACGTCGGGCTCCGCGACCATCGACTCGAGGAACGAGAGCCGTGCACGCAACGACTGGAGCGCCGGGTGCGCAGGCTTCGCGGCCTCGAGCGATGCGATTGCCTCGGCCGCCGCCGGCGCATCCCGGTGCTCGAGCCGCGATTCCGCCACCGAGAGCAGGTCTGATGTTCCGCCGGGCTCGACGGCTGCACCGAGGTGCCGGTCGAGCATGGCGCGTATCTCGCCTTCCGGTTGCACGCCTACGAACTGATCGACGATCTCGCCATGGTGGAAGAGCATCACCGTCGGGATGCTGCGGATGCCCAGCTGGCCGGCCACGCGCTGCGCCTCATCGGTGTTGACCTTGGCGAGAGTGAACCGGCCCGCGTAGTCGTCGGCGATGCGATCTAGCATCGGCATGAGCGTGCGGCAGGGGCCGCACCACGGCGCCCAGAAGTCCACCAGCACCGGTCGCTCGCGCGACGCCTCGACGACCGCCTGCGCGAAGTTCTGCTCGGTCGCGACGATCTTGGGGACATTTTCGACCATGGTGGCTCCTGCGGGTGTCGCGCAGATTCTCGGGAGCCCGGCGGCTCCCGGCAAGGGGGGGGGCTTCGCTATACTCGCGCGCCGTTCCCGGGGCGCGTATCCGTACCCACAGGAGTCTCGAGATGTACCGCAAGCTGCTTTCGGTCACGGTTGCCGCCGTCCTCGGCCTGACGAGCGTCCCAGCATTCGCCGAATGGAGCGGCAAGGGCGAACTCGGCGCCTCGCTCGCCTCCGGCAACAGCGAAAACGAGTCGGTGAACGCCGCGCTCGAGGTCAAGGGCACCTACGACCAGTGGACCCACGCGCTCGGTTTCGCCGGTAACTACGGCAACGACGGCAACACCGCGACGGCGCAGCGCTGGGAAGTGCGTGGCCAGTCGGATTACCGGTTCACCGATCGCGCCTACGCCTTCGGCGCCGGCCGCTACGAGAACGACGAGTTCAGCGGCTACGAGTACCAGTCCTCGCTCGCAGCCGGTCTCGGCTACAAGCTGATCGATGACGAGCGCACCAAGCTCTGGGTCCAGGGCGGCCCGGGTTACCGCTTCGCCGAGCGGCGCGGTCCGTGCCGCGACACCCCACCGCCCGACAACGCGTTCGACTGCAGGAACTTCGCGCCCGGTGATTCGGAAAACTCGCTGATCTTCCGTGGCGACGTGGGGTTCGATTACCAGCTCACCGACACCACCAAGATCGTCGATCGGTTCCTCGTCGAGACCGGCTCCGACAACACCTACCTGCAGAACGACCTCGGCCTCGAGGTCACGATTACCGGACTGCTCGGCCTGCGCGTGGGATTCCAGGTGCGCCACAACACCGACGTGGAGCCGGGTATCGACAAGACCGACACGCTCACCACGGTCGGCCTGATCTACGGCGCGAAGTAGCGCAGCCGTGGACACCCCCGTTCCCGGCGAGACAGCGGCTGCGCGCTTCCTGTTCAGCGACGCGCACGATCTTCAGACCCCCGTCGGGCGAGCGATCAACGGCGACTTCCTCGCCGGGGAGGAGAGCGTGCTGCGCTCGCTCGCGCGGCTGGCGCGCCTCGACGAGGCGACCGCTGTGGAGGTGAAGGACACGGCCCGACGCCTGGTCGAGGCAGTGCGCGCCGCGCCTGCGAGCAAGTCGGGCCTCGACGCCTTCCTGCGCCAGTACGACCTGTCGTCCCAGGAAGGCGTCATCCTGATGTGCCTGGCCGAGGCGCTGCTGCGCATTCCGGACGACGCCACGGCGGACCGCCTGATCGCGGACAAGCTCAAGGCCGGCGACTGGGCCAGTCACCTCGGCGACAGCCAGTCACTGTTCGTGAATGCCTCTACCTGGGGCCTGATGCTCACCGGCCGCATGGTGCGTCTCGACCCGCGCGACGTCGCGGCCCCGTCGGGCGCGATGGCCCGCGTCGTGGGCCGCATCGGCGAACCCGTGGTGCGCACAGCGATGCGCCAGGCCATGAAGATCATGGGCCACCAGTTCGTGATGGGGCGCACGATCGCCGAGGCGCTGGACAACTCGCTCGAGGGCGGCAACAGGCGCTACCGCTACACCTTCGACATGCTGGGGGAGGCGGCGCTCACGGCTGCGGATGCGGAACGCTACCTCGACGCCTATCGAAGCGCGATCGCCACGCTGCAGACGCGCGTCCGCGAATTCGCCGACCGTGCGTCGCGCCCGAGTATCTCGGTCAAGCTCTCGGCGCTGCACCCACGCTTCGAGCGCACCCAGCGCGGCCGGGTCCTGCGTGAGCTCACGACCCGGCTGATCGAGCTGTGCGCCGCGTCGCGCGATGCAGGCATCGCACTCACGCTCGACGCGGAGGAATCCGAGCGGCTCGAGCTCACACTCGAGCTGCTGGAGGCGGCCTGCCGCGATCCACGGCTCGCGGGATGGGACGGCTTCGGTCTCGCGGTGCAGGCCTACCAGAAGCGCGCCCCGGCGGTGCTGCGCTGGTTGATCGGCGTCGCGCGCGACGCCCGGTGCACGCTCAACGTGCGGCTGGTGAAGGGCGCCTACTGGGACAGCGAGGTGAAGCGTGCCCAGGAGCGGGGCCTGCCTGGCTATCCCGTCTACACCCGAAAGCCGAATACCGACGTGTCCTACCTCGCTTGCGCACGGCTGCTGCTCGAGCAGGGCGCCGGCATCTATCCGCAGTTCGCGACCCACAACGCGCACACGGTCGCCGCGATCTGGCACCTGGCGCGCCGCCATGGACGTGAGTTCGAGTTCCAGCGGCTGCACGGTATGGGCGAGGAGCTGTATGCGGCGGTAACGCGCCCCGACGGACTCGGCGTGCCCTGCCGCGTCTATGCACCGGTCGGCGAGCACGAGGACCTGCTGCCTTACCTGGTGCGGCGACTGCTCGAGAACGGTGCGAACACCTCGTTCGTCAATCGCATCGTCAACGAGAACGAGCCCGTCGAGCGCATCGTCGCAGACCCGGTGCAGACTGTGGATTCCCTGGCGCAGGCCGCGCACCCGCGTATCCCGCTTCCCGTCGACATCTACCAGCCTGAGCGTCGCAACTCCGGCGGGCTCAACCTCGCGGACGGCGCGGTGCTCGTCGACCTCGCGGCGCGCATGCAGCGCGTGTCGCGCCGTCCCTGGCGTGCGGCGCCGGTCATTTCCGGGCAGGAACACGACGCGCGCGGCGAGCCGGTGTGCAATCCGGCCGACACGACCGAGGTGGTCGGGAGCGCCTGCACGGCCGACGTAACGCAGGTGAACGACGCACTCATCGCCGCGACCGCGGCGCAGCCTGGCTGGAACGAGGCAGGTGCCGAGGCGCGCGCTGCAACCCTGGATCGTGCCGCGGATCTCTTCGAGGCCGACCTGCCCGAGCTCGTTGCGATGTGCGTGCGCGAGGCCGGCAAGACCGTGCCTGACAGCATCGCCGAGGTTCGCGAGGCAGTGGACTTCCTGCGCTACTACGCGGCGCGTGCGCGCGCCGACTTTGGCGCCGCGCTGCGGCTGCCGGGACCTACCGGCGAGAGCAACGATGTATCGCTGCACGGACGTGGCGTGTTTGCCTGCATCAGCCCCTGGAACTTCCCGCTGGCGATCTTCACCGGACAGGTCGCGGCGGCGCTCGCGGCCGGCAACGGCGTCGTGGCCAAGCCGGCCGAGCAGACGCCGCTGGTTGCGACGCAGGCCGTCCGCCTGCTGCTGCAGGCCGGCGTGCCCGCCGACGTCCTGCACCTGCTGCCCGGCGACGGAGCACGCGTGGGTGGACGGCTGGTGGCCGACCCGCGGGTCGCGGGCGTTGCGTTTACGGGTTCGACCGAGACGGCGCGACTCATTCATCGGGGACTGGCTGCGCGCGACGGCGCGATCCCGGTGCTGATCGCCGAGACGGGTGGGCAGAACGCACTGATCGTGGACAGCTCGGCGCTGCCGGAACAGGTCGTGATCGACGCAGTGAACTCGGCGTTCAACAGCGCCGGCCAGCGCTGCTCCGCGCTGCGCGTGCTGTGCGTCCAGGAAGACATCGCGCCGAAGGTGCTGCGCCTGCTCGCGGGGTGCATGGACGAGCTCGTGGTCGGTGACCCGGCGCTGCTGTCGACGGACATCGGGCCGGCCATCGACGCGGCGGCGCGAGATGCGCTGGAGCAGCACGCGGCCACGATCGTTCGCGGTGCGCGCTGGTCCCACCGGTTGCAGCTCGATCCTTCGACGGGACGCGGCAATTTCGTGGCTCCGCTCGCCGTGCAGATCGACTCGCTGGGCGTGCTCGGGCGTGAGGTGTTCGGGCCGATCCTGCATGTGCTCAGTTACCGTGCACGCTATCTCGAATCGCTGGTGGACGCGATCAATGCCACGGGCTACGGCCTGACCTTCGGTATCCACAGCCGAATCGACGGAACGGTGCGCCGCGTCGCCTCGCGGGTCTCGGCGGGGAACGTCTACGTGAACCGCAACATCATCGGCGCCGTGGTCGGAACCCAGCCGTTCGGTGGCTGTGGTCTGTCGGGGACCGGCCCCAAGGCCGGCGGTCCGCGCTACCTGCACCGCTTCGCGCACGAGCGTACCCTCACGATCAACACCTCGGCCGTCGGTGGCAACGCCTCACTGCTCGCGATGGAATAGGGAGCGCAATTGGCACTCAGCGTGCTCGACATATTCAAGATCGGCCTCGGGCCCTCGAGCTCGCACACCATGGGCCCGATGAACGCGGCGCGCATCTTCGCCGCTGACCTCGCCGCGCACGGCCTGCTCGAACGCGTCACCAAGGTCGCGGCGCAGCTGTACGGATCGCTCGCGCTGACGGGCCTGGGACACTGCACGGATCGCGCGGTGCTGCTCGGGCTCGAGGGGTACCGCCCTGACACGGTCGACCCTGAGGCGATCGAGCCGGCACTCAAGCGCATCCGCGAGAGCGGCCGCCTCCGGCTGGGCGCCGCACGCGAGATCGACTTCGACGAGCCGCTCGACCTGCTGTGGCATCGCGATCAGCGGCTGCCGCTGCACGCCAACGGCATGCGCTTCACGGCGCTCGACGCGGACGGCGCGGTCCTGTACCGAGAGGAGTTCTACTCGACCGGCGGCGGATTCGTCGTACGCGCCGCGGAATTCGGCCAGTCGACCGCCGCGGGCAGCGCCGTCGTGGTCGCTCATCCGTTCGCCTCCGCGCGCGAGTTGCTCGACGGCGCGCGCGAGCACGGCCTGGAGCTGCACGAGCTGGTGCTCACCAACGAGCGTGCCTTTCGCCCCGACGCCGACACCTTCCGCGAGCTGCTGCAGGTCTGGTCGGTGATGAACGACTGCATCGAGCGTGGTTTCCGTGGCACCGGCCTCCTGCCCGGCGTGCTCAAGGTCCGACGACGCGCGGCGCGCCTGCACCGCATGCTGGTCGAATCGAGCGAGCAACGTCCGCTCGACGTCATGGACTGGGTCAACGCGTTCGCGCTGGCGGTGAACGAGGAGAACGCCGCGGGCGGCCGGGTTGTCACGGCGCCGACCAATGGCGCGGCCGGCATCGTACCGGCGGTGATCGCCTACTACCGTCGCTTCGAGCGCGGGGCGAGCGATGAGGGTGTCGTGCGCTTCCTGCTGGTCGCGGGTGCGATCGGCATGCTCTACAAGCGCAACGCGTCGATCTCGGGGGCCGAAATGGGCTGCCAGGGCGAAGTCGGTGTCGCCTGCTCTATGGCGGCGGCCGGGCTCGTTGCGGCTCTGAACGGCACGAACGAGCAGGTCGAGAACGCGGCCGAGATCGGCATGGAGCACAACCTCGGCCTCACCTGCGATCCGATCGCGGGGCTGGTGCAGATACCCTGCATCGAGCGCAACGCGATGGGAGCGGTCAAGGCGATCAATGCCGCGCGACTCGCGATCCGGGGCGACGGCACGCACAAAGTGTCGCTCGACCAGGTGATCGCGACCATGCGCCAGACCGGCAGTGACATGTCGGTCATCTACAAGGAAACGAGTCAGGGCGGCCTGGCGGTCAACGTTCCGGAGTGCTGAACCCGCGCGGCTCGGCCTGGCCTTCCGTGCAAGGAGATCGTTCGATGGGCGAAGCGGCAAGTGCGGTCGTGATCACCGGTGCCTTCGGTGCGCTGGGTCGTGCGGTGGCGAAGTCCTTCGCGGCGCGCAGCGCGCGACTCGCGCTGCTCGATCTCGCTCCGGCGCCGGCGGGGCCGCTCGAGGGCGTCGGCGAGGACGCGCTGCTGCTCGGCGGCGTCGATCTCGCCGACACGGAGGCCACGCGCCGGGCGATGGCAGCCGCGGCGATGCGATTCGGCGGCATCGACGTGCTGGTCAACGTCGCGGGCGGGTTCCGCTGGGAGCGGCTCGAGGAGGGTGATCCGGCGACCTGGGACCAGCTGTATGCAATCAATCTGCGCACAGCCGTGGTGTGCTGCAAGGCCGCGCTCCCCGCGATGCTCGAACGCGGTGCGGGCCGCATCGTCAACATCGGCGCGGGCGCAGCGCTGCGCGCCGCGGCCGGCATGGGTGCCTACGCCGCCTCGAAGGCGGGCGTGCAGCGCCTGACCGAGAGCCTTGCCGAGGAGCTGAAGGACCGCGGCATCACGGTCAACGCGGTGCTGCCCGGCACCATCGACACTCCTCGAAACCGCGCCGACATGCCGGACGCCGATTTCTCGCGCTGGGTGGCTCCCTCGGCGATCGCCGACGTGATCGCGTTCCTGGCTTCCGATGCCGCCCGTGCCGTCACGGGCGCGGCGATCCCGGTGACCGGCCGCGGCTAGGAGTGGTTCTTCGGGTAGTCGAACTCGGCGTCCGCGCCGCTGCCCCAGTCGATCTGGCTCCAGTCGCGGATATCGAACAGCGCGGTGAACACGCCGCAGGTGGGCAGGTTGTCGATCTGGTCGCCGGCCGAAAGCCGGTTCGCGAACTCGGTCATTCCCGGGTTGTGGCCGAACATCATCACGTGCTTCGCCTCGCCGCCGAGCTCGCGGAGCACGGTCAGCATGTCGGCCGGCGACGCAAGGTAGAGACGCTCGTCCTGGGCGATGAGCGTCGCAGGCACCTTGAGCTCGCGCGCCATCACCGAGGCGGTGCTGAGCGCGCGCACCGCCGGGCTCGCGAGCATCAGGTCGGGCTTCAGCTTGCGCGAGCGCAGCCGCTTCGCCATCTCGGGAGCGTCGCGCTGACCACGCTTGTTGAGCGGTCGGTCCCAGTCGTTCTGGCCGGGCAGCGACCAGTCGGACTTGGCATGGCGCACCAGTGTCAGTCGCTTCATGGCTCGTCCTTCACCTCGACGACGCCGTCCACGACGCGCGTCGCGTAGCAGCGCACCGGCTCGTAGGCCGGCGGCGTCAGGGCGGCGCCGGTGCGCAGGCAGAAGCGCGCACCGTGCCGCGGGCAGATGACCTGGTGGTCCTCGATCTCGCCGCCGGCGAGTCCGCCGCCGTCATGAGTGCAGACGTCGTCGATGGCGAAGAACCCACCAGCCACGTTGAAGACCGCGACCAGGCCGGCATCGAGTTCCACGGTAGCGTAGTCGCCTGGCGCGATCGATGCGGCCGGGGCGACGTGCTTCCAGCTCACATCATCCCCGTCTGCAGACGCGCCGCCTCGGACATCATCGACTGGTTCCACGGCGGGTCGAACACGAGTTCGACGTCCGCGCGCTTGACCGTCGGGATGATCTCGACCTTGTCGCGAACGTCCTGCACCAGGACGTCGCCCATGCCGCAACCGGGCGCGGTCAGCGTCATCTTGACGTCGATGATGCGGTCGCCGCCGTCCTCGGTGCGGACGTCGCAGGAGTAGACGAGCCCGAGGTCGACGATGTTGATCGGGATCTCCGGGTCGTAGCAGGCCTTCATCTGAGTCCAGGCGAGCTCGCGTACGTCGTCGTCACTCGCGTTCGGGGGCAGCTGCGGCACGTCGGCCGCTTCCTTGCCGAGGGCATCGGCGTCCCTGCCCGCGATGCGGAACAGGTTGCCCTCCACGTAAATCGTAAAGCTGCCGCCGAGGGCCTGGGTGATGAAGCCCTGCTGGCCTTCGCGCAGCTTCACCGCCAGTCCCGCCGGGACGATGATGGCGTCGACGTCGCGGGTCAGCGTGACGGGCTCGTTGTCGGATCGATACACGGGATCACTCCGGTCGAACGGTCACTCGGTGGAAACGGGTTCGGCTGCGCGGTGCAGCGCGGACTCGAGCGTGTGCCAGCAGAGGCTCGCGCACTTCACGCGGGCCGGGAACTCGCGGACGCCCGACAGGGCCGCGAGCTTGCCGAGGCTGCCGGAGTCGACCTCGCCGTCCCGGGTGAGGAGGGAGTGCATTCGATCGAAGAGCTGCTCCGCCTCCGCGACGGTGCGGCCCCGGACGCTCTCGGTGAGCAGCGAGGCCGAGGCCACCGAGATCGCGCAGCCGCTGCCCTGGAACGAGACGTCCCCGATCCGGTCCCCGTCGAGCTTGACGTAGAGCGTGAGACGGTCGCCACACAAGGGGTTGAAGCCCTCGGCGCGGCGGTCGGCATCCGCCATCGGACGAAAATTCCGCGGATTGCGGTTGTGGTCCACGATCACGTCGCGGTAGAGGTCCTTGAGGTCCATCAGCCGAGCATCTCCTGCGCGACGGCAATTGCGTCGACGAGGCGGTCGACCTCGGCGCGCGTGTTGTAGAAGGCGAAGGAGGCGCGCGCCGTAGCCGGCACACCGTAGAACTCCATCACCGGCATGGCACAGTGGTGGCCCGTGCGGATCGCCACGCCCTCGGCGTCGAGAATCGTGCCGAGGTCGTGCGGGTGCACGCCGGGGAGAGTGAACGACACTACCGCAGCTTTGTCGGGCGCAGTACCGATGATCTCCAGACCAGGCAGGCCGCTCAGACGCGACGTCGCGTACACGAGCAATTCGTGCTCGGTCGCGGCAATGCGCTCCATGCCGAGGGTCTCGAGGTAGTCGACGGCGGCCGCGAGGCCGATTGCACCGGCGATGTGCGGCGTGCCGGCTTCGAACTTGTAGGGCAGGGCGTTGTAGATCGTGCGCTCGAAGCTCACCGCGAGGATCATGTCGCCGCCGCCCTGCCAGGGTGGCATCTTCTCGAGCAGCGCCTCGCGCCCGTAGAGAATCCCGATGCCGGTCGGACCGCACATCTTGTGGCCGGAAAATGCGTAGAAGTCGCAGTCGAGTGCCTGCACGTCGACGCGCATGTGCGGTGTGGCCTGAGCGCCGTCGAGCAGCACGGGAATGCCGCGTCGCTTCGCTTCCTGGATGAACCGCTGCACTGGTACGACGGTTCCGAGGGCGTTCGAGACGTGACTCAGGGCGAGCAACCGCGTCCGATCATTGAGCAGCCCGACGAAGGCCTCGAAATCCACCTCGCCGCTGCGCGTGATCGGGATCACCCGGAGCGTCGCGCCGGTCTGCTCGCAGACCATCTGCCAGGGCACGATGTTCGCGTGGTGCTCGAGCCAAGAGATCAGGATCTCGTCGCCGGCACCGAGGCGAGGACGCGCATGGCTCTGGGCGACGAGGTTCACCGCTTCGGTCGTGCCCCGCACGAAGACCACCTCGCGGGTCGAGCGCGCATTGATGAATCGGCGCAGCGTCTCGCGCGAGCCCTCGAAGAGATCCGTGGCCTCCTGGCTGAGCCGGTACACTCCGCGGTGCACGTTGGCGTGCGAGGTCTCGTAGTAGCGCGAGATCGCATCGATCACCGCGCGCGGGCGCTGGCTCGACGCAGCGTTGTCGAGGTAGCAGAGTGGCCGGCCGTTCACCTCGCGAGCCAGTATCGGGAAATCGCGGCGCACGGCCTCTGCGTCGACGGGGGGTGTTGCGAGTTGCGCCGTGACTCGGCCCGGACGAACCATGCTCGCAGCCGTGCTCATTGGCGTGCCTCCAGAAGTTGCCCGAGTCTCGAATCGAGCAGGCCGCGGACGAGGTCGGCGAATCCCGGGTGGTCGATGCGGGAGAGCACCGCCCCGGTGAAGGCCCGCGTGAGCGCGCTGCGCGCCTCGCTTTCCGAGAGTCCGCGCGTGCGCAGGTAGAAGAGGGCGACCGGATCGAGCTGACCGGTCGTCGCGCCGTGGCTGCACTGCACGTCGTCGGCGTAGATCTCGAGCTCGGGCTTGGTGTCGATCTCGGCGCCCGGCGTCAGCAGCAGGTTGCGACTCGACTGTCGCGCCTGCGACCGCTGTGCCCCCTCGTGGACCACGGCCTTGCCGTTGAACACCGCCCTGCCGCGTCCGGCCGCGATGCCGCGGTAGTCCTGCAGGCTGCGCGTCTCGACCGCCATATGGTCCACGCGCACATGAGAGTCGAGGTGGCGTGCGCCGTCGGCGAGGAACAGTCCGGTGAGTTCCGCGGCCGCCTGCGGCGCGGCGAGCCGGACGAACAGGTCGATACGGGCGAGGCCCGCCCCGAGCTGCGCGTCATGCGCCACGAAGGTGCCACGTTGAGCGACCGTGGCTTCGACGCGCTCGATGTGGAACCCGCGTGCGCCGCTGTCGAGCAGGCGATAGAGATGCACCGTAGCGTCGGGGCCCACCTCGACGTCGACGACCGAGTTCACCCATCGCTCGGCATCGTCGCCGCTGTGGCGCAGCAGGATTCGTGCCGTGCTGCCGCGGGCAGCGCGGATCACGAGCCGCGGGTGGCTCATGCCGGGCTGTGCCGGTGACGTGCCCAGCAGGATCTCCAGTGGTTCCAGTGCCGCCCCCTCGGCCACGTCGAGCAGCAGCGCGTCCGGGCAGAGCGCAGCGTTGAGCGCCGCAAACCGCTCGGTGCCGCCGCCCTGCGTCACGCGCAGCAATGCTGCCAGCGATTCGCCGTCGGCTTGCGCCTCGGCCAGGTTGCGCAGACGCAGGCCCTGCGGCAGACGCACCTGGGTCGGCCCGGCATGCGGGCGCCCGTCGACAACGAGCAGGCGCTGTGCGGCGACGGCCGGTGGCAGTACCGGCATTTCGTGAAGGGTCGGGTGCGACCGGAAGCGCCGCGCCTCGAGCCTGCGCAAGGTCGTGTACTTCCATGCCTCGTCGCGCGGTGCGGGGAACCCGAGTGCGGCGAAGCGCTCGTAGGCCGCGGCGCGCTGGGCCACGCCGACGGGGCCAGCGCCACGCGCAGCCTCGAACTCGGCGCGGAAATGCGCGAGCGCGTCGGCGGTCACGGCGTTCATGCCACCCGCGCCTCCTGGCGTACCCAGTCGTACCCACGTCTCTCCAGTTCGAGGGCAAGCGACTTGTCGCCGCTCTTCAAGATCTGGCCGTCGGAGAGCACGTGCACGAAGTCCGGTTCGATGTGGTCCAGCAGGCGTTGGTAATGCGTGACCATGACGATCGCGCGCTCCGGCCCGCGCAGGCTGTTGACTCCTTTTGCCACCACGCGCAGCGCGTCGATGTCGAGGCCGGAGTCGGTCTCGTCGAGCAGCGCCAGCCGCGGTTCGATCACTGCCATCTGCAGGATCTCGTTGCGCTTCTTCTCGCCGCCCGAGAAGCCCTCGTTCACGCCACGGTTCAGGAAGCTCTCGTCCATCTGCATGAGTTTCATCTTGCCGCGTATGAGGGCGAGAAAGTCGAACGCATCCAGCTCCGGCAGGCCACGTTGCCTGCGCACGGCGTTCAAGGCGGCCTTGAGGAGGTAGGCGTTGTTGACGCCGGGAATCTCGACCGGGTACTGAAAGGCCAGGAACAGGCCGGCCCGGGCGCGCTCCTCGGGTTCGAGCGCCAGCAGGTCCTGGCCGAGGTACAGGACGCGACCCTCGGTGACCTCGTAGCCCGCCCGGCCGGCGAGCACGCTCGCGAGCGTGCTCTTGCCGGAACCGTTCGGGCCCATGATGGCGTGCACCTCGCCGGCACGGACCTCGAGCGAGAGGCCCTTGAGAATCTTGCGGTCGCCGATGCAGGCGTGAAGGTTCTGGATGCTGAGCATGGGTCGGTCTCGCAGTTCGATTCAGCCGACGGCGCCTTCCAGGCTCACCGACAGCAGGTTCTGGGCCTCGACCGCGAACTCCATCGGCAGTTCCTTGAAAACCGCCTTGCAGAAACCGTTCACGATCATGTTCACCGCGTCCTCCTCGGAGATCCCGCGGCTGCGGCAGTAGAAGAGCTGGTCGTCAGCGATCTTCGAGGTCGTCGCCTCGTGCTCGACGACGGCGCTCGGATGCTTGATTTCCATGTACGGGAAGGTGTGCGCACCGCAGCGGTCGCCCATGAGCAGCGAGTCGCACTGGGTGTGGTTGCGCGCGCCTTCCGCGCTGGGAAGGATCCTGACCAGACCACGGTAGGTGTTCTGGCCGCGGCCGGCGGAGATGCCCTTCGAGACGATCGTCGAGCGCGTGTTGCGCCCGATGTGGATCATCTTGGTGCCTGTGTCAGCCTGCTGGTAGTGGTTGGCGAGCGCCACCGAATAGAACTCTCCCACCGAGTTCTCGCCCAACAGCACGCAGCTCGGGTACTTCCAGGTGATGGCCGAGCCGGTCTCGACCTGGGTCCAGCTGATGCGCGAATCGGCGCCGCGGCACTCGCCCCGCTTGGTGACGAAGTTGTAGATGCCGCCCACGCCGTTCTCGTCGCCCGGGTACCAGTTCTGCACCGTCGAGTACTTGATCTGCGCGTCGCGCTCCGCGACGAGCTCGACCACCGCGGCGTGCAGCTGGTTCTCGTCGCGCATCGGAGCCGTGCAGCCCTCCAGGTAACTCACGTAGGCGCCTTCATCCGCCACGATCAGCGTGCGTTCGAACTGGCCGGTGTTCGCCGCGTTGATCCGGAAATACGTGGAGAGTTCCATCGGGCAGCGCACGCCCTTCGGTACGTACACGAACGAGCCGTCGGAAAACACCGCCGAGTTGAGTGCGGCGAAGAAGTTGTCCGTGGCCGGCACGACGCTGCCGAGGTAGCGCTCGACCAGCGACGGGTGATCGCGCACCGCGTCCGAGAAGGGGCAGAAGATCACGCCGACGCTGGCGAGCTTGTCCTTGAACGTCGTCGCGACAGAGACGCTGTCGAACACGGCATCCACGGCGACACCGGCGAGCCGCGCTCGCTCGTGCAGGGGCACGCCGAGCTTCTCATAGGTGGCGAGCAGCTTCGGGTCCACCTCGTTGAGGCTCTTCGGCCCGTCCTTCTTCTTCGGCGCCGAGTAGTAGGAAATCGCCTGGTAATCGATCGGCGAGATCCTGAGCTGCGCCCAGTCGGGCGCGCGCATCGTGAGCCAGTGCCGGTAGGCCTTGAGGCGCCAGTCGAGCATGAACTGCGGCTCGCCCTTCTTGCGGGAGATGAGACGGATCACGTCCTCGTCGAGGCCCGGCGGAACGGTGTCCGACTCGATGTCGGTCACGAAGCCGTGCCGGTACTTCTGTGCGACGAGCGCGTCGAGGTCGTGCTGGGAACTGGACATGAGTCGACCCCTCAGGAGTGACGCGCGCCGGTTGAGGAGGCCGGTCGCGGCCCGCCGCGCAACAGCTCGAGCCGCCAAGTGAGCACGGCTTCCTGACCGCTTAGCTGCGCGAGCGACAACTGGTCCAGCGAGCGGCGGATCGCCAGGTTCACGCTCTTCCAGGCAGAGCCGGTGCTGCAGCTGCTCGCGAGATCGCAGGCGCTGTGATCGCCACTGCACTCGGTGATCGCCACGGGACCCTCGATCGCGTCGATGATCGCCGCGGCACTGATTCCCGATGCAGGGCGAGCGAGCTGGTAGCCGCCGCGGGCGCCGCGCACGGAGGTCACGAGTCCCGCGCGATGAAAGCTCTTCAGCAGCTTGCTGACGGTGGGCAGGCCGAGCCGGGTCCGTGCGGCGACGGCCGTTGCGGTGTGGCGATCCCCCGGTCGCGCGGCGAGGCAGGCGAGCACCATCGTGCCGTAGTCGGTGAGTTTACTGATGCGTAGCATGGTCGCGTTCCAGAATTGGGACGATTTTAGTACCATTGGCGACCAGCGCCAAGCGGTGTGCAGGGCCCGGCGGGTGCCCGCGGTGAACCTGCTAGACTTTCGCCGGTCGAAATCGCGGTTGCCGGCGACCGCCGGTCGATGGCGTCGGAGGTTGACCATGCATCGCCGAGCACTCGAGGCCGCCTGAGCGCCCCGGATCGTTTCCCAGTGAACCCAATGAATCCAGCCGCGGCCGGCCACGCCCTGCCGGCCGCGAACGCGGCCGACGTCGCGACGCTGCGCGGCGTCGACTACTCCGTCGGTGGCAAGCCCGTTTTCACGGGGCTCGACATCTCGATCCGCCGCGGAGACGTCACGGCCATCATGGGGCCCAGCGGCACCGGCAAGACGACGCTGCTTCGCCTCATCACCGGCCAGCTGCGCCCGGATGCGGGGACGGTGATCGTCGACGGGCAGGACGTCGCGGGCCTGGACAGCAGCGGACTCTACGTGCTGCGCCGGAAGATCGGGATGCTGTTCCAGAACGGCGCGCTGCTCACCGATCTCGACGTCTTCGAGAATGTGGCTTTCCCGCTGCGCGAGCATGCCCGTCTGCCGGAGCGACTGGTTCGCAACATCGTGCTCACCAAGCTGCATGCAGTGGGCCTGCGCGGCGCGGCCGGGCTCATGCCGCAGGAACTGTCCGGCGGCATGGCACGACGCGTGGCCCTCGCGCGTGCGATCGTCATGGATCCGCAGATCCTCCTCTACGACGAGCCGTTCGCGGGCCTCGACCCTATTTCAATGGGCGTGGTGCTGCGGCTCATCCGCTCGCTGAATGAGGCGCTGGGAATCTCCAGCATCGTCGTCACGCATGACGTCCGTGAGGTCTCGCAGATCGCCGACGCGAGCTACATCCTGTCGGACGGCCGCGTCGTGGCGAGCGGCACGCCCGAGCAGTTGCGCGAGCACGGGTCCCCCGTGGTGCAGCAGTTCATGGAAGGCCTCGCCGATGGACCGGTGCGCTTCCACTATCCTGCGCCCGACTATCGCAAGCAGCTCCTCGATCGCTCGGAGGTCGCATGAAGGCCCTGGTCGGCGACCTTGCCTCGAGCCTCATGGAGTTCCTCGAACGCCTCGGCGCGATGACGCGCTTTGCGGGCGCGGTGGTCGCGCAGTCGCCGGCGGCGCTGCTGCGGCCGCGGCTCGTGGTCGAGCAGGTGTACAACACCGGCGCGCTGTCGCTGGTGATCATCATGACCTGCGGCCTTTTCGTCGGCATGGTGCTCGGTCTGCAGGGCTACGAACTGCTGCAGAGATTCGGCTCCGAGGAGTCGCTCGGCGTGGGTGCGGCACTTTCCCTGCTCAAGGAACTCGGGCCGGTGGTTACCGCGCTGCTGTTCGCAGGCCGCGCCGGCACGGCGCTCGCCTCCGAGCTCGGGTTGATGCGGGCCACGGACCAGCTCTCCGCGATGGAGGTCATGGCGGTGGACCCGATGCGCCGGGTGGTCGTGCCGCGCTTCCTCGGCGGAGTCATCTCCATGCCGCTGCTCACCGCAGTGTTCATTGCGGTGGCGCTCTACGGCGTGCAGCTGGTAGGTGTGCAGTTCCTAGGTGTGGACCAGGGCCAGTTCTGGTCGCAGATGCGCGGTGCGGTCGAGTTCGAGGACGTGCGCGAGGGGCTCGTCAAGGGTTTCACCTTCGGCGTCGCGTGCAGCCTGATCGCCGTGTTCGAAGGCTACAATGCGCAGCCTACCGCCGAGGGTGTCGGCCGCGCCACGACCCGCACCGTCGTCATCTCCGCCGTGGTGACGCTGGTACTCGACTACATACTGACGGCGATCATGCTCTGACCCGAGGCGACCATGCGGAAGTCCCGCACCATTGACATATCCACCGGCCTGTTCGTGCTGCTAGGCATGACGGCGATCCTGTTCCTGGTGACGCAGATCACCAACCGCGAGTTCGCGCTGCGCACCGATTCCTACCGGCTGCAGGCGCAGTTCGGCAACGTCGGCGGCCTGAAAGCGGGCGCGCCGGTCTCCATGGCGGGCGTCACCATCGGCCGGGTCGAGTCCATCGGCTACGACATGGATCTCTTCAAGGCAGTCGTCACGCTGCGCATCGACAAGCGCTACGACGAGATCCCGAACGACAGCGACGCGGGGATCCTCACCGCCGGCCTGCTGGGCGGGCAGTACGTCGGCATCACGCCGGGCGGGTCGGAGGAGACTTTCAAGGACGGCGACCGGGTCGAATTCGTGCAGGACGCCATCGTGCTCGAGAACCTGATCAGCAAGTACCTGTTCAACCAGGCGCGCGAGCAGGCCACCGGCGGCGAAGTAGCGGCGACCCAGAAGGGAGAGCTTCAGCCATGAAGTCCCTGATACGTGCCTTGATCGTGTTCGTGCTTGGCGTCGTGCCGGCGACGGCGGCGTATCCGGCGCCGACTCCGGGACCGGGCCCGCAGGAACTCATCGAGCAGATCTCCCGAGACATGCTGCGCGATCTCGATGCGAACCGCGCCGCGTACGCCCGGGACCGCAGCCAGCTGCGCGCGCTGGTGGACAAGTACCTGCTGCCGAACTTCGACAGCGACTACGCCGCGCGGCTCGTGCTCGGCCAGCACTGGCGCACAGCCACCGAGGCGCAACGCAAGCGCTTCATCGAGGCTTTCTACGGAACGCTGATGGGCGACTACGGCGACGCGCTGGTCGAGTTCACGGCGGACCGATTGCGCTTCCTCCCGTTCAAGGGCGACCCGGCAGCCGATACCGCCACGGTCCGCACCGAGGTGAAGCGCGACACGGGCCAGATGGTACCGGTGAACTACAGCATGCGTCGCACGCCGCAGGGCTGGAAGGCGTGGGACGTGACCATCGAGGGCATTTCCTACGTGCGGAATTTCCGCACCGATTTCGGGGCCGAAATCGACCAGAAGGGCCTCGAAGCCCTCATCGAGCGGCTCGAGGCCCGCAACGCCGAGCAGGCGTCCGGTGCCAAGCCCGCCTCCGGAGCGGCTACGCCGAAGCCCGCGGGAAAGTCCGGCTGAGCATGTCGTTTGAGATCACCACGGCCGGACCCGCGCGGCTCGAGGCCCGTGGGGAACTCGGTTTCGGCACGGCCGCCGACGCGCTCCACGCCGGTCTCGCGCTGCTGGGTCCGGGCCAGTGGGTCGTCGATCTCGCGAGAGTGACTTCCGCCGACAGTGCGGGACTCGCGGTGCTGATCGAGTGGCTGGCGGCCGTAAACGAGCGTGGCGGCGCGTTGCGTTTTGAGTCCGTGCCCGCGCAGCTGGTGGCCATCGCCCGGATCTCCGATCTCGACGGCCTGCTGTTCGCTCAGTCCGCTCCGTCCGGAGGGGGCTGAGGGGACTCTGGCGCCGGCTCGTCCGGTGCAGCCTCAGGTTCGTCGGGCGGAAGGTCCGCGCCCGGGTCCTCGAGGTCGTCCTGCTCCAGCAGCTCCGCCGGTATGTTGCCGTCGAACACCTGGTAAAGGCGCCGCTGCAGGAAGGCTCCTCGGATGAAGGCGTAGCGGTCGTACGCCCGGCTCAGTGTGGCGTCGAGCGGCAGCAGCCTCGCCCGCGTATCCACGAGGTCCAGTGCGAGGGAGAACCAGCGCGCATTGCCCAGGTCGTACCAGTACAACGGCTCCAGGAAGCGGTCAGCCACGCGCGAGGGGACGTCGCGCAGGCTCGCCGGTCCGAGCAGCGGCAGCATCAGGAAAGGGCCGGGTGGCACGCCCCACTTGCCGAGCGTCTGGCCGAGATCCTCGTCGTGGATGGGCAGATTGGCGTCGCTGGCCGGATCGAAGATGCCGCCGACGCCGAGCGTGGTATTCAACGCGAAGCGCAGCGTGTCCTGTCCGGCCGCGACGATCTTGCCCTGCAGCACCTGGTTGAGGATCGTTACCGGGTAGCCGAGGTTGGTGAAGAAGTTGCCGACCCCCGTGCGGAACCAGCGCGGGGTAATGCGCTCGTAGGCCTTGGCGGTGGGCCGCAACAGGCCCTTGTCGACGCCGTCGTTGAACTTGAAGACGCCGCGGTTGAACGGTTCGAGCGGATCGGAGGGATGCCGCTCTCCCGTGGTCGCACAGCCTGCGAGCAGCAGCACGACGCATCCGAGCGCGGCGGTCCGCGGTGCGGACGCAATCGGGAAATTCATCGGGGTCTCCGGGACCGCACGGTGACGCGGCGGGGCGCGATTCTAGCGCGTCGGCCGCTCAACCGCCGGGCTGCGGGCGCTGCGGTGGCTGGCGTTCCGCGCGCGCCCGCTCCTTGGGCAGTGCCTCGCGCAGCTCGTTGAGTCGTGCCGTGAACTTCGAGCGCTGCAGTGCGCTGATGTTCGGGACGGACAGCGCGAGCTCGAGCTGGTTGATCGCGAGCGGCAGGTCGCCGCCTGCGATGTGGTACTCGGCCATGTACGAGTAGGCATCCGCGACGTCGCCGGCAGCGTTGGCCGCGATCGCAGTCAACCGGATCTGCTCTTGCGAGGGCGGAACGTTGTTGAACAGGTCGAGCAGAACCTCGTGCGCGCGCTTCGCGCGTCCTGCCTGCAGCAGTGCCTCGCCATAGCGCACGGTAACCGGCACGTTGCGGGGAGCGAGCTCGCGGGCGCGCTCCAGGGTCTGGAGCGCCGCCTTGGTCTGGCCGGCCGCGAGCTGGGCCTGTCCGAGCAGCGTGTGAAACACCATGACCTCCGGATTGACGTTGCGAAGGCGCTCGAGCGTCGGGATCGCGGACGCCGGGTCGCCCGCCACGACCTGCGCCAACGCGTGGCCGTAGACCTGTGCCGTGGTGGCGTCCGCCGGATTCTCCTTGACCTCGGGGTAGAAGCTCCGCGGGTCCACGCCAGGCGGCGTGCTCAGCACTCGCACCCGCTCCCTGGCCAGCGCATAGCCGAGGCTCGGCCGCGGGGTCTCGGGAGCCGGATACTGGGCGGCGCGTCCGCGTGCCTCGGCGATTCGAGTGCTCGTGACCGGGTGGGTGCGCAGCAGTTCCGGCATCTGGTCGGGCCCGAGCTGCGTGCGGCGGCCCATGGTGTCGAAGAACGCTGCCATCGCGTTGGGGTCGAAGCCCGCGGAGGAGAGCAGACTAATGCCGATCCGGTCGGCTTCGTACTCGTTCTCGCGCGTGAAGCTGATCTGCGACTGGACCGCCATGCTCTGAGCAGCCGAGATTGCGCCCATGGTCACGTCCGAGCCGACACCCGCCACCGCGCCGAGCAGGATTGCCGCCAGCGTGGCAGCGGTGGAGACGAGGCTGGCTCGCGACTGGTTCTCGAGGCCGCGAGCGATATGGCGCTGCGTGACGTGCGACACCTCGTGCGCGAGCACCGCCGCCAGTTCGCTCTCGGTCGTGGTCTCGAGCAGCAACCCGCTGTGGATGCCGACGAATCCGCCTGGAAGCGCGAACGCGTTGATCGCCGGATCGCGCACGATGAAGAAGTTGAAGTCGCGGTTGCCCTCGTGCGCGAGGCTCGAGAGGCGCAGGCCGAGCGATTGCAGGTACTGGCTCGTCTCCGGGTCGTCCAGGACGCGGCCGGTGTCCCGCAACCCACGCATCACCATGCGACCGATGCGGTACTCATCTTCGATGCTGAGCGTGCTCTGTGCCGCCGTACCCATTTCGGGCAGCTGGTCCTGCACGGACTGTGCCGACAGCGGAGCGGGCAGCAGCAGCCATGCCGAGAGGGCGAATCCGCCCAGTGCGGAGACGAGATGCCGGGGGATGGGCGGATGCATGTGCATCGTTCGACAGGTTCGCTGCTCCGGGGTTCCCCGCAGGGGCGTTGCTAGAGCGCCTCGGAGGCGTAGTCCGCGAGGCGCGATCGCTCGCCGCGCATGAGCGTCACATGGCCGTAATGTGGCCAGCCATGGAAGCGGTTCACGACGTAAGTCAGGCCCGAGGTGGTCTCCGACAGGTAGGGCGAGTCGATCTGCGCGATGTTGCCGAGGCAGACGAGCTTGGTGCCCGGACCCGCACGCGTGACCAGGGCCTTCATCTGCTTCGGCGTGAGGTTCTGTGCCTCGTCGAGAATGATGTAGCGGTTCAGGAACGTGCGGCCGCGCATGAAGTTGAGCGAGCGGATCTTGATGCGGTTCCTGAGCAGGTCGTTGGTGGCGGCCCGGCCCCAGCTGCCGCCCTCCTGGCTCTGCGTCAGAACTTCCAGGTTGTCCATGAGGGCGCCCATCCAGGGCTCCATCTTCTCTTCCTCGGTACCGGGCAGGAAGCCGATGTCCTCGCCAAGCGGGATGGTCACCCGCGTCATGATGATCTCGTTGAATCGATTGGTCTCGAGCGTCTGGGCGAGACCCGCCGCCAGCGTCAGCAGCGTCTTGCCCGTGCCCGCGGGCCCGAGGATGGTCACGAGATCCACGCCCGGGTCCATCAACAGGTTGAGCGCGAAGTTCTGCTCCCGGTTGCGCGCCGCGATTCCCCAGACGCCGTGGCGCTCGCGACGGAAATCGCGGAGCACCTCGAGCACCGCTGAATCGCCCTCGATGCGTCGCACCACCGCTTCGATGCCGTGTTCGGCGGGCTGGTACACGAACTGGTTGGGTGCCCAGTTCGCCACCATCTTGCCCCGCACGCGGTAGAAGGAACGTCCCTGCTCATGCCATGACTCCAGGTTGCGGCTCGAGCGTTCCCAGAAGTTGGCGGGAAGTTCCGCAATGCCCGTGTAGAGGAGATCGGCGTCTTCGATGGTCTTGTCGGAATAGTAGTCCTCGGCATGCACCCCGATGATGGCGGCCTTGATGCGCAGGTTGATGTCCTTCGACACCAGCGTGACGAGTGACTTCGGGTACTCCCGCTGAAGTGCCGCGGTGTTGGCGAGGATCGCATTGTCCGCGCCGTGGCCGGGCAGCGTGGAGGGCAGTCCGCTCGAGAGCAGCTTTGTCTGGAAGAACAGCCGGCCGCGCGGCGGCTTCTTCCCGCCGTTCAGGGCCTTCGCGGCAGGCAGCTCGAGGCCGCGGTCGATCTGCTGCTTGGATGCGCCGGCCATCAGCTCGTCGAGGAAGCGGCTGACCTGGCGCACATTGCGCGCGGCTTCCGACATGCCCTTCTTGCCGGCGTCGAGCTCCTCGAGCACGGTCATGGGGATGAAGATATCGTGTTCCTCGAACCGGAATATCGCGGTCGGGTCGTGCATCAGCACGTTGGTGTCGAGGACGAAGATGCGGCGCTGCGCGGGGGTCTTCTTCGCGGGCAACGGGAACTCCGGGCGGGCGGTTGAATTGCGTTGGGATCGGGGTCAGAGGTCGCGGACCGCGGCCAGGACTTCGTCGGCGTGACCGGCAACCTTGACCTTGCGCCACTCGCGTCGCAGCACGCCCTGCTGATCGATCAGGAAGGTGCTGCGCTCGACACCCATGTACTTCCGTCCGTACATGCTCTTTTCCTTCCATACGTCGAATAGGCGGCAGGCCTTCTGCTCCTCGTCGGCGAGCAGTTCGAATGCGAAACCCATCTTGGCCTTGAACTTCTCGTGCGAAGCGAGCGAGTCGGGCGAGACCCCGAGGATGTCGGCACCGGCTTTGCGGAAAACTCCCTGCAGCCCATTGAAGGCCACTCCTTCGGCCGTGCAGCCGGAGGTGTTGTCCTTGGGGTAGAAGTAGATGACTAGCTTTCGACCCCTGGCGGCCGAGAGTTTCCAGTTCCCGCCGCCGGTGACGGGCAGGGTGAAGTCCGGCACCTTTCGATCGAGAGCCACGGTCTTGTCAGGCATGTCCCCTCACGACTTGAGCGGTTCGAGGATCGCGTCCAGATTCATCTGGTCGCAGAGATCGAGAAACTCTTCGCGCAGTGCCGCAATGTGGATCCGCGTCGGGACGTGTACGACCATGTAGACCGAGAACATCGGCGCGCCGGTGTGCGCGGCGCTGTAGGTGCGCGTGCTGATATCGCCGATGTCGATGCCGCGCGAGGAGAAGAATCCCGCGAGCGCGTGCAGTACGCCGGGCTGGTCGAGACAGACAACATCGACGGAATACGACACCATGTCCGTGCGCGGCGGACGCGGCTCGGTGCGCCTGCTCGTGATCGTCAGCCCCGCGGTCTCGCCGAGCCTGGCGAGTTCGGCCTCGAGCTTGGCCAGCGTGTGCCAGTTGCCAGCGACGAGCATCAGCATCGCGAACTCGTTGCCGAGCGCGGTCATGCGACTCTCGAGCACGTTGCCGCCGCAGTCCACCACCACGCGAGTGAGGTCGTAGACGAGTCCAGTGCGATCGCCGCCGATCGCGGAAATAGCGATGAGCTGTTTCATGGTGTTTTCCGGCGAGCAGTGTAGCGGGGCGGCGCTTCGTCGTACACGCGGCTAGAATGTGGCGGTTCGCGCGCGACGGGACGGCGGCGAGCGGGCCACGGCGGAGGGGTCAAGATGTTCGAGGGCAGCATTCCGGCGCTGGTCACGCCCATGCGCGAGGACGGCGGCGTCGACTTCGATGCCTGGGACCGGCTACTCGACTTCCATGCACGCGAGGGCACCGACGGCGTCGTGGTGGGCGGCACGACCGGCGAATCGCCGACGCTGGAGCGTGTCGAACTCGAGGCGCTGGTAAGTCGTGCGAAGGCGCGGTTCGGCGGCAGGATGCCGGTAATCGCGGGTTCGGGCAGCAACTCCACCGCGCACAGTGTCGCGCTGTCGCTCGCGGCGCAGCAGGCCGGGGCGGACGGACTTCTGATCGTCACGCCTTACTACAACCGTCCCACGCAGGAAGGCCTCGTTCGTCACTTCACTGCAATCGCCGATGCGGTTGACATCCCGGTCGTGCTCTACAACGTGCCCGGGCGTACCGCCTGCGACATGTTGCCGGACACCATCGTGCGGCTGTCCCGGCACCCGCGCATCGTCGCGGTAAAGGAGGCGACGGGTGACGTCACGCGCGGCGTCGCAGTGCTCGGACAGGCACGTCGCGGGTTCGTGGTGCTGAGCGGCGATGATCCGACCGCCGCCGCCCTGATGCGGGTCGGCGCCCGCGGGGTGATTTCGGTCACCGCCAACGTGGCTCCGCGAGCGATGCACCAGATGTGCGTCGCGGCCATCGCGGGGCGGCACCACGAGGCCGCGGCCGCGAACGAGCGCCTGATGCCCCTCCATCGCGCCTTGTTCCTGGAGCCAAACCCGATTCCCGTCAAGTGGGCGGTGCGGCGCCTCGGGCTGATTGGGCCCGGTATCCGCCTGCCACTCACGCCGCTCAGCGTCGGCCTCGAGCCGCAGGTGCTCGCGGCCATGCTCGCGGCCGGAGTGCAGGTCGACTGAGCGGCAGCGGCTCGGGCGTCACTCGGGCCCGTGCGAGCCATCGGCTTTTTCGGGCGCCCGGGCTAGCCGTCGTTCCGCGTGGCGTGTACGCTTGCGCGCCTTCCGATGCGCCGGAGAGGTGGCCGAGTGGTCGAAGGCGCTGGACTGGAATTCCAGTTACATCTTCACGGGTGTACGTGGGTTCGAATCCCACCCTCTCCGCCAGGCATCGAGTGACGCCCCGCCGCAGGGGCGTCGATTTCGCCTGCTCCCCTCGCCACGTGATTCGTGCGCTCGCTGCGACGCTGCTGGTGCTCGAACTCTGTGGTTGCGACTCGTCGCGAGTTGAGCGCATTTCAGGCCGTACGATGGGTACGACCTACGAGGTCATCGTCGCGCAGCCTCCGCATGAGATCGGGCGCGCCGACCTGCAGCGAGCCGTGGACGAAGTATTCGCTGAAGTCGATAGACACCTGTCGACCTGGAGGCCGCACAGCGAAATCTCACGGTTCAATGCCGGGCAGGGAACCGCCTGGGTGCCGGCGTCCGACGTCCTGGTCGGGCTGCTCTCGGTCGCGCAAGCCGTAAGCCGCGAGACGGGCGGCGCCTTCGATATCACGGTCGCGCCGGTCGTTCGGGCCTGGGGATTCGGCGCCGACGCGGCCAATCCCGGCACACCGCCCTCCGATGAGCAGCTCGAGCAGCTAAGACGAGCGGTCGGTTACCCGAAACTCGAACTGCGCCAGGACCCACCCTCGCTGCGCAAGGTCGAGCCGACGGTCCACGTGGACCTCGACGGCGTCGTGCCCGGCCTCGCCGTCGACCTCGTCGCGTCCCGGCTCGAACTACTGGGTGCAAAGAACTATCTGGTGGAGCTTGGGGGCGAAGTACGCGCCAAGGGTCGCAACCGCGCCGGTCGACCATGGCGCATCGCCGTGGAGTTCCCGCTGCCCGGCGAGCGGCGCCCCTACGCGATCGTCGAACTGGATGGCTTTGCGGTGTCGACGTCGGGCGACTATCGTGAATTCCGCAATGTCGAAGGGCAGCGGATCTCCCACACCATCGATCCGCGCAGCGGCTTGCCGGTGAGCCACGGCCTCGCCTCGGTCACGGTGATCCACTCCAGCGCGGCCGAGGCCGACGCATGGGCCACCGCGCTGATGGTGCTCGGTCCCGAGCAGGGACTCGAACTGGCGGAGCGACGGAACCTCGCGGCGCTGTTCATTCGGCGCAGGGACGACGGCTCGCTCCAAGAGACTGCGACGCAAGCGTTCGCAACTTTTCGCCGGCCCCTGTGACCGGCGCTATGATCCGCCGATGATCGACCCGGAGACCCGGCGGCGACGCCGGCCGCAGCTCGCACCGGTGCTGACGCCGCTGCTGGTGCTGCTGGTGGCAGGAGCAACCGTATTCGCGTTGAGCCTTCGGGCGAGCACGACGGTGATCATCCTCGTGCGGCACGCCGAGTCCGCAGTCTCTGAGACCGGGGATCCGGATCTGAGTCCCGCGGGCGAGGCGCGCGCACGTCGCCTGGGCCCGTTTCTCGAGGACGCACTCGCCGGCGGCGCAGTGGAGTACCTGTACTCCGCGGACCTGCGCCGCTCCCAGCAGACCGCCGCTTCCGTTGCGAACCAGTTCAAGGTGCCGATCAACCTGCTCGGTAACGCGGACTGGCCACGCTTGGCCAAGCGCGTCCTTGACGAGCATCGGGGATCCACCGTGGCGGTAGTGGGAGGAACCGCCCAGCTGCAGGGCCTGGCTCGACGGCTCGGCGGCGCGCCACTGACGATTGATGAGGCCGACTACTCGGTGGTGGTTGTCGCCACCCTGCCGAGCCTCGGCGATCCGCGTCTGATGAAGCTGCATTACGGGCCGGTGCCGGAGCCCCGGCCAGCAGGTGACAAGAGTTCTCGATAGAAGGCGCAACAAACAGAATCGTCAGGACTTTTTTGCCCCTGACTTGATCGCCTCGCGCACAAACGCCTCGTGAGCGCCTATGCGCAGATCCGCGAGCACCGAGTCGATGATGCGGCCGTCACGATCGATCAGGTAGGTACCGCGGCGCACGCCGAAGCCGAGCGGTCCGTCGAGGTCATACGCCTTGACGACTTTCTTGTCTGGGTCCGCGAGCAGCGGGAAATTGAGATCGTGGGTATCTGCGAAGCGCCGGTGCGAGTCCACGTCCTGCGGGCTCACGCCGACCACCCGCAGCTTCGCTTTGAGCAGTTCCTGGTGCAGGTCGCGGAAGCTGCAGGCTTCCTTGGTGCAGCCGGGCGTGAAGTCGGCAGGGTAGAAGTAGAGGATCACCGGACCCTCGGCCAGCAACGACTTCAAGGTGTGCCGCCGGCCGTCCTGGTCGGGCAGATCGAACTCCGGGGCCTTCGTGCCATCAGCCAGCATGGTCGTGTTCTCCTGCGGCGCGCACGACGGCGCCCGAGTAATCGGCCTCCATGACGACATAGCCGCCGTCCTCGAGACCGCAGTGACTATAGGTCGCCTGCGCCCGGACATTTTCGCGCTCGACGTACAGGCGGATGCCGCAAACGCCCGCGTCCGAACGCGCAAGTTGCTCGACGTGTCGGAACAGTTCGCGGAACACGCCCGAGCGCCTTGCGGTCGGCAGCACGTAGACGCTCTGGATCCACCAGAAACGGCCGTTGCGCCAGTCGCTCCACTCGTCGGTGATCATCAGTTGGCCGACGCGCTCATCCGCCAGTTCCGCGACGAAGTAGCGGCCCTTCGCGGGATCCTCGAGCGCGGCTTGCACGCCGCGCGCGACGATTGCAGGATCGAGTTGCTTGTGCTCGGCCTCGAGTGCCATTGCGACGTTTCCAGCTGCAAGGAAGCCGGCATCGTCGATGCGCGCGTCACGGATCTTGATACCCATCGTGCCATCATAGCGCCGCGCTCGCATCGCGGTTGCGGGTCGCAGGCCCGGTGCTACAATCGCGGCCTCGCGTGGGGCGGTAGCTCAGCTGGGAGAGCGTCGCGTTCGCAATGCGAAGGTCGAGGGTTCGATCCCCTTCCGCTCCACCAATTCCCCGGCCGGTACACGCCCCGGTAGCTCAGTGGATAGAGCAACCGCCTCCTAAGCGGTAGGTCGTCGGTTCAACTCCGGCCCGGGGCGCCAGCTCGCAAAACGCTATTAAGAATAGGGCTTTAGGAGTTGTCCCAGGTCTCGAGAACCGGCCGGAAGAGCTCAACAATCTCTGTACGGATCGGAACCCGCGGAGTTCCCTGTAAGGTCGAGGCGCGCATGGCGGGGCACCGTTAGCTTTCGAGGTCGTTCAGGAAGAACTACGCGGCCGCTCGGCTGCGATGCACATCGCCGCCGCATTCGATGCTCCTGCATCTGTAACAGCCCGCACGCTAGACCACCGACGACAGCCAGTGCGCCGACGAGGTCGGCGTGTCTGGCACGTTGTTCCAGGGTCAGGTTCTGCCCTCGGTTGTCGCGCGTTGCGCGGGTCCGGTCCAACGACAATGGCCGATCCAGTGGGGCCACGTGCCAGGTCGGGCTCTGGCAACAGCGGCGCTCGGCACCGCGGAGTCGGAGGCCCGCCTGCGGTGCTAACCTCGCGTTCCATGAACAAGTTCGATCCGATCCAGGCCTTCGCCGACCTGCGCCACGAGTTCGGGGAGCATGGTGGCGTGAACATGTCCGTCGAGGAGAGCACCACGTTCACGGTGCTCGATCCGGGGACGATGCCCGAGATCTTCCAGGGACACCTCGGCCCGGACGTGGGAGGTTGCTACCTGTACGGGCGCCACTTCAACCCGACGGTATACGTGCTAGGTCGCCAGATTGCCGCCTACGAGGGCGCGGAAGCGGGCTATTGCACGGCGAGCGGCATGGCGGCGATTTCGGCGGTCGTTACGCAGCTCTGCGACACAGGCGACCACGTGGTCGCCAGCCGCACGGTCTACGGCGGGACATTCGCGCTGCTCCACGACTACCTGCCGGTGAAGGCGGGCATCACGACGAGCTTCGTGGACGTCTCGGACCTCGCCGCGGTGGAGCGGGCGTTCACGCCGCTTACCCGGGTGCTGTACTGCGAGACGATGTCGAACCCGACGCTGCGGATCGCGGACCTTCCAGCGCTCGCCGCGATCGCGCACCGGCACGGCGCGATGCTGGTCGTGGACAACACGTTCGCGCCACTGATCGTGGCGCCGATCCAGCACGGTGCCGACGTGGTGGTGCACAGCCTCACCAAGTTCATGAACGGCGCCAGCGACCACATTGCCGGAGCCGTGTGCGGCGATACGTCGTTCATCATGAAGCTCATGGACCTGCACACCGGATCGCTGATGCTGCTCGGACCGACGATGGACCCACAGGTGGCCTTCGACATCAGCCTGCGCCTGCCGCACCTCGGCCTGCGCATGGCGGAGCACAGCCGGCGTGCGCTCGAGATCGCAACGCGCCTTGCGGAATGCGGCATGCACGTGACCTATCCCGGCCTGCCGACGCACCCGGACCACGAGCTGCTCGAGCGGCTGGCGAATCCTGACTTCGGTTACGGCGGACTGCTCACCGTGGACCTCGGGACGCGCGAACGTGCGTTCGACTTCATGGGCCGACTGCAGAACGATCACCGGTTCGGACTCATGGCGGTGAGCCTCGGCTACAGCGAGACACTGATGTCGTGCTCGGCCGCGTCCACCAGCAGCGAGATGCCCGCGGAGGAACTCGAGAAGGCGGGTATCCAGCCGGGACTGGTGCGGCTGTCGCTCGGCTATACGGGGACGCTTGAACAGCGATGGGCGCAGCTGCGCTCGGTGCTGGAGGCGATGGGCTTGACCAAGCCCCGGCCAGCCGGAGTCGCGCAGTTGCCAGGGTAAGAGTGTTTCCGGGAGTTAGGGGGATTGGTACGACACGACGAGAACCGATGCAGTGGCTGTGCGCAGTCAACGTGATGCCGGCGGTGGCGGCGACGGCGGCGAGTACGGCCAGCCGCGCTCAACAGGTCGACCACGCTCAGCATTGTGACCAGCGCGACCGGTATGGCGCTGAGCGTGTCGCTGTCGGGGATGGGCATCCAGCGAGACGGATCGACCATTCGTTGCAGACAGCACATCGTCCCCGGCCCCGCCGCGGTTCTTGTCTTGGGCAAACCTGACAGAAATGCTCAGTGACGGTGCCCGAGTCTCTGCGTGGCGGCATGGATGACGAGACTGTAACTCCCTAGACGACGTGCTTCGCAGTCGCCGTCCGCTCATCGTCGAGCGACTCTGCCCGGCGTGCAACTTCCGCCACGGCACTGTGCACTAATGGGCTGTAGAGCGGCAGATGGGCGTACCAGTACAGGAGCCCCCAGAACCCGGCCGGGTGCCAGTAGGCACAGAGCTCGACCACGCGCCGGTCGCCTCGCTCCCGGATAATGAATTCCTGCAGGCCC
>Ga0114939_10000460_pt1 | contig 33851 bp, 28 predicted proteins | sample AshMeaCrysSpring_FD_87196 | JGI IMG/M metagenome (GOLD analysis project Ga0114939, IMG submission 87196) | Groundwater microbial communities from Big Spring, Nevada to study Microbial Dark Matter (Phase II) - Ash Meadows Crystal Spring | ecosystem: Environmental > Aquatic > Deep subsurface >...
GCGCTGAATCTCGCCTCGCGCGGATGCCGGACGGCGAGCACCTCCACGCGATCGAGCGCGGCTGCACGCGATACCAGGCGACGCAGCCCGTCCGCACGCGCGAGATCGCGATCTCCTCGGAGCTCGCGCCGATGGCTGCCCTCGGAACACGAGAGGAGCGTAGCCAAGACGCTCCTGCGCTGCGTTCCGATCCGTGCCCGAGGAAGGACCAGACCTCCGCCGTCCTCGCCGTCGCGCCGATCCTCCCGGCGCCATGCGTGCGCGAGGACGTGAGTGCCCGGGCGCGGTTGTTCGACCTTTACTCAGGCGGCTACCGGGGCGCCCCGCGGCTCGCTCCTGCCGAGGCGTAGCGCAAACGCGCCGTCGCCGAGCAGTGCCTGTACGCGACTCGCAGCGATCAGGAACAGCGGGTACTCCCAGCCACCGTTCGCCGCGCTGAAGACCCATCCGTTGCCGATGTGGACATACAGGGCACCGAGCAGGATCGGGACCAGCGCGAGGGCGACGGCACGCGTCTGCACGCCGAGCACGAGCAGCACGCCGCCGACGAGTTCCGCGGCGAAGACGACATAAGCGGTCCAGCCGGGGAAGCCCACCGACACGAAAAACCGAACGGTGCCGGGCAGGGTGAACACAACGAGCTTGAGCAGCGCGTGGGCAATGAACATCCCGCCGAGGCTGAGGCGCAGCAGCGTCGCGGCGTAGGGGGCAGTGCGGGTATCGATCATGGGGCTCTCCTGGTGTGGGTTCGCCGCTTTGCGATGCGGCACGGGCGCACTCTAAGTATTTCTCCATTCGTGATAAACACCTGCTCACGCGAATCAGCGTTCCACGCTATGCAATGATGGCCTTACCCTTCTCCGGTCCGATGCGGAGCGCTCAGTGGACCGCCTCGCCACCATGCAAACCTTCGCCCGGGTCGTCGAAGCGGGCAGCTTCGTGGCCGCCGCGGAGCGCCTCGGGATCTCGCCGGCAATGGCGAGCCGACACGTGCAGGATCTCGAGGAACGCCTCGGCACGCGGCTCCTGAACCGCACGACACGCAAGCTTTCGTTGACCGACGTGGGCGCGGCGTACCACGAGCGTTGCCAGCAGGTCCTGCGCGACATCGAGGAGATGGACCTGTCGATTGCGGCGAAGGTGCAGCAGCCGCGCGGTCTGCTCCGCGTGAATGCGCCGGTGGTGTTCGGCACGCGGCACCTCGCGAAGGTCCTCGCGGAGTACGAGGCGCGCCATCCGGAGCTCGCCGTCGAGCTCACGCTCAACGACCGCTTCGTCGATCTCGTGGAGGAAGGCGCCGATCTCGCGATCCGGCTGGGGACGCTCACCGAGTCGACGCTCGTCGCGCGGCGGCTGTTCTCGGTGCGCCTCGCGCTCTGCGCGTCGCCAGCGTACCTGAAGCGCCATGGCGAACCGGGGACGCTCCGCGACCTCGCGCGGCACAACTGCCTCGGCTACACCTACACGCGCGGCGGCACCGAGGTGGAGCTCGTGGGGCCTGAAGGCAAGGTCGTGGTGCCGTTTTGCGGGACCTTGCGCGCCAACCACGGCGAGGTGCTGTACCAGGCGGCGCTCGACGGTCTCGGCATCGTGCTGCAGCCGACGTTCATTTCCGGCGAGGCGCTCGCCGACGGGCGGCTGCGTCCGGTGCTGCCGCGGTACGGCACGCCGGAACTTTCCGGCTACGCGGTGTTCCTGTCCCGGAAGTACCTGAGCGCGAAGGTGCGCACCTTCGTCGACTTCCTCGCGGAGAAGTTCGGCCCGGAGCCCTATTGGGACGCGTGGGCCCGGAAGCAGGCGGCGCCGCGACGCGCGGCTGGAAAATCCCCCCGCTCAGGCCGGCGTCACCATCCCTGAGCCGCCGTCCTGAGTATCCGTCGGTCCGCGCCCGCGCCGTGCCGAGGAGGGTGGAATCCTATGTGGAGCGTGGCGGTGCTACGGCGAGACCTTCGTGGCGTGCAGCTCGGCAGCATCAGCATGTTGCTCAAGCCAGTTCGCGACAGGTCAGGCACTCCAACCGCGGCTAGAGGGGCGCTGCACGTTCAGTGTCCTGCGCGATGACCTCGCGCGGCGTCTCGTCGGGGTCACGTCGCATGTCAAGCTGACGCTCGCAGACCTCCCGGCCCAGCGCCTCGCGGCGGTCCGACGCGAGCAGTTCCCGCACCTTCGGGAACAGGTGTTCCTCTTCCTCGCGATGATGGTGCTCGGTCTGCTCCGCCAGCACCTTCAGCTTGGCGGCGTAGGTCGCATCGTCGGGATCCAGTGCCAGCAGGTCTGCGAGCAGGCGCTTGAGCGAGAGGTGCTCTTCCAGGGACTCGAGAAGGATGTCCTCCGTGCTCGCCTGCTTGACTGCCGGATAGAACACCTCCTCCTCCGATGCGAGGTGTACGCCAAGGTGGTCGCCGATTTCGGCCAGCCGCTTCCGGCGCTGCTCCGGCTGAACGTCCAGGCCCTTCAGCGCGGCGGCGAAGCGGCCTTCGAGCTGGCGATGCTGGTCCACCAGTAGTTGCACGACGTCCATGCGTCCGATCCTCGGGGTCGATGTCGCACCGGAAGAGCAGGTTCGGTGCCCGCCTGTCGCTCGGTTGCGGGTGAGGCTGCGAGCGCGCCGGCGACTGGACGCTCCAGTGCACGCGCCTCACGGGCAGTCGACTTCACGCTCGGACTCGGCAGCGCAGCCCCGGGATCGGGGAGTCCATCGCTTGAAGTTCCCTACATCTTGTCCCTTGAAGGCCGCAACGAACCTGCAGCAGATGGGTTCGCCACCGCACGCGTCCTGCGGCACCGGCGCAGCGCTCACGGCGTTCCGCGGTCGAAGACCTCGCCCCAAAGATCGTTAGCGATGAGGGCGTGGATCTCCGGCAGCGCAACCCCCGCGGCCTGGACCACGTCGCGACGGTGCAGGAAGTCGCGAAAGCTCGCGTGGTACACGTTGTAGGCCGTGCCCTCCGCGTTGGCCTGCTCGTGCAGGAACTCGTCCCACTCGTCCAGGACTTCCTGGACCGTGAGCTCGTCGACCGGTAGCGCGGCGTCGGACGCGAACCGGGCGATCTTCGATCGCGTGACGGGCGCAAGCGCGACGCTCAACACGTACACGATCCGGATCTTCGCCCGGGGAAGCGGGCGCGCTGTCATGCCCATCCGGCGCCAGTGGTCCTCGTAGTAGCTCTCGAGCCCCAGCGGAAGCTGCCGGATGTCCAGGTCGTCGTAGCGCCCCGCCTCGATTTCCGGCAGCACGTGCCGCAGGTACATGAAGTTGCGCTGGCTCCGCTCGACGAGCGTCGCGACGAAGCGATCGGTGGCGATGCCGTGGGCTTCCGCCCACGCGCTCAGCCCGGGCCGCGTCTCGAGCTTCAGGCGCACGTAATCGCCCAGGTCGCGCTCGCTCTCCTCCTTGAACCGCATGAGGTCGAGCGTCTCCTGCGGCGTCTGGACCACGAGCGGGATGCGCGTCTGGCGCCGCGTGACGATGACGAACACGCCCTCTGGAAGCGCTGGCGGCAGGAAGAGGATGTTGCCCAGCTGCCCGGAGAGCTCGGCTTCGTCGAGCGCGTCGACGGCAATGACCAGGCGCTCCCCCTGCTGCAGCCTGGCAGCTGCCTCCTGCAGCAGCGCCGCGAACACCGCGCCGTCCTCGGTCGCGCCCTTCGGCAGGGTCGCGTGCGGCAGCCCGAAACGAAGGATCAACTGCGTGCAGACGTTCTCGAGGAATTGGCGGGGGGTGTTGATGCCCTGCGCGCGGATGTTGAAGTGCGCCAGGGCGCCGGTTCGCTGCACGAACCGCGCGAGGATCGCGCTCTTGCCGACGCCCGGGTCGCCCTCGACGGTGAAGTAGCCGTTCTGCTGCGTGGCCATGAAGCGTTCTATCGCCTCGAACACGTAGCCCCTGCCGACGAAGTCGCGCGTCTTCTCGACGACATAGGCGCTCAGCGCATCGGGCACCGAGGGCCGGAGGCCCACCGCCTTCACGACCGCCTCGAGCTGCGCGTGGAAGTCGTCGTGGTATGGGACCGCCTGCAGCTTCGCGAGGTAGTGCTGGTACGGATGGTCCTCCAGGCTGCCGACCGAGAGCGGCAGGACGGCGAAAGCGGGGTCGGCCTCCCGGCGCCGCTTGGCGAGCCTGATCTCCTCGAGGACCCAGTCCGCCGCGACGGAGGCCGCCGAAAGGACGACGACGAAATGGGAGCACTGGTCCATGACGCCGGACACGATGTGCTCCTTCCACTGCTCGCCCGCCGGGATGCTCTCGGGCGCGATCCACACTTGCGCGCCCCGCGCCTCCAATCCCGCGGCGAGCGCATGCGCGAGCGCGACGTCGCGTCGGTCGCGCGTAGTGTGCGAGATGAAGACCTTGGACGTCACTGGGGGCGAGCGCGCCGCCGTAGTATCGGCTTCCGGGGCATCCCCTGTCCACGGTACCTGCATGGCGTTCGATGCCGCCGCGGCCCAGGATCTTGCGCGCATGCGGCTCGCGAGCGACTACGCGCTCGAGCACCTCGCGGCACACCTGCATGCAGCCGGTCAGGCTGACCGCCTGCAGCGGCTGCTCGTGGGGAACAGGGCGTGGATGGACGCGCGCTTCGAGCGCGCTGCGAGCCACGCCCCCTATGTCGGCGACCTGCAGGTGGCGCGGGTCGGCTACGCGGATCCGCTCGACGCAGAACCCCTTTGCCGGCTGCTGGAGCTCCACGCCGCCCGCCTCGTCACCAACGCACGGATCGTGCTCGACACCGACATCGATCTCGAGGTGCTCGCGCACATCGGCCGCGCGCGCGAAGCGCTCGAGGCGGCACGGCTGCGGTCCGACCCGCACGTGCGCTTCGAGGGGATCGTCAGGATCGAGGCGCTCCTTCGGGAGCGCGGTCGGCCCGAGCCGGCGTTGCTGGACGAGCTCGCCGCCACGGTGCGCGAGATCCGCATCGAGTGGCAGGTCGGCTACGCACAAGTCGCGCTTGCCGCGGCGCTTCGCGCGGCGGGCTATGTCGCGGAGGCCCGGAGCGTCGCCTACGCGGTGCAGCATCCGGGCGCGCGTCGCAAGGCGATGAGCGAGCTCGTCGAGGGGGCGCTCCGCCGCGGCGAGAGCGACCGCGAAGCGCTCGCCGCCGCGCTCGAAAGCGCTCGCCTAGAAAGGGGCGCGTACTCCTCTGCTGGCGCCCTGGCGGACATCGCCGCGCTCTTCCTGCGCACGGGAGACGAAGCGCAGGCGAATGCGCTGTGGAACGAGTGCGCGGCGCTCATCAAGACGATGGAGGCCCGCAACTGGACGTGGGCGGTGCGTGACCTCTCGATCAGCCTGGCGCGCGCGGGTCTCTTCGACGAGGCAATAGAGCAGGCCACGATCATCGAAGACCGGTTCCAGCTCGGTGTCACCCGCGAGCGCATCAGCGAACTGCTGTTCACGGCCGGCGCCCGCGTTCGGGCGTGCGAGCTCGCCGCTGCAGTGCCGGAGCCCGAGCAGCGCAGCCTCGCCTTGAGCGCCCTCGCCCGCCGGCTGATCGCGACCGGCGACCCCGAGGCGGCGATTCCGCTGCTGCGCGAGGCAGAAGCGGACGCGAACATGGTCGAGCGTGGCAAGCGTCAAGCCCAGCCCTGGGCCCGGCTCTGCGCGAGCTGGGCGCTCGCCGGACGTCGCGAGGACTCCGACAGATGCCTCGCGGCCGCCCGCCGGTGGGCCGAGGCAGCGGACGCGCGCGACCGCGATCACGCGCTCGGGACGACGGCCCGCGCGCTGGTCGAGGCCGGTCGGTACGCGGATGCCCGCGCATTCCTCGACGCCCTCGCGCCCCAGACCCGGCGCTACCTGCTGCGCGACATCGCCCACGCCATGGCAATGCACGGCGACGTCGCGGGCGCGGCAGCCGCGCTCGAGGGGTCACGCGCAGTCGCGGCGGCGATCGTCGACGCATACAGCGCCGACGACGTGCGTGCGACGCTCGCCGCAGCGATGGGCAGGTCACTGCGCATCGACGCAGCCGCGCGACTCGTCGGGCAGATTCGGGATGAGTACCGCCGCAGCTCGGCCCGCGCGAAGCTTGCCGCGGCGCTTCTGGCGGCCGGCAGGGCGGACGCTGCGCTCGCGGCCGCCGCGGCGGTGGAGATCGAGTCGGTACGCGACGAAGCGCTCTCGGACATCGCTGCGACGCTCGCCGAGGCGGGCGATCCGGGTCGGGCAACGGCGGCCGTCCGCTCGATCGCGGATGCGGAACGCCGCGCGAATAGCGCGGCGGGGGTGGCGAAGACCCTGGCCGCCGCCGGCGATCTGGACGGAGCGCTCGCGTTCGCGCGGGAGCACCAGCGCGCCCACCGCTTCGTCAACCCGGTCGGAGCGGTCGCGCTCGCCCTTGTCCGCGCCGGGAAGGAAGACGAGGGGCTGCGCATCATCCGCGGCATGCTTCGCGGGCGGAAGCGCTGGTGGTCGTTGCGCGAGGTAGCCGAAGCGCTGGCGGCGCGCGGCCGGGCCGAGGAGGGCTTGGCGCTCGCGGGATCGATTCCGGACGAAGGGGTCCGTCACCTCGGCTACACGTCGATCGCGTCGACGCTCATTGCTGGCGGTCGGATCGACGCGGGGCTCGCGGTCGCGGAGCAGGCGCCGTGGAAGGACACGCAGCGGATCAACATCGTGCGAAAGGCGATCGAGGCGCTCGCCCAGTCCGGCCGCCATGACAAGGCGCTGGCGGTCGCCCTCGCGGTGCCGCCAGGCCTGAAGAGCACCCGTGACGAGCCCGAGCGGGATGCTGCAGTCGCCGCCGTCGCAAGGGCGCTGGCCGAGACGGGACACGCGAAGGAAGCACTCTCGGTCCTCGAACGCATCGAAGATCCGAGAGTGCGAGCGGAGGTCGTCGAAGCTCTCGGCGGCAGGAACGAGGACAGCGACGAAGCGCGGGCAAAGCAGGCGGAAGCGCTGGCGGCCGCCGGCCGGTTCGACGCCGCGGTCGAAGTCACCCTGCCGATTCGGGACGAGCGGGATCGCGGGTATGCGCAGCTCGACGTCGTGCGGCAGCTCGCGAGGGCCAACCGCCATGGCGAGGCGCAGAAACTCGCGGGAGCGATCCACAGCGATGCCGAGCGCGCGAAGGCGTTCTACGTCATCTCGACCGACCTCGTCGCGCGCGACCGCTTCGGGGAGGCCATCGCGGTCATGGCCGACAACCCGGGGTACTGGGAGCAGAAGGGGGCGCGGGCAGAGATCGCCAACGCGCTCGCCGGCAAGCGGCGGTTCGTGGAGGCCATCGATGCCATCGGCCTGATGCCGATCGCGGAGTTCGTCGCGCAGGTCGCCGGCTGGAGCGGCATCCAGGCGGTCGAGCCGGAAGGCTTCCACGCGGCGCTCGAGCGCGTGCTGCGCATCGCCGCTTGGGCCAACGCGGACTGGAGCGCCGCGGCCGACGCGATCTCGGAGGACGAGAACCCGTCGGCAGAACAGATCCGGCAGACCGCACGCAACGCATAAGACCCGTTCTGGCGGTGTAGCGGCGACCACAGTCCGAGCGGTTCTCGAAGGCGCTGGCGACAAGAACGTGGGTGCGTTCCAGACCGCGGAGCGAAGCGGAAACCGCCACGCCACAGAAGCGACGAAGCCAATCCGGGCGGCCAGAACGCTTTCATGAGCATCCGTCCAGGGGGCCCCATAGTCCGTTGAACATGGTGGCGCGCGAAGGAATCATTCCGAGATACCTGGCTTGCGAATCAAGTCCGCCACCGGCATCCCGAGCTCGACTTGCTTCAACGCCGCCACGATCTGCTCGACGGAGAATCCCGATCTGCGCACGGCAACCCCCCTTCGCGTTCAAGGTTCAGTGTGCCGGAGAACTAACGCCTCCTTCGCTCTTCCCGACCCAGATCAAAGGACCGACGGCGACGCGCTGGCGAACGCCGCGACGCTCGTGCCGCTGCCCGGCCGGCAGCAATGAGAGGCAGGCTGCCGCGAGCATTCGCCCCGTCGCGCCACCTTGTCCCGGCGTACCCTCGCCCTTGCGTGGCTGCCGCCCTCAGCCGCGGCGAACGCGCGTCTGCGACTGCTCGCGCAGGTACTGCGGGAGGTAGTAGAGCGAGCCGCCCGCCTTGCCGGTCGAGCCGGAGCCTTTCCACCCGCCGAAGGGCTGGTATGCGGGCCATGCCCCGGTGGTGGCGCCTTGCGGACGGTTTGCGTAGCAGACCCCGGCTTCGATCCCCTCGAAGAAGTGCTCGGTCTCGTCCGGCGATCCGTAGAAGCCCGCGGCAAGGGCGTAGTCACCCTCGTTCGCGAGCTCGAGCGCCGCGTCGAGCGAGTCCACCGGCGCGACGAGCACGAAGGGCAGGAACAGCTCCTGCTGCCAGAGCGGATGGCCCGCGGCGAGGCGTGCGATCGTCGGCGCGACGAAGTGCCCGCGCGCCAGACCGTGGCCGTCCAGCCGCAGGCCGCCCTCGACGATCGCGCCGGCCGAGCCCAGAGCCCGCACGGTGGCTGTCGCCTGCTCGTAGCGTGCGACGGCCGCCGCATCGATCACGGGTCCCATCCAGTGCTCGCGGTGGGTGGGGTCGCCGACCCGGATCGCCGCCGCGCGGCGATGCAGCTCCGTTACGAGCTCGCCGAAGACCGCGTGCTCGACGTAGACGCGCGAGCACGCCGAGCACTTCTGCCCCGAGAGCCCGAACGCGGAACGCGAGACACCGGTCGCGGCATCGGCGATGTCGGCATGCCGCGTCACGATCGCTGCGTTCATGCCGCCCATCTCCGCGATGCAGGGGCGCGGGTACCGCCGCTGCGCGGAAGCACGGTAGAGCTGCATGCCGACGGCGTAGCTGCCGGTGAACGTGACGCCCGCGACGACGGGATGCGCGACCAGCGCCTGGCCGATGGTGCCGCCCGCACCGGTCACGTAGTTGAAGACGCCGTGCGGGATGCCGGCGTCGCGAAACGCCAGGGCGAGCAGGCGCCCGCTCCACGGCGTCGCGCTCGCCGGCTTGAGGACCACGGTGTTCCCGGCGACGAGCGCGGCACCCGCAGGACCCCCAGACAGCGCTAGAGGGAAGTTGAACGGCGAGACCACGAGCCACACGCCGTAGGGCTTGAGCACGCTGCGGTTCTCAGAAACGAACCCGGCGAGCGGGTCGCGCGCCATCGCCTTCGCATAGCCGTCGTTCGCCTCCATCTGGTCGCAGTAGTAGCTGATCAGGTCGGCCGTCTCCTGCGCCTCGCCGAGCGCTTCCATCCGGTTCTTGCCGACCTCGAGCGCGAGGATCGCGCCGAGCGCATAGACGCGCTCCTCGATCTTCTGCGCGGCATGTCGGAGGAGCGCGACGCGCTCCTGCCACGGACGCCGCGACCACGCTGGATAGGCGCGCGCGGCGGCAGCGACGGCGGCGGCCGCGTGGGGCTCGTCGCCGGACTGGAACCGGCCCAGCACTACTGTCGTGTCGGCGGGCGCAGGCACGGAGAACTGCCTGCCCGCCCGCTCGTCGCGGCCGTCGATCAACATCGGGTGCTCCGCGCCCAGCTGGGCGCGCACCGCCGCCAGGGCCTCTTCGAAGCGGGTGTGCAGCGCTTCGGGCGGGTCGAACATCGTCGAGTAGGTGAGCTTGAAGGTCATGACGTTCGCTCCGAAACGAATGGATCGACGCAGTCGGACAGCAACGCGTCGAGCAGGTCGAGGCCGCGGTCCAGCTCCGCGTCGGCGATCACCAGCGGCGGCGCGAGGATCACGAGGTTGCCGCGGACGGCGAAGGAGACGCCCTTTTCCAGTCCCAGTCGCACCAGCTCGCTCAGCTCGGGCGCGGTCTCCGGCCATGGCGACAGCGGTCGGCGTGACGCGCGGTCGCGCACGAGCTCGAGGACGAAGAACGCGCCGTCCCCGCGGATGTCGCCGATGCAGGCATGCCGCGCCTCGAGCCGCGCGAGGTGCGAGCGCAGGCGCCCGCCGATCGCGCGCGAACGCTCGATCAAGCGTTCTTCCGCGTAGGCGTCGAGCGCCGCCACCCCGGCCGCGCAGCAGAGCGGATGGCCCGAGTAGGTGAGACCGGTGTAGAGCATGCGGTCCTCGAAGAACGCGGCGATGTGCGGCGCCACAACCACGGCGCCCAGCGGAGCGTGCGCGCCGGTGACCCCCTTCGCGAGGGTGACGAGGTCGGGCCTGCCGGCGTTGCCGTAGCGCTGCCACGCGAACCATTCGCCGACGCGCCCGAACGCGCTCATCACCTCGTCGGCAATGAGCACCACGCCGTGCGCGGTGCAGATCTCGCGCAGCCTTGGCCAGTACTCGGGCGGCGCCACGATGCCGTTCGTTCCCGCGTGGGGCTCCATGACGACTGCCGCAATCCCGCGGGGATCGTCGGAACGGGCGCAAAGCGTGGTCTGCACCGCGACCGCGCAGGCGATGGCGCACGCCGGCCGCTCGAGCGACCACGGGCAGCGGTAGCAATAGGGTGGCGGGACGTGCGCGACATTGGGCAGCGACGGTGGCAGCAGGCGCGCCCGCGCGTCGCCCGACAGCGTCATCGCTGCAAAGGTCGCCCCGTGGTAGCTGCGGTCACGCGCGACGACCAGCCCTTCGGGCCGGGCCGTAAAGCAGCGCGCGAGCTTGACCGCATTCTCGTTCGCGTCTGCCCCACCGAGCGTGAAGAGGACGCGGCGAGGGCCTCGAATTCTGGGGGGGCAGGACGGCGGCGAAGTGCCGGGCCGGGCCGAAGCCCAGGTCCATGATCCTACGGCGCGAACGAGCTCGGCAGAGTCAACACGGCCGCCGGCGCCGTCACCTGCTTCGATGACTGTGCCGAATGGAGGCGGGCTGTGGATTGCATGCGCGGACCAAGCGGCCGCACCAGCGCATGACGCTCGTCGCCCGGGGCACCGCAGGCACCCGAGTGAGTGAGTATTCAGGCCGGTTCGTGGCGCCCCGGCGTTCTCGAGGGTGGAACGCAATGGCGTCGCCGCCGTCCCTCAACGCTTCTCTGGCACGACCACGCTCATCGTGAGCACGCGCTCGCCGATCAGCGCCGTTGGCGCCGCCGTCAGCGCGGGCGGCGGGGGGCATCCATCCGCGTGGTGACCGGCGCGACGGGCGGCAGCACGGTGACGGGGATAGTCACGTTCGCCGTCCCCGGCCGGGGATAGCGGAACACGAGGAAGACTGGCGACGCGAACGGTGCCGGGACCACGGTCGGCTCCCGGCACGGCGAGAGCACGTGCGCTTCGTGGCGTTGGCCGCCTGCGGCGAGCGCCGCCGCGTCGCAGGCGACGCGCACCGGCAAGTACGGCACCGCGCCGGCGCCGACCAGCGTCGAGGCATACGTGCCGTCCGTGCAGCGTGTGCTGCGAAGGTTCTGCACCGACAAACGGACGAGCAGGTACGGCTCTCGATGGTGCACGATGCGCTCGGCTTTGGCGATCATTCCGATCGCGGCCATCTGGCCGTCCGCGTCGGCAACGGCCAGGTCCTGCGCGTTGGCCGCCCCGGCGAACGCGGCGGCGCCTAGCATCGCAAGCTCAGCGAGCCGCATAGAGCCCGCGGAAGAAGTCGCCGATGCGCTCGATCATCTGCGTCAGCGGACCGGTGTGGACGGCCATCAAGTCCACGCCGAAGATGCGGGCGGCCGTCGGTTCGCGCAACTCGATGCCGCGATCGAGATCGCGCCGAGCTCGCAGGGCACGTACAGCTCGCCGTGAGCGCGCACCGGCTCGGGCAGCGGGCCGGATGCGAGCTTGACCAAGTCGGCGGGCAGCGTCATCTGCACCTCGTAGGCATCGCCCGCGTCGCTCACGCTGTCGGCGTCACCGGCAAATACCCGGGGACATGCAGGATCGCGCGGTGCGGCCGATCTCTTCCAGCGGCGTCAGAGGCTCTGCACGATCGCCATGATGTTGCCCTCGGTGTCCTTGAACCACGCGACCCGGGCGCCGCCGCCGGTGAAGATGCCTTTCTCCGTCTTCATGTCGGGCGTGTCGTACTCCTCGAATCTCACGCCCCGGCCTCTGAGCTCGGCCACCTCGCGGTCGAGGTCGTCGACCAGCCAGAACGCCTGGCTCGAGCGCGAGCTCCGGCGTTGGGGGTGGGATAGAGGAAGCAGGCCGTTCCCGACCCGAACTCGTACACGACGCCGCCGGCTTCTTCGCGCCGCGGCCGGAAGCCCAGCTTCTGCTCGTAGAACTGTCGCGCGCGGCCGACGTCCTGGGCAGGGATGTACGCGTAGAGAGGCGCAGCTTGCAACATGGTCGTTCTCCTCGTGGTGGTGTAACTGTTGGTCGAACGGCGCTTGCGCCATCGACACCATTCGCGCGAGGTCAACCTCGCGGCGTTGCTCGAGACCGTGCAACATCGGCGCCTGCTTCATTCCCGCAGGAAATCCCCAAGATGTTCCGCAGCATTCTCAGGACCTTCGCTCTCAAGGCCTTCCGTGCCGGGCGCCCGCTCGCCGGCCTGGCCGCCGCAGTCCTTCTGCCCTGCGGTGCGTCGACGGCCGTCGCGCAGACCGGGCTCCCTCAGGACATCGTCCACGCGATCCGCAAGGCGTACGGTGACGACGAGATGCGTTACTTCGACCGCGCGGTGGACCTCGACAGTGACGGCAAGCCGGAGCTCGTCGTGTACGTGGTCGGCCCGATGGTTTGTGGGTCCGGGGGCTGCGACCTGCTCGTATTCACGCCCGCCGGCGCGGGATACCGCCGGGTGGCCGCCATCAGCGTGACGCAGGTGCCGATCCGTGCGTCGTCCGCGAAGTCGTCGGGCTGGCGCGATTTGGTGGTCCGCATCGGCGGCGGCGGCGGACGCAGCGGCGACGTGGCGCTCGCGTTCGACGGCGAGACCTATCCGCGCAATCCGACCGTGCCGGGGCCGCGGGTGAAGCCCGCCGGCACAGCCGATACGGAATTGCTGATCGGCGAGTTCAAGTCGATGGACGAGGGCAAGGTGCTTCCGGCTGCCGGTGCGGCGCCGAACGCCGCCGCGCCGTCCGATGCCGGACCATCGTTCGGCTGCGCGAAGGCCGCGAAGCCTATCGAGAGGCTGGTGTGCGGCGATGCGGCCCTCTCGGCGCTCGATCGCACGCTGGCCGCGGCCTATGCGAAGGGCCTGTCACCGTCGTCGGAGTGGACTGCACGCGACCGCAACGCGTCGCGCGCGGCGCAGCGGGAGTGGCTGCGGGAGCGCGACGCGTGCGCGAAGGCGGCCGATCCGAAGGGCTGCACGACCCTGGCCTACCAGCGTCGCATCGCGGTGCTGAAGATTCAGAATGCCGATGCGGGGGCCGTGCCTTCGGCCGTGGGCTATCGGTGCCCAGGTCTGGAGTTGGAACCGGTCACGGCTGTGTACTACAACAGCACCGAGCCGCAGTCCGCGGTGGTCACGGTGGGCGACCGCCAGGTCGTCGCGTTCATCGCGCCCGCCGCGAGCGGTGCGCGGTACACCGCGAAGGACGTGGAGCTGTGGGAGCACCAGGGCGAGGCGAAGCTGCGCTGGAGCGGTAAGGACTACAGGTGCAAGGTGCTGTGAGCGTGCACCACCGAGTGAGTCGCACCGAGCGTGACGGTCGCCACGCTCGACGCTCGGTTCCGCTTCGGCACGTTCGGTGTCGGCGCTACCGTGACGGTCGGTCCGGGCATCGTGTCCGGCAAGGAGGTTCCTGTGCGCCCCATCCTCTCGGTCGGCCTGGCACTGCTTCTCGTTGCATGCGGCGTGGAGACCGCGGGCACCGCGGCAACGGCCGCCGTGGCGAAGAAGCAGGAGATCGATCAGGGTCGAAAGACGATGGAGCAGGCTGCAAGCCGCGCGGCGGCGTCGATGGACCAGTCGCAGGACCGGCTGCGGCAGGCGGATAGGTAGGCGGGCGTGTGCTGCGACGGCAACGGCTGGGGGCGCACTGGCGACGCGGCGCGCTCTCGGCAGGCCTGAGCGATTAGCCCGCAACGAGGGCAGAGGTCGGCGAGGCACGCACCTGCGTCACGGCCGGGCCGATTTCCTCGCGGCCGCAGGTTCCGCGTGGCACAAGACGCCATGCCTCATGCCGTGCACACCGCCGCCGCGGCAACGCTTCTCGGCCGCTCGGCGGGCCGTCCGCCCGGCCGCGGCTTCACGCTCCTCGAGCTCATGGCGGTGGTCGCCATCGTCGCGATCCTCGCGCTGATGACGCTGCCGAGCTTTCTGGACACGATCATCCGCAACCAGATCCTCGAAGCACTGCCGCTCGCGGACATCGCACGCAAGCCCATCGATGCATCCTGGGCGGCGACGCGCACCTTTCCGGCCGACAATGCTGCGATCGGCCTGCCGCAGCCGGACAAGGTGGTGAGCAACCTGGTGAGCGCGATGGTGGTGGAAGACGGCGTCATTCGCCTGACCTTCGGCAACCGCGCCAACGGCCTCATCAAGGGCAAGGCGTTGACGCTGCGCCCCGCAGTGGTCGAGGACGCACCCGTGGTCCCCATCGCATGGGTGTGCGGCTACGCGCCGGCACCAGAAAAGATGACGGTGCACGGCGAGAACCGCACCACGGTGCCGCAGCGCTATCTGCCCTGGAAGTGCCGGGCGAGCTGAGGTCCTTCCCTCCGCTCGAAGGTGTTCCGACAGGGGCTGCGCGGCGCCGGCGTTGCCGCGGCGATAACGCCGTCGGGACATCGGGAGAGCCGACGAGGCCAGGTTGATCTGCGTCGAGATCCGTGGACGTCGGACCCCGCTCGCGCAGTCTGGCCCCGCTTCGTTTCCGGTGCGTCGGTCGTCCCGGCCCCAAGCGGCTGGCGAAGACCGAACCGTCGACCGACCGTCGCGTCTTCGACGACCGTGTCATTGTTCCTGCGCGCGCCCCGCTACGGCGCGGCGTTCGCAGCGAATGCGCAGTGGCTCGCAGATCGGCGGCGGGCGTTCTGCTACAAGGGCATGACTTCGAAATACCCTGGAGATCGGCGTGAAACCCTGGCTCTCCCTTCTGCTCGCCCTCTTCGTTCCCGTTGCCGCGCACGCGGAGAACGGCGTCACCAACGACACCATCCTTATCGGCCGCTCAGCGGGGATGACGGGCGGACTCGCCGCGCGCATGAAGCCGGCTACCGAGGCGATCGAGGCCTACTTCGCCACGGTCAATGCGGCCGGCGGCGTGAACGGGCGCAAGCTCAAGCTCCTCACCCTCGACGACGGCAACGACCCGAAGCGTGCTGCCGAGAACACGCGCAAGCTGGTGGACGAGGAGAAGGTGTTCGTGATGTTCGGCAACAGCGGCACCGCGCAGACCGCCGCCGCCCTGCCGGTGCTTGCCGAGCGCCGTGTGCCCCTCATCGGGACGACCTCGGGCGCCGACAGCATGCAGGCCTACGATCCGCTCGTCTTTCACTACAAGGCGAGCTACGGTCGCGAGATCGGCAAGATGGCCGAGTACATGAAGTCGGTCGGCATCACCAAGGTGGCGATCGTCTACAGTCCCGATTCCACCGGGCTCGAGGGCAAGCAGCTCGGCGAGGCGGCCCTGAAGAAGCAAGGCATCGCGCCGCAGTCGACCGTCGCCATCAAGCCCGAGGAGGTCGGCCCGTTCCTGCAAAGCGTCGCCAAGTCGCCGCCGCAGGCGATCCTGCTCACCGCGCTCGCCGCCCCGGGCGCCGGCTTCTTCAAGGAGCTGGCGCAGCTCCCGGAGCGGCCGGTGGTGTTCTCGTGGTCGGTCGCCGGGGTCGAGGCGATCCGGAAGGAGGTCGGCGAGAAGGTGCGCGGGCTCGTGGTCTCGCAGGTGTTTCCGTCACCGCAGAGCCAGTCGTCCCGCCTGTCGCTCGAATACCAGCGGCTGATGGCGCAGGCCAAGCTGGCGAACGGCGGCTATCCCGGGATGGAGGGATACGTCTCTGCGCGCCTGCTCGTCGAGGGTCTCAAGCGCGCCGGCCGAGACCTCACGCGCGAGCGTCTCGTCGCGACGCTGCGCTCCATGCACGACGTGGATCTGGGCGACGACTTCGTGAGCTTCGGCCCGAACGATCATGTCGGCCGCGACTTCGTCGAGCTGACCATCGTCGGTGCCGACGGCAAGTTCCTGCGCTGATCCGCCGCGCCACGAGTCGCGCCGGCCTATGCAGCGACGCGCAAGACCTCTCAAAGCGCAAGCTCAACTCATCGCGAGCAGGCTCGGGGGTACGTGTCTTCGCAGCAGCGCGTGGCGCGCCTGCCACTGCGCCTCCCCGTCGAGCCTCTCGAGGAAACGCAGTTCGCCCGCAGCGAGACACGCCACCGGTACGCCGTCGCGGTAGAGCAACCGGTTCACGGTGAGCGACGCCACGCGCGCACCGGGCGTCACGAGACCGACGAGGTTCAGCGGGTCCGCCGCTGATAGCGACACGAGGTCGCCCGTCCGTTCCGCGCGGCGTACGTCGCGCAGGCCGGACACCGCTTCCGGCAGTGCGTACTGCTCGCCGGAGACGCCGCCGACAAAGCGTCCGCCGCGGATCTCGCCTCGGGCCTCGAGTCGACGATAAGCGCGCAGCAGCTCGCGCCACGGCGGGAGCCACGGCGCCTCGCGCGCCATCAGACGCCAGAAGACGACGCCGTACCGCTTGAGCAGCGTTCGCGCGACCTGCTCGACGACCGCGGCGCCGTCATCGCCGCCGCCGCTGCTCTTCCGCCTCGCGAGTGCCCAGCGGCCCGCGTCCTCGATGCCGAACAGCGCGTTCCTGCGACGCCGCCTCGTCGCGCCCGGCGAGCGGCGCTTGTCGCTCGGCAGGAGCAGGGCGCGCAGGCCGCCGAAGCTGTCGCAGGTGACGCGACCGAGCGCAGTCAGCTCGGCCAGCGCCTCCTCGACCTCGGTGCGCAGGCGCCCCGTGCCCTCGACGATCTCCGCGAAGAAGGACGCACCGTGCGTGCGGATGAAGTCGGCGACGTCGGCGGCACGCGAGGAAGCGTCGGGTTCCTCCGGGGTCGCTGCGAGCGAGCTCCACAGCGCGAGGTGCCGCCGCGCGAGCAGCGCGATCGGCGTCGTGCGCACGGGCGAACGATGGCGTTCCGCACCGGGTCGCGGGGAAGCGAGCCGCGCCCATGCGACGCGCCCCGCGAGGCTCAGCTCGTCGAGCCAGGCGGGGTCGTACTCGTTCACGCGCGCGGGCAGGATCTCGGTTTCCCAGGCAGCCGCCGGCGCTTCGAAACCTTCGAGCTGCGAGCAGACGGCAGCAAGGGCATCCACGCCTTCGACCCGCGCGTCCGGCGCGACGCGTTGCCAGCGGAACAGGAAGCGCATGAAGTCGCGCGGCTCGACCGGCTCGATCTCCGCCCGCAGTCGGTTCACGGTGTAGCGATGGATGCGCGCGAGCAGCCGGCGCTCGCACCACTCGAGGTCCCGCGCGTCGGAGGTGAAGCGCCCGCGCATCACCGTGCCTTCTGCTTCCAGTGCGACGAGCGGCGCTTCGAGCGAGCGGGGCGGAAGCGCGAGAGGCTCGGCCAACGCAGCAGCAGTGACCGGACCGAGCGCCTGCAAGCGGTCACGAATCAGTTCGACGAGTGCCTCCTCGCGCGTCCACGCCTTGCGGTACTCGGAAGGCACGACGATCTGCGGCAACCTCGGCGCGCCGGGCAGCAGCGCATCGAGCTCGGGCACACGTTCAGTCGCCACCCAGAGCGCGCGCCCGCCGAGATCGACGCGGGTCACGCGCGAGGACTCCGCGAGCGCCGCGGCGAGGCGGCGCCACGCGGCATTCATCTCGGACTCGGCGATGAAGCCGAGCGTCGCCATCGCGTCGGCAAGCTCGTCGGCATCGCGTGCGTCAGGCCAGGCCTCTGCGCGTACACGGGCGATGGCTTCGGGGTCGAGCCGGCCGATATCGCTGGCCGTCTGCGCATCCAGCCAGCGGCGCGCGAGCACGGCCTGCGTGCGGCGTTCCTCGAGCGGCGCGTCGTCGAGGAACGCGTACGGCCGTGCGGTCAGCACTTCGAGCGCGAGCGGCGACGGTTCCACGAGATCGCGCCCGAGCACGTCGATCTCGCCGCGCTCGATGCGTGCGAGGAGCCGTTCGACGCCATCGATGTCCATCGCCTCGTGGAGGCAATCGTCGATCGTCTGCCGCACCAGCGGGTGATCGGGGATCTCGCGGTCGCCGACGATGTTCTCGCCGCAGGCAACCTGGTCCGGGAACACGTGCGCGAGCAGGTCCTCGGCGGTCATCCGCTGCAACTGCGGCGCCACCTTCTTGCCGCCGCGGAAGCGCGGGAGCGCGAGCGCGACAGTTGCGTTCCAGCGCCAGCGCGACGCGAACATCGGCGCGTCGAGCAGCGCCTGCACGAGCAGCGGCCGGACGGTCTGGGAGGAGAGGTAGCGCGCGACCTCTTCGAGCGGGAAGCTGTGGCTCGTCGAGAGCGAGAGCACGATCGCGTCCTCGGTGGCCGCCGCCTGCAGCTCGAAGTTGAACTTGCGGCAGAAGCGCTTGCGCAGCGCGAGCCCCCAGGCGCGGTTCACCCGGCTGCCGAAGGGCGCGTGGATGACGAGCTGCATGCCGCCGGATTCGTCGAAGAAGCGCTCGAAGACGACGGTGTCGAACGTGGGCAGGGCGCCGAGCGCGGCCAGTGCCGACGCGTAGTAGTCGACGATCTGCCCGGCAGCCGCGGGCGCCAGGCCGAGGTCGGTGGTGAGCCAGGCGAGTGCACTCTCGACGTTGAGCGCCGGACCCCCACCCCGACCCTCCCCCTGGGAGGGCGAGCGCAGCAATCCCTCGATCGTCCCCCGCAAGCGGGACACCGAAAACGAGAGCTCCTCGCTCCGCGCCGGTGCCTCCCCGAACCAGAACGGAATGCCGGGCGGCGCGCCCTTCGCGTCCTCGACCCGCACGGTCCCGCGCTCGACGCGCAGGATCCGGTACGACGTGTTGCCGAGCTGGAAGACGTCGCCGGCCAGGCTCTCCACCGCAAAGTCCTCGTTGACGGAGCCCACCACGGTCGCCTGCGGCTCCAGGACGACGGCATAGTCGGCAGTGTCGGGGATCGTGCCGGCGGAGGTCGCCGCGGTTAGCGCCGAGCCACGCCGGCCGCGCAGCACGCCGTTCACCGCATCGCGATGCACGTGCGCGCTGCGCCGGCCGCGACTCGTATCGAAGCCTTCGGCGAGCATCCGCACGACCTCGTCGAACTCGTCGCGCCGCAGCGCGCGGAACGGATGCGCGCGCCTGAAGCGCTCGAACAGGTCCGCCTCGCGCCATTCGTGCTGCGCGACCTCCGACACGATCTGCTGCGCGAGCACGTCGAGCGGCTGCGCGGGGATCGTGACGCGGTCGAGCTCGCCGCGCCGCACGGCGTCGAGCAGTGCCGCGGCGTCGCACAGGTCATCACGCGTGAGCGGAAAGAGTCGCCCCTTCGGCAGTCCGCCCACCGCGTGGCCGGAACGTCCGACCCTCTGCAGGAACGCCGCGATGGTTCGCGTGCTGCCGACCTGGCAGACGAGGTCGACGTCGCCGATGTCGATGCCGAGCTCGAGCGAAGCGGTGGCGACCAGCAGCTTCAGCTCGCCGCGCTTGAGCCGCTGTTCCGCATCCAGCCGGATCTCGCGCGAGAGGCTCCCGTGATGCGCGGCGACGTTCGCCTCGCCCAGCCGCTCGGACAGCTCGCGCGCGACCCGCTCGGCGAGCCGCCTCGTATTGACGAACACGAGCGTGGTCCGGTGCTCGCCCGCGAGCGCGGCAATGCGGTCGTAGATCTGCTGCCACACTTCGCCCGAGGTGACCGCTTCGAGCGGCGAGTCGGGCAGCTCGAGCGCGAGGTCCCGACGGCGGACGTGACCGGTGTCGACGATCGTGCACTGCCCGTTCGCGCCCACGAGGAACCTGCCGATCTCCTCGATCGGCTTCTGTGTCGCCGAGAGGCCCACGCGCACCAGTCCTGCGCCGGCCAGCGCTTCGAGCCGCTCCAGCGACAGCGCCAGGTGCGCGCCGCGCTTGTTCGGGGCGAGCGCGTGGATCTCGTCGACGATCACCGTGCGCGTCGTCGCGAGCATCTTCCGGCCCGACGCGCTGGTGAGCAGGATATGCAGGGACTCGGGGGTGGTGACGACGACGTGCGGAGGGCGCTTGCGCATGCTCGCGCGCTCGGACTGGGGCGTGTCGCCGGTGCGCACGAGGGTGCGGATCTCCACGTCGGGCAGGCCGAGCGCTGCGAGCTCCGCGCGGATGCCCACGAGCGGCGCCTCGAGGTTACGCTGGACGTCGTTCGAGAGCGCCTTGAGCGGCGAGACGTACACGACCTGCGGCGCGTCGGGCAGGGCGCCCGCGATGCCCTGTCGCACGAGCGCATCGATCGAGGCGAGAAACGCAGCGAGGGTCTTGCCCGAACCGGTCGGCGCCGCGACGAGCACGTGCCGGCCGGACCGGATCGCAGGCCAGGCCTCGATCTGCGGCGCCGTGGGCGCGGCGAACGCGGAGCGGAACCAGGCGGCAACCGCCGGGTGAAAGAGCTCGAGCAGGTCGTTCATCCAAGCCTCTGCGCGAGGGTACACCGGCTGTCGAGGCGGACGACCTGCGGCGCGGGCATGCGTCGATGCCGAGGTAGAGTCAGAATCCCCGACTCCGCGGGAGCGCGGAGCCGGTGCAAGCGCGCGGGACGTCGTCCGTCGTCACCGCCCGAAATCAGGGTGTAAATGTCCTACGATGCTCGACAACGCTTCCCGGCACCGCAGCGAGTCGGCGTCGCGCCGAACAACGCCACTCGCCGGCGTCTCCTCGGCGTCCTGGCCGCGGGGGGGACGGTGGCGGCGTTCGGTGGCCGTGCAGCCGCGCAATCGGATTTCCCCTCCCGCGCGGTGCGCATCGTCGTGCCGTACTCGGTCGGCATCGGGCCCGACGTCGTAGCGCGCACGGTCGCCGACCGGCTCGCGGCACGCTGGGGCCAGGCAGTCGTCGTCGACAACAAGCCAGGTGCCTCGGGCATCGTCGCGTTTTCCGAGGTTCGCCAGGTCGCCGCGGATGGGCACACGCTCTTCCTCGGCGATACCGGCACGCTGGCGGTCAACCCGCTCATCCACAGCTCGCTTCCGTACGACCCGGTGCGCGACCTGCTGCCGATCACGCTCCTCTTTCGGGCCACGTTCCTGATGCTCGCGGGCGGCGGCAGTCGCTTCGGATCGGTCGGTGATCTGCTCGCGGCCGCGCGCGCCGGGCCCGGCCGCGTCAGCTACGCTTCGCTCGGCAACGGCCATCCGTCGCAGGTGGCGGTGGAGACGTTGGCGCACGCCGCCGACGTGCAGTTCCTGCACGTTCCGTTCAAGGACGCCGGCACGCTCTTCACGGCCGTGGCGAACGGCGACGTCGACTTCACCGCCTTCGGCTACAACTCGGTCTCGGGTTTGCTGCGCGCGGGCAAGCTGCGAGCGCTGGCCGTGGCCGCGCCCTACCGCATTCCGGAAGCGCGCGACGTACCGACGATCGTCGAGTCCGGCGGTCCGCGGGTGCAGATGCGGCCTTGGGCCGCGCTGATGGCGGTGGCCAACACCCCGGAGCGCGTCTATGGGGTCCTGCGACGCGACGTCGTCGCCGCCCTCGTCGCGCCGGAGGTGCGGAGCCGCATCGAGGCGGCCGGCTTCGAAGTCACGCCGTCCACGCCCGCGGAGCTGCGTGCCGTGGTCGCCGCCGATACGGCCATCTGCGAGATGCTGGTGCGCGAAGGCCGGGTGCGGCGCGAGTGACGCATCGCAGCGGTTCTCCTGCTGCGTCACGACAACAGCACCGAAGCGCGGCGGTGAGAACGCGCGTCGGCCGCGCCTGTCCGAGCGAAACCCGGGCGGCATCCCGCGCCTTTCATTTGCTCGTCCGCCGGATCATGATCCGGCAGGCGGCCCCACTGCGGCGCGCGAGGTCAGAACACCGCCGACCATCAGGGAGAATCGCATGACCACCACCGTCGTCGTTCCGAGTTCCGCGCGCGCCCCGCAGGGCGGGCTCTCCCAGGTCTTCGGTGGCATCGACCGGCCCCTCGACGAGCGCACCGTGAGCCGGCTGCTCGACGACACCGTCGCTCGGTTCGGGCAGCGCCCGGCTGCGGTGTTTCGGGAGCAGCACGTGCGGTGGACCTGGTGCGAGCTGCAGGCCGAGGTCGATCGGCTGGCAGCGGGTCTGCACTCGCTCGGCATCGGCAAGGGCGACCGGCTGGGCATCTGGTCGCCGAACCGCTACGAATGGCTGCTCTCGCAGTTCGCCACCGCGCGGCTCGGCGTAATCCTCGTCAACGTCAACCCCGCCTACCGCCTCGCGGAGCTGGAGTACGCGCTCAACAAGGTGGAGTGCAAGGCCTTGATCACGGCGCCGGCCTTCAAGACCAGTCGCTACCTGGAGATGCTGCAGACGCTCGCGCCCGAGCTCGCCGGTGCGAAGCCCGGCGAGCTGCGGGCAGCGAAGCTGCCGCATCTGCGCCTGGTCATCCGCATGGGCGCGGAAAAGACGTCGGGGATGCTCGACTTCGGCGACGTCCTGGCGCGCGGCGACGATGCCGATGCGCGCGAGGCGGTGGCGATGATCGAGGACACGCTCGACTGCCGCGAGCCGATCAACATCCAATTCACGAGCGGCACGACCGGAAGCCCCAAGGGCGCGACGCTCACGCATCACAACATCGTCAACAACGGCACCTACATCGCCGAGCAGATGAAGCTCACCGAGCGCGACTCGCTGTGCATCCCGGTGCCGTTCTATCACTGTTTCGGCATGGTGCTCGGCGTGCTCGCCTGCGTGTCCAAGGGCACCGCGATGGTCTTTCCGAGCGAGGGCTTCGAACCGAAGGCGACGCTCGACGCCGTCAGCGAGGAGCGCTGCACGGCGCTGCACGGGGTGCCGACGATGTTCATTGCCGAGCTCGATCACCCGGATTTCCGCAAGTACGACCTGACGTCGCTCCGCACCGGCATCATGGCCGGGTCGCCGTGCCCGATCGAGGTCATGAAGCGGGTCGTCTCCGAGATGCACATGAGGGAGGTGACGATCGCCTACGGGATGACCGAAACCAGCCCGGTCTCTTTCCAGAGCTCGACCGACGACCCGCTCGAGCGCCGCGTGACGACCGTCGGGCGCGTGCTGCCGCATCTCGAGGTGAAGATCGTCGACCACGACGGCAGCGTCCTGCCGGTAGGCGAGCGCGGTGAGCTGTGCACGAAGGGCTACTCGGTGATGCTCGGCTACTGGAACGACGAGGAGCGCACCAAGGAAGCGATCCGCGACGGCTGGATGCACACCGGCGACCTGGCGACGATCGACGCCGAGGGCTACTGCAACATCGTCGGACGCGTGAAGGACATGCTCATCCGCGGCGGCGAGAACGTCTATCCGCGCGAGATCGAGGAGTTCCTGTTCCGCCACCCGAAGGTCGCGCAGGTGCAGGTTTTCGGTGTCCCGGACGCGAAGTACGGCGAGGAAGTGTGCGCGTGGATCGTGCTCAAGCCGGGCGAGACTGCGACCGAGGACGAGATCAAGACGTTCTGCGAAGACCAGATCGCACACTACAAGGTGCCGCGCTACGTGCGATTCGTGAACGAGCTGCCGATGACGGTGACCGGCAAGGCGCAGAAGTTCGTGATGCGGGCGAAGATGGTCGAGGAACTGGGGCTCGCCGAGGCGAAGACGGCGTAGGGCCGGCCGGAGAACGCACGAGGCTCGTGCTACGCTGACCTCGTGTAGCTTGTGGTTGGGCCCGTGGGATGCGCAACGTCGCGATCACCCTGGACGACGAGACCGCGTCATGGGTGCGCGTGTACGCGGCCGGGCAGCGGCTGAGCGTCTCCCGATTCGTGGGCGAAGTCCTGAAGGAGGTCACGCACGCAGCCCAGCCCGAGCCGCCGCTCGAGCAGCGCCGAGGTGCCAGGCAGATCTTGCGGCCGCCGTTCTTGCGACCCTTGCGCTGACCGTGAGCGCCCGCCTGCGCCCGCACCCCGCGCGGTAGACTCCCGCGCATGTTCTGCTCCTTGCGTCCGGCCCCCGTCATCGCAGCGACGCTTTGCGCTTCAGTGCTCGCCGGTTGCGCGAGCACCCGGCTCGAGACGCAGTGGCGCGACCCTCAGTATGCCGGCCCGTCGCTCGCCGGCAACAAGGTGCTGGTGGTGTGCCGGGTGCCCGACGAGACGCTGCGCCGCGTGTGCGAGGATCAGTGGACGATGCAGCTCGCAGCACGCCGCGTGAGCGCGGTCAGGAGCTACTCGCTCGCGGGATTTCCCGCCGGCGGCGCAGCGGGTCCGGATCAGCTTCAGGCGGCGATTCGGTCGACGGGGGCTCTCGCAGTCGCGAACACCGAGCTCGGGTTCAGCGTCGTTCCGGTGGTGCGGCCCGCGCCGGTCGTCGGCATCGGCGTGGGGGGCGGCACGTGGGGCGGCGGGGGCGGTTTCTCCACGGGCGGCATCGGCATCTCGGTGCCGATCGGGGGCGGCCTCGCGCAGCCTGCCCAGTCGATCGCGGCGACGACCGGCCTCACGAGCGCGCGCACCGATGCGCTCATCTCGTCCGGTACCACGACGAGCCCCGCCTCGAACAACGTTGCGGCACAACTGTCCGATCTGGTTGCCACCACCGTCGAGGCGATCGGAAAGAGCGGGCTGCTCTGACGCAAGTGCCCTCGGCCGGCGGCATGCACGGGATGCGCAGTCGTTGCGTGGGCCCCCTTCACCCGACGCTGGTCGACATCCGTATGGAGGCCCTGCGATGAAGATCCGTGCTGCCGTCCTCAATGCCATGGGCGCGAAGCCGCCTTACGCGCAGTCGCGTCCGCTCGCGATCGAGACGCTCGACCTCGCCCCGCCCGGCCTTGGCGAAGTGCTGGTCAGGATCGCTGCCGCCGGTCTCTGTCACTCCGACCTCTCGGTGATCAACGGCGACCGGCCGCGTCCGACCCCCATGGCGCTCGGGCACGAAGCCGCAGGTGTCGTCGAGGCGCTCGGCGAAGGCGTGGCCGACCTTGCGCCGGGCGACCACGTCGCGCTGGTGTTCGTGCCGAGCTGCGGGCACTGCGCGCCCTGCGCGGAGGGACGACCGGCACTCTGCGAGCCGGGCGCGGCGGCAAACGGTGCCGGCACGCTGCTCTCCGGCGCGCGGCGGCTCACGCGCAACGGCGAAGCGATCCACCATCACCTTGGCTGCTCGGTTTTCGCGCAGTACGCGACCGTGTCGCGCCGCTCGCTCGTGAAGATCGATCCCGCGGTGCCGCTCGACGAGGCGGCGCTCTTCGGCTGCGCCGTGCTCACCGGCGTCGGCGCGGTGGTGAACACGGCGCAGGTGCGGGTCGGCGCATCGGTCGCGGTCGTGGGTTTGGGCGGCGTCGGACTCGCTTCGCTGCTCGGCGCGCTGGCCGCGGGCGCGCGGCATGTGGTGGCGATCGATCTCGCCGACACGAAGCTCGAGCTCGCGCGCACCCTTGGCGCGACGCACGTCTTCAACGCCGGGACGGCGGATTGCGTGGAGGCGGTCCGTAACGCGACGTGCGGCGGCGTCGACTTCGCGTTCGAACTGGCCGGCTCCGTGCGTGCGCTCGAGCTCGCCTACAGGATCACGCGGCGCGGCGGGACGACGGTTACGGCGGGGCTGCCGCCGCCGACGTCGACGTTCCCGCTGCCCGCCGTGAACCTCGTCGCCGAGGAGCGCACGGTCAAGGGCAGCTACATCGGCACCTGCGTGCCGTCGCGCGACGTGCCGCGCTACATCGATCTCTATCGCCAGGGACGCCTTCCCGTCGACCGGCTCATGACCGGGCGCCTGGCGCTCGAGGACATCAACCACGGGTTCGACCTGCTCAACGAAGGTCGCGCCGTGCGACAGGTGGTGGTGTTCGACACGCCGACGTAGCGGCGTTGCGCGCCGTCTTGGCGGTTCGCGTCCGCGACAGCGGTCGTGGGTGCGGGAGCCGTTCACGGGCGGCGTTGCAGGATGCCCTTCGCGTTGCACGGGTGGCGGCCGCCCGTTCCGCCTACAATCCCTGCGCGCGGCCGAGTGGCCGCGAACCGAACCCTGGGTGGAGCATTGCCCTTCCCGCAATCACAACCGCAGCGGAGCCTTCATGACCACCCCGGCCGTCCCTGACACCCTGCAGATCGAGGATCTCGCCGTAGGCAGCGGCGACACCGCCGTCGCCGGCAGGCAAGTCACCGTCCACTACACGGGCTGGCTCGTCGACGGCAAGAAGTTCGACTCGAGCAAGGACCGCAACAACCCCTTCGTGTTCCCGCTCGGTGCCGGCCGTGTGATCCGCGGCTGGGACGAAGGCGTGCAGGGGATGCGCGTCGGCGGCCGGCGCAAGCTCACCATTCCGCCCGCGATGGGCTACGGCGCGCGCGGTGCCGGCAGCGTCATTCCGCCGAACGCCACGCTCGTGTTCGAGGTGGAACTGCTCGGCGTCGGCTGACGCTCGAGCGCGCGACGCCGCGTCACGTCATCCGGCCATGCACGAGCCGCAGGAACCGCCGGACCTGCACGGCCGTCGGATCGGCGAGCGGATCGCATGGCTGTTCGCGCACGCGAGCCGCCACTCCGCCGCCTTCTGCAGCCCCGAAGCGTGGCTCGCGCGCGAGCGCTACCTGGCGCGCCATCCGACGGCGATCGTGGCGATGAAGTGCATGGACGGGCGCATCAACTTCTCCGTCGCGACCCGTACGCCGCTCGGCATCATCCAGCCGTTCCGCAACCTCGGCGGCATGTTCGACCTCGGCTGGCCGCACCTCGGGGAGGTGCTCACCGGCCACGTGCAGCGCGTGACGCGGGAGGGACGACAGGTGATGCTGCTCATCACCTACCATTACTCCCGCGGTGATCCCCGGCGCGGCTGCGCGGGGTTCGGCTTCGACACGTGCGCGGCGATCGCGCACACGCAGGCGATCCGGGCGCAGGTCGAGCACACTTTCGGCGCAGCGCACGGCACGGTGTACCCGGTCGTGTGCGGCTTCGAGACCGACGAGGACGCCATCGTGCTGCACGGTGCGGGAGACGCTCGGCTCGATCTCGCCGAGGTCGCCCCGGAGGACGCAGAGCGCATCGCGGCGCGACTCGACGTCCTCTATCCCGACATGCCCGAGCGGATCCGCGACGACCTGCTGCCGCTCTTGCGCGGCAATCTCGAGCGCGTCGCGCAGGTGCGTGCCGGCAGCCGCAAGCTCGACATCGAGCATCGCGAGTGGATGATCTGCCTCGGGCGCGGCTTCGACTTCCTGCACACGCCGAACGTGGCGCTGATCATCGGCCCCTACAGCCCGGACCTCGGCGAGCCGATCCGCCGCGCCGCGCGCATCATCGAGTCGAACATGGCCGCGGGACGCATCCCGGACGACGGCTTCCTGCTGCTCGCGTCGTCGCCCTACGAGGATCTCGGCGTCGACCGCGCGCGGGCGGAGCTCAAGTCGCGGTTCCTCTCGGGCTTCGCCACCGAGGTCGTCCGCCACCACCACCCTGCACTTGCGACGCGCATGCACGTGCGCACTGCGGTTCTCGAGTGGCGGTCACGCCAACTGCAGGTCCTCGCCGACTGAGCGCGAGGCGCTGGCGCTGCAGCGTCACTTCGCGCGGCCGCGACCGCGACGCTGCCTCCTGCTCTCCGTCGCCGCCTTGGCAGGAGGTGTCCTAACGCCCTGGTCCGCCTCCTTGAGCAGCCAATCGGCGAAGGCCTGCACCGCCGGGTGAGTCCGGCGCTGCGCGTTGACGAGCAGGAAGAACGCACGCGTCGAGGGCTGGACGCCCGCGAAGGGCATGACCAGCCGTTTCGAGGCGAGCAGCGCGTCGACGAGCGGGCGGCGCCCGAGCGCCACGCCGTGCCCGTCCACCGCGGCGTGGATGGCGTCGTCATAGTCCGAGAAGACGAGCGTCGCCGCGGGCTCCAGGTCGGGCAGCCGCATCACCTCGAGCCAGATCGGCCAGTCCACCGGCACCGGTCTGCGCATGGGGTCGGAGAGGCTGAGCAGCGTGTGCCGCCTCAGGTCCTCGGGCGAAGCGAGCGGGCGCCTCCGGTCGGCGAGCAGCTTCGGGCTGCACACCGGCACGATCTCCTCGCCGAACAGGCGCTGCCCTTCGGCGCGGCCCACGGCGTCGTAACGCACGGCGATATCGATGCCCTCGGCCTCGAGGTCGCGGCGCGCGAACGCGGCATCGACGTGCACGTTGACGCCCGGATGGCGTGCAGTGAACGAGGGTAGCCGCGGGATCAGCCAGAGCGACGCGAAGCCGGGCGTCGTCGTCACCGTCACCGTCCGCGTGCGCGGCGGACCGCGCAGCTGCGTCACGGCCGCGCGCAGAGTGTCGAGCGCGGAAGTGCACGCCTTGAGCAGCGTCCGACCTTGCTCCGTGAGCTCGAGCGAACGGTGCCGGCGGCGGAACAGCGCCACCCCCAGATCCTGCTCGAGCGCCTTGATCTGGCGGCTCACCGCGGACTGCGTCAGATAGCGCTCGCTCGCGGCGCGCGTGAACGAGAGATGTCGCGCCGCGGCCTCGAACGCGACGAACAGGTCGAGCGGCGGCAGGCGGTTCGGGTCCTTTGCCATGCGCAGACGGAATGCGAGCGATGCCGAAAGATCGTTTGAGCGACGGCACGGGTAAGCGCAATGTTCCTCTCGTCGCACCGCTCTGGTCAACCCGCGGAGCATTCGCCGCAGGAAGGTAAGCGAGGCGGCGCACTGCGCCGCTGCCGCCCGCCGCGGCATCCGTGAGGTGCGACGGGACCGCGCCGGAAACGCCGCCGATCAGGAGGAACCGCCATGGCTTCGACCCACCGCCCATCCGACAACCTGCTTCGCGCCGGCCGGATCTGGCCGCTCCGTCGCGCGCGCGGTCATCGCATCGTCTGCGTCCGCGGCGAGCTCTGGATCACCGTCGACGGACGGCTCGACGACTATTTCCTCGGCGCTGGCGAGGCGTTCGCGATCGAAACCGACGCGCGCATCGTCGTCTACGCCGTCGAGGACAGTGCCTTTCGGATCTTCGCGCCGGAGCCCGCGACGGCACGCCATCGCTGGTGGCATGCGCTTCGCAACGCTTTCGCATGAGAGGGGCGTCATGGAATCCGAGTACCGCATTCCGCGCTATCCCACGCACTTCATCGAGCGCGTGCTGCACGCGAACGGCGCGGTGCTCACGCTGCGGCCCGTACTGCCTCAGGACGCGCCGCTGTTGCAGGCGTTCGTCGCCGCGCTTTCGCCCCAAGCGCGCCACGACCGCTTCCACGTCGGCCTGGCGGCGCTGTCGCCTGCGGTGGCGCGCTACTTTGCCGAAGTCGACTATCGTCTTCACCTTGCCCTGGTTGCGGAGACGTTCACGGAAGAGGGTCAGCCGGTCATCGTCGCCGACGCGCGTTACGTCGCGCGCGACGATCGTGCGGACGTGGCGGAACTCGCCGTGGCGATCGCCGACGGCTACCGCGGCCGCGGACTCGGGACGTTGCTCGTCCGCGCCCTGGTCGATGCCGCACGGCATGCGGACTTTTCCACCCTGGAGGGCGACGTGCTCGCGACCAATAGTGCCATGCTTGCCCTGGTCGCACGGCTCGGGTTCAGGACGCGGCCTGACCCCGCCGACGCTAGTGTGATGCAGGTCGAGCTGTCGCTCCGACAGGACGCGCGCACCGAGAGTCGCCTGACCCTGCCGGCTGTGCGGCGACTCGCGGCGTGACGGTCGCTTCGTTCCGTCCCGGTCAGGGGCGTCCCCGGCGCACGCCCCCTGCCATCACGTCGCGAAGTAGAGCCGGGCCCAGCCTTCGGCGCTTTGCGGTCGCCCGCGAGTCGCCTGCAACAGCCGTTCGTCCGCCTCGCGCAGCCGGCGGCTCAGCTCGCGCGCTACGTTCATCTGCACGAGCGCGAACTGCTCGAGCTCTGTCTCGTAGAGACGAAAGAGGCTCGCGGTCGATAGCTCGATCGCCGTACACGGCGTCAGGGCGCGAACCGATGCGCTTCGCGGCAGCAGGTCGAGAAGCGCCATCTCGCCGAAGCAGTCGCCCGCGCCAAGCCGCGCGAGCACGTGCTCGCGGCCGTCGTACAGGCGAAAGACTTCGACCTCGCCGATTTCGAGCACGAAGAGCGACTCGGCGCGGTCGCCCTCGCGAAAGAAGTACTCGCCCGCAAGCTGCGTCCGGGTCGCGGCAGTGTCGAGCAGCGCCGCGAGCGTGTCCTGACGCACGCCGCCGAAGATCGGCATGCGCTGCAGCGCCTCGGTGCGATCACCTTCCATGCGCCCCCTCCCTGCCGCGCGCGAGTCCGTTGGTCCATCGCCTGCGCGGGCGTGACGAATCGAGGGAAACGCGCCTCAGCGCGCTTTCCCGAGCTCGGGGTGCACGAGGAGACTGGCCCCCTCGTGGCGTGGTCCATAGGCCTCGACTACATAAGTCTAGCGCCATGCGCGCGCGACGGGTTCGGGTGGTTCGCCTCGTCGCTCGCGCTGCCGCCGCCCTTCAGCTCGCGATCACCACCTCCACTGCGCAGTCCGTCAGCACCCGGCGCATCGCCTCCGGGGGCGCCGCGTCGGTGAACAGCGCATCGATCTGGTCCAGGTGCGCGAGACGCACGAGCGCGTGGCGGCCGAACTTGCTCCGGTCGGCCGCGAGCCAGACGTGCCGCGACTGCCGGATGATGGTCTGCGCCACCTTGACCTCGCGCGCGTCGAAGTCGCACAGGGTGCCGTCCGGCTCGATGCCCGAGATGCCGATGACGCCGATGTCGACGCGGAAGTTGGCGATGAAATCGCTCGCCGCCTCTCCGACGATCCCGCGGTCGCGGGAGCGCACCACGCCGCCGCTCACGATGACCTCGCAGTGCGGATTGTCGGCGAGGATCAGCGCGACGTTGAGGTTGTTGGTGACGATGTGCAGGCCGCGGTGGCGAAGCAGCGCGCGTGCGACCGCCTCCGTGGTGGTGCCTATGTTGATGAGCAAAGAACAGTCGTTGGGCACTCGCGCCGCCACGGCGGCCGCAATGCGCCGCTTCGCGTCCGCCTGCAGCGACTGCCGCTGCACATAGCCGATGTTCTCGACGGTGGAGGGCAACCCTACGCCGCCGTGGTAGCGCGAAAGCAGTTGATCGCGCTCGAGGAGGCGGACGTCGCGACGCACGGTCTGGGCCGTGACGCCGAGTGCACGCGCCAGCGCCTCGATGGACACCGAGGCATCCTCGCGCACGCGTTCGAGCAACTTCCGCTGACGCGGGTTCAGGGCCATGCGGCCTCACCTTGCTGAAGAAACGAGTCGCTCATGCTGCGCTGCGTGTTTGTTTGTTTTCGTTTCTTGTCGTATGGTAGCGAAACGTTGGACGACAGTTGTTTCGGGGCCACGCGACCCCGGCGCACCCACGTGCGCTTTCGGTCCGCAGAATGCACTTCCGCTCGGAGTCAGGGCAAGGTCGATGAGAGATCGCGAGCTGACGTGCGACATGCTCGTCGTCGGCGCCGGCATCAACGGCGCCGGCATCGCGCGTGATGCCGCCGGCCGCGGCATGTCGGTGGTCATCTGCGACCAGGACGACCTCGGCGCGCACACGTCCTCGGCGTCCACGAAGCTCGTCCACGGCGGCCTGCGCTACCTCGAGCACTACGAGTTCGGCCTGGTGCGCAAGTCGCTCATCGAGCGCGAGGTGCTGCTGCGCGCGGCACCGCACATCATCTGGCCGTTGCGCTTCGTCCTGCCCCACGACGTGGGCCTGCGGCCGGCGTGGATGATTCGCGCCGGTCTCGGCCTCTACGACCATCTCGCGAAGCGCGAGCTCCTGCCGGGCTCGGAGCGCATCGACCTGCGGCAGCATCCCGTCGGGCGGCCGCTGCGGCCGGAGTTCAAGGTCGGGTTCGCGTACTCCGACGGCTGGGTCGACGACGCGCGCCTCGTGCTGCTGAACGTGATGGACGCCGCCGAGCGCGGCGCCAAGGTCTTCACGCGCACACGATGCCATGCGGCGATGCGCGCGAACGGCGCATGGCAGGCGCAGCTTGCTACGGCCTCCGGCACGGTTGAAGTTCGCGCACGGTGCCTCGTCAACGCCACCGGACCGTGGGCGGCGAGCTTTCTCGGCCACGTCGAGCCGCAGCGCGCGCACCAGTCGCTTCGGCTCGTAAAGGGCAGCCACATCATCGTGCGGCGGCTCTTCGAGCACGGCTACGCCTACATCTTCCAGCATCCGGACAAGCGCATCGTGTTCGCCATCCCCTACGAGCACGACTTCACGCTCGTCGGCACGACCGACGTCGATTACCACGGCGACCCGCGCAAGGTCGACATCGAGCGGGGCGAGATCGAATACCTGTGCTCGCTCCTCGAGCGCTACTTCCCCGCCAAGGTCACACCCGAGGACGTGGTGTGGACCTACTCCGGTGTGCGTCCGCTGCTCGAGGACGAGGCGCACGATGCGGCCAAGGTGACGCGCGACTACCGGCTGGAGCTCGAGACCGGGGAGGCGCCGCTCCTGAGCATCTTCGGCGGCAAGCTCACGACCTACCGCAAGCTCGCGGAAGAGGCGGTCAACAAGGTCGCGCCGCTGCTCGGCGTCACCAACGGCGACTGGACGGAGCACGTGTGCCTGCCCGGCGGCGATCTCTTCGGGCCCGAGCCGTCGAACCGCTCGGTGCTGGAGTTCGACGGCTTCGTCGGCACGATGCGCCGCCGCTATCCCTGGGTGCCCGGGGATCTGATGCACCGCTACGCGCGCACGTACGGCACCCGGCTCGAACGCTTGCTGGGCGGCAAAGCCTCGCTCAACGACCTCGGCGAGTGTTTCGCTCCGGGGCTCTACGAGACCGAGGTGCGCCACTGGATCGAGAGCGAGTGGGCGACGACGCCGGAGGACATGCTCTGGCGGCGTTCGAAGCTGGGGCTGCACGTCCCGGCTGACACCGCGGCGAGAATCGCGCAGTATCTCGGCCGCTCCGGAGCGGCGCGCGCCGTGGCCTGAGCCGGCGCAGCACGAGACACGGGAACCACGGGGAACAACGGGGGAAACAACGACGGGAGCACGGGCCGGCGGACCTCTTATTTCCGCCGCATCGCCAACAACCAAAGGAGGATCGGAAATGAGGACGCCATCGACGGTGCGCACGCTCACACTCGCGTGCGCCATCGCCTTCGCCCCCGCGGCGTGGGCCGACACCGCCGCCGCGAAGAAGTGGGTGGACAACGAGTTCCAGCCTTCGACGCTCTCGAAAGAGCAGCAGATGAAGGAAATGGAGTGGTTCATCAACGCGGCGAAGCCGTTCAAGGGCATGACCATCAACGTGCTGTCGGAGACGATCCCGACGCACGAGTACGAGGCGAAGACGCTCGCCAAGGCCTTCGAGGAGATCACCGGCATCAAGGTCAACCATCAGCTCCTCGGCGAAGGCGAGGTGGTGCAGGCGGTGCAGACGCAGATGCAAACCAACCGCAACCTCTACGACGCCTACATCAACGATTCGGACCTGATCGGCACGCACGCGCGCCTGCAGTCTGCGGTGAACCTCACCGACTGGATGGCGGGCGAGGGCAAGGACGTCACCAATCCGAACCTCGACGTGAAGGACTTCATCGGTATTTCCTTCACCACCGGCCCCGACGGCAAGGTCTGGCAGCTCCCCGACCAGCAGTTCGCGAACCTCTACTGGTTCCGCTACGACTGGTTCAAGCGCGACGACGTCAAGAAGCGCTTCAAGGAGAAGTACGGCTACGACCTCGGGGTGCCGGTGAACTGGAGCGCGTACGAGGACATCGCCGAGTTCTTCACCAACGACGTGAAGGAGATCGACGGCAAGCGCATCTACGGTCACATGGACTACGGCAAGCGCGCACCCGACCTCGGCTGGCGGATGACCGACGCGTGGCTGTCGATGGCGGGCAGCGGCTCCAAGGGCCTGCCGAACGGCCGCCCGATCGACGAGTGGGGCATCCGCATGGAGAAGGGCTCGTGCAACCCGCAGGGCGCGAGCGTGTCGCGCGGGGGCGAGACGAACGGCCCCGCCTCGGTCTACGCGATCGCGAAGTGGGACC
>Ga0114939_10000461_pt1 | contig 33849 bp, 30 predicted proteins | sample AshMeaCrysSpring_FD_87196 | JGI IMG/M metagenome (GOLD analysis project Ga0114939, IMG submission 87196) | Groundwater microbial communities from Big Spring, Nevada to study Microbial Dark Matter (Phase II) - Ash Meadows Crystal Spring | ecosystem: Environmental > Aquatic > Deep subsurface >...
ATCTCTAAATCCAACATTATCAACACCTGTGTAAAGATATTCAATGACAACCTGCATCACCAAACCCGCAACAAATAAGAACTTCAGAGTTTTCTTGCGGACACTATGTAAGTACAGCAATTGAATTAAAGCCTTCCCGTGATTTACAAGCCTGCTTCCATGTCACATGCGCCAATACCTCCTTTTAGTTCACCGATGTCCAGTTGCAGCCAAAATACACGGCAATCAGTTGGTTTGCAATTTGGGTATTTATAGTATTCATCAATTGGGATACTTTTTAATAATCATACATGCGCATCATCGAAGCATGGCACTTATCAACTGCCCTGCATCCACATCAATCCAGAGCTTGCCAATGGCGTTACCAGCAAGAAAAATGCCATCTTCCAGCGCATCCAACTTTTCTATCACCAGCCGGTCGAGGTTGCCTTTGCTGTGCACACCAGTGTAAATAGGCCTATTCATTTGCCCGTTCAGCGCCTGGCGCAAGCTATCAGCCTTTTCGGCAAGCGAAAAACGTGTGCACTCCTTTAGCTTTTTTGTAATAGTACCGTCCAGCACCCAGGCTGCCGATTTGAGGAGCACCTGCTTAGATTCCACATGAAAATCCAGGCTGTCGAGGCTGAGTATTTGTGCGGTTGCATCGTACACCGGTTTGCCCTGCAGGTAAAAGGCACCTTGCACACCCTTTGATGTATGCACTTGCATGTAGGCTCGCCTGCCACCACCTATTAGCCGGGCAGAATCTATGCGTATTGTTTTTTTCAGCAGCCCTTTACCCACCTGAAACTCGCGGCCCGCAAGCTGGCTATTCAGCACGTTATTAAGTGAATCGTAAGGTAATGTTTGAGCAACAAAAAGCTCAAATCCGCTGCGCTGGCTGAAATCTGAAACATTCGGCAGTTGCCGCCGGTTGCTTTCTGGCTGCGTTTTCAATTCAGGCCGTGCACTCAGGCCAAGGCTCAAAAACAGGCTGTCGCGCTGCAGGGCCACCTGGCTCAGGCGCAGCGCTTCGGGCTGCATACTCAGGTATCCAAATCCTGGTATACGGTATGGCGTTTGCAGCGTATCCCACACCCGCTGCATATAACTGCGCACACTAAATATGGAAAGCATTTTTTGCATATCGGCAAACGAAGCATCAAGTTCAGCCTTTAGTTGCGCCGATACCATTTTGGTGATGTCTTTGCCAAAAAAGCATACCTCGCATTTATCAACCGCCACGGGTTCGGTACGGCTTACCTGCACCCCAAGTTTATAGTCGGGCGAAATGCTGAAACGGATATTGAAGCTTACATCAATGCGCCGCGGTTTTTCGGTACCAAATCCACAACTGCAGCTGGGCGTCCAGGGGCTGTTGCCTATGCCGGTACAAAGGCGGGTGCTGCCGCGAACTCCATAATAACCGCTGAAGGTAACTGCCAGTGCATTGTTGGCTGCTTTAAACAGCATGGGCCCGCGCGTAAACCGGTATTGATACCGTATATCGCAGCCATCCTGCACCCAATCGTTTGGGTAGTTGGGCGAAGTATACAGAGTGTCCACAAGCTTGTTGGCCCAGGCATAAATGGGGCGCAGGTTAATACTCACCGGTATATCCACTTCGCTTAGCGGGTTACTGTTAACCACTGGTGCTACCCGCACGGTGGTGTCGGGTGCGGCTGGTTTCAGCACTACCGGTTGCTGCGCCAGGCTTTGTATGGTTAAAATCAGAAGGATAAAAAACGAGGCCTTAGTCATTGCACTACAAAAATGGGCTGTAAAGGAAACTGTCCATTGACGAAACTCAATCATAACAAACGTTTACCTGGTCAACACACTATCAACCACCTGGTGATATATGCCAAACGCCGGCAGGTTATTATGCACTGCATTTTCCACGATGTATATTTTATCATTTGCCTTAAGCATATTGGCAAGCATAACTGCCTGCGTTAATGATATAAGTTCATCGCGGGTGCCGTGTAGCACAGTTGCCGGCGCTATTACGTCCTGCAGGTATTGGTGCAGTGGCAGGTTGTACCGCATGAGGTAGCCAACCGGCAGCATAAAGGCATATTGCCCAGCCAGGTTTTCCAGGTTGTAGTAAGGCGTCTCCAATATCAACGCTTTGCAATCGCGTTTTGCAGCCAGGTAGCTTGCTATGCCGGTGCCAAGCGATTTGCCGTATACTACTAATTGGCCGGGCTCATAGCGTACCCTGGCCATTTTGTACAGTTGAATAGCTATTTGCTGCAGTGCCTCCACACTCATTTCGCCGGTACTGCGGCCATACCCCGGGTAGTCGGGCATCCAGCATTCATAGCCATTTTTTGTAAAATATGGAGCATACGTGCTGTAGTGCTCCACATTGTACCTGTTGCCATGAAAAAATAACACAACGCCCTTCGGCTTGCCGCTATCGGGCTCAAACTTTACCACATCAATTACGGTTGCACTATCAAAGGGAATTTTTGCCTCGCTAAACTTAATGCGTACCGGAAAGGTGAGCATATGGTTTACATCGAGGCGGCGCGGCTGAAAAAAGAACAGGTGCTGATAATAATAGAACATGCCGCAAAGCAGCAGGTAAGCAAGCAGCAGCCATTTGTATTTTTTTATGTAAACCATGTAGTATTTAAAACAACTTACAAAATCAATAAAGTAAAATATCGCGCAGGAAGCTGTGGTACTCGTTAAACGATGGCAGGTTGTTGTGGCCACCGCCATGTATACGTATAAGCGTTATTCCTCTTGGGTTGATACGCTGCAATGCCTCGCTGTGCCGTATAGGTATCAGTTTGTCGGCTGTTCCGTGAATGATGTAGGTATGACACTGTACGTGTTTGATCCATTGGTCGGTACGCAATTGAAAACGCAACAAAAAACGGGTGGGCAGTACAGGAATAAATCGTTCTACCACCCGGGTAAAGCTATAGTAAGGCGAATCCAGTATCAGGTACCGTGGCTGGTTGTCGCTAGCCAACTTGGCAGCAAAGCCGCTACCCATGCTGCGGCCATACAGTACCAGGTGACCCTCGGGGTAGGTTACAGCCAGGGTATCGTACACATACTGCATATCAGCCAGCATTTCCTTTTCGCTTCGCTTGCCGGTGCTCTTACCAAATCCGCGATAATCTACCAGCACTACATCGTAGCCATAACGGTAAAAATCGCGGGCATATTTGGCCCAGCCTTTAATGCTACGGGTATTACCATGAAAATAGAGTATCAATCCCTTGGGATCCTTTACATGAAAATGCAACCCGTTGATGCGTACACCAGCCTCGGGGGCAAAGTCGAGTTCGCGAAAAGGCGCATCGTATTTGTACACGAAATCCTGGGGCAGCTTTTCGGGCTTAAAAATAAAACGCTCCTGTACCAGGTAAACCAACAGCATCAGAAGCGCGTAGCCCCCGCCTATGTACCACCACACAGATATTGCCGGTATAAATAGAGGTAAATTGATGACGCAAAATAAGTAATGAGGTCCTAATTGGGCATAATCCCCCTTGGCCGCAATGGAGCGTTCATATTTCTGTAGCCTGCAATTTCTTCCACGCATCAATTCCACCCGCCAGGTTTATAAGATTGGTGAACCCGGTTTTTTGCTCCAGCCGCTGTATCACAATAGCGCTGCGCACGCCCTTTTTGCAGTAAACAACTACAGGCTTGTCTACAGCAATTTCGTCTACCCGGCTCATGGCCTCATCAAAAGGCAGCAGTAGGCCTCCAATGTTGTACTCCTCGTGCTCCCAGGTCTCGCGAACATCTACCAGGCTTAACTCCTTCCCGGCATCCAGCATGCCTTTCAGCTCCATGGGGGTAATTTGCTGCATGCAGTTTACCGATTTTTATTCAGCCATTTGCTGGTCGTAGTTTATCCGCTTCAGGTTAAGCTCGGTAGCTGGCGACACTATAAGCGGAAACTTTTCCACGGTTACATATCCTGGTTCCAGGCCAAAGGCCTTTTCCTCACTCAGGCTTATGTCTTTAAAGAAGAAGTAGAATTTCATAATCACGTTTTCTAAGAAGGGCAGCTCGTTATCGGCGCTCAGGTATTTTTCCATTACCACAAACTGAAAATCGCCCACCACCTTATTGCGCTCCAGGCTTTCGTAACGGCTGGTAATATTTACCTCCTTGTTGGCCACCAGGTCGGCAATTACTTTGCGAAACAATAGGTTGATACGCGGATCAACCCTGAATCCGAGCCGGAACTCTACCCGAATGATATCGTTGGGAATGATATGATCTACACTGTACTCGCAGGTGTAAGGATCGTCCAGCGTATCTACATGTACAAACCAGTAAATATCTGCCCTTTTGGGTTTACGGTTAAGGATGCTATGAATGATTTTATGCTCTATTTCGTTAGGGTTGTTGGCGCTTGTTAAATACACCAAGTGTGTAGCGTACTTGGGTATGCTTTTGTCGTTGCTCAGTTCCTGAAGCTGAGGCACATAGTTTTCCATACGCACAAACTCTACATACCTGTTTTTTATTTTTCGGCTGCGATACCACACATACATTATGGTAAAGAACAGCATACCTATGATGAGCGTAACATAACCGCCATGCTTAAACTTCTCAAGCAGGGCAATTAGAAATGCCACTTCTACTACCATATAGAATATCAGAAACGTCCAAATTACCCACGATTTTATGCGGTGCAGCACCAGATAGTTTGCAAAAAGCATAGTTGTTGCTATCATGGTCATGATGATGGCCAAGCCGTAAGCCGCTTCCATTTTCGACGATTCGCGGAAGTACAGCACCACGCCTACGCAGCCAATAAACATGAAAAGGTTGATGGCCGGAATAAAGAGCTGCCCCCGCGCTTCTGATGGATAACGAATGCGAAACTTAGGCCACAGATTGAGGCGCATTGCTTCGCTAATAAGCGTAAAAGAACCCGATATCATGGCTTGGCTGGCTATGATGGCTGCAGTGGTAGCTATTACTACTCCAATAAGCACAAACCAGTGCGGCATCAGGTCGTAAAATGCGTTTATGTTAAGTTGCGCCCGTGCTGTTGCATCCACCAAAACACCTTTGCGATGAGCCAGCAAATTGGCACCCTGCCCAAAATAATTGAGCAGCAAACAGGTTTTTACGAAAATCCATGATATACGAATGTTGCCTCTTCCGCAATGGCCTAAATCGCTGTAAAGTGCTTCGGCGCCTGTAGTACATAGAAAAACAGCGCCCAGTAACCAAAAACCGTGAGGATAAGTGGTAAGAAAATTAATAGCGTAATAAGGATTGAAGGACCTTAGAATATGCAGATCGTCGAAAATGTGAAAAGCGCCCAACACCGCCAGCATGCTAAACCACACCAGCATTACAGGGCCAAACATGCGGCCAATGGAGTGTGTACCAAACTGCTGGGTGAAAAAAAATGCGACCATGATTGATAGCACAATTACAACAATTACATCCGTGCTGATATTGTGGAGAGCCGGCAATTTACTTAAACCCTCTACCGCCGAAGTTATGGAGATGGGCGGTGTTATGATGCCGTCGGCCAGTAATGCCGAACCGCCAATCATTGCCGGAATAACCAGCCATTTTTGCCGCCTGCGTACCAAGGCATATAATGCAAAAGTGCCACCCTCACCCCTGTTATCGGCCCTCAAAATGAGTATTACATACTTAATGGTTGTTTGCAGGGTTATCGTCCAGAAAATGCACGACAGCGCACCAATTATAAGCTCCTCGCTCACTACCTTATCGGTAATAATGGAGTTGAAAACGTAAAGGGGTGAGGTTCCTATATCGCCGTATATGATTCCTAAAGCTATCAGCAGTCCAGCCGCCGAAACCTTGTTTACATGGTTGCCCACAGTGTGATTTTGTTATGAATTTAACCAACAAATGTATAAGTGAAACAACCACATTTACAGGCAAACAATGCGGGATTTCGTCAAAAATGCTAAAAACCACCTCTTTTTATTCAAAAGAGTGAGTTCCCTGGCACCATATCAATCTTTTTGGCCATCCTTAACACATTTGCCCGGCGTCTGTGGAACTACACGGTTAATTTTGGCATCTTGCTTTAAACCATCTTTAATTTATGAATCATAAACTTACCCTGCTTGCCACACTGTGGTTCCTCACCATCTCCTACCTGTTTGCTCAGGCCAATCTTACAGACCCAATCCCGATAGATCCTAAAGTAAAAATTGGCAAACTATCCAATGGGCTCACCTATTACATACGTCAAAACAAAAAGCCCGAGCAAAAGGTGGAACTTCGCCTTGCTATCAATGCAGGCTCCATTATGGAAGACGACGACCAGCAGGGCCTTGCCCACATGGCCGAGCACATGGCCTTTAATGGCACTAAAAACTTTAAGAAAAACGACATTGTAAGCTACCTGCAAAGCATAGGCGTAGGCTTTGGAAACGATCTGAACGCCTATACCAGTTTTGACGAAACGGTGTACATACTGCCCATACCTACCGACAAACCCGGCAACCTGGAGAAAGGCTTTCAAATACTGGAAGACTGGGCACACCAGGTAACGTACCTTACCGAGGACATAGAAGGTGAACGCAACGTAATACTGGAAGAAAGCCGCCTGGGTAAAGGAGCTGACGACCGCATGTTTCGCAAAATATACCCCAAGCTTTTTGCCGGCAGCCAATATGCCAACCGTCTGCCTATAGGAGTGGACAGCATCATCAAAACCTTTAACCCCGATGCCATCCGCCGCTTTTACCGCGACTGGTACCGGCCAAACCTGATGGCAGTGCTGGTAGTGGGCGACATTGACCCTGCAATGGCTGAATCGCTTATAAAAAAGCACTTTGATGGCCTGAAAAACCCAGATAACCCGCGCCCACGCACCATGGCCGAAGTGCTGCCCTACAAAGGCCGCGAGGGTATTGTAGTTACAGATAAAGAGGCCACTAATTATTCGGTAGATATTTACTACAGCGCTTTTGCTGAAAAGGAGGCAACTACCCTTGGCGAATACAAACAGGATATAGTAAAGAATATTTTTTCTGCGCTTATCAACCAGCGCCTGCGCGAACTGACACAAAAAGTAAATCCACCCTTCCTGTACGGCTTTGTAAGCTTTGGTAGCTATGCCCGCGGCTACAACCAGGTTACTGCTTCGGCGGGTGTGGGCAATGGCGACCCCATGAAAGCCCTGGATGTGCTGGTAGAAGAAATAGAGCGAGCCAAACGCTTTGGCTTCACCGCTGCCGAATTGGATCGTGCCAAAAAGAATGTGCTGGCCAATATGGAGCGGTCCTATAATGAACGTAACAAAACCGAAAGCGAGCAGTTTGTGACCGAATACATTCGTAGCTTTCTTACCAACGAACCCATACCTGGCATAGAAAAGGAATTTGAATACACCAAGCAACTGGTACCCGCCATCATGCTTGAAGAAGTAAATGCCGTAGCAAAAAGCCTGGAGAAAACACCTGACTTTTTGGTGAATCTTACCGGGCCCGACCCCGATGCCAACCGTAAATTACCTGAAGCAACTGACCTGGTGGCAGCCGCTTCCGCTGCTGCAGGCCGCACCGATATTAAACCCTATGAAGAAAAGGCCATTGCAGCCTCCCTTATAGAAAAAAAACCTAAGCCTGGCAAAGTGGTTTCTGAAACCAAAAACGCGCAGTTAGGATCCACTACATGGACACTAAGCAATGGCGTAACGGTAGAACTAAAAAAGACCAACTTTAAAGACGACCAGATATTGCTGGGCGCCCGCCGCGCCGGAGGCATAGGCAATTACGGGCCCGACGATAAGTACAACGCCAACTATGCCGCCGCCGTGGTAGGATCTATGGGTGTGGGCAACTTTTCACCCACCGACCTTCAAAAAGTGCTTACCGGCAAAGTGGCCAGTGGCAGGGCAATAATAACCAACACCACTGATGGCTTTAGCGGCAGCAGCAGCATGAAAGATGTGGAAACCATGCTACAACTGGTGTACTTGTCGGCTACAGCACCCAGGCTGGACACAGGGCTGTACAAATCGTTTTTGCAGCGCAATAAGGCCCAAACAGCGTTTATTATGGCCGACCCGCAAAACTCGTTCATAGACACCCTGGTAAAAACGATGTACGCCAACGACCCACGTGCCCCAATAGCCGTGCCCAGGCCTGAGTACTTCGACAATATAAACCTGAACCGCGCTATGCAGATTTATAAAGAGCGTGTAGGCGATGTTACCGGTATGCACTTTGTGATTATAGGCAATATTGATATACCCAAAATGAAGCCCCTGGTGGAACAATACCTGGGCGCCCTGCCCGCTAATGGCAAAAAGCAAGCATTTAAAGACAACGGCCTGCGCCCCGCCAAAGGCAAGGTAGACCTGAACGTGTACAAAGGCAAAGAGGAAAAAAGCCTGATACTGGCCATGCATAGCGGCGAAGTACCCTACAGCGAAGACCTGAATATGAATGCTGAGGCTATCAGTGAAATCCTCAACATTCGCATTATTGAGGAGTTGCGCGAAAAGATACAGGGCATTTACAGCGGAGGTACGAATGGCGGCCTGAACAAGATACCCTACCCCAGCTTCCAGTTTTTTATACAACTGCCCTGCGGGCCCGAAAAAGTGGATACCCTGCTGCTGGCCATGAACACCGAAATAGAAAACCTGAAGAAAAAAGGACCATCCGAAGCGGATATGCAAAAAGTGAAGGAGCAATGGATTGAACAAAATAAAGAAGCCATGAAAGAAAATGGCACCTGGCTTAACAAGATGCTGGAACTTAATTTTCCAGGCGCTGATGTGAACCGCTTTTTGAAATACCCCGAATTTGTAAATAAGCTCACCGCCAAAGGTGTGCAGGATGCGGCCAACGTTTTGCTGAATAATAAAAACGTAGTAACAGCCGTATTGCGGCCCGAGGCAAAAACCGATTCCAAAGCATCCACTGTAACGGCAAAACCTGGTGCGGCAGCTACCATTGGCGGTCGCAAAACAGATGTGCAGAAACTGGTGGAACTGCCCGCTGCCGAGTTTACGGTAGATGTGTTTGACAATGGTGATATTGACGGCGACATCATAACCCTGTATTGGAATGGCGAAGCGGTGGTAACCAAACAAACCTTGAGCGACAAGCCCATTACCGTAAGCCTGAAGATAGACCCAAGCCGCCCTAAAAACGAGCTATTGATGTATGCGGAAAACCTTGGCACTACCCCGCCCAATACAGCAGTAGCCTATGCAGTGTGCAATGGCCAACGTATAGAAATAAGGTTGAGCAGCGATAACGATAAAAACGGTACTGCCCAATTCAAAGTAAAAAAGTAAACAACACTCCATAAGTTGTGCGCCGGGAGGTAACATACTCCTCCCGGCTTATTTTTGACATCCTCATGAAAAACACATTGAAACTCGGGCATATTGCCCAATATGGCGGCAAATGCCGGGCATTGCTATTGGTAATGCTGGCTGCATGCGTGCTTTTGGTGCAGGGTTGCGAGTCGTCTTACGAAGAGCCCGAGACGGCCATTGACTGTGGCAGGCAGTTTATAGACGCTATTTTTAAAGGCAATTTTAAAAGAGCCAAACAACTAACCCTGCCCGACGAAAAGAACCTGGATTTGCTGCGCAACCACCTTGAAAAGGACTACCGAAGCCGTAACAGCGTAGACAAAGAACAATTACGCTCCGTTTCAATTGTAATTAACAGCGTAGATGAATTTGCCGATACTGCCGCCATTATCAACTTCCTCAACTCGTACGATGGTAAATCGGCCGTATTGAAAGTGGTAAAAACCAACGACAGATGGCTTACGGACCTGAAGTACACCTTTTCAGGCAACTTCTGACTAAGTGGCCGCCAAGCAGATTTTTGCCCTACATTGCCTGTTCTTTAAATACTTAACACCGAAACACAACCAATGAAAATCAATACAACTGTTGCTCATCCCTGGCATGGTGTAGACTACGGAGCAGGCGCACCCCGTATAGTAAACGCCATAATAGAAATACCGCAGGGGTCAAGGGCAAAGTATGAAATAGACAAAGAAAGCGGCCTGCTCAAACTCGACCGTGTTATTTATTCTTCGTTTTACTACCCTACCAACTACGGTCTTATTCCCCGCACCTACGGCGATGATAAAGATCCGTTGGATATACTAGTACTCAGCAGCCAAAGCGTGCAGCCGTTGTGCATAATTGAGGCCAAAGTGATAGGTGTAATGCAAATGATAGATGGTGGCGATGGCGATGACAAAATAATTGCCGTGGCCGCGCAAGACATGAGCGTAAACCATATTAACAATATTGAAGAAATGCCCGAGCACTTCTTTAAAGAACTGCGGCAGTTTTTTGAAGATTATAAAAAACTGGAACAAAAATCGGTGAAGGTGGAAGATTTTGGCGACAAGGCCACCGCCCTCAATATCATTCGCGATGCCATGGATTTGTATAAACGTACGTTTAAACTTGAGCAATAATGGCAATGAAATACGAGGATATTATGGTTTAATATATACTTTTTGTATTTTTCGGGTTATGATTCCATGCGTTTTGCCTTCTAATTCATGCGCTAGTTTTTTTAGGTTGCCCACTCTTGAAAGAGGAGTAGCTTTTCCAACTTTCCAATGAAAATTGTTATCATATCCGACTCCCACAGTCAGCATGCAGCACTCCGACTTCCCATGGGCGACCTGCTCATTCATGCGGGAGACCTGACCACACGTGGGGCGCCTCATGAAGTTGCAGATTTTATGCAATGGTATCAGGCACAACCCCACCCCAACAAAATTGTAATTGCCGGTAACCACGATTTCTTTTTTGAACGTTACACGGCCGATGAAGTAGCCAGGGTTATACCTTCTAATGTTACCTACCTCAACGACAGTGGTATAACCATTGCAGGTCTTAATATTTGGGGATCACCTGTTTCGCCCTGGTTTTACAACTGGGCTTTCAACAGGCACCCTGGCAATGACATTATTCGCCACTGGCAACTGGTACCCCCCGGAACCGATATCCTTATCACCCACGGGCCTGTGTACGGCCTGCTCGATCGTAAGGCCGGCGGCAACCATGTGGGATGCAAAGATTTGTTGCGAAAAGTGGAAGAAATTAAACCTAAGCTCCATGTGTGCGGGCATATACACGAAGGGTACGGCCTCGTGCAACATGGAACTACCACCTTCGTTAACGCCAGCGTGCTCAACGAGCATTACAGGCATGCGCACGAACCCGTGGTACTGGAAATATGATCTGAAAAAAATTCATTCCTTTTTCAAAGCATTAGCAACCATAAAAGCAGCTAACTATTTATCCCCAAAAAATGCCAACGGCATTCCCCAACCCGTTCTGCATTCGTTCACAATAGCATCTTTAACAAATCTGTACTATCCGCGTTTTCCGTGTCCTGCAATAAACCAAACTAAGTCCCCAGGCCCTAAATCCATTCTTAAAAGAAACGCTTTATTACCCTCAACTTATGGGTGCGCTCGCCTGTTTCGCGGTGAATAATACCTTGATTATCAATAGGGTCCAGCCGGCAATTGGCAGATGCATGAATAATTTGTGACGGGCTAACGAGTAATCCTACATGCACTATGCGGCCCTCTTCATTGTCGAAAAATGCAAGGTCGCCCGGGCGGGCCTCCTGCAAAAAACCTACCACCTCTCCTTCCCTGCTTTGCGGGCCCGAATCGCGAGGCAAAAATGTACCGGCCAGTTTAAAACACATTTGTGTAAGCCCGCTGCAATCAATGCCATAAGTACTTCTGCCACCCCACAGGTAGGGCGTACCTAAAAACTTGGTTGCATGATGCACCACTTGTTCGCCGGCGGCAGTAGGCACCTTACCGCCGGTATGGTTCAGCTCAAAATGAATTTTATAGGGTCCAATGATAACCGGGTCCTGGTTGTCGGGTAAAAAACGTACACTACCCGGCGAAAGGTGCAGCTGTATGCCATTTACTTCTGCCACATCCGTTTTTTGCTGCGTAAGCGCCGTTAAAAACGGGTAGCTGTCGCCGGCAAGCGATGTATATTGCCGTTTCTGCACCCACCCTTCGTAGCCATCGTAGCGGGCCTTCACTTTCATAAATTCACCTTTGTCTTCCTGCATATCGCACAACTCGCCAAACACAAGCTGATTGACCATTTCGGCCTTGTGGCCAGGCTCGCTGCGCATGCTGGATGCGGGCACCACACAATACCATGTCATACTTCAGTAACTTTATGGCAAGTGTACAGCTAGCCGGCTACATCATGCACCGCAAGTTTTTAACACAGTTAGTATGCAATTGGCACGGCAGTGCATCTAAATAAGCAATTAGCCTTTGAGTACGTCGTCATCATACAAGCATTTGGAAGATGAAGAACTGCAGCAACTTTACCGCAGCTCGGGCAATAACCTGTACCTGGGCATATTGCTGGAGCGCTACACCCTGCTGCTTTTTGGCGTTTGTATGAAGTATTTGAAAAACGAAGAAGAAGCCAGGGATGCCATACAGCAGGTGTTTACAAAAGCTATTCACGAGCTGCCGAAGTACAAAGTGGCCTATTTTAAAAGCTGGATTTATATGGTGGCTCGCAACCATTGCCTCATGCAGCTGCGCCATCGGCATAAAACGGTACCCGCCGAAGCATTGGACCACGCCTCTGCCCCTGACGAATTATCGCCGCTGGACAATAAACTGGAAAACCTGCAACGCGAAAAGCTGGCAAGCCTAACGGAACAAGGGCTTCAGCAGCTGCAAGAGGCTCAAAAGCAATGCCTGACATTATTTTACCTGGAACACAAAAGCTATAAGCAAATTTGCGACCTTACAGGCCATAGCCTGATGCAGGTAAAAAGCCTAATCCAAAACGGCAAGCGAAATGTGCGGATTTGGGTAGAAAAACAACTGAAGCAACATGCGCCCTGAATTGCTCGACATATTGATGCATAAGGAACTGCCTATAGAAAACGAGCAGTTGCTGAAATACCTTACCGGGCAACTGCCCGAGCCAGAACGGCATGCCGTAGAGCGCCAGCTTGCCCAAAACGGCTTTGGCCAGGATGCGCTGGAAGGGCTGCAAATGATGCCCCAGCCCGAGAAACTTACCAAATACGCGCATGAAATAAAAATCATGCTGCGCAAAAATCTGAAGCAGCAAATACACCGCAAGCGCAGAGAGCAACTCCTGAGTTGGCCCTGGCTGGCTATAGGCGGCGTGTTGGGCCTGCTGTTTCTATGGCTGGTTTGGTGGTTTTTTCATTTGCTATTGCAAGGATAACCGCAAGTAAAAAGCCCCTCGAATAAAAATCCGAAGAGCTCGATTATATGCTATATCAGGCAGGCACTTACTATCCTAAATAAGCTTTAAGTGCGTTGCTGTAGCGGGCTTTTTGAAGGCGCTTGATGGCACGCTCTTTTATTTGGCGAATACGCTCCTTGGTGAGGTCGTACTTCTGTCCAATTTGCTCAATGGTAACGCCGTTTTCGCCATCGAGGCCAAAGTAGGCGCTTACAATTTCAGCTTCACGGGGGCTGAGGCTCTTCAGAACCCGACGAATTTCTTCGCGCAGGCTGTCTTTCATCACATCATCGTCGGTATCATCGCTGCCTTCGAGCAAATCGCCCATGGCTACGTCTTCAGCTTCGTGCACAGGGGCATCAAGGCTGCTGTGGCGGGTATTGCTCTGGAAGATGTTGTTGATTTCCGTTTCGCTCATTTCCAGTATTTCGGCCAATTCTTCGGTGCTTGGCTCCCGCTCATGCTCTTGTTCAAAAGCCATGTAGGCTTTGTTGGCCTTGTTGTAGGTGCCTATTTTGTTTTGAGGCAACCGAACCAGGCGGCCTTGCTCGGCCAAAGCCTGCAATATGGATTGGCGAATCCACCACACTGCGTAAGAAATGAACTTGAAACCCTTGGTTTCGTCGAAACGCTGAGCTGCCTTTATCAGGCCGAGGTTGCCCTCGTTAATGAGATCGCTAAGGCTGAGACCCTGATGCTGGTACTGCTTAGCCACCGACACTACAAAGCGAAGGTTGGCAGTAGTTAGGCGCTCCAACGCTTTTTGGTCGCCCATTTTAATGCGCTGAGCAAGAATCGTTTCTTCCTCAGGCGTTATCATCCCAATTTTGGAAATTTCCTGCAAATACTTTTCTACCGCTTGTGAATCACGGTTGGTGATTTGGGTAGCAATTTTTAATTGCCTCATATTTTATGTTGTCTCCTTTTTAAACATTGTAATATAAACTCCTAGCACTTATTAACATAATACTTTGACCAGCATATTGTTCACATTGTGAATAACCGCTTAAACGACAAAATGACTGCAAAGGTACCACACATCTTCTTCCCGTCATAGCATTTTGGCAAAAAACTGACGAATGTACCCTTTATACATTCTAGACGCTGTTGTAACCACTTTCCATTCAAATACCCGGGCTCAAGCGTTTTTAGCGTCCGGTTTTAACGTATTGTCGCTCAATTTTTCCTTTTCAACTGTAGTATACCACCAATGCATGTCTTTCAATTTCAAAAAGTTAATATAATTTTTTTCTAAAACAATGAGCAATATCATACTGCAGCGGCTGGTATTTGCATTGTACAGCTCAATAACTTGCATGCATGACTATTGAGCTACGTTCGGACACTTTTACCCAACCTACCCCAGCCATGCTGCAGGCTATGCTACAAGCGCAGGTGGGCGACGATGTATTTGGTGAAGACCCCACGATAAATCAATTGGAGGCCATGACCGCCGAAATGTTTGGGATGCAAGCGGCCCTCTTTTGCCCCAGCGGCACTATGACCAACCAAATTGCCATAAAATGTCATACCCAGCCGGGCGACGAGGTAATTTGTGATGAACTAAGCCATGTGTACCAATATGAAGGCGGGGGTATTGCCTTCAATTCGGGCTGCAGCGTGCGCCTGCTACAAGGCAACCGTGGCCGCATAACCGCCCAGCAGGTAGAAGCAGCTATAAACCCCGATGATGTTCATAAGCCAGTAAGCAAATTGGTTTCTATTGAAAATACAGCCAACCGGGGCGGTGGCTCGTGCTACGATTTTGCCGAGCTGGAACGCATAGGTGCAGTGTGCAGCCGCTATGGTCTTGCTTACCATTTAGATGGTGCCAGGCTGTGGAATGCCCTGGTAGCCAAAGGCGAAACGGCGCAGCAATATGGAAAACTGTTCGACAGCATTTCGGTATGCCTGAGCAAAGGACTGGGCACGCCGGTGGGCAGCTTGCTACTTGGCACAACCGCTTTTATTAACAAGGCCCGGCGCATTAGAAAAGTGCTGGGTGGCGGTATGAGGCAGGCAGGGTACCTGGCAGCGGCTGGTATTTTTGCCCTTCAATATCATATAAACAGGCTGGCGCAGGACCATGCCCATGCCGCGCAGGCAGCCAAAAAACTAGGGCAATTGCCTTGGTTAAAAAACATCCTGCCCACAGAAACCAATATCCTGATTTTTGATGTAACAGAGCATCAACCGGCAAGCTACTACACCAACCTGTGGAAGCAGCATGGCCTGCTATGCCTGCCGGTGGGCAGCCACAGCATCCGGATGGTTTTTCACCTGGGTGTAACCGATGAACATATGCCTGCCTTACTCCAAATATTGGAAAATACACCTGCGACCAAGCTGTAATAAAGCCGCATAGTAGACAAGATTTATATTAGCCTTACTATTTGTAAAATCACCAACCATACATCTATGTTTCCCGCTGTAAATGCCAGCCAAACACAAGCCTGGCAAAAACTGAGCCTACATGCCGAAGAAATGCAGGGTACCCACCTGCGCCAGCTATTTGCCAATGACACCAAACGCTTCGGTAAATTTTCGTTATGTGCCTACGATTTGGTGTTCGATTTTTCGAAGAACCTGATAACCGAAGAAACACTTGACCTGCTGCTGCAATTGGCCAACGAATGCCGGTTGAAAGAAGCAATAGAGGCCATGTTTGCAGGCGACAAGATAAACGCTACAGAAGGCCGCGCAGTGTTGCATACTGCCCTGCGCAATTTTAGCAACAACCCGGTAATGGCCGATGGCAAAGATGTAATGCCCGATGTGCGCCATGTGTTGGACCAAATGAAAAAGTTTTGCCATCAGATTCACTGTGGTGAATGGAAAGGCTACAGCGGCAAGCCTATTAAATATATTGTAAACATTGGCATTGGCGGAAGCGACCTGGGCCCTGTAATGGCTACAGAGGCACTTAAGCCTTATTGGATTGATGGCATTCAGGCTTATTTTGTAAGCAATATAGATGGTACCCATATTGCCGAAACCCTGAAAAAGGTAACACCCTACGAAACCTTATTTTTGATTGCTTCTAAGACCTTTACCACACAAGAAACCATGACCAATGCCCATACGGCCCGGGCCTGGTTTTTAGATCATGCCAAAGATGAAGCCCATGTGGCAAAGCACTTTGCCGCGTTAAGCACCAACCGGCAAGCCGTGGAGCAGTTTGGCATTGACCCTGCCAACATGTTTGGCTTTTGGGATTGGGTTGGTGGCCGCTACAGCCTGTGGAGCGCTATAGGGTTATCTATTGCACTCACTATTGGATACAACAATTTTGAGCAATTGCTTCAAGGTGCATATGCTGTAGACCAGCATTTTGCCGGCGAGCCTTTCAGGCAAAACATTCCTGTAATAATGGGGCTGGTGGGCCTTTGGTATACCAACTTTTTGGGTGCAGCCTCAGAAGCTATTTTGCCCTACGACCAATACCTGCACCGCTTTGCGGCATACTTTCAGCAGGGCAACATGGAAAGCAATGGCAAATCAGTAGATCGCAACGGCCAGCGGGTAACCTATACTACCGGCCCCATTATTTGGGGCGAACCCGGAACCAACGGGCAGCATGCTTTCTACCAGCTCATCCACCAGGGTACCCAACGAATACCTTGCGATTTTATTGCCCCGGCTATAAGCCACAACCCAGTTGGTGACCATCATCAAAAACTGATGAGTAATTTTTTTGCCCAAACCGAAGCACTTATGAATGGTAAAACGGCCGATGAGTGCCGTGCCGAAGGAGTGCCGGAGCAGCTTTTGCCATACAAAGTTTTTGAGGGTAACAGGCCCACAAATTCCATATTGGTAAAGCAGGTAACCCCTTTTGTACTAGGCCAGCTGATAGCACTGTACGAACACAAAATATTTGTGCAGGGTGTTATTTGGAACATTTGCAGTTTTGATCAATGGGGGGTGGAGCTTGGTAAAGCGCTGGCTAATAAAATATTAACCGAACTCAAGGATGGCAACCCTATCGCCTCGCACGACAGCAGTACCAACGGATTGATTAATGCCTGGAAAAATTGGGCAAAGAAATAAAGGACTTTGGGGGAATCAATAGTGTTTAACTTCAAGTAGGAAATGTAAAAAAATCAATTTTGGAATTCTTTTTCCATGGCCGGGCTACGGCTGCAGCAATGTGTTTGATATTTAAGGCTATCTTGTAAGATGATTTAATTAGGATGTATAACTTTATGCCAACCAAAACCGGTACAAGTATGACCCGAATTTTTTGCATGGCAGCCGTGCTGTTGATTGGCACCGAATTGTTTAGCCAGCAAAGCCGCCAAGGCGTACTGGTAGACACCCCGGCACTACGTTTTAAGGCATACAAACCTGGTAAAACATTTGTAGCCCCCAAACCGCAAGTGCAGCCCAAGCCTCACATGGACACAGCCCGCTACCAACATGCAAACGAGCTTGGATATGTGTACGCGCTGCCCGATGGCATGCCACTGCTGGAGCCATACTCCGATACCTCAAAAAACATAATGCTGGGAACAGGTTCACCTAAGTTATTGCCTATTACCCAGGCAGCCCCAGCATGGCGAATGCCTAATGCACTGCAGCAAAGGAAATTGGTGCTCGAAAAGCCTGACGGACCTGGCAATGGCAAATGAAGCGCAACATGTACCAAAGGTTTAAGTGAGCATACTATTCAAAAAAACGCTCCTTCAGGTTTTCAAAGCCAGAGAATGCATGTCACTGATTGACATACTAATACCCGGGGTAGGCTTAATCACCCTCTTTAGTTGTTCATATTCTGGCTTACCTGCCAAATACCCGCAGATCAAGCAGGTAGGCTACAAGAAACATCCTTGTTTGCCAGAACTTGTCAGTTAATCCATCAAGCTGTTAACCCTTCGCCTTTTAAAAGCATCTTCATCATTTTTGTTTAGCCTTTTGAAACCATTTAAACAACAAGGCAAAATAGTTACTTTTCTTTCAATAACTGATTTATATTGGCATTGCAAATAAGAAGTAAGCCGGCACACACCGGCTGTTTGCAGCAAGTTTTCTCATAAGCTAATCCGGCTCCTGTTTCCACAGGAGCTTTTTTATGCACTTCCTGATAGTTGATTTGCAAGCCAATTGAAGGGCGCATGGGCATTTGTTGTTATTTTGAACCGTTCAATACTATTCATGCGGCCTATTTTGCTTCTGTTACTGCACTTTGTTACCACATATGGCGTTGCACACGCACAGGTGCGTTTTGCAACTATTAATGGGCGTATAGAAGACAATGAAGGCAAACCAATGTCGGGGGTAACGATCAGTATTTTAGGAAGACCCGAAATGACCACTTCCAACGCAACCGGCTTTTACACCCTGAATGTGAAGCCCGGGCGCGCCTTTGCCCTAGTGTACAGCTTTACAGGCTACAAAACAGTACAACGCAATTTTATACTCAACGCCGGCGAAACCGAACTGGCCAATATGATGTTGGAGCCCGGCGAAACCACGCTGGAAAATGTAACGGTAACTGCTGCCAAAAACCGCCGGGAAGCTGGACTGGTGGCCATTAACCCCAAAATGAGCCTGCAGGCCCCAGCGCCTATTGGCGGTATTGAAAATATGCTGAAGGTGCTGGTAGGCAGCAATAACGAACTTACCAGCCAATACAATGTACGCGGTGGTAGCTACGACGAAAACCTGGTGTACGTTAACGATTTTGAAGTATTCAGGCCATACCTCATTCGCAACGGGCAACAGGAAGGACTGAGCTTCATAAACCCCGAACTGGCCAGAAATGTAAATTTCTACAATGGCGGTTTTCAGGCACGCTATGGCGACAAAATGAGCAGCGTGCTGGATGTAGAATACAGAACACCAACCAAAATGGCAGGCAGCGCATATGCAGGTTTACTGGAACAAGGCTTTCATCTGGAAGGAACCGCCGCCAAAAAGGTGACGTTTTTAATTGCCGCCCGCAACCGCAACCTGCGCAACCTGCTGCAAGAGCAGGAAACAAAAGGCAATTATATACCACGCAGCAGCGACCTGCAGGGCACCATTAGCTGGAAGCCCAACGATAAATGGCAGATGGAACTTATGGGCAACCTGAGTGGCACACGATTTGAACTGGAACCAACCCAAAGCAGTCAAACCACTTCGGTGTTTACCCCTTATTACAGTCAAAACCTGGGCCTTGATGTATACTTTGATGGAAGGGAGGAAGACCGCTACAGCACCCGTATGCTAGGCCTGAGCGCCACCCGCAAAATCAGTAGCAGCTTTAGCCTGAAAGGCATGCTCAGTTATATTCGTAACCAGGAGGAAGAGAATATCAATATTGCCGGTGCTTACTTGTTCGGCGAACGATCGTTCGACAAGGATCAGCCCGATTTTGGCTTGATTACCAACCCGCTTGGCGCAGGGGTGTTTCTCAATCATGCCCGAAACAAGCTGGACGTGCAGGTAATGAATGCTACCCTGCGCGGCTATCTCGATAAAAAGAATCACTACCTGCAGTTTGGCAATACGGTTGAGCTAAATAGCATTGCCGATAACCTGAACGAGTTTGAATACCAGGACAGTGCCGGCTACAGCTTGCCCAACCAGCCAGGCCCACTGGTGCTCTTTAAATCGCTGCGCAGTACTTCTGACCTGACCATATTACGCTTTTCGGGTTTTGTGCAAGACAACATGATGTTCAATAAAATGCCCGGCTTGGCTGTACAGGCCGGCATGAGGTATAATTATAATGATCTGAACAACGAACTGCTTCTGTCGCCTCGGGCAGGGGCCAGTTATCGCCCGGTAGGCTGGAAGAAGGATGTGGTTTTTAAAGCCAGCGGGGGACTTTATCACCAACCACCCTTTTACCGCGAAATGCGCCGGTATGACGGCACGGTAAATACCCAATTGAAAGCCCAGCGCAGCGCCCAGGTAAGCGCCGGGGTAGATTTTGCATTTGAGGTTGCAAAACGGCCATTCAGGCTTACTACCGAAGCCTATTACAAAGGCATGAACAACGTGGTGCCTTACGATATAGACAATGTGCGCCTGCGGTACTATGGCGAAAATATGGCCAAAGCCTATGCCTATGGCTTGGAAACACGGCTTTTTGGCGAAGTGGTGCGCGATGCCGAAAGCTGGATAAGTATAGGCTTCATGAAAACCATGGAAGACCTAAAAAACGATTTTTACTACGACTACTACAACAAAAACGGCGAACTGATAGCACCGGGGGTAGACGACCAGGAACCTGCCGACAGTGTGCAGCAAAATGTAGGTTGGCTACGCCGCCCCACCGACCGCCGGGTCAATTTCGGCATGTTTTTTAGCGACTACCTTACTACCAATAAAAACTTCAGGGTATATGTTCAGGGATTATTTGGCACCAACCTGCCATACAATATACCCGGTAGTGCACGCTACCGAAACGCTCTCGAAATTCCCTCGTACATCCGGGTAGACATTGGCTTCAGCTACCAACTGCTACCTGCCGATAAAACGGTAAGACGAAGTCACAGCCCTTTTAAAAACCTTGAAAACATGTGGCTCAACTTTGAAGTGTTTAACCTGCTGGACCGCGATAACACCATCAGCTACCTCCTCATTAAAGATTTTGCCAATAACACATACGCCATTCCCAACCGGCTTACGCCCAGGCTGCTGAATTTGAAGTTGATTGTGAGGTGGTAAGATTAATGGGACAATTGCTCAATGACTCAATGGCTCAATTGGGGATGTGCTAATTTAATAATTTGATAATGTGCTAATCTGCCAATGTGCTAATGAATTTGGGCCCTGGCGGATTGGGTTTCCGTGGAATGGCTCAATAGCTCAATTATTGCTCACAGATCACTTTCCCCTCAATTCTCTCTTCTCACTCTCTGAACCCGCTCACCCCGATCACCTGCTACAGCCCTCATCCCTCACTTCTCAACTCTGAACCCGCTAACAATCGGCTAGGCTGATAGGTATATGCACAGCCAGCCCGCCGTCGCTTGTTTCCTTGTACTTGCTATTCATATCCTGGGCGGTTTCCCACATGGTTTTAATCACCTTATCCAGCGATACAATGCCAAAATCGGGAGTGCTTTGCAACGCAAGCTGACAAGCCGTAATAGCCTTAATGGCCCCCATAGTGTTGCGCTCTATACACGGCACCTGCACCAACCCACCTATGGGGTCGCAGGTTAGGCCCAGGTGATGCTCCATAGCTATTTCGGCAGCCATCAGGGCCTGTTTTTGGTTGCCACCCAGACTTTCGGTAAGTGCGGCCGCTGCCATGGCGCTGCTTACCCCAATTTCGGCCTGGCATCCACCCATGGCTGCGCTTATGGTTGCTCCTTTTTTAAATATGCTTCCTACTTCGGAAGAGGTAAGCAGAAAGCGAATAATCTTTTCCTCGCTGTATCCATCGCAAAACGCCACGAAATACATGAGCACAGCAGGTATTACGCCTGCAGCGCCATTGGTAGGCGCTGTAACCACCCTGCCAAATGAGGCATTTTCTTCATTTACTGCCAGAGCAAAACAACTTACCCAGTCCAAGATATACTGAAATTGTTGCCCGCCCCCCCGGATGGCCATCAACCAAGTTTCAAAATGATTGTAGGTAACCTTTTGCAACAGCTTTTTGTTCAGGTCGTATGCCCGCCGCTTTACATTTAAGCCGCCCGGCAGGTAGCCGCTGGTATGGCAACCCCGGTACACACAGTCGCGCATTACCTGCCATATACGCAATACCCCTTCTCGCGTGTGAGCCTCGGGGCGCCAGGCAAGTTCGTTTTCCAGTACCACTTCCCAAATGGCGAGCCCGGTTTTCATACACCAATGTTTCAAATCGTCGGCAGTATTAACAGGAAAGCTCAATTGCACAGTTTGGGCATTATGGCCCGCAAGATGGCCTTCCTGCACCACAAAGCCTCCGCCAATAGAATAGTATGTTTCACTAATGGCCTCTCCGTTGGAGCATTGTACCAAAAACGAAAGCGCATTAGGATGGAAAGGAAGCGCCTCCGACAGTAAAAAGCGCAACTGCAATGCAGGATCAAATGATATTGCCGTAACACCGCCTAATGACAATTGGCGACTGGCAGTTACCTCTGCCACTTTGCTTTCTATTGAAGCTACATCAATAGTAACCGGGTCTTCATCCATAAGCCCAAGCAGTACAGCAATATCGGTACCATGCCCTTTCCCGGTTTTGGCCAGGCTGCCATATAGCAGCACTTCCAGGTGGGTAACGAACGGCAGTAAGCCTGCCTGACGCAATTTGTGAACAAACTGCTGTGCGGCCCGCCAAGGGCCCAGGGTGTGGCTGCTGCTGGGCCCCACTCCTATCTTGAACATATCGAACAGCGAAATAGCTTCGTGTGGCATTGAACATGGGTTATGCCAACAAAAATAGCCCTCGCCTACTAAAGGAACGAGGGCCAGGATGTTGCAATAAGAAACACACCCCAAAAACCAGGGGTTCGGCATTTTTTATAAAAAGTCTATCAACTCAATTTCAAAATAAAGCGGAGTATTGGGGGGTATGCTGGTGCCCGAACCCTTGCAACCATAGCCCATGCTACTGGGAACCGTCATTTTCATAGAACCACCACGTCCTAACAAAGTAATACCAAGTTGCCATGCCTGAATAAGAGAAGAAAGCACAAAACCTGTATTGCCAGGGTTGGTTTGCTGATCGAACACTTTACCATCCAGCAAAGTACCCTTATACTTAACATACACCCTGCTATTGTAGGTAGGCTTGGCAGACCCGCCAGGAGCCAGTATTTGGTAATACATGCCTGTGGTATGCTTGGTGGGAGTTATAGAATTAGCCATATTAAAGGCAGTAAGTTGGGCATCTTCTTGAGAAGGATCAACGTTTTTGCAGGTGGAAGGATCTTTGTCGCATCCCCCAACAACAATTGCTGCCATCATCAATCCAAATGTCCATTTTGCCGTTGACAATGTTTTCATGCTTTTGCTTGGTTTGTTTATTTTACTCAGTAAGATTATTTTTTTCTGCCTGCCTTGACCCTTCTAATCCTGTTTTTGCTGCCGGCCTGTTGGCTTCAGCCTGTTTTTTAAGAATTAATTCACGATACAGGGTTTCCCGTCGATCCCATTGAAATTTTTTTGAGAAAACAGCAAAGAAAACCGCAATCAGCAGCACAGCAAAGTACAAGACCATTGGATTAAACCGGCTGTTGGCAATCATTTCGGCCCTTTGATACCAACCGGCATAAAAGTTAACCACTATCAACGCACCGCTCAGCAAACCAACCGGAAGCCCAACGGCAAGCTGATAAACCAGTTTACGCTGTTTGTCGCGATTTTTTTCCCAATAAACTATAAAAGCCTCTTGTTGGCTACTTAGCATGCGGCAAAGGTAGGCCCTAAGGCATGCGAATAAACCCTTGAGGTTGCCGGGCTGGAACTTTAGGCGTTAATTTGCATTTCTCATCAAAGAATTTTTATAGTGACTATTGAACAAATTGTAGCTAAATACCTGTACCAGCACAAAGTTGTAACCCTACCTGGCATTGGCATTATTGAACTGATCGGCACTATTCCCGACCCCGAACTCACCGCAAAAAACAAGCAAACCACGCTGGATGGCATTGTTTTTACCGACAATGCATCCGCACCCATGGATGATAGTTTTGTAGCTTTTTTTGCGCAGCAGCGTGGCAAAATGAAAGCGCTGGCCCTTTCTGACGTAGAAAGCCATTTGCAATTGGCCAGGCAAATGATTAATATTGGCAACCACTACGAAATACCCGGCATTGGCACCATTAGCAAGCAGCGCGATGGTACATTGATATTAGTACCCGGAGCTTTTGTAAACCCGTCGGCCGAACCATCCGAAATCCGTGCACAGGCCACCGCCCTGCGCGATCGCACGTTGCTGGAAAATGCCGCAGCCAATGAACAGGAAGCGCATGCATCCACTGGCATTGCGGCAAGAACCAAACGCATCTTAATAATAGCAGCAATTTTTCTACTGGTGGCTGCTGGTGGCTGGATGATTTACCACTACTACCCCTTGGCCAGTGAAAATACCACGGCCCAAGCACCTACGACCGATACTATACAACCAGCCATGCAGCAAATAACATTACCCGACACCCCTGAAATTACAGCTAATAATACCCTTACGCCCTCGAACCTGGATACTTTGGCTACGCTTTCGTGGAAAGCTATTATCCGCGAATTTGGTACCAAGGAAGAAGCTTTGCTTCGGTATCGCACGTTTGGCAGAATGTCTACCCCGGTATTTATGGAAACCACCGACTCCATTAACTTTCGCATGTATGTACTGCTGCAGAGTGCCATTGCAGATACAGCGCTTAAGGTAGATTCCCTCAGTAAATTTTATGACCGGCGCGTGAAATTGGAAAAAGTAACAGGACAATAAAATTGCCTGTATTATTTTGGGGAGCAGATCTGATTATTCATGCTGAGTCCCGGTTTTTTACGCTTGTTGTTCTGGTTTTTGCTGGCAGCTCACATTGCCAGTAACTACTTTGGCCCGTTTTGGTGTCAGGTCGTTACCAAAACCCTTCTGATGCCCACCTTGCTAGGTTGGTTGATTTTGGCCAAGCAATACAAAATTGACCGAAACTGGAAACTCATTGCTGCCGGGCTTGCAGCGGCCTGGGCTGGTGATATCAGCCTGTTGTACGCCAACAGTCATGCTGTGTTTTTTATAGTAGGCTTGCTATGTTTTTTGACTACACACTTGCTGTATATCTGGTATTATTTTCGGTACACCTACACCTCTCAGCTATCGTTAATCAAACTTTCACCGCTTGCAAGTATCTTGATCATACTTTTTTCGCTATTGTTTTTTGCTTACATATTACCCTACCTGGCCTGGATGACGGTGCCCGTGGCATTGTACACAATCGTTATTACATTTATGCTGCTAAAAGCGCTGAGCATAACGCCAACGGTGGCTCCGCAAATTGCCTCTCTCTTCATTGCAGGGTCAGCGCTGTTTGTAATATCCGACAGTGTGCTGGCATTTAACAAATTCCATACTTCGTTCCCGATGGCATCAGCCATTATTATGGCTACTTATGGCGGTGCACAATGGCTAATTACAAAGGGCGCCACAGAAAATACAGATGCCAAGATGCCGGACACCAATGTGGGATTAGATTAAAACAGGCTACAGGCCATGGTAATGCAATAACACATCGTGCACTGCCCGCACCTGCGGAATTACCATATGCTTATCATCGTTTAAGATGACGTAATTGCAAAGGCGCATCTTTATTTCATCATCAATTTGCCTGCGCATTCGCTCCCTTATCTGCTGCTCACTCAGTCCATCGCGGCGCATGGCACGCTGCACACGCAATTCGGCGGGCGCATATACGCCAATAATAATATCCATACCTGCCGCCGAACCACTTTCAAAAAACAAGGCTGCCTCTTTTATAATATAAGGAGCATGCTGAGCTGCCATCCATTGTTCTGCATCTTCAATTACGGCCGGATGAACCATGCTATTGAGGGTTTCGAGCACTTGCTTGTTGGAAAATGCCAGGGATGAAATGTACGTTCTGTTCAACTTTCCATTTTGGTAAGCCTCGGGCCCAAAGGCTTCACTAATTTTAGCACGCAGCGGGGTGCTTTCTTCCATGAGCCTCTTGGCTGCACTGTCAGCATAATATACAGGTACATCCAACAGGGCAAACAAGCAGGTTACCACCGATTTGCCCGAGCCAATACCACCTGTAATACCCACCTTTAACACGGCCGTAGCTTACATTATTTATTCTTGAGCTGCTCCTGCGTTACGCTGTCTTCTGCCAATGGCTTCATCAGGGGTTCGCCCTTATCCTTTTTGCCAAATACACTTACGTTTACGTATCGCTTTGGCTGCAAGCGCAGGTCTTGCAGCAAAAGGTTCAGGCTGTTTGTAGTAGCAGTTAGGTTATTATACAGTTTTTTATCGTGCAGCAATGCGCCCACTGTATTATCGGGCTGTTCAAATTTTTGAAGCACCTGTGTAAGCGATGCCACGGTTGCATTAAGGTCGTCTACTGTTTTCTTCAGGCCCAGTTCGCTCAGGTTTTTGGTGGTCTGCTCCACGTTTGCTGTTATTGCAGGAATTTTTTCTTTGCTATCGGCAAGGCTTTTTGAAAAAGCCGCCAGGTTGTCTGCTGTCTTTCCGAGCGAGCCTTGTGCAGCCAGCATGTCATTGAGGCGGGCGGTGGTCATGGTAAGATTGTCCGACACCTTACGCAGGTTGGCCAATGTAGCATGCAGTTCGACATTTGCCTGTTTGTCTACTACTTTACTTATAGCCTGCAGGGTTGAGTCGAGCGAACCCAGCGCTTTGTTGAGCCCCCGCTGTGTAGGTTCCAGTTTGGTAAACACATTTCCCAAAAAGCCCGAGGCCGACATTGTTTTCAGTGTATCGCCGGCTTCGAGGTAGGTAGTTGCATCGCCTCTCACTATTTCCACACTGGGGGTGCCAAGTGGGTTACTTAAGATGGATGCAACCGAATTGGAAGGTATAAGCAGGTTTTCGGTAAGACTAATGGTAACAAGTACTGAGTTGAGCGTTCTGTCGCCTGGTTCCAGGCTATATACATGTCCAACTGCCAATCCATTAATAATGACGGGGTTGGCCGGTACAAGCCCTTCTACAGCATTAAACCTGGCGTAGAGGACCATGGTGCGTTTAAGGGGGCTTTTTCCCTTGAGGAAATTAACGCCAAGAATCATTGCCGTGATAGTGATTGCCGTAAGGGCGCCCACCTTTGTTTCGTTCGATATTTTAAAAGCCATACAACAAAGAAAGTATAATTGGCCGCAGCATACTTAGCCGCTTACCAAAAAACAAGTAATCGTTAAGATTTTGCCAAGCAAAAATATGTGCTGCAAAGCTGGCTTCACTGGCCTGCCGGGGCTGGAGGTTCCGTTGCGGTTGATGTAGCCCCTGCCGGCTTCACCCCGCTTTCTAACATTTCTTTATAGCGTTTAATTGCATTTACCACTGCCCTTGCCACTTCCTGCTGCCCGCGGCTGCTGGCCAGGTAGGCTTCTTCATCGGCGTGATCTACAAAGCCGGTTTCTATAAGTATGGAAGGCATTTGGGTAGCCTGAAGCACCCATATGCCATCCCAGTCGCGCTGCTGTACACCCCAACTGTAGCGGCCTTGCGCGGCAAATTCTTCTTCGAGATAAGTAGCCAGGGTAAGGCTTTTTTGAAAGAAATACTTGGTATACAATTCGGCACGCACCTTGGCTTCCACCGGATCCATAATGATCATATCCTGATCAAGACTGTCGCGTTCGCCGCCTTCATAAATCTGCGCATCGCTCTTTACGGCAGAAACCTTTTGCTTGTACCAGTCGCGTGCCAGTATATAGGTTTGGGTGCCCTTTACGGTGGCCGGCAGCCTGTATCGCTCATAATCGGGCACGGTGCGGGTTTTTGCAATTTTCTTCTTGTTTTTGCCTTTACCCTGGTATACATAATAGGTTTGCTGTTTGGTACCAACCTGTCGCTTGCCATATCGCTGATTGGCAGGCGAGGCATTTAGGTGCACCGACACAAACAAATCGCCATTATTGCGGTTGGCCAAATCTGCCCTATAACGCAAAGCAGGGTTTTTATTCGAAAATCCACCGGGCAATTCATCACGTTCCCGTGTCATAATCACATTTACCTCTGGCATTTCCTTAACCATCAATTCTCTGATGGCAAGGCTAATTTCAAGAGCAAGGATTGCCTCCCGCGAAATGGCCCCTTGCGCTCCACCATCGGGACCGCCGTGCCCCGGATCCAGAATAATTGTTTTAACAGCAGACTTCTGTGGGGTATGTTCCTCTGCCTGCACCAAATGAACTGTTACCGTTAAAAAAGCTATGCACATTAATGCTTTTGCCATCCACCACTTTACACTTTTATTTACAGCACTCACTTTCATAATCACTAATTTCGCTATCTTATTCAGTTATGAGGGCACACCGGCGTGAAAATAAGCTTCTTGCAGTGCGATGCTGTCTGCTCATTTTTCCACTCTTGTTTATAACAGCCTATTTAACGGCACAGGTTAGCAAACCTACCACCTCAAAGCCTGTTCTAGCCTCACCTTTAACAAAACCCCAACCAACCGACTCGTTGAGGAGTACTGCGGCACGGGATACCGCGAAATTTAAAACAGCCCGATCGGATAGTGCTTTCATCACCGACACTACGCTACTAAAGGTAGATACATTTTCGGTGCAAATTTCCAAAGACAGCCTGGATGCGCCTGTTAATTATGAAGCCTCTGACAGTGGCGTACTCGATATTCCCGGTAAAAAGTTTTACCTGTATGGCAAAGCCCACACTACTTACCAAACATTGGATCTTAGTGCAGGCACGATAGAACTTGACAATGCCGAAAGTGTTGCAAAAGCCTACTTTGTGCGCGACAGTACGGGCAAAGTACTAGATAGACCAGTGCTTAAAGATGGCGAAATGACATCGGAAAGTGATTCGATGTTTTACAACTTCAAAACGCAGAAGGGCCTAACCAAAAGCACGTATACCAAACAAGGCGAGATGTTTGTGTTTGCGGAGCGCATCAAAAAATTCAGTGCCGATGAATACTTTGCCTCCAGGGGCCTCTTCACCACCTGCAACCTCGATACGCCGCACTTTGCCTTTAGGGCCAACCGCATGAAACTGGTAAACAACAAATGGGCCTACAGTGCAGCAGCTTACCCCGAATTTGAAGGCATTCCCATTCCGGTTGGTATTCCGTTTGGTATATTTCCTTTGTCGCAAGGCCGCCACTCGGGCTTACTACCTCCACAACTAACTGCCACCGAAAGCTTTGGCCTTGGCCTGGAAGGGCTGGGATATTACAAAGTGCTTAACGAATATTTCGATGCCACCATTCGTACGAATATCTACAGCTATGGTGGTTTTTTAATCAACTTGAGCCCTACCTACCGGGTACGTTACAAATTCAACGGCGGGGTGCGGCTAAGCTTTCAAAATACCCGCATTGCCTTTAAGGGCGACCCGGATTACGTAAGCACCAAAACTTTCAACTTCTCGTGGTCGCATAGCATGGACAGCAAGGCCAGGCCAGGCACCAACTTTTCGGCAAACGTCAACTTCGGAAGCACGCAGTACAACCAATACCTGCCCACCAACCCTAACCTCAACTTTCAGAACCAGCTGTTTTCCAGCATTCAATACTCCAAGTCGTGGGGGGCGGGCAAATACAACCTGAGCGTAACGGGCAATCACACCCAAAACAACCAAACGGGTCAGTATAATGTGAGCCTGCCCAACGTAACCATGAGCGTGAACACCTTTTACCCGCTTCAGAAAAACGAACGGGCAGGTTCACCCAAGTGGTACGAAAAGCTGGGCATTGGCTATGCCGGCCAGGTAATGAATCAGTTTTCGTTTTTCGACAGCGACTCGCCCTACATCAAATACACCATAGGCGAAATAATAGATACCATGCAATGGGGAGCCACACATGCCTTGCCCATTACGCTGGCCCTTCCATCACTCGGGCCTTTTCAAATAGCACCTTCGCTCAGCTACCAGGAACGGTGGTATGGCCAAAAAATTACCCGTTTGTGGAATGGCAAGAAAATAGACACCCTGATTGAAAAAGGTATTTACACTTCAAGGGAAATAACCACCGGTATCAGTTTCCAAACTGCCGTATTCGGTACGCTCAACTTCAAGAAAGGAAAAAACGTTCAAGCCATCAGGCATGTAATACGACCCTCCATTTCGGCCAATTACAAGCCCGACCTGGCCAAAAAAGACTACTATACCACGCAAACAGACACCCTTGGCAACACCTACCGGTTCAGCTACTACAACGGCAACATCATGGGTGCTTTTAGCGAAGGCAAATTTGGCGGCCTCAACTTTGGGCTGCAAAACAACCTGGAAATGAAGGTGCGCAACAAAGAAGACACCACCGGTGAAAATGCGACCAAAAAGATCAAGCTCATCGACAACCTGGCTATCAACAGCGGGTACAATTTTATGGCCGATAGCTTTGCGCTTTCGCCCATCAGCATCATCATGAGCACCACGCTTTTCGACAATATTTCGATTACCGGGTCTACCTCTATTGACCCTTATAAGTTAGATAGCCGGGGAGTGCGTACAAAAGAATATGCCTGGACGGGTGGCAATTTTTCGCTAGGCACCATCAACTCGGGCAGCCTTTCGTTTTCTACCCGCTTCCAAAGCAAAAAAAAGGATGAAAAAAAGGAAAAGACTCCTGCCGAAATGGATGATAGTCAGCAAACGATGACGCCTGAAGAGCAGCAGCAGCAAATGGAATACATCCGCAACAACCCCGCAGAATTCGCCGATTTTTCTGTACCCTGGAGCCTCGACTTGTCGTATTCGCTCAACTTTGCCAAACAGCTTAAGCAGGATTACAGCGGATTTGAAACGCGTTTTTTCAGCAGTGTGAACCTGCATGGCGATTTCAATTTTTCGCCCAAGTGGAAAATGGGTGGCAACGCCTTCTTCGATTTCAATACGCTTACCCTGCAAAACGTTACCTTCTTTTTCAGCCGCGAAATGCACTGCTGGCAAATGAGCATCAATATAACACCCGTTGGCCTGTACCGCTCGTTCAATATATCGCTAAACCCCAAAAGCGGCCTGCTGCGCGATTTGAAGGTGAATAGGACGAGGTATTTTTATAACTAAATGGCTATTGGCTGTTAGCCGGTGGCTGTTGGAAGAAATGATGAATTCTGAATTATGAATGTGCGGCTTTTAATGATTGCATTTTGTGTATAGAATCATTGAGCCATTGAACTATTCCGCCATTGAGCCATTGAGCAACACCCTACACCCCATTTTCCTCAATATACTTCCACATGGTATCAAATACTTTCTGTTTCAGCTCTTCTATTTTTTTGCCATGTGATGCAATGGGTGGCAGCAAATGCATTTCGAGGCGATGCGGCCAAACGAAGAAAAACCTGGCGGGTGGAAATACGGTGTCGGTAAAACGCATAACAACAGGAATGATTTCTGTATTGGTAGCCATGGCGAGCCTGAATGCCCCATCATAAAAAGACTTAAGCGGCTGCCCGGTACGGTTGCGCGTGCCTTCGGGATAGATAGCCATGTTGATGTGATCGCGCACCAGCACCCGTTTCATAGCATCAAAGCTTTGCTTGCGGCTGCGGTCGTTTGAGCGGTCTACCAGTACAGAGCCCCTTGCATAAATCCAGCCAAAGAAAGGAATGCGCGAAAGAGATTTCTTGGCAATAGTCTTGTTGGGCCCGGGAAAGAAAGGCGTAAGCAGCGGCACGTCAAAAAACGATCGGTGGTTGCTGGTAATCACATAGCGCTTTGTATTATCATAATGCTCTTTGCCTTTGATACGAATAGAGCAGCCAATGATATACAGGAAAAACGCCATCCAATAACGCGAGGTGGTTTGAAAAATACGGATGCCATACGGTTCTGGCACCAAAAAGGAAATGAGTATTGGCCATACGGCAATCAACAGCGTGGGTACGAAAATAACCAAGGCCCACAGGGCAAATACACGACCTAAAATTGCTTTAGCCACGATGCTGAATTTATGGATACAACTGCCAGTCGATCGGGTCTTTGCCCTCGGCTGCCAGCAGGTTGTTTGTTTTGCTAAAATGCCTGCACCCAAAAAATCCTTTGTCGGCACTAAAAGGCGAAGGATGGGCCGCCTTTAGCACATGGTGCTTTGTTTCATCAATCAGGGCTTGTTTGTCTTGTGCAAATTTGCCCCACAGCAAAAAAACCACACCCTGCTTTTGTTGCGATATATTACGAATGACTGCATCGGTAAAGCGGTGCCAGCCTATGTGGGCATGGCTGTTGGGTTCGTTGGCCCTTACGGTCAGCGATGCGTTGAGGAGCAGCACCCCGCGATCGGCCCAGGCAGTAAGATCGCCATGGTTGGGCCTTGGCATACCAATATCATCGTGCAGTTCTTTAAAAATATTCACCAGCGAAGGCGGCGGCGTTACAGTTCTGGGCACCGAAAAGCTGAGCCCCATTGCCTGCCCGGCGCCGTGGTAGGGGTCTTGCCCCAGTATCACCGCTTTTACGCTGGGAACAGGTGTAAGGTTAAACGCATTGAACATGAGCGGGCCCGGCGGATAAATGGTTTTACCTTGGGCCTTTTCCATGCGCAGGTGCACAGCAATTTGCTGAAAGTAAGGCTGTTCAAATTCGTGGTGCAACAGTTCTTTCCACGAAGATTCGATGCGGACATCCATACAACAAACATACTGCAAAATGCTCCGCAACCTTTTCTTCAAATCTGTGTCAATTGCCCGGGAAAGCAACAATTTTGCATACACGTGATATACAACAACTCTCAAAGCACAGCAGGCAAGTCAACCCGAACGGGCATATACCTCAGCATGTGCGCCACTGTCATACTGCTGTTGGGCGCGGCAAACCTCAGTAAGGGGCAAAACAGTCTTTTTTGGGCTGTAACCAGGTCTGGGCATTCCGATACCAGTTGGCTGCTGGGCACGCTGCACATGTATCCAAAGCGTGTGGTGGAATTGCCTGCCTCGGTGCAGGATAAACTGGTGCAGAGTAAACAGCTCTATATCGAAATACAGGCTGATCTGAAAATGATATTTCAAATGCTTACCACCAGTAGCATTGGCAACGAACTCATGCCCTCCGAAGCCAGCACCTGGACTGCTGAAAGCTGGGATACGGTGAAGCAGTGGTTTATAAACCGCAACTATTTTGATGAGGCCACATACGACAAGGTTAGGCTGCGCTCATCAGAAGGCAAACTTACCAGCCTTTACCTGGAGGCCATAGGATATGAATACGGGGCCATAGAGGAAGATCTTAGCAGCCTGGCTCGAAAGGGAAAAATACAGGTAAAAGGACTGGACCGCGATTGGTCCGAAATACAGACCTGGTATGCACATTACGCCCAGCTGAGCGATGAAAGCTGGAAAGGCAACAATCTTGATTCGCTACTGGAAGCGGGCTATTACGAATTGGCGCATCTGTTTGTTGCATATGCCATTCAGGATAGCGCCTTTTTGGGTGACGTAGCCCATGAGGGTGTATGGCGCGATGGGCTTACCCTGGTGGAATGGCGTAATCATAACTGGATGCGGCAGCTACAGCAACTTATGCAACGGAATTGCTTTGTGGCCGTTGGCGCCGCCCATTTGTTTGGCCCCCACGGTGTGGTGAGCCTGCTACGCCAGGCTGGCTTTGTATGCACCCCCCTAAAAGTAGACTTTGGCGGCCCGCGGTTGAAGCGCTTTATAATAAGAAACAGCAGGCTCTACAGGCTGCAGCCAGGTTAGCCGCTCCAAAAGACGAGAGACTTCAAAATATTCTATGAAAGTTCTGATGGCCGGGTGTATGCCATCCTATGCATATACAAGGTTAAAATTGGTCCAAAATCATCCTGGTTTCACAAAACAGCCGACCTCCTAACCCTTTGATATTCAAACAAACAGGATCGTTTCTGCAAATGCTCTATTTTTACCCGTTTGTAATCCAATGTCGTTTAGTTAAGCAATAATAGTTCTTTGAAGTAGTAAATTGGGGGGTTAGTTTTGGAGCTCAAACAATCCAGAGGATTATAGGGGCAAAGTCATTTCAATCATACAAAATCTAC
>Ga0114939_10000462_pt1 | contig 33841 bp, 30 predicted proteins | sample AshMeaCrysSpring_FD_87196 | JGI IMG/M metagenome (GOLD analysis project Ga0114939, IMG submission 87196) | Groundwater microbial communities from Big Spring, Nevada to study Microbial Dark Matter (Phase II) - Ash Meadows Crystal Spring | ecosystem: Environmental > Aquatic > Deep subsurface >...
ACCGACCTTGCAAGGTCGCGGTTCGCGATCCAGCGGCCCCACACGTCGGCGTACGTGACCGGCAGGCCGGTCTCCCGGCCCACGCGCTCGATCAGCGGCGCCAGCTTCGAGGCGGGAAGCTCGTGGCGCAGCAGGACCTCGTTGCCGACTACGATGGCGTCGATGACCGTGCGTTCGCGCCGGGCCGTGGCGACGGCGCGCGCGATCTCAAGCTCGTTCGCCGCGGCGTCGCCGCTGATCCAGACACCGAGCAGCACGCGAAGTCCGAGGCCGCGTGCGATCTGTGGAACCGCGTCGAGCCCGTGGGAGACCGAGTAGGTCCGCACGCAGCGGAACTGCTGCGCGAGTTGCCGGAGGTCGCGTTCGATGTGTGCGCGGCTGACGTCGTCCCCGGGGGCTTCGGCGGAAGCGGACGGGGCATAGGACACGCACTGCAGCGGCATGGATCCGGCCGCAGGCAGCTCGACGGAGCGTCCCGCCTGCCACCAGCCCGCGAGCAGCAGCATCGAAAGGACCAGGAGCACAGCCGCCGCGACCCGGGTCCGGTCCGTGCCCAGCCCGGGCGTTGCGCCAGCGGGATACCGCGACATCCTCGTTCAGACCTCTCGAAACCATTGCGCACCGCGCCTTGCCGGGCGGCGAGCCAAACGCACATCGTACTTGAGGATCCTGACGCACGGTCAGAAGTGCGTGATGAGGGGCCAGCCGCCGCCATGATCCTCGATGTCGCGTTCGTGTTCGGACGGCTGCACGGCTTCGGCTTCGCCGGGGCCCTGCGGGAAGTGGGGCTGCCGGAATAGGGCGTGCCGCTGGCGCTTCTCATGTTCAACGTCGGCGTCGAGGTCGGCCAGCTGCTGCTCATCGCCGCCGTCGTGGCGCGCCTCTCGTTCGTGACGCGCATCCTCCGTCGCGGGCGCGAGGGCGAACACGGTCCGTAGTACACCGAGACCGTGATCCGCACGCCCGTTACGTACCTGGTCGGATCGATGGCGGCCTTCCGGGTCGTGCAGCGGGTGGCCGCTTTCTGGGCCTGACGCCCCCGCCGTTCAGGGACGGTTGCGACCCATGCGCTCGTGGGCATTGACCCACTCGTCGGCGAGCACCGCGCAGCCGAGCGAGATGTCGCCCGCGAGAATCACGCCCGCCACGATCTCCGCCAGCCTGTCGGCCTTGCCCGTACCGTAGCAGCCGAGCGACTCCAGGCACTCGCGCTGCGTCGGCAGCCCGGTGCCGCCGCCGTAGGACGCGACGATCAGCGACGTCAGCGTCACCGACCAGTAGTAGTCGCCGTTCTCGAGCAGTTGCGCGTAGGTGATGCCGGCGTGCGACTCGGCGACGTTCGCCACGTCCTGGCCGCAGGCGATGAACATGGCGGCGATGCCATTTGCGGCGTGGGGCCCGTTGTAGGCGGTGCCGCAGAGAAGCGCGCCGGCGTTCGAGACCTGGCGCGCGCTGAAGAGGCGACGGGTGTCGACGCGCATCAGGCGCTGCAGGACGTCCTTCTTCAGCACCGCCTCGGCCACGACTCGCCGGCCGCGGGTGCGCAGCGTGTTGACCGCCGAGTGCTTCTTGTCGGTGTCGATGCTGCCGGACAGGAGGTACTTCGGGTGCCCGGGGTGCGTGGCGCGGATCCACTCGCAGGCGGCCCAGGTCGCCTTGCCCGTCATGTTCTGGCCGGCCGCGTCGCCGGTCGTGAAGTTGCAGCGCAGGTAGAGCATGTTCGCGAGCGGGTACTGCTCGATCTCGACGAGCTTGCCGCTCCGCGTCGTCGACTCGGCGGCGGTCTTGATTCCCGCGAAGTTCGCGGTCAGCCACTCGCCGAAATCGCGTGCCTCGCGCGCGGTGTCGAACATGAAGACCGGCGCGCGTTGCATCGAGCGCTTCACGACGGTCGTCGTCACGCCGCCACTCTCGGCGATGACCCGCATGCCGCGGTTGTAGCTCGCGACCAGGGTGCCCTCGGTCGTCGCCATCGGCACGTAGAAGTCGCCCTGCGCGTGCTCGCCCTTGACGCGCAGCGGTCCGGCGAGGCCGATCGGCACCTGCGCGACGCCGAGGAAATTCTCGATGTTGCCAGGCAGCGCCTGCGGGTCGATCGAATACGACTGCACGTGCTTCAGGTCGGCGCCGGATTTCTCGCGGACGAACTCCGCGCGCCGCGCGGCCATTTCGCGGGTGTGGTCGGCCTGCGGGTCGCGTGGGATGCGGTCGCGGTCGGTCATGTCTGCCAGTGTCCCCGGTGATCGGCGAGCGGTCGAGGCTAACGGCGGGGTCGCGCGCTGTCCAGACGCGGCCCACCGGCACGACGTGCGGCGGGCCGCAGCGGACCGTTACACTGTGCGAGGAAGTCATGGACGGTGGGTGCGATGGCAAAGGCTGTTCTCGGGATCGTCGGCGGCTCGGGCATCTACGACCTGCCCGGGCTCGAGGAGGTCACCGAGCGGCGGGTCGCGACGCCGTGGGGCGAGCCTTCGGACACGCTGCGGTTCGGCCGCGTCGGCTCGACCGAGGTCGTCTTCCTGCCGCGCCACGGCCGCGGGCACCGGTACTCGCCGAGCGACATCAACTACCGCGCCAACGTCGCCGCGCTCAAGCTGGCTGGCGTCACCGACCTCGTGTCGTTCTCGGCCTGCGGTTCCTACCGTGAGGAACTGACGCCTGGCACGTTCGTGCTCGTCGACAACTTCGTCGACCGCACGGTACGACGCGTGAATTCGTTCTTCGGCGCGGGGTGCGTCGCGCACGTCCCGTTCGCGCATCCCGTGGGGCCGTCCCTCCAGCAACTCGTCGCGCGGGCCGCGGACGCGGAAGGCATCACCTGTAAGCGCGGCGGGACCGCCGTCTGCATGGAGGGCCCCCAGTTCTCGACGCTCGCCGAGTCGCTCGCCTACCGCGAGGCCGGTTACGACGTCGTGCACATGACCTCGATGCCCGAGGCGAAGCTCGCGCGCGAGGCCGAGATCACCTACGCGGTCGTCGCGATGGTGACGGATTTCGACTGCTGGCATCCGACGCACGACGCGGTCGAGGTGTCGGTGCTGCTCGAGGTGATGGAGGAGAACCGCGGCCGGGCCCAGCGACTCTTCAGTCGACTCGCGCGCGACTTCCCGGCCGAGCACCCGCCGTGCCCGGTGGGCTCCGACCGCGCGCTCGAGGGTGCGATCCTCACCCGGCCAGAGGCACGCGATCCGGAACTCGTCGAGAAACTCCGCGCGATTGCCGGCCGGGTGCTCGGACGCGGCTGACCATGCGGATCCGCGGCGAGTCATACCGCAGCCTCTTCCTGGCCGACGACGGCTGGACCGTCGCGGTGATCGACCAGACCCGACTGCCGTTCGCGTTCGAGCTGCGGCACCTGCGCAGTGCCGCGGACGCGGCTGAGGCGATCGCCGGCATGGTCGTGCGCGGCGCCCCGCTGATCGGCGTGACCGCGGCCTACGGCATCGCGCTCGGCATGCGCGCGGACCCGACGGACGCCGGGCTCGCGCGCGTCGTGGAGGGCCTCGTGCGAACGCGGCCCACCGCCGTCAACCTGCGCTGGGCCGTCGATCGCATGATATCCGTGCTGAGCGCGGAGCCCGTGTCGGGCCGGGTCGGGCGCGCGTACGCAGAGGCCGCGCGCATCGCCGAGGCAGACGTCGCCGCGTGCGCCGCGATCGGCCGGCACGGCCTGCGATTGCTGCAGGAACTGCGCTCGGCGGCTGGCGGGCGCAGGCTCAACGTCCTCACGCACTGCAACGCGGGATGGCTGGCCTGCGTCGACTGGGGCACCGCGCTCGCGCCGGTCTACGCGGCGCACGAGGCGGGCCTCCCGGTCCACGTGTACGTGGACGAGACGCGCCCCCGCAACCAGGGCGCCTCGCTCACCGCCTTCGAACTCGCCGGACACGGGATCGAGCACGAAGTTGTCGTTGACAACGCCGGCGGGCACCTGATGCAGCACGGGCGCGTAGACGTGTGTCTCGTCGGCAGCGACCGCACGACGGCCACCGGCGACGTGGCGAACAAGGTCGGCACGTACCTCAAGGCGCTGGCGGCGCGCGACAACGGCGTGCCGTTCTACGCGGCGTTGCCGTCGTCGACCATCGACTGGAGCCTGCGCGACGGCCTGCGCGAAGTGCCGATCGAAGAGCGGTCGGCTCGGGAGGTGAGCCACGTGCGCGGACGCTCAGACGACGGACAGGTGCTCGACGTCGAGGTGGTGAACCCGGGCAGCCGCATCGTGAATCCCGGGTTCGACGTCACGCCGGCACGGCTCGTGACCGGGCTCATCACGGAGCGCGGCGTGGTCGAGGCGAGCGAGGCGGGCCTCCGGCCGCTCCATCCGGGCCATACGGGGGCATCGACGTGAACGAGTCGCACGCGGAACTGCGCAGGGAGATCGTCGCGACCGGCCGCGCGCTCGACGGGGCGGGCCTCGTGCCCGGGAAGTCGGGCAACGTGTCCTGCCGCGTGCCCGATGGATTGCTCATCACGCCCTCGGGCGTGCCCTACGCGGAACTCGATCCGGGCGACCTCGTCCTCGTGGACGCACGCGGCCGCGTGCTCGCAGGTGGCGGACGCCCGTCGTCGGAGTGGCCGATGCACGCGGCGGTCTACTCGCGCCGGCCCGACGTCGCGGCCATCGTACACACGCACAGCCCGCGCGCGACCGCGCTCGCCTGCGCCGGTCGCGGTATCCCGGCCTTCCACTACATGATCGCGCTCGCCGGAGGCGACGTGCGCTGTACGCCGTACGCGACCTTCGGCACGGACGAGCTCGCGGCCAATGCCGTCCGCGGGCTCGAGGGGCGGCGTGCGGTGCTGCTCGGCAATCACGGCGTGCTGGCCGTCGGCGGATCCCTCCGGGCCGCCTCTGCCGTCGCCTTCGAGGTCGAGAATCTGGCGCTGCAGTACCTCCAGATCAAGGCAGCCGGGCTTGAACCCATGGTCCTGGACGACGCCGAACTCGCGCGGGTGATCGCGAAGTTCGCGGACTACGGGCGTCTCGAGCGATCCTGACCCGGATACGGGGCACTCGCGATCAGTGGGGCGCCGCGGCCGTTGCGCCAGTGATTCCGACCGGCCTGTCCCGCGGATCGACCAGCACCCCGGGGTTCAGGATGCCCGCCGGATCGAGGCTCGCCTTGGCCGCGCGGAGCGCGTCGCGATAGAGGGCGGAGGACTCGCGCTCGTAACCGCTGCGATGATCGCGCCCCACCGCGTGGTGATGCGTGACCGTTCCGCCGAGCCGCGTCACGACCTCGTTGCACGCGAGCTTGATCTCGCGCCACGCCGCGAGCGAGGAGGCGAGCTCGCCCCGCTCGCTGCCCATCGCGGCGAAGGTGAAGTAGGGCGCGGGGCCGTCAGGGTAAACGTGGGTGAACCGGCAGGACACGCTACCCGGCCGGCCCGTGGCGCGGCGTATGACGGCCGAGACCTCGTCGATCACGCCACGGTAGAACGCGTCGAACCGGTCCCAGGTGATCGCGGTCTCGAACGTGTCGAGGATGCCGCCGGCGCCCACCACCGGGTCGCGCCAGTACGGCATGCGGATGAAGGCGTCGCGCCATTGCCCCGCGGCGCCCTTGCGGTGCTCTCCCTCTTCTTCGCCGGCGGCCTGTCGCATCGACCGCTCGACGGAGTCCGCGTCGTACTGCCCGCCCTCGTCGCGGACGAGCTCGAGCGCGCGCTCCATCCAGGCGCGCAAGGGATGATCGGCGGACTCGAAGCCGAGCACGAGCAGCGGGTTGCGTCCATCGCCTACGCCGGCGAACGCGGCCTCGGCCGGGTCGAGCAGGCGGCAATTGGTGGGATACAGGCCGGACTGTGCGAGGGCGCGGACGCACGACGACGCGGCGGGCACGTCGCTGAAGCGGACCGTCGCCGAGGCCCGGAAGCGCGGCCGGTCCTGCAGCCGCATCCAGGCTTCCGTGACCACGCCGAGCACGCCTTCGGAGCCGCTCACCAGCCGGTTGGCGTCGGGGCCGGCGCCGCTGCCGGGCAGGCGGCGCGTCTCGAGCAGGCCGGACGGGCAGACCATGCGTACCGACTGTACGAACTCGTCGAGGTGCGTGTAGAGCGAAGCGTAGTGCCCGCCGGAACGGGTCACGATCCACCCGCCGAGCGTCGAGAACTGGTAGCTCTGCGGGAAGTGCCGGAGCGTCAGCCCGTGCGGACGGAGCTGTGCCTCGAGTTCCGGGCCGAGCGTGCCGGCCTCGATCAGGGCGGCCCGGCTCGTGCGATCGACGTCCCGGACCCGATTCAGCCGCTCGAGGTCGAGCGAGACGGTCGCGCCGTAGCTCGTGCCGACCGCGGGCTCGACGCCGCCGCAGACGCTCGAGCCACCGCCGTAGGGCACGACCGCCACGTTCGTTTGCGAGGCCCAGTCGAGCACGTCGGCAACCGCCCGCTCGTCGCGGGGGAAGGCGACCCAGTCCGGTGGGTTCGGCACGTCGCGGTTCCACATGCGGACCGCGTCGGCGAAGGACTTGCCGTAGCTGTGGCCGAGCCGGTCGTGCGGTGAACTCGAGAAGTCGGCTGCGAGGGACTCGGGCGGCGCAACGCGGGGCGCAGGCAACGGGAAGTCGGACTCTCGAGGGGGACTCGGCAGCTCGGCCGCACGGAGGCCGAGGCGCGCCATCAGTCCCTTGACGATGGCGACTTCCATCGGTGCGAGTTCGTCCGACTCGAGTCCCCAGCCCCAGAAACGTCGCCGCGGCCGCATCGATTTCGTGTCGCTCATGCGGGTCACTATACTGCGATCCCCTTCTATGGACGCGCGGGCAGGCGCAACGATGCAGCGAGTTTCCTGTCTTCGGGCGGCGCGCGTCTTCCTCGCCGCGATCGCGCTGGTCGCGATCTCTCGGCCAGCCGCGGCCGACCCGGCACCCGCCATGACCGGTACCGAAAGCGGGGCGGGGATCGCGGTGGTCATCGGCGGCGCGCTCACCGGCGACAACGACGCCGTGTGGTCCCGCCTGGTCGAGCTCGCGGGCGGTCCCGGCTCGCGTTTCGTCGTGTTTGCCACGGCTTCGGGCAACCCCGAGCGCTCCGCCGCGTGGGTGATCGAGAACCTGCGCCGGCGCGGCGCCGTGGCGGAGCACGTTCCGGTGGCTCCCCGCATCGAGGGCATCGATCTCGTGCGCGAGGTTGCGAACCCGAAGTGGATCGAGAAGGTTCGATCAGCGCGCGGCGTATATTTCTCGGGCGGCTGGCAGGAACGCATCGTCGACACGCTCGCGCCCGGCGGCAAGCCCACGCCGCTGCTCGAGGCCGTGCGCGAGGTGTACCGCTCGGGTGGGGTCGTGGCCGGGAGTTCCGCGGGTGCGGCGATCATGAGCGCGACCATGATCCGAGATGCCGAGGACGTGATGGGCGTGCTGAAGGGCACGATCCGCGAAGGCCGGGAGATCGGGCCGGGGCTCGGCTTCGTCGGGGAAGGGCTCATCACGGACCAGCACTTCCTCAGGCGCGGGCGCATCGGGCGACTGCTGCCGGTGATGGTCGCGACCGGTTACCTGCGCGGGCTCGGCGTCGAGGAGAACACCGCCGCCATCGTTCGCGGGAATTCGGTCGAAGTCGTGGGCACCGGCGGCGCACTGTACGTCGACCTCGAGGGCGCGAAGTCCCAGGAGGCCGCCGGCGCGTTCAACCTGCGAGGGGCCCGATTGAGCTACCTCGACCGCGGCGACCGGCTCGATCTCGCGACGGGCTCCGTCACGCCGTCTGCCGCCAAGCTCGCCGGCACGAAGCTCGACTGGCGCGCGCCCGGGTTCGAGCCCTCGCGCGAGGACGCGCCGTTCCACCTCGACGTGCTCGGCCACTGGACCATCGTCTTCGCCATGAGCGAGCTCGTGGACGGCAAAGCGAGCGAGGTTCGTGGCCTCGCCTACGACGCGAGGCCGGCGCGCGAGGATCCGAGGCCCGACCTCGGCTTCGAGTTCCGGCTCTACAAGGGCGACGGCACGCTCGCGTGGTATTCGGATGCGAGCGGCGCCGACGCCTACACCATCGAGGACGTCTACCTCGACATCGCGCCGGTGCGCGTCGCCGAGCCGCTCTACGTGCCCTGGACTTCGCGCTAGCCCCTCGCCGCTAGAGCCGGTCCGTGCGCCGCACGAAGCCTGCAAGGTCGTCGCGGAACTTCTTCATCGACGGCTCGTGCAGGTACATCATGTGGCCCGCGTCGTAGTACTGGACGTCCACGCGCTTGCGCGCCTCGGGCGTGATGTCGAGGTGCGCGATGTCGTTCTTGGTCGCGAGATAGGGTGTGGCAAGGTCGTAATAGCCCTGCTGCACCAGCACGTGCAGTCCGGGGTTGAAGGTCATGGCCATCGCGAGATCGGGCACCGTGTTCGGAAGCGGCGACATCCAGCCGCCTTCGCCCGGCGTCTTGTGCTTCCAGTCCCAGTCGATGTCGAAGGCCGAGACCACGTAGTTCTCGTCCCGGCCGAACTCGAGATCGCCATGCAGGTAGTCGAGGAACGCGGCGGTGTAGGCGGGCGCCACCGCAGGGAAGAACGGATCGTAGTCCATCATCTCGCTGAGCGGATTCACCGCCGGCCCCACGAAGCGCGAGTCGATGCGTCCGGCGATCTTGCGCTGGCCCCGCATCAGTTCCTGCAGGAACTGCGGGTGGCTAACGCGGAGATCTGCTTTCTCCCAGTAGTCGGCCGAGGTGCCGGTGTACGCCGCGAGCTTGGCGGCGACCGCCTTCTTCTGCGCCTCGGGCAGCACGTAGCCCTGCATCAGTGCGGGCGCGTATTCCGTGTAGGCGAACTGCTCGACCTCGTCGAGGAACGCCTGCAGCGACGCGGGCTTCGAGGGGATCGCGCCGTGGTACCGGGCCGTGGCGGCGAACGTCGGCAGGTAGAGCACGTGCGGCAGGTCGATCTCCTCGCCGTCGATGCCCGAGCCCGCGTTCAGGAAGGGCGAGACCAGCACCACTCCGTTCAGGTCCATGCCGAGGGCCGTCTGCAGGTGGTAGGCGAGCCCGGCGCTCCTCATGCCGCCGTAGCTCTCGCCGAGCAGGTACTTGGGCGAGGCCCAGCGGCCATTCTCGGTCACCCAGCGCTTGATGAACTGGCCGACCGACTTGATGTCCTGGTCGACGCCCCAGAACTCGGCGGGCTTCGCGTCGCCGAGGGGCTTCGAGAATCCCGTGCCGACGGGGTCGATCATCACGAGGTCCGTGACGTCGAGCACGCTGTAGGCGTTGTCCACGCGCTCTGAGGGCGGCGGCGGGGCGTAGCCCTGGTCGTTCACGACGACGCGGCGCGGGCCGAGGATGCCCATGTGCAGCCAGATGGACGAGGAGCCCGGGCCGCCGTTGTAGGCGAACATGACGGGCCGGCGTGCGAGGTCCTTGATGCCGTCGCGCGTGTACGCGGTGTAGCCGAATCGTGCGATCGGCTGGCCCTTGGCGTCCTTCATGATCAGCCAGCCGACGGTCGCCGTGTACTTCACGGTCTGGCCGTCGATCTGCACGCTGTGCTGCGTGCGTTTCGCGACGGGTTCGGGCGGCGCCTCGGCCGACTCGAGCTCCGACTTGCCGCCGGAATCTCCGGAGGTCTTCGGGTCGTCCTTCGCCTGGACGCCCGCGCCGCAGAGCGCGAGCCAGGCCGCGGCCACCACTGCCAGGTGCTTCTTCATGGTATGCGTCGCCCCCGATCCGGTCATTCTCCAAGCACCTCGAATTCGACATCGGCATGCTTCACGAGCCGCTCGACGAGGTGGTCGCCGAGCGCGGTCGCCGGCGTCCAGAAACCGCCGCGCACCGCGGACTTCGGCACGTCGAGGGCGAGGCAAGCAGCGGCCTGCGCGAGCATCTTCGACGTCGAGCCGTAGCCTGGGTCGCCCTGGCCGGCGAGCTTCACCTGCAGGCGGTGGCCGTCCGCGGTGATCCCGAGGAGCCGCACGTTCCAGAAACCCTTCTTCTGGGCGGCCTCGTCTGGTCCGCTGCCCGGCGGGGCGACGAACCGCTCGACGGCCGCGCGCACGGGCGGCACCGCGCTCGCGGCGATCACGCCGGAGATGCCCGCCGAGATTCCCGCGGCGGTGAGGCGTCCCTTGAGTCCCGGGCCCGTGAGCACGGCCTCGTCGTAGAGGAAGTCCTTGCCGTAGCGGTGCTTCGCGAGCGCGTTCGAGCGGTGCACGATGCGCGTGTTGATCGCGGCCATCACGAACGGTGCGACCCACGAGTCGAAGTCGGCGTCGAGCTCGGCGAGCTTCACGCGCGGCTGGCGGGTCTTGAGCCGCTGGCCCTTGGGGCACAGCGCGTAGGGATTGGCGATTATCTTCCTGAGCGCCGGGTCCGCCGCCGCTTCCTTGACCGCGTTCATCATGCTCGCGACCGTGCCGCCCGAGAACCCGCCGCTGGCGCCCTTCACGCGGAACTTGACCCGCGTGCAGGGCTCGCCGAACCGCCGCAGTGCCTCGCGCTGCAGGAAGTGGACGCCGAGGTCGGAGGGGATGGAGTCGAACCCGCAGCAGTGCACGATGCGTGCCCCCGACTTGCGGGCCGCGCCCTCGTACCGGTCGAGCATGCGGCGGATCCAGTGCGGCTCCCCGGTCAGGTCACAGTAGTCGGTGCCGGTCTCGGCGCACACCTTCACGAGTGGCTCGCCGTAGAGAGCGTACGGGCCCACGGTCGAGGCCACGACGCGTGCCTGGCGGCACATTTCCCGGAGCCCATCCTCGTCGGCGGCATCGGCCACCAGGATGGGCAGCGAGGCGGCCTTGCGGCCGAGCGACTTGCGCAGTTCCTCGAGCTTCGCCCGGGACCGGCCCGCGATCGCCCAGCGGAGCTTGCCGCGCAGGCCGAACTCGGCGAGCAGGTAACGCGCCAGGATCTGGCCGACGAAGCTCGTGGCGCCGAAGACGACGACGTCGTAGGCGGGACGGTTGGCGGTCATGGGACCCCTCCGGGACGCGGAAAACGTCAGCATGGCATAGAATCCTGCACTCACGCACCCGCCCCGGACCGCGCAATGCAAGTCGAAGACATCTTCCGCAATCTCAAGGCCAAGCTCGGCGACGTGATGCCGGAGGGCGAGATCCTCCTGAAGGCGGAAGTCGCCGCCGAGATCCAGCGCCTCAAGGTCGAGCGCGACGCGGTGATCCTCGGCCACAACTACATGGAGCCGGCGCTGTTCCACTCGGTCCCCGACTTCCAGGGCGACTCCCTCGAGTTGAGCCGCCGCGCGGCCGAGACCGACCGCTCGGTGATCGTCTTCTGCGGCGTGCGCTTCATGGCGGAGACCGCGAAGATCCTGAACCCGTCGAAGACGGTGCTGCTGCCGACCGAGAAGGGCGGCTGCTCGCTCGCGGAAAGCATCACGGCCGCGGACGTCCGGGCGCTGCGCGCCGCGTACCCCGGCGTGCCGATCGTCACCTACATCAACACCTACGCCGACGTGAAGGCGGAGTGCGACATCTGCTGCACGTCGAGCAACGCGGCGGCCGTGGTCGAGTCGCTCAAGTCAGACACGGTGATCTTCCTGCCGGACGAGTACCTCGCGCGCAACGTCGCGCGCGAGACCGGGCGCCACGTGATCGTGCCGAGCGTGCTGCCGAAGGCGGGGGCCGCCAGGCAGGCCGCGGGCGGCGACGTCGAGCAGGTCATGGTCGCGTGGAAGGGACGCTGCGAGGTGCACGAGCTCTTCACCACGGACGACGTCGATTCCGTGCGCAGGCAGTTCCCGGACGTGATGATCCTGGCGCACCCGGAGTGCAGCCCCGAGGTGGTCGCGAAGGCCGACTTCTCGGGCAGCACGACCGCGATGATCAAGGCCGTCGAGAAGTCGAGCGCGAAGCGCTTCCTGCTGCTCACGGAGTGCTCGATGGGCGACAACATCGTGGCCGCCAACCCGGAAAAGGAAATGCTGCGGCTCTGCAGCCACCGTTGCCCGCACATGCACGAGATCACCCTCGAGCAGACGCGCGACTCGCTGAAGTACCTGCGCTGGGTGATCGACGTGCCGGAGGACATCCGCGTGCGTGCCCTGCGTTCCGTCGAGCGCATGCTCGCCATCGGCCCGAAGATCGATTGAGGCCGCCGATCCACACCGACGTGCTCGTGCTCGGCTGCGGCATCGCCGGCGGCACGGCGGCGCTCGAGCTCGCCGACGCCGGGCTCGACGTCGTGATCGTCACCCGTGCCGGTCAGGCGGCCGAGTCGAACACCTACTGGGCGCAGGGCGGCATCATCTTCACCGGCGAGGGCGACTCGCCGAAGCTGCTCACGCAGGACGTCCTGAACGCCGGGGCGGGCATCTGTCGCGAGCGGGCCGTAGAGATCCTCGCGGAGAGCGGGCCCGAGCTCGTGCAGTCGGTCCTGATCGACCGCCTCCAGGTGCCGTTCGACCGCAGGTCCGACGGGCGGCTCGCACTCGGCCGCGAGGGCGGCCATTCGATCCCCAGGATCGTGCACTCGGCCGATTCCACCGGGCGCGCCATCGAGGACGCGCTGATCGCGGAGCTGCGCAGGCACCCGCGCGTCCGCTTCCTGCTGAATCACACGGCGGTCGACCTGCTCACCCCGGCGCATCACGGCCGCGACCGGCGCGCGATCTACGATCCCGTGTCCTGCGTCGGCGCGTACGTGCTCGAGCAGGAGACCGGCCAGGTGCTGCGCATCTTCGCGCGCACCACGGTCCTCGCGACGGGCGGGCTCGGCCAGATTTACCTGCGCACCACCAATCCGGTCGGTTCCCGCGGTGACGGCCTGGCGATGGCCTATCGCGCGGGCGCGCGCGTGATCAACACCGAATACGTCCAGTTCCACCCGACCGCCTTCTACCACCGCAACGCGCCGTGCTTCCTGATCACGGAGGCCGTGCGCGGCGCCGGGGCCCGCCTGGTCGACGAGCAGCGCCGTCCGTTCATGGACCGCTACGATGCCGAGTGGAAGGACCTTGCACCCCGCGACGTGGTCGCGCGCGGCATCCACTCCGAGATGCTGCGACGGGGCGTCAAGAACGTGTACCTCGACCTCGCCACCTACATCCCGGAAGAGAGGATCCGCACCGGGTTCCCCGGCATGTACCGCAGCTGCCTCGAGTACGGCATCGACATCACGCGCGACCTGCTGCCGGTGGTGCCTGCCGCGCACTATGCGTGCGGCGGCGTCTGGGTCGACGAGAACGGCTTGAGCACGCTCGGCCGCCTGTACGCCGTGGGCGAGGTGTCCTGCACGGGCCTGCACGGCGCGAACCGTCTCGCGAGTACGTCGCTGCTCGAGGGACTGGTCTGGGGGCACCGCTCGGCGCGTCACATCGTCGAGAGCCTCGAGCCGCGCAGCGCCACGCTCTTCGACGACATCCCGCCGTGGAAGTCGACCGGCGCGCAGGAGCCGGATCCCGCGCTGATCGCGCAGGACGTCACATCGATCAAGAACATCATGTGGAACTACGTCGGCCTCGTGCGTACGACGCACCGCCTCGCGCGGGCGATCCGCGAGCTGCGCAATCTCGAGGTCGAGATCGAGCGCTTCTACCGTGCGGCGGCCTTGTCCGACGAACTCATCGGGCTGCGCAACTCGATCCGCGTGTCGCTGATCGTCACGCTCGCGGCCTGGGAGAATCCCGAGAGCCGCGGGTGCCACTACCGCGAGTGACGGCCCCGCCGCGCGTCATCCGAAGACGCGGGCGAGCTCCCGTATCGTGAGGGCCATCAGCACGAGCGAGGCGAGCGCGAAGATCGAGAAACGGACGATCACGCGGTTGAAAGTGGCCTGCACGAGCGAGTGCACGACGCGCAGCGCCACGTAGGCCCACGCGAGCCCGAGTGTCGTCGCGTCCGCGCCTCCGGTCAGCACGGAAAAGAACATCAGCGCGTAGAAGATCGTCGGCTGCTCGTGCAGGTGGTTGTAGTTGTCGGCCACGGAACGGACGCCGGGACGCAGCCGGTGCGCCCATGTGCCCGGGTAGGCGGCGTCCTGCGGGTCGATGCCCGCGGCCTGCATGGCCGGAATGCGGGTGGCGTACATCCAGATCCACATGACCAGAGTCCACGCGACCAGCGCGAGGACGGGCGAGAGGAATTCGGTGGTGGTCGGCATGGGTGTCTCCCCGTGGGTGTCGTGGCCCGAAGCCTAGCAGCCAACGGGCGCTTCGGTGACAATTCCGGACCGATCATGATCGTCTCGACCACACTGACCGGCAGCAATGCCGACATCATCCGTGACGCGCTCGGCTCCGTGACCGGGCAGGTTGACCGCTGCCTCGTGATCGACACCGGCGCCAGGGACGACACGCTCGCTGTCGCGCGCGAGGTCGCCGGCGACAAGCTTCTGGTGCGCGAGTTTCCGTGGTGCAACGACTTCGCGGCGGCACGCAACTTCGCGCTGCAGGCGGCCACGGAAGCGGGCGGTCGCTGGGCCTTGACCGTCGATACCGATGAGCGCCTCGTCTTCGAAGCGGACACGCCGCTGAAGGACGCACTGGCCCGCACGCGGGCGCGGGTGCTGCTCGTCGGCCAGGTCGACGGTTCCTACGCGAAGGAGCGCATCATCCGGCTGCCGGCGACGGTGTACTGGAACGGGCCGACCCACGAGGCGCTCGAAGGCCAGCGGGCCGGCGAGTCGGAGGTCCTTGCGGGCGTGCACTTCAGCGAGCTCGGCAAGGACGCGGCGGCGATGAAGGCCAAGTTCGAGCGCGACGCCGCGATCCTCGCCGCCTACGTCCGCGAGCACCCGTCGGCGCCACGCTGGCACTATTACCTCGGGGCCTCTCTGCACGACCTGCGCCGCTTCGAGGAGGCCATCGAGGCGTTCAAGGCCTGCGCGGCGCTCAAGGGCTGGAACGAGGAGGGCGCGTGGGCCTGCTATCGCGCGGCGGACTGCTGCTGTGCCCTCAAGCGCTGGAACGACGCCATCGAAATGTGTGCGCAGGGCCTCGCGATCCGGCCGGCCACGGCCGAGCTCGCCTGGCTCGCGGGATGGGCCGCGTTCAACGCCCGGCGCTATGAGGACGCGATCGCCTGGTCGAACATGGCGGTCGTCAACGGCATGCACGACGGGGCGGGCGCCGGGTTTCCCCGCATCTCCTTCCGCTACCCCTACGCGCTCTACGAGGGCCCGTACGAGACGCTGCGCTGGACCTTCGAGCGTCTCGGCAACCACGCGGCCGCGAAGGCGGCCGAGAAGGAAGCGGCGAGCGCGCGGCGCCGGCGCGAGGGCAAGTGAGGCACGTCGGTTCGCCGATTTTTCGTCGCAGGCCGCTTGCCTGCCGATGGGGCCGCGGCTAGCCTGCGCGGCCAGTTTCAGGGGGTGTTCCCATGAAGAAGTTCCTGAAGGTCCTGGGGTGGACGGCACTCGTGCTGGCGCTGGTCGGCGCGTACGCGGGTTACCGCATCCTGTGGGGCCACCCCTTCACGATCAACCAGCTTGCGAACCGCCAGGCGTTCTTCTTCCTGGTCCGCAACCCCGAGCTCTTCACGCAGGTGGGCATCGCCGACGGCACGATCTTCGACCGTCACTCGGGCAAGCTCGCGGCCGTCGGCGTCGGCAAGCGCGACTCGGACTATGCGTTCGCCGAGAAGGCGCTCGCCGAGGTGAAGCGATTCGACCGCGCGAAGCTCGGCAGCCAGGACCAGATCACCTACGACATCCTGCTCGACTTCTACGGCTCGCAGGCCGAGTTCCGCCGCTTCCCGTGGCTGTCGTCCGAGGGGCAGTACCCGATCAGCCCGATGTGGGGCACGCAGGTGACGCTCTCGAGCTTCATGGAGACGAGCCACGTCGTGAAGAACGAGAAGACCGCGCGCAATTACGTCGCGCGACTCGAGGCGATGGGCGGCAAGCTCGACGGCGTGACCGCCGAGATGCAGCGCCAGTCCGGCATGGGCGTCGTCCTGCCCCCGTCGCTGCTCGAGAAGTCGATCATCGTGCTCGACGACACGATCCGTCCGGCGCCGGCCGAGAGCCCGCTCGTCACGACCTTCGTCGAGCGCATGAAGAAGGCCGGCAACATCGACGAGGCTACGCAAGCCGAGCTGCGCGAGCGGGCCGTTGCGGCGGTGACCACGGGCGTGTATCCAGCCTACCAGCGCATGCGTGAGGCCCTGATTGCCGAGCGTCCGAAGACTGTGGGCGTCGCCGCGGGCGTCGGCCGCCTGCCGGACGGCGCCGCCTACTACCAGGCGATGCTCAAGCAGTTCACGACCACGGACTACACGGCCGAGGAGATCCACGCCCTCGGGCTCGCCGAAGTCGCGCGAATCCAGGCCGAGATGGACGCGCTGCTCGTGAGCCAGGGATTCACGGAGGGTACCGTCGCGGAGCGCATGCTGGCGCTCGGCAAGGACCCGCGCTTCCTCGTGCCGAACACCGACGAGGGGCGTGCCGAGCTGCTCGCGCAGTACCGCGCGATCCTCGATGATCTCGCGGCGCGCATGCCGGAGTACTTCCGCACGATCCCGGCCGGCAAGCTCGCGGTCGAGCGGGTGCCAGTCTCGGCCGAGAAGGGTTCGGGCGGCGCCTACTACAACCCTGCGGCCATGGACGGTTCGCGCCAGGGCACGTTCTTCGCCAACCTGCGCGACACGGCCGAGACGCCGACCTGGAGCATGAAGACGCTCGCAGTGCACGAGGGCATCCCGGGGCACCACTTCCAGATCGCGACTGCGATGGGGCTCGAGGGGATGCCGCTCATCCGCCAGCAGACGCTCTATTCGGCCTATGCCGAGGGCTGGGCGCTCTACGCGGAGCGGCTCGCCGCGGAGATCGGCTTCTACGCGGACGACCCGCTTGGGGACCTCGGGCGGCTGCAGGCCGAACTATTCCGCGCCGCGCGGCTCGTCGTCGACACGGGACTGCACGCGAAGGGCTGGACGCGCGAGCAGGCGATCGCCTACCTCGTCGACACGACCGGTACCGCCGAGAGCGACTCCACGTCGGAGGTCGAACGCTACATGGGCCTGCCCGGCCAGGCCACCGCCTACAAGGTCGGGCAGCTGAAGATCCTGGCCCTGCGCGAGAAGGCGAAGGCCGAGCTCGGGCCGAAGTTCGTCCTGAAGGACTTCCACACCGTGGTGCTCGAGAACGGCGGCGTGCCGCTCGGCGTGCTCGAGCGGCTCGTCGAGGAGTGGATCGCCGAGGTCAAAGCGAAGGCCTGACCCCGGGCTGCGAGGCGAAACGGGCGAAGGACCCGAACTGCAGCCTGATCCTTGGGGAGGAACTTGCCCGCATGGCGGCCGCGACTGGGGGTCTGGGAGAATGGCGTCCCCATCGGAGGGATATGCCATGACCCACTCCGTGCCCGCGGTCGCCGGGCCCGCCTGGCAGGCGCTCGCCGCGCATCGGGCTGCACACGCCGGCCGGCACCTGCGGGACCTCTTCGCGGCCGATCCCGGCCGCGGCGAACGCCTCGTGCTCGAGGCAGCCGGCCTCTACCTCGACTATTCGAAGAACCTCGTCACGGACGAGACCTTGAGGATGCTCGTCGCACTGGCGGAGTCCGCCGGACTGCGAGAGCGCATCGACGCCATGTTCCGTGGCGAGCGCATCAACGTCACCGAGAACCGGGCCGTCCTGCACGTCGCGCTGCGGGCGCCGTCGGGTGCGGTGATCGAGGTCGACGGCGAGAACGTCGTCCCGCAGGTGCACGCGGTCCTTGGGCGCATGGCCGGTTTCGCGGACCGGGTGCGAAGCGGCGACTGGCTCGGACACACGGGCCGGTGCATCCGCAACGTCGTGAACATCGGCATCGGCGGCTCCGACCTCGGCCCGGTGATGGCCTACGAGGCGCTCAGGCACTACAGCGCCCGCGAACTCACGTTCCGCTTCGTCTCGAACGTGGATGGCACGGACTTCGCCGAGGCGGTGCAGGGCCTCGACCCGGCGGAAACGTTGTTCATCGTCGCCTCGAAGACGTTCACGACGCTCGAGACCATGACGAACGCACTCACGGCGCGAGCCTGGTCCGTCGCGGGCTTCGGCGGCGACGAGCGGTCGGTCGCGCGGCACTTCGTCGCCGTGTCCACGAATGCCGAGGCCGTCGCGAAGTTCGGCATCGATACCGCCAACATGTTCGGGTTCTGGGACTGGGTCGGCGGGCGTTACTCGATGGATTCGGCCATCGGGCTCTCGACCATGCTGGCCGTGGGCCCGGACAACTTCCGCGAGATGCTCGCGGGTTTCCACGAGATGGACGAGCACTTCAGGAGCGCGCCGTTCGAGCGCAACCTGCCGGTGCTCATGGGCCTGCTCGGCGTCTGGTACGTGAACTTCCTCGGCGCGACGTCCGTCGCGGTGCTGCCTTACGACCAGTACCTGAAGCGCTTCCCGGCGTACCTGCAGCAGCTCACGATGGAGAGCAACGGCAAAAGCGTGCGGCTCGACGGCGCGCCGGTCGGCTGCGCGACGGGGCCCGTCTACTGGGGCGAGCCCGGCACCAACGGCCAGCACTCCTTCTACCAGCTCATCCATCAGGGCACGCACCTCATTCCCTGCGACTTCATCGCGTTCGCGCGGCCGCTCAATCCGCTCGGCCGGCACCACGACCTGCTGCTCGCGAACGTGTTCGCGCAGGGCGAGGCGCTCGCGTTCGGCAAGACCGCCGACGAGCTCAGGCGGGAGAAGTGCCCGGAGTGGCTGGTACCGCACCGGACGTTCCACGGCAACCGCCCGTCGAACACGCTGCTCCTCGACGAACTCACGCCGGCGGCCCTCGGCCGGCTCGTGGCGCTCTACGAGCACATCACTTTCACCCAGGGCGCGATCTGGGACATCAACTGCTTCGACCAGTGGGGCGTCGAGCTCGGCAAGGCGCTCGCGAACCGCATCGTGCCGGAGCTCGAGGGGAAGGCGCCCGAACTCGGGCACGACAGCTCGACGAATGAGCTCATCCGACGTTACCGCGCCTTGCGAGGACGCTGATGACGGTGACCGTCGCGTCCATGCCGAATTTCCGCGACGCCGGGGGGCGTCGGACCCGTGACGGCGCGACCATGCGGACGGGCGTGCTGTACCGCTCGGACCAGATCCCTGTTCTCACGGCCGACGACGTGCAGGCACTCGCCGGGCTCGGCCTGCGCTACGTCTACGACCTGCGCACCGAGGCCGAGCGCGCGATGCTCCCGGGCGGCCGCGTGCCGGGCGCGACCCACGTCCCGCTCGACGTGCTCGCGGACGATCGCCAGTCGATGGCCGCGCGCCTGCTGCGGCTGCTCGCCGATCCGGGCCCGGCGGAGTCGCTTCTCGGTGAGGGCCGCGGCGTCGCGATGTTCGTGGCGAGCTACCGCTCGTTCGTCGAGTTGCCGAGCGCGCTGGCTGCCTTCCGGCAGCTGTTTCAGGGCCTCGCCGATGCCGAACGCCTGCCGGCCATGCTCCACTGCACGACGGGCAAGGACCGCACCGGGTGGGCCTGCGCGTCGCTGCAGCTGCTGCTCGGGGTGCCGAGGGAGGAGGTCGTCGCGGACTACCTCGAGAGCAACCGGCGCATCCTGCACAAATATGCGCCGCACATCGCGGCGTTCGCCGCGCAGGGAGGCGACCCGGCGATGCTCGAGCCCGTACTCAGCGTGCGGGAGGAGTACCTCGACGCGGCGATCGAGGCGGCGCTCGGCGCGCATGGCTCGATCGAGGGCTACTTCCGCCGGGGTCTCGGTCTCGACGATGCGACGCTCGGCGCGTTGAAAGCCCGATTCATCGCCTGCCGCTAGTACATCCCCGCCGCGTAGAGCGCTTCCTCCTGCTCCTCCTCGGCGAGCTTCGGGCAGTGCCTGGAGATGCTGCAGAGCAGGGCGACGAGATAGGGTGCGTGCAGCCCGACCAGCAGCTTGCCCGTGGTGAGCAGCGCGACCGAGATCGCCCGCTCGGGATCCGCCCAAAGGAAGTTGTTCGCGAAGCCGAGGTGGCCGTAGGCGCGCGACGTGTCGGGACCGTACAGGCCGAAGGGGCTCGCGCCGAGCATCATCCCCGCCGAATAGCGCAGCGGGATCATCAGCGAGCGGTCGAGCTCGGGCTTGCCGACCTCCGCGATCGCCCGGCGCACCGTCAGCGGCTGGAAGACGCGCACGCCGCCGAGCTCGCCGCCATTCAGGAGGCACTGGAAGAACCTGCAGCACTCGTCGGCTGTGCCGACGCCGTTCCCGGCCGGGATCACGGCGCGGTAGTAGCGCGGGTCGTTCGACAGCTCGACCGCATGCTGTAGCGAAGTGCCGATCGCGCGCTTGAGGTAAAGGTCGACCGGTGCGTCGATGCGGAAGCCGGCGGCATAGTTGCGCGCCAGCCGCTCGAGCGTGCGCCCGCGCGCGCCGAAGTCGAGCGACTCGAGGCCGAGCGGCCGAGCGATGCGCTCCCGGAAGAAACCGCGGAAGCTGCGGCCGGAGACCTTCTCCACGAGGTCCGCGATGACGAAGCCCGCGGTGAGGGCGTGGTAGGCGTGATGCCGGCCGGGCTTGTCCGGAGCCGTGCGATAGATGAGCCGCAGGATCTCCTTGTGGTCGAGCAGGAGCTCCGCGACGTCGACGCCGTCCGTCGGGATCGTCGGGATGCCGGCCTTGTGGCACAGCAGCTGGTAGATGGTGATGTCGCGCTTGCCGTTCTGTCCGAACTCCGGGACGTAGTGACTCACCGGGTCGAGCAGGCTCAGCTTCTTCTGCTCGGACAGCAGGTGCACCGCCATTGCCGCCATGGCCTTGCTTGCCGAGAAGATGCACACCGGCGTGTCGGGCGTCATGAGAACGGGCGTGTCGTCCTCGTCGCCCGGGCCGTTACCCCTGGCGTGCCCGATCGCGCGCTTCAGCACCACCTGCCCGTGGCGACGTATCACGAGCGAGATGCCGGGATGCATCCCGGTCGCGTAGATGTCCTCCACGGCGCGCCAGATCGAGTCCACGCCCTCCTGCGTCATGCCGACCAGGCCGGGATTTCGCTCTTCGGTGTCTGCGACCGTGGTCACGGTCGAGAGGTCGCGCGGGACCCGCGTGCCCGACACGAACAGGTTGCGGAGCGGGGCCGGAACGTAGCGGACCGCGGTCAGCATTGCAGCTTCCTCTTGACCGCCTCGCGAACGAGCGGAAGGCGGTCGTTGCCGAAGTACATGTCATCGCCGCCGACGAAGATGGTCGGCGAGCCAAACCCGCCGCGGGCGATGACCTCGTCCGTGTTCGACTTGAGCTGGGCCTTGATCTCCGGCCGCGCGATACCGGCGAGGAACCACTGCGGCTCGACCCCGACGCGCTCGCACAGCGAGGCGAGCACCTCGTCCTGCGAGATGTCGCGATCGTCGCTCCAGTAGGCCCGGAAGACCTCCCCGGCGAAGGGCACGAGCTTGCCCTCCGGCTCGAGCAGGATGCACCCGCGCATGGCCTTGACGCTGTTCACCGGGAACACCGACGGCGGGAAGCGGATCCGGAGCCCGGCAGACCGCGCCCAGTCCGCGAGATCCTTCTTCAGGTACGCCTGCTTGGCCGGTGCGCCGCGCTCGCGGAACTCGTACACGCTCGGGTTCACGGCGTTGAAGATGCCGCCGACCAGCACCGGCCGCCAGCGCACCTCGACACCCAGTTCCCGCGCGAGCGGCTGCAGGTTGTGGAAGGCGAGCCAGGTCCAGGGGCTAGAGCAATCGAAAAAGAATTCGATCATGCTTGGATGCTCTCAGAACCCGCTGGAACCGTCACTACGATGATTGACCTATACACCGCCGCGACGCCGAACGGCCACAAGATCTCCATCGCCCTGGAGGAACTCGGCTTGCCCTACGTGGTGCACGCGCTCGACCTCGCCAGGCTCGAGCAGCGGCGCCCCGAATTCCTGGAAATCAGCCCGAATGGGCGCATTCCGGCGATTGTCGATCGCGAGGCCGGCGATTTCGCGGTCTTCGAGTCGGGCGCGATCCTCATTTACCTCGCCGAGAAGACCGGCCGCCTGATGCCGGCGGACGCGAAGGGCCGCTCGCGCGTGATCCAGTGGCTCATGTTCCAGATGGGCGGCATCGGCCCGATGATGGGACAGGCCAACGTGTTCTACCGCTATTTCCCCGAGAAGATCCAGCCCGCGATCGACCGCTACCAGGGCGAGGTGCGGCGGCTGTTCGGCGTGCTCGACGCGCGGCTGGCGCAAAGCGAGTACCTCGCGGACGAGTACTCCATCGCCGACATCGCCAACTGGGCCTGGGTACGCACCCACAAGTGGTCCGGCGTGGAGATCGAGGGTTTCGACCACCTCGAGCGCTGGGTAGGCCAGCTTGCACGGCGCCCGGCGTGCCAGCGCGGCATCGAGGTGCCGCCACGCCCGGTGAAGATCGAGGATGGCAAGGGCGCCGAGAAGTTCGTCGAGGAGGCCCGCAAGCTCGTCGAGACCGGGCGCAAGCCCGGTTGAATCACCGCCGCGAAGCTACTCCTGGCCGCGGCCGCGGCCGATCAGCTCATCCAGCGACCATCGGCCCGGGCCGAACACCGCGACGGCCAGGAGCATCACGCCCCAGAGGTAATGCTGGCCGATGGCGGCCTCGAAGCCCTCGCTGAGGAGCACGTGGGCGTAGGCGACCACGGCGACGACGTTGACCGCGAACAGGCCGGTCGCCGCATAGCGCGTGAGCAGGCCGACGACGAGCAGCATCGGGAACACGAGTTCGCCGGCCGTGCCCGCGACAGCTGCAACGGCAGGGGGCAGCAGGGGCACGTGGTATTCCTCCTGGAAGAGGTAGAGCGTGCTCTCCCAGTTCGAAACCTTGAGCCAGCCGGACTTCAGGAACTGCCAGGCGACGTAAACGCGCAGCGCGAGCAGCAATGGCGAGGCCAGCCACGAGGCGATCCTTGCGGCGAAGTCGTTGGCCCGGTCGATCGAAGACATGACGCTCATGCAATCTCCTCGTGGCGGCGTTCACCGGAACCCGCGACCGCCACAGCGGTCACGAGCCCCGCCGAAAAGAGCCATCGCAGAAGGGCAGGCAGATGGTCGATGGCGACGCCGGACTCGTCGACGGCCGTGCCGAGCGTCGCGCCCGACGCGAGGGCCGCCACGAACCTGAAGTGATCCTCCGGCACCGAGTGCAGGACGAGCCCACTCTCGCCGCAAGCGACGACGACGCGCTGCGGTCCGATCGAGAAATCCACCGGCGCACCGGGTGCGTCGGGCTGGTTCTCCCGCCACACCGACCAGACGGGGTAGGCGGACTCGATCAGTCGTACCGACGCCTGCAGCACCAGTCGGGCGTCGCCGAGCTCGTCGGGCACGACTTTCGCAAGCGCCGCGGGCTCGAGTGGCGCTGCCTGGCCGGCGACCTGCGCCTCTTCGCAGCCCCACTCCAGGCGCGCGAGGTCGGCGAGCCAGGCGTACTCGCCGCCAGCGAGGTACGAGGCGAGCCACGCAGGAAACGAACGGCCGACCCAGTGCAGGTCGCCGCTCCGCGACGGGTGCGCGTCGCGATACGCCCGAGCCAGCCCGCGGAAATAGCCGTCACCAACGCGCCGGCGCAGCACCGGATAGGTGCGCGCGAGCGCGCCCTCGAACATCGCGAGCACGTTGTTGCGGTAGACCTCGATGCGCGCGGCCGGCGCGAGGCCATCGCCGTCCACGTGCTCCGCGAAGCGTGCGGCCGCGGCGTCCGCCTCGTCGTCCGACGCGCGCAGCGCGGCCGCGAAGCGGCCCTGCAGCTCGGCCAGGGTCGTCCCCTCAGGCCGCGAGATCACGCACTATCTCCAGGTATCCGTCCGCCTTGCAGGCTTCCGCCACGAGCACGTCGAGCGACGGCACGTCGGTGTCCCACTCGATGAGCGTCGGTACGGGGCCGAGCCGCGCGATCGCCTGCTGGTAGAGCTTCCAGACGTCGTCGCAGACGGCCGACCCGTGGTCATCGATGAGCAGGTCACGGCCGGCCACGCGATTGCGGCGGTGCCCCGCGAGGTGAATCTCCTGCACGGCCGCCGCTGGCACGCCCGCGATGAAGCGCGCCGCGTCGAGCCCGAGATTCACGGAGTTGACGTAGACGTTGTTGACGTCGAGCAGCAGGCCGCAGCCCGAGCGCTCGACGACGGCGGTGAGGAATTCCCATTCGGGGAGACTCGACGCCGTGTAGGCGAAATAGGAACTCAGGTTCTCGATGAGGATCTGCCGGCCGAGATGGTCCTGCACCTGCCGCACGCGGGAGGCGAGGTGCTCCACGGCTTCGTCGGTGTACGGCAGGGGCAGCAGGTCGTTGAAGTGCTCGCCGCCCGAGTGACCCCAGCAGGCGTGCTCGCTGACGAGCGCCGGCTCGAAGCGTTCGATCGCACGGCGCACCCGCGCGAGGTGGTCGCGGTCCAGCGGCTCGATCGAACCGAGCCCGAGTCCCACGCCGTGCAGGCTGAGAGGGTAGTGCTCGCGCACGCGCTCGAGCGCCCTGAGGTGCGGGCCGCCGTCGTGGAAGTAGTTCTCGGTGTGCACCTCGACCCAGCCCACCGGCGGGCGGTATTCGACCACTTCGGCGTGGTGGACCGAGCGCAGACCGATCCCGGCTCGTGCCGGGACCGGTCCGCCCGGGAAGCGCATCGAGAGTGCGTCCCCCATCGCGCGATTACTTCTTCGGGGCCTCGGTCTTGCCGCCGGCCTTCTCGCAGTCGGCCTTCGACATGTGCTTCCACTCGTTCGGATCGTTGTCCTTCTTGGCCTGGCCGGCGCAGGAATGGCCGTTGGCCGCGCAGTCGTTCTGGCCGGCCTTGGCGACGCCGTAGCACTTGTCCTTCGAGCCCATGTCGCCCGCCGTCGCAGCCATCGGGCCGGCGGCGAGGAAGCTGCCCACGGCAGCGGCGATTGCAAGCTTCTTGATGTCCATCGTGTGTCACTCCATCGGGTAAGAGAGGTCGTCGGATCGCGATGCACGTGCTGCGGCGCAAAAGCTCCGCTTCGCACGGATGCGACCAGTAGACCCGTTCGCGACGGAAATTGTTTCGGATGGCTGCGAAGCGGGAAACCGTACGCCAGCCCTACTGCGAGTTCGGCAGCGCAGCCTGGGGACGATACCGGTCCCGAAGCTCCGTCTGCCGCGAGCGCATGGACTGCGGCTGGCCGGCGATCCAGACCTGCTCCGCCACCGAGGTCACCTCGAGGGGATCGCCCGACCACAGCACGAGGTCCGCGGAATACCCGGGCGCGATGCGGCCGAGGACCTGGCCCACGCCGAAAATCTCGGCCGGAGCGCTCGTGAGCGCCGCGAGCGCGGCCTCGAACGGCAGGCCGTGCGCCACGGCCACGCCGGCTGCCTGGCGCACCTTGTGGGCATCGTGCGTCGGCGCCGTGAAATGCGTGAAGGTCACCGGCACGCCCGCCTTGTGGAGGCGGGCCGCGTTCTCCATCGTGGCGCCGAGCTTGTCGAACGTGCCGGGCAGGTTTACGAGTGGATCGAGCATCACCGGCACGCGTGCCTTGGCGAGCAGCGGGGCGACCTGCCAGGCCTGGGCGCCCCCGACGATCACCGGACGCACCCGGTTGCGCTCCGACCAGGCGAGCACCTGGCGGATGTCCGCCGCGCGCTCGACGCTGAACGCGATCCGTCCGCGGCCGAGGTAGTGTCCGAGGACTTCGCGGCCCGTCGGCGTGAGCAGCCGCAAGTCGCCGTCGCGCAGCGGTTGCGCGGGATTCGCCTCGCGCGTCGCCTGCTCGAGCAGCATGAACTGAGCGGCGCGGCTGTTGCCCGTGCCGGCAGTCGCGCCCGCCCCAAGCTCGAGGAAAAGCGTGCGACTGGCCGGCAGGAAGGCGTCCGCGCGGCCATCGAGGCGCGCGATCTCGCCCTGGCCCGCGAACAGGCTGCCGTCCGAGGTCGGAGCGACCATTGCGAAGGTGACGCCTTCGATCCGGTTGACGCCGATCGCCACGGAGTCAGGGTTGAAGGCGAGCGTCACGTCGAACTCGGGACGCGGCGCGAACCCTTCGTGCCCGCCGTCGCCGTACGCCTTCGAGCGATCGACCGTGGACGGCTCGAGTTCGATCTCCTCGACGCCGAGACCGGTGATGCCGCCGAACAGCCCGGGCGTGAGCGCGCGGCCCCGCGCGTCGACCACGGTCGCGCCGGAGCCGGCCGTGAGACCGGTGCCGACCTGGGCGATCCGGCCGTCGCGCACCAGCACATCCGCACGCTCGAGCGTGCCCCGCTCCGAGAGCGTGTGGACGCGGGCGTTGCGGATCAGCACGTCCTCGGCGTGCGCCGTGCCTGCGAGCACGGCGAGCGAGCCGAGCGCCGCAATTGCCAGTTGCATCATCCGGCGGTTCATCGCGCACCGCCCGCGGGCTGCCCCAGCAGGAAGTCCGAGCGTGGCAGGGACGACGGTGCCTTGCGGTCGTAGGCCACCGCGCCGTCGACGTACACGAGGTCGGGGAGGGCGTAGACGCTGAACGGATTGCCGTTCCAGACGACGACATCCGCGATCTTGCCGGGCTCGAGCGTGCCGACCTTGTCGGCGATGCCGAGTGCCCTGGCCGGGTTGGAGGTGATCCAGCGTACCGCCCGCTCGGGTGGAATCGCGAGGCCGGCGCGCTCGCCGCGCACCATCGACTTGGCCGCTTCCTGGTTCAGGCGCTGTATGCCCTCTTCGGAGTCCGAGTGGACGATCGCGCAGCCGTTCTTCGGCGCATCGACGAACGCGAGGTTCTCCCAGATCGCGTCGTAGGCTTCCATCTTGAAGCCCCACCAGTCGGCCCACAGCGCCCCGCAGACGCCTTCCGCCGCGAGACGGTCGGAGAGCTTGTACGCCTCGACGCCGTGGTGGAACGCCGCCACCTTGAACCCGAACTCCTTCGCGAGATCGAGCATCACCGCCATCTCGTCGGAGCGGTAGCAGTGGATGTGCACCTGTACTTCGCCGTTCATCGCGGCTACGAGGGTCTCGAGCCGCAGATCGCGCTTCGGCGGCACGGGTGGCTTCGCGTCCTTGTCCTTGCCCTTCTTCTTCTCGTAGGCCGCCAACTCGTCCTGGTACTTGTCCAGCTGGTTGCGGTAGTCCTGCGCGTCGGCGAAGGCCTGCCGGTAACCGGCGACGTTGCCCATGCGCGTCGAGGGCGCGCGGTCGTGGCTGCCGTAGACGCGCTTCGGGTTCTCGCCGCAGGCCATCTTGAGGCCCTGCGGCGCGCCCGGGAACTTCATCGCCTGATAGGTCGTCGAGTGCACGTTGCGCAGCGTCACGCCGCGGCCGCCGACCAGGTTCGCGGAGCCCGGCAGCACCTGCAGCGTCGTGACGCCGCCCGCGAGCGCGGTCTGGAACCCGGGGTCCTGTGGCCAGACCGAGTGCTCGGCCCACACGCCGGCGGTCACGGGATCGGTGGCCTCGTTGCCGTCCTGCGCGGCGTTGACGCCGGGACTCGCGTAGACACCGAGGTGCGAGTGCACGTCGACGAGGCCGGGCGTCACCCAGCGGCCACGCGCGTCGACCACGCTCGCGCCGGTGGCGTCGAGGCCGGGTCCCACCGCGACGACCTTGCCGTCGCGCATCAGCACGTCGGCGTCGTCGAGGCGGCGCCCGGTGCCGTCGAGCACGACTGCGTTGCGGATCAGCGTGGGTGCCCCGGGGCGTGCCTGGTAGGTCGAGCCGTACGGCACGGTGTCCGCCACACCGGGGAGGCCCGGGAGGACCAGTGCCAGACCGATGAGGAATCTTCGCTTCAAGCGTGGGCTCCCACGGAAAAAATGGGCGCAAAGGATGTCGCCCCACTTGCGGCTTGTCCAGAGCCGCGTCGCGCATCGCGTTAACGGAGCAGGGTCCCAATCCGCTAGGATCGCGCCACCCGGACTTGCCTCGAGGAGGCCAACCTCATGACTCGCTCGCCCACGTCCAAGCCCGCCGTTGCGATCGCGCTCGTTGCCGCATTCGGACTCGCCGCCTGCGGCCAGAAGGAGGCTCCGGCCCCGCAGGGTGCCGCGCCCGCCGGACCGCCGCCCACGCCGACGCTCGAGCAGCTCAGGGGCGCCACGGTTTCGGGGATCTTCGACCAGGCGATCACCCTCACGGGCGGCCGCTATGAGGGCGCGCCGGTCGAGGCCGGTGCGGCTTCCCGGCCGACGGCGATGTTGTGGGACACCGTCACGACGTTCGGCGACGTCGACGGCTCGCCCGGCAGCGAGGCGGTCGCGGTCCTGAGCTCGAACAGCGGCGGCAGCGGCGAGTTCGTGTACGTCGCCGTATTCGGCGTGCGCGACGGCCAGCTCGTCAACCTCGGCACGGCCCCGGTGGGTGATCGGGCCAAGGTGCGCGGCGTGTGGCTCGAGAAGGGCAGGATCGTGATGGACCTCGTCGAGGTCGGCCCGAAGGACGCCGCGTGCTGCGGGACCCAGCTCGCGCGCAAGACCTACGCGCTGGAAGGCGGCGCCTTGAAGCTGACGGCGAACGACGTGATGGGTACGGTGACCATCGGCACGATCGCCGCCACCGAGTGGCAGCTCGTGCAGATGGACGGCCAGCCGCTCGCCTCCGGCGTGAAGCCCCCGGTGATCCACTTCGAGATCGACGGCGTGCGCGGCTTCGCGGGCTGCAACCGCTTCACCGCGCCCGTGAAGGAGGTCTCGCCGGGCGTGATCCAGATCGGTGCGGCGGCCGCGACGAAGATGGCCTGCCCGCCCGAGCAGATGGAACTCGAGCAGAAGTTCCTCGCCGGGCTGGGCAAGGTGAGCGGCTACACGTTCCTGGCCGGCCAGCTCGCGCTGACCTGGCAGGACAAGGACCGGCCGGGGCTGCTGCTCTTCAGCAAGTAGTCAGCGGCGCCGGGACCGTGCCCGGCGTCTTGCCGTCGCCTTCTCGAGGGACGCGAACGCCTCCTGCGTGTGCTTCGCGAGGCTCTCGACCTCGGGCAGCGCCGAGCCGTTCGCCGTGAAGCCGAGGATCACCTGGCCGTCGTAGGACATGAAGGTGACGTTGAGCCCGATGCCCACGATCAGGGTCGAGACCGGGAAGAAGGCCTCGAGCTTCGCGCCGTTGAGGTAGAGCGTCTCCTCGGGGCCGCGCACGTTCGAGACGAGCAGGTTCGACCCGAAGAGCGGGAGCCCGAGTCGCTCCGGGTGCGCGATCACCAGCGTCTCGGTGATCGCGAAGGCCAGCACGGCGTAGGCGTAGGCGGCCGCCTTGCCGAGGTTGCGAAGCTGCTCCTTCGCGGTGCGCATGTTGGCGCTCACCTGCTGCAGCCGCACGTCGATACGCGCGTCCACCGCGCCCAGCGGCGGGAACACGGCCGACACGTTGGTCGTGGCCTCCTTGACCTTAGGGTCGTGCAATGAGACGGGGCAGAGGGCCACGAGCGCGTGATCCGGGGCCCGCCCGCGCCCCGCCAGGTAGCGGTTGACGCCGGCGTCGAGGATCGTGAGCGCCACGTCGTTCAGGGTTGCGTCCCAGGCGCGGGCCACGGCCTTCATCCGCGAAAGCGGGAGCACGGTGTGCGTGATCGAGCGCGCGTTGTAGATCGGCTCGTTCATCGGCGTGTGCGGCGCCGTGAACGCGCGGGCCTCCCGCGGCGAGAAGCCGCGCAGCCCCTCGAGCACCTGCTCGACGACCCGCAGCCCGCCGCGTCCCACCGAGAACGTGCGATTCGCTGCTGCGCGGGCTTCGCGTTCGAGTGCCGTGCGGAGTCCCGCCGGCGCGGGCCGTGCGCGGTGTTTGCGGGGCAGGCCGACCGTCGCGCGGATCCGGCGGTCGCGCGGCGAGGTCGCGAGCGACCGGCGCAGGATCTCCATGCCGGACTCGCCGTCGACGAGCGAGTGGTGGACCTTGTGGTAGATCGCGAAACGGTCGCCCGCCAGCCCGTCGATGACGTACATCTTCCAGCCGGGCCGGTGCCGCTCGAACATCGGCGCGTGCAGGTCCGCGATCAGTTCGTGCAGCTGTTCGTTCGAGCCCGGAGCGGGCAGCGCGAGGTGCAGCACGTGGTGGCTCGGGTCGATCGAGTCGACCTCGCGCCACTCGGGCAGCCCGACCGCCTTGAACACCGGTACGCGGTTGAATGGCGCGACCGGCTTCGCCCGCCGGTACGCCTCCACGATCTCCTGCGTGATGCCCGCGCCTGCGCGCTTCGGCTTCTGGAAGATCAGCACGGATCCGACGTGCCGCGGGTTGTCCTGAGTTTCCGTCACGAAAAACATCAGGTCCAACATCGGGATCGTGTTGGCCATGGCCACTTCCCCCGGGGCTCGGTGTCCCCTTCCGTCAGGCGGCAAGCAGGTCCTCCGCGGTCAGTTCCGAGGCGTTCCGCCCGCCGGCGTATTTTGTCAGGCCAACCTTATCGTAATGGGCGCGGATCCGGGGCGAGAAAATACCTATGTACTCGAGGTTCGGCACGAGCCGCTTGAACATGGTCTGGCGGAACTGGGTGAGGAACGGCGAGTTCGAGATCACCTCGTCCCACTCCTGCCGCTTCATGTGTCCGGCGAACCACTCGTCGTAGATCTCGTGCGCGAGGAAGCGGTCGCGCATCAGGCAGGCCACCTCGAAGGTCCAGTCCTCGCGCTCGCGGAGCTCGGAGGGGGAGAGCTCCGCGAAGTGGCGCTTGAGCGCGAGCACACCGTAGTGTACGTGGCGTGCCTCGTCCTGGATCACGTAGCGCAGCATTTCCTTCAGCAGCGGCTCGCGCGTCGACTGGTACATCATGCTGAACGCGCCGAGTGCGAGGCCCTCGACCATGATCTGCATGCCGAGGAACTTCATGTCCCAGCGCGAGTCGCGCATCAGCGCGTCGAGGATCGTGAACAGGTTGTCGTTCACCTGGTAGAGCTTGCCGAGCTTGGTCTCGAGGTAGCGCAGGAACACCTCGAGGTGGCGCGCCTCGTCCATGACCTGGGTCGCGCCATAGAACTTGCCATCGGTCCAGCGCACGCTCTCGGTCACCTGCGCCGAGGCGTAGAGGGCGCCCTGCTCGCCGTGCATGAACTGGCTCAGGAGCCAGCACGAGAAGTCGCTCACGAAGCGCATCTGCTCGGCGTGGTTCAGGCAGATGCCGTGCGCCGCAAGGCCTTCCATCGGCACGAGCTCGATCGGGAACACCGGCCTCTCCGGGTTCTGCGGGTCGACGTCCGTCGACCAGTCGAGCTGTCGGTCACCGTCCCACTGGTTCGCCACGGCGCGGCGGTAGAGGTCGTACATCTCGGGATAGTCGCCGCCGTAACGGAAGTCGAACCAGGCCTCGTGGCTCGCACGCATGCCGATCGGTACGCCCTGTTTGCCTTCCTTGAGCAGGAGGCCGCGGGCGACGGACGGTGCGAGGTCCACGAGGACTTTCTTGTTCTCGACCCGGGTCGCGACTTTCATCGCGTCGAAGACGTCGCGGATGCGGCGGGCGGCGGGGCTCGGCATGGAGGCGAGGGCGCGGTCTGGAAGCATGGCGGTTACCTGTGCGGTCGTTGGAGCGGCGCGTGCTGGCCGCAGCGGGTCAATGGCTGTCGATGGTGACGGGGGTGTCGGCGTAGCAGCAGCAGGCGAGGACGTAGCCGTCCTCCCGTTCGCGCGCGGTGAGGCAGTTCGGCTCGCTCATGACGACCGTACCGCTCGACTTCCTCACCTTGCAGGCCCCGCAGCCGCCCATCGTGCAGCTGTAGGGCAGGTCGAGGCCGGCCTCGAGGCCGGCCTGCAGGATCGTCTGGCCCGGCTTCGCCGTGACGCGCCGTCCGCTGGACGAAAACGTGATTTCGGCCGCGTGCGCGGGCACCTGGGTCGCGTTCGTCGAGGCATAGGCGAACCGCTCGGTGCGGATCCGCTCCTGCGGCACACCGCGGCCCGCGAGCGCGCTCAAGACGCTCTGCATCATCGCCTCCGGCCCGCAGACGAAATACGCATCCGCGGAGTCATCGCCCAGGATCGAGAGGACCCGGGTGCCGTCGAGCGGACCCGCGAGGCCGTCCCAGCCCGCGGGCGCCGAGTCGATCGCGTGGCGCACCGTGAGTCGTCCACCGAACGCCGACTCCAGGGCGGCGAGGCGCCTGCGGAAGATGATCTCCTCCTCGCTGCGGTTGCCGCAGAGGAGGATCGCGCGGCTCGCCGGCTCCCTGTGGAGCAGCGTCTCGGCGAGGCTCACGAGCGGCGTGATGCCGACGCCACCCGCGACAAAAACCACGGTGCGCGAAAGGGCGGCGTCGGTGTCGAGGGTGAAGGGGCCGCTCGGCTCGGTGGCGGTCAATGAGTCTCCGGTGCGGATGCGCTCGTGCAGGAAGCGCGAGACGAGGCCGCCCGGGTCCCGCTTCACGGTAATGGCCGGGCGGTCGCCGGACTCGGGCGAGGTCGAGAACGAGTAGCAGCGGCGGTGAGTCGTGCCGTCGATGTCCACGAGCAGCGTGAGGTGCTGACCGGCCGAGTAGGCGAGGGGTCGCGCCCGGTCGGCCGATTCGAGCACGAAGGTCCGGACCGTCGGCGTCTCCTGGACGATCCCGGCGACCCGGAGTCTGAGGCGGGCCTGGTGCGGGTGGGGGGTTCCCCACCGGGCGCTCGGCTGGCGGATCTCGAACGTCGGGGCCGGTTCGGAGAACCAGCCGCGGATGAAGGCGGCGGCGGTCGGCATGGCGGGGTTCCGGGTCGATAGTGTGTATAAACACTACACACTTTACGCGACACCTGCAAGTGTTCCGAAGAGCGGGCGAGGGGGGTCAGCGTCCTTCGGTGTCCGTGCCGGTTCCGCCGACCCCGGCCAGGAACTGCCGGATGTGCTTGCGGTGCAGGGCCCCGAGCAGGCGCACGATGATCGGGACGGCGTGCTCGACGACCCGGGACACCTCGTCGGCCGGGGCGCCTTCGTAGGCCCTGAGCGCGAGGCGGGCCTCGCGCTTCACGAGCTGCTCCATGGCCTCGTCGTAGAGCCGGAACTCCGCCGGCCCCACCCCGCGGTCGGGGCCGAGCCCGGCCTCCTTGAACTGCGCCCAGCACTCGAGGATCACGGCGTCATCCTCGGACAGCGCGCTCTGGTCGCCGCGCCCGTGCACGCGCACCAGTCCCGCGTCCACGAGCTCGCGAAATTCGCCGCGCGGCACGCGCGAGGGCACGAAGTCGGCGAGCGCGACGGACGGTCGCTGCTGCGCGTGCGCCCAGCCGTCGAGCGTGGCGCGCACCCGCCGCACGAGATCCTCCTGCTCGGGAGTGAAGTCCTCGTCCGCCGACTCGTCGAGCACCGCGCGAATCGCCTTGAGCGGCAGGAACTGCTTCTCCTGCAGTTCGCGGATGCGGCCGAGCCGCTCGAGGTGCTCGAGCGAATAGAGCGCGGTGTTCCGCCCGGTCCTGATGGGCTCGGGCAGCAGTCCCTGCTGGATGTAGAAATGTATGGTCTCGCGCGGCAGCCCGCTCTGTCGCACCAGGTCGCGCATGCGGAGCTCGGGTGACGTTCGGCTCGCCGCGGCCGTGCGTGGCGGCGTGCGGCGGAGGGTGACGGCGGTTTTCATGTCGAGTAACACTATACACTCGACGCTGCGGCCGCGCCGTGACCGGATTGCGCCGGTCGCGTCAGCCGCTTTGTTCCTTCCCCCGGGACATGACCGCCTCGCGCGTCGCCGCGAAGCGCGAGCGGTCCATCCGCGCGGTCGCCGCCTGGCTCAGGCGGCCCTCGAGCGCGAGACCGTCCGAGAGGGTCCCGCCGAGCCCGCCCTGGATTGCGCGGCGCACGTCGGCGAGCGTGGCGCGGTCGCAGGACGCGATCTCCGACGCGAGCCTCTGGCAGTATGGCATCAGTTCTTCGGGAGGCACGACCTCGAGCACGAGTCCCCAGTCCTTCGCGGTGGCCGCGTCGACGAAATTTCCCGTGTAGCTCATGTAACGGGCGCGCACGGGGCCGACGAGCCGCGGCAGCAGTTGCGACATGCCCCAGCCGGGCACGATCCCGACGCGCGCATGCGTGTCGGCAAACCGGGCGTTGGTCGAGGCCACCAGGATGTCGCAGTTGATGGCGAGTTCCATGCCGCCGGTGATGGCGAACCCGTTCACGGCC
>Ga0114939_10000463_pt1 | contig 33789 bp, 20 predicted proteins | sample AshMeaCrysSpring_FD_87196 | JGI IMG/M metagenome (GOLD analysis project Ga0114939, IMG submission 87196) | Groundwater microbial communities from Big Spring, Nevada to study Microbial Dark Matter (Phase II) - Ash Meadows Crystal Spring | ecosystem: Environmental > Aquatic > Deep subsurface >...
GCGACCTGCTGCTGCAAACTGGGGCGGCATCCAAAACACAACTGTACGGCCTGTATGCCCGACTGGCCAGCGTTGCTTTCAACACGGCGCAGTTTCGCGATTGCGTGGAGTATGCCAGCGCCGCCATGGCATACCAAGATGAAAAGGCGCCCATTGCCGACCTTTTCAATACCCTGGGGCTGGGTTACCGGGGCCTCGGCCTGCAGGACTCAGCCTTGTACTGGTTCAGAAAGGCACTGGATATTGCAGTTTCCGACCGCAACAAAGCAGCTATTGGTGTAGTGCAGGGCAATATGGCGCAGGTGTATTTTGCCCGCGGCAACCTGGCAGAAGCCTATCCCCTGCTGCAAACCGATGTGCAGGAAAGCCTTGCCGCAAGCGATGTACCCAACGCAATGAACAGCCTGCAGTTTATTGCACGCATACAGGCTATGCAAGGCAACCATGCCCTATCCCTGGCCACACTGCATATGTGCTTTGCCAACCTGCCCGCTGTGAATAACATGCGTTACCGGCAAAACATTATGGAAGGGGCTGCCCTGGTATACCGCCTGGCCGGCATGCACGACAGCGCCTGGCTGGCCATGAAGCAGCAAATAACCTACCGCGACAGCATGCAGGCACGCATTACCAACAGCCGCATGGGTACCGTAATTGTGCAACTCAATTATGAAAAAAGCCTACAAACCCTGAAAGAGCTTTCGCTCGAAAAGCAACTGGCTGAGCAACGCCGCAATTTGCTTGTGAGCCTTATACTGCTGCTGGGCCTGGCCGCCTGGCTTAACACCAACCGCCAGCGTTTGCACATGAAATACAGGCAACAAATGCTGATGCACGAAAGAGAAAAAGCCGAACAGGAAGCAGCCGCAGCCCGAAGGCAACTGGAACTGATGCGTGAAAACCTGCTGACTAAGTCGGCCATGGTGGAAGAACTACAGCAAAAGCTTTCAAGCAACCAACTTTCAAATGACACGCGTCAGCACCTGGAAGTCCTTCAGCAATCGGTGATTCTTACTGAAGATGACTGGCTGCGCTACCGCGAGTTGTTTGAAAAGGTGCATCCCGGCTTTGTAAGCCGCCTGCGCCAGGCCGCACCCGATATTTCGCAGGCCGAACTGCGCATTGCGGTACTTATGCGCCTCCAGTTCGAAAACCGTCAAATGGCAGGCATGCTGGGCATTTCGGCCGACAGCGTAGCCAAAAGCAGAAGAAGATTAAAAGCCCGCCTCAAACTACCAGAAGAAACCAGCCTGATGCAGTATGTACTGGAAGTGTAAATTGTCCTGAAAAATCCGCTGGTTCCAAAGCCCATTTATCCGCATTTAGTTCGTCTCAAAACCTGCCGCTGACAGGTCTGCAGGGCAGTATTAATCCATGAGCCCGCTGGACAGTACCCCTTTTTAATAGTTATTGCCCACGCCCATTTCAAGTTGGTTCAAGTTCTGCCAGGCAAATTACCCCGCAGGCTTGATGAGCTGTAATGCAATTGTAAATGAGGGGGCTGCGAAGAAGGCATAAAGCAGCAACAGGGGTTTTATATGTGACCTAAATTCTTCCCATGAGGAACAAATCTCCATCTTCCGGAGTTGCTTCACCTTCGGGTTTGCCTAAAACTACCTTGAAGGCCATCGCGCCATCCGGCACATTGGATACTTCAATAAGCCTTCCGCGAATGCTGTCATCAATGATGCCAACGCTTACCGGTTTGCCATTTACCTCAGCCCAAAGTTGGTATGCTTCAGAATTTTTGCTCATGGGCAAATGGTGGATAATGATATAAGCCTTCCGCTTCTTCTTATCCCAGAACATTGTACAACGACAAATTGAATGGCTGCCCTGGCCATACATTGCTACTGGTGTAATAGAAGGATTGATAATAATTTCATAGTCAGCAAGCGGCAATGGTGATTTCGTTTCAGCCTTCACCAAACTTTCCAACAACTTGTTTCTTTGAAAATGAGAATAATTGTAATATATGCTCACAACAAGAAAAATAATAGATGCAGCAGCTACTGCTTTCCACCTATTACCTTTCATTAAGTGCACGTTAGGCCTATGCTTGCGGTCATTTAACGGCACGTTGCGCACCTTATTAAGCGATTCCAGTTTTGATAATATGCTTTGATCGGTTTCGCTGGAAGGCACTTGGGCACCAAGCATCATATTTTTTTCTAATTGCTGCTCAAAAAGCCGGATGGCTTCATCTATTTCCGGATACTGCCTACGCAATTGCTCAAGTTCTGCCTCTTCTTGTGGCGTACAAAGCCCCATTACATAAAGCTCAATGGCACCTGATGATATGTATGATCGAATATCCATTCACGAAAATTGCTTCCGGAGCGCAATAATGCCGCTCCTTAACCTGGTTTTAACCGTTCCTACGGGGATGTTTAAAATAGTTGCTATCTCCTCCTGTTTATATCCCTGAAAATAGGACAATTCTATTACTTCTTTCCATTCAGCCCTCAATTGCTGGACTTGCTGTCTCAAGCCAATATTTTTAATGTTTGAAGACTCATTTGTTTCCATATCAATAATACTTACGTAATTTTCAATGGATTCGTTTTGGTAGTGCACCTTAAAGTTCTTGATACGGCTATGATCTATACATACGTTCCTGCACAGTTTTAACATCCATGTAAATAGCCTGCCTTTCTCTGGATCATACTTGTCGATATTATTCCAAATCTGTACAAAGGTATCCTGCAACAAATCATTTGCTGTTTCTTCATGCTGTGTTATTTGCAAGATGGCATGGTACAAAGCGCCTTTGTAATTATGATACAAATGCTGGTAGGCCATAGCGCTATGTTGCTTAAGAGCATCCACGAGCGCTCCTTCAGTATATTGTATTATGGCCAAGGATAGTCTTTAAAATCAAAGATGATGATTGTGGCTGAAAAATAGTTTAAAAAAATTGTGACACCAGAAAACTTTTTAAATACTGATTCCGTATCTGATTCATCCTACCTATTTAACAAGAACATTTTTTTAACTTACCAATACAGGAAAATGAAATTACTCACAATCTTACTATGCGTTTGCAGCCTGTCGTTAGCATCCTGCAAAAAGGACACCCCTAAAATACTGGAAGAGCCTGTTCCTGAGGGTACTGTGCTTAAGTCAGGATCGTTTATGACCGGAACAAAATCCACCAGCGGTATGGTGAAAGTGGTACAAGGTGCTAATGGAACAAAAAAGCTGGTATTTGAAAATTTGAGTACAGGTAATGGGCCCGATGTTCGTGTGTGGCTTTCGCCCAACAACAATGCCAACCCCTACCAGGAAGTGGGAGACCTGAAAGCAATTAGTGGCAATTTTTCTTACGACCTGAACAATAACATCAATTACACAGTCAACAACCGGGTGCTTATATGGTGCGAAGATGTTAGAGCCCTTTTTGGATATGCCATTTTGCAATAAGTAACCGCTAATTTTTTTCAACGCCGGCAGGCAGCCGGGCGCACAAAATGAAATACATGTTTCATTGAAACAGTAATACACCAACTGAATGATTCAAGAGATCCTGCATCCGATTTTGAAAGCCGGATAATATTCGATTTTCCATTTATTCACTTATAAAATTTTCATTATGAAAAATGTAATGGCGGCCATTGCCGCGATGGGGTTATTTATGTCCTGCCAAAAATCAATCGAGCAACAGGACGTTAGCGAACAAGTACAGTCAAACAGTCAGGCAGAGCGGCTTATGAGCAAAAAAGGCCCGCTGGGTCGGCCTCAATGTTTGGCTGACTGCGAATCATTTGAGGGAGTGGCCACACCTGCTACATTCAAGCCCGAATCGGATCCATTTGATGAATTGTATGTGAACCCAGCCGGTTTTATGTACGGCAGTGCCTGCATATCGGAATCGAAACCGGGCGACCGTGATTACAATGGTGGCCGCTGGCATGTAAATATGCTGAAAGCCAGTGTGGATGGCAGCAAATATGCCACAAGTTGTAGGGTAGAAGATCTGGACCCGAATGACTTTATGAGCACTGATGTGTATTTTGAATGCCCATTGCTGCCGCGCAAAAAGTAGCATACAGGATGCCGTATACTGGCATGGTGTACGATAAGGTACGGATAAAGTGAAGGAGAGCCCCCAATCTCATGATTGTAAGAAAGGGAGGCGCCTTCACTTTATGCTATTTGCAGGTATCCTTATACAAATCCACTCCCGCGAAAGGGTGGCCCCTGCCGGCCCAAAAGTCAGGGTATTGTTTTTTTTCGAGTTTTTGTAGCATCATGATCTGGTGTGCAGGAACTGGTGTGCTTTCGGATAGCCTGGTAAAAAGGGATCGCCATTTAACCTCGTCCGTGATGCCTTGTGGTCACTTCTAACAACCCCTGATGCTGCGACACACCTTGCCTGAGAGGTTTTTAAAACCGCCCATTAATACAACGCGGGCTACAGAGAGATGACGGCTGGTAGGCTTCAATTTGGCTCAATAGGAGTATGGGGTGATGCCTAAAATGAGCTAAACTTCTTGAGATGCAAGTGGAACCTGGCTGCAACACACAAGGACTTTTTGAGTCTTCGTCAAACAGGCCAAATTGCTGAAATGCGCTAATTGTGAAAGGTTGTTTACCTTTAAACGCATAAACTTTTGTCATGCGCATTTCAAGTTTATTTCTTTGCATTGTAGTATTATATGCCTGTGGCGAGCAGCAGCAACTGAAGAAGTACCACAACCTGCAAGACCAACAGCTTGCCGACCTGCTGGGGCAACTGAAAAAGGACCCGGCCAACAAGCAGGCGCTTGAAGCATTGCCCTACGCTTACCAAACAGCTATGACGCAAAAAGCCGCCCTTATTCACGAAACAGAAACCGGCGCCGGCCTCAGCGGGGAACGGTGGGAATCCATAATGAAAGAATGGGAAGTAGCCCAACAGCTAAATAACGAAACAAGGGCCATACCCGGTGCTGCCCAAGCCATTACCCAATGGTACAATTTTGATAACGACATAGCTACCGCTCGCCAAAAAGCTACCGAAGCCTACTATAGTCAGGGGCTTGAATACCTGTTGTATCAAAACAGGCCCTACGCCCAACAGGCACTGGAACAGTTGCAAAAAGCCAACCGCCTGATGCCCGGCTATAAAGACGTGAGCAACCAGTTGCGTATGGCCGAAGACCTTGCTACTATCAAGGTAGTAGTAGACCGTGTGGACTATTACAATCAATCGTGGAACTACTGGGGCTACAACCGCGACTACCTGCAATGGCGCCTGCTGAATGATCTTAACGCGAGGTCGTACCGCAACGTAAAGTTTTACACCGTGCAGGAAGCCCGCAGCCGCAACCTGCACCCCGACAAAGTAGTAGAACTCGACTTCACCAACATGTATGTGGGTAATCCCTTTACAGACAGGTATAGCTACACCCGCAGCAAGGAAATAACCAAGCCGGGACCAAGCCCCCGGGACAGTAAGGACACCAAATCGGTAGGTGGCGATAAGATTACCGTAAAAGCTACTGTATATGTAACCAAACGCCTCATTACCGGCAATGGCATTTTACAATGTCGCATTTTTGATGCCGCCACCCGCAGCAACCTGCTGTACGACAACTTTCCCGGCAACTACCAATGGATGTTTGAAAGCGCCACCTACAGCGGCGATCAGCGGGCCCTGGAACCCCGCGACTGGGAACTGATTAACAACCGCTTTTCCCAATACCCCAGCCGCAACGATGTGGCGAAAAAAATAGTGGAAGACTCTTACAACATTATGATCAGCCGGATTATCAGCGGGGTACGTTTTGAATAGCAGATGCCCTCATTCGAAGCATCAGTTATTCTAATCAATAACTCTAATCGCTGGGCTGCACCTACCACTCTTGGCGATATCTCGGGTGCGTTCAGCAGGTTGTCCGGATTTTGTATGCCTCAACACTTGACCGCGCCCCAGCCTGGCCTGTAGTATTAGCCTTTGACGCCGCTGCCCCGTTTTTGAGTTTGCTACAATTACCGGCTATCATTAACTGGCTGCTATTCTAATTATAAACCGGCAGCGCATCAGCACAAGTTGGCTACCTGAATATCTCATGCGAATCGCCTATTGCTGACAAGCGCTTTACGAACCTCTTGTAAAAAAGACCATTCCCAACCATAACTTTTATAGCTTCATGCCAAATTTCTTTTATCCACACTTCATTTTACCAAAATTAATTAGCATGAAAAAACTGCTACACTTCCTTTTTTTGCTCCTGTTTATAGCAGGCAACGGCTGGGCGCAATCCGACAAATTTTGGTCGGCCAACAACGAAAACCCCGCCGGCATGAAAACCGACAAGGCCGTGGGCCGGGCAAGCTTTCCAAAGCAGTTCAAACTGTTTGATGCCAATCCTGCTGCCCTGCGGCAGGAACTTCTTGGTATAGTTGGAAAAGGTTCCCAAAAGCGTTCTACCATTATTTCACTTCCCAATGCCGAAGGTTCCCTGGAAGAATATGAAGTGTACGAGGCCTCTAACTTTGAGCCCGCCCTGCAAGATCAGTTTCCTGAAATACGGGCATACAGCGGCCGCGGCATTACCGACAAATATGCCACCCTGAAGCTAAGCTATGCGCCCGATGGAATACAGACCATGGTGTTTAGAACTGAAAGTGAAACAGAGTTTATGGAGCCCTTCTCCAACGATCACCGATCCCATGCGGTGTACAAAGCACAGCGCGACAAAGGCAAACTTGCATGGACATGTACCACCGAAGACAATCAGATGGATGCCAGCCTGCAATCGAAAATGTCGCCGGCCCTGCTGGCCACGGGCGCTTCGGCCGGCACGCTTAAAACCATGAGGCTGGCACAGTCGTGCAATGGTGAATACTCCAACTATTTCGGAGCAACCAGCTCGGCGCAGGTAGGCCTGGTGCTGGCAGCTTTTAATGCCACCCTCACCCGCTGTAATGGCATTTACGAAAAAGACCTGGCCCTGCACCTGAACCTGATTGCCAATACAACAGAGGTTATTTATTACAACCCTTCAACCGATCCGTACACAACTTTGTCTAGCTGGAATAATCAATTGCAAACAACACTTACAAATGTAATTGGTGAAGCCAACTACGACATTGGCCACATGTTTGGCGCCTCGGGCGGCGGTGGCAATGCGGGCTGTATTGGCTGTGTATGCGTAAACGGCTCCAAAGGAAAGGGGATTACCTCACCCGCCGATGGCATACCAAAGGGTGACAATTTTGATATTGATTATGTAGCGCATGAAGTTGGCCACCAATTAGGGGCCAACCATACTTTTTCTATGAGTTCGGAAGGAACGGGCGTAAATAAAGAAGTTGGTTCTGGCATTACTATTATGGGTTATGCAGGCATCACAAACCAGGACGTAGCCCCCCACTCCATTGATATTTTTCACCAGGCTTCTATTGCTCAAATACAAGCTAACCTGGCAGGCAAAACCTGCCCCATTACCACCAACATAACTGCCAACAATGTGGCGCCCACCATTGGTGCGGTAAGCAATTATACCATTCCTATCAGCACACCATTTGCACTTACAGCTACGGCCAATGATGCCAACGGCGATGCGTTGACTTATTGTTGGGAGCAAAACGACAACTCAACCACCACAGGCACCGGCAGCGTGGCTTCACCCACCAAAACCACCGGCCCCAACTGGCTGTCATTTTTACCCACACCTACGCCAACCAGGCTATTCCCAAGGCTTAGCACCATAATGGCCGGGGCAACCGTAACCGGCCAATTGCCCGGAGGCGATGCAGGCGCTAATATTGAAGCACTCAGCAGTGTTTCAAGAACCTTGAACTTCAGGCTTACCGTAAGAGACAACCGTCCTTATAGCTCTGCCGACCCAATAACCGTAGGGCAAACTGCCTTTACAGATGTAGTGGTAACCGTAACCAATACGGCAGGCCCCTTTGCAGTAACCTCGCCCAACACCGCCATTACCTGGTCGGCAGGTGGCAATACTACGGTTACCTGGAGCGTAAACGGCACCAACGCCGGCTCGGTAAACTGCCAGTCAGTAAACATCCTGCTTTCTACCGATGGCGGCAATACCTGGCCCGTTGTGCTGGCATCGTCCACCGCTAACGATGGTAGCGAAACAATAGCGGTACCCAATACCACCGGTACTACCAACCGCGTCAAGGTAGAGGCCGTAGGAAATATTTTCTTCGATATTTCCAACACCAATTTCACCATTGGCGCACCACCCACCTGCAACAACGCAGCAGGACTTGCCGCAAGCGGCATTACGCAAACAAGCGCTACCCTTAGCTGGAATGCCGACGCTACAGCGCTTAGCTACACGGTGGATTACAAAGCCGCATCTTCTTCAACCTGGCTATCCGCAGCCACCGCCACCACTACCACGTCGGTAAACCTCACCGGCCTCACTGCAGGCACCGTGTATGACTACCGCGTACGGATCAACTGCTCGGCCGGCAGCGGCAGCTTTACACAGACACAGTTTACCACCACCGCGGCGCCCACCCTGTGCCCGGGCAGCCTGGATGTGAGCACCAACGGCACTACCGGCGGCGCAGCTACCATTGCGCTAAATACAGATGTGTATGGTCGTTTAGAAGCCAAGAACGACAATGATTATTACAAGTTTGTAATTACCACTGGCGGCACTATAACCCTTACGCTAACCAACCTGCCGGCCGACTATCAACTGGCTTTGCAAAGTAGCACTGGAACCGTGCTGCAGTCGAGCACCAACAGCGGCACAACCAGCGAAACAATTAATCGTACGGTAACCTCAGGCACCTACTTTGTGCGTGTTTACCCCAGGAACACAGGTGCCAACAATGCCAGTTTGTGTTACATACTGCGTGTGCAAACAGGCACGGCTACGCGTATGGCACCCGAAGAACTCATCAGCAGCAACCTGTCTGTATCTCCCAACCCCGCATCGGATGCCGTAAACCTGGTGTTTGAGGCTGAAGCAAGTGGCGCCGGCACCATTACCCTGCTCGATCAGTCGGGCAAGGCTGTAACAAGCCAAGCTATTACCGTTAGGCAGGGCAGCAACATGCGCAGCCTTGATGTGAGCAGGCTCAACAATGGGTTTTATTACATTCGAGTGCAAACCGGAACTTCCATCAAAATGAGCAAAGTGATGATTGGCAGACAATAACAAATTCATCAACAACCAATAGCAAAGAGTCTGCTTCGTGTGGCCTCTTTGTATTTTGGGCATAAAATGCTGGCCACAAATCGGGTAAAAGAATCTCTGATCACACTGTTAGCAAATGCAAGGCGAAACATGAAGGATTCTCTAGAAGCATTGCTATGCATATGGCAGATGATTCTGCATTGCATCCAATTACCTGACCCTTTGTGTTGATAATTATGGGCAAAACTTTTCCCCTAATTACTTGTCATACAGGCCGTTGTTAAAACTTGCCACGAGCCTCTGAAAATTTTTTCTTATGTTGCTTCCGTAAAAATATTCACTCCTGGCGGCCCATTAGGTTACCTACAATCTACAGAATCTTCTTCCTGGCATAAACGCATGCGCCTCATCACGCTCAAATTTTTCACACTCCTGTTACTGCTATTTGCTACAATGTGCTATGCGCAACAACTGCCTTTGCGCGTATGGTTGCAAAAGTTCAACGACAACTCGCAAGATCAGGCCATGCAGCGGTACAGCGTATTTTACAGCCTCGACAAGATGGACACGGCTGCCAATATACAAGCCGCCTACAACATTGAAAAAGCCACTGCCACCGGTAACAAGCGATTGCAGCTGATAGGAAAATCAGCCAAAGCCAAACTGCTTTTTTACTATTTGCGCAACAAGCAGGCGCAACATGCCGAGCTGATGAAGGAGTGCCTGAACGAAGCCATTCAGCGCGACGATTTGTGGCTGCAAGCCGAATTTGGCAGGTGGTACAGCGAAATGCTAAATACGCTTAATCAAAAAGAACTGGCTGTGCAGTATGCAATTACCGCGCTAAAGCTTAAAGAGGATTTGGGTCATGACCACTTTCCGGTAATCGGGGTGTTTTATATGTGGGTGGGCGAAACATTGCTGCAGCAGAATTACGAAGCCGAGTCTGTAAAGTACCTCAAGAAAGGGCTGGAACTGGCCGAGGGCGACACCCTGGTAAAGCCCTTTCGCTTTATGTTTACCTATAACAACCTGGGGCTGGCGCACCGCAAACTGAAGCAGTTCGAGGCAGCCATTCGCTATTTTGATTTATTGCAGAACTACTGCGTAAAAATTAACCGGCCCGACTGGGTGGCCATTGCTTACAAAAACCGATTACCCTGCTATGTAGCACTTGGCCATACCGATAGCGCCACTGCCATAGCCAACAGGCTGCTGGAATTGGCCAGCAACAACCAAAGTGAACCTGAAGATGAAATGGTGGCCTACGAAATGCTGGGCAAAATAGCCCTGCAGCAAAAAGAATACACCAGGGCAATCGAATACCTGAAGCGTAGCAAAATGCTTAACAATGGGAGGTACCCATCTATACAAAACCGGGTGCACGAAGCCATAGCGGCCTGCTACGAAGCCATGGGGCAGCCGTCTAACGCCTACCCCTACCTAAAATTAGCTTCCGCATTCAACGACAGCGTGAGCACCGTAAAAGTGAACTACAGAAAAAACTACCTCTTCATTAAGGCCGATTATGAAAAAAAGCAGCTGAAACTTCGTCAACTGGCGGCCGAGGCCAGGCAGGCCGTGCTTATAAGAAATATCAGCATTATTGCGCTATTGTTGGTTTCGGGCATGGCCATTGTATGGCTCAACCGCCGACGGCACCAAGCACAGCAGGGCCAAAAGCTTGCTGCCAAAGAACTGAATACATTTAAAGAGGAAATCATCCATAAAAACAACCGAATCGAAACATTGCAGGAAAGCATTCGGCTTCAGCAAAATAAACTAACGGACAGTAATACCATTGAAGAACTAAGTAAGCAGATAATCCTTACCGAAGACGATTGGCAGAACTTCAAACAACTGTTCGAAAAAACCTACCCTGCCTTTTTTAAAACAATTCGCGAAAAAACGCCCGGCATTACCGAGGCCGAGCAGCGCATGGCCGCCCTGCTCAAACTGCAGCTCAACACCAAGCAAATTGCCGCCATGCAGGGCATTAGCCCCGACAGTGTGCACAAAACCCGCCACCGACTGCGCCAGCGGTTTGGCACCGGTACTACTGCCGAACTGGAAAGCATCATCGCGGCAATGTAACGGGGTGTTTCGTTTCCGGGTCGCCCTGGGTACACCGCTGCCCCGTACTTCTATTCCAGCCTCATTGCATGCAGCCTTTTTGCCTCAAAATCAGGTAAATGGGTACTGGATGCACGTTTTACAGGGTAAAAAAGCAATTGTCAGGTTTTTGACAGGTGCAAAAATTGCAAAAGGCCGTGCGTCCAGTGTAGTTTGACCCAAATTCGGGAACATGGCAGGCCTTAAAAAGTACAGTGTTTACATCATCCTGGTGCTGGTGGCCCTCGTACTCATTTTGCTGTTCATCATTATTACCGATGTGCATGTAGCCAACATCAATAAACAAATGAAGCAAACTGGATTAGAGTATACTTTATATCCATCGGCATGATAACACCTGCAATTACCTTTTGCCTTGCAAGGCTTTACATCAACAACCAGCACTTTTCACCATACATGAGCAACATATTTCAATACAAAAAACAATTACATGTTCTACACTTTCTTGCCTATTCTAAAATTTAAAAAACACAATATGCTATTAAAACAAAATACCCCAATCACATCCATTTTAGTTGCTGCCCTTTTGTTGGCCGGCAATTTTGTGCAGGCCCAAAATGTGGGCATAGGCGTAGAACAGCCTACTTCGCGGCTGCACCTTAATGGTGATATTGCATTTACCTCCGATGCCATGGCCATTATTTCGGTTAACAAGTCGCCAGAAGGTATTTATGGTAATAGCCTTACAATCAAAGCAGGCTCAGTTGTTCCGTATCATAATGCTATAAGAGGGGGGAGCATCATACTTCAGGCTGGAAATGGAGTTAATATAACCGGACTTGAATATGGTGGAGGGGATGTTATCCTTCGCTCAGGCGGGAATTTGACTAGAGTCTCTCAATATGCTCCTGTTTTTAATTCTGGTAATATTATTTTTCAACGTGGGGATAGTATTAATGGTGCAGAAGATAAATGGATTGAAATGATGCGCCTGGATTACCGGGGGAATGTGGGTATAGGAAAGATAGCTGACCCCCAAACAAAACTGGATGTAAACGGCAAATTAAGGGTAACCGGCTTTCAAATGGCTACAGGTGCGGCTGCCGGTGCTGTCCTTACTTCGGCGGCCGATGGAAATGCCAATTGGGCAACATTTTCCTCGTTGGAAACCGACCCGCAGGTAGGTGATAATACCACCAACTTTCTTTCCAAATGGAATGGCACGCAGCTGGTAAGTTCTACCGTTTTTGAAAATACCGGCAACGTGGGCATTGGCATTGCGCCGGCACGCAGGCTCGATGTTTCCGGCACCGGCGGCCTGAGGGTAAGCAGCACCAACCCCGGCACCGGCACTACCGACTGGATTGCCGGCAACTTTGGCGCTACCGCAGGCGACCGGGTGGTGATGGGCAACCTGAACTCCGCGGCCACCCTGGGCGCACATAACAATGCGCTAAACGCCTGGGCCAACCTCGCTATCAACCCAGCCGGCGGTAATGTGGGAGTTGGTTTGGCAAACCCGTTAAACAAGCTTGATGTGGAAGGCGGTGTAGCCATAGGAAGTAATTATGCAGGCTCCAATGGGGCTCCTGCCAACGGGGCCATTATTGAAGGCAGGTTAGGCGTTGGGCTGCCCAATCCGGCCACTCAACTAGACGTATTTGGCAATTTCAAATTGGGTAAATCAGGGTCGGAACTCACTAATATTATTAAAGCTACCGTGGCATTTTTGGCAAAGCCATTTCCCGCCAATGCAAGTACCGGAACTACCTATGCCGTGGCCGGTGCGGGTGTTGGTGGCTCTGTTATGGTATCGCCTTCAGCACCGCTGCCATCAGGGTTGGTTATTGCTTTTGCATCTGTTTCTTCCAACGGTAATGTGGATGTGGTATTCTGCAATACCCTGGGAGCTCCCATTAGTTATGCAGGAGGCATTAATTTGTTTATAACGGTGGTGAATTAACAGGAGATTTTTTGTTAGGTTGCTGACACGCCGACACAGATGCGAAATCTGATTGGTGAAATGCCAACGAATAAAACAGGCATCACACTCATAACATGATATGTTGGATTCCGCACCTACTGAAATAAGGAAATAAGGGGCTTTATGCAGCAGTACATGGCCCGGCTTCAGTTCCGGCTGCTTCAGGCTCCCCTATCGCTTCGGTACCCCGCCTTTTTGGGCGGGGTACTTCCCTTGCACATCCGGCAGCCCATGGGCGGTAGTGCATCATTCAGTCAAGCACTTTAATGGCTTCCTTCACTTATGAAGCTTGAAGTACCCAGAATAATTTAAATCTACATATAATATACTTACAAAGAGTCATCATGGATCACCTTTTGGAAAGCATGCTTTCTTCCCTTACCCTCACTCCTTCATCTGCCACACCCTTACATAATCCACTTCAAATTTTCCGGGCAAATCGGCCGCATCGGGCAGGCCCGCCCATGCCTGCATAATCTCGCAGTCGAGCATCAGGTGAAGTGGGCGCTTAAAGTAATCATTGTCCCGCTTAAACACTTCTTTGCCATCAATGAACCATTTCATTTCGGTGGGCGTCCATAGCAGGCCGTACACGTGGTAGTCTTCGGTAAAGTCGAAGTCCACCTTGGTTTTGAAACTTTTGTTGGCCATAGGCGCCTGCTTCGATTTTACAATGGCCTCCACATAAGGCGTTTCCATACGGTGCACGGTGGCAAAAACCACGCTTTCGTTTTCCTTTTTGGCAGGCTTGCCAAATATTTCGAAAATGTCAATCTCTTCCGAAAAATCACCCGCGCTGTACTTTGCCGGGCCATCCAGCGGGTCGTAAAGCCAAAAGGCACCCGATACGCTCGCCTTCATGGCCTTGGCACGGGTTTCAAAGTACCCGTAGCGGATGCGCTGTTTGCTTTTAATCGTGGCGGTGGTGTATTTATCGTAGCCACGCACCCGGTTTTCCACGGTCACTTCACCGGGCTTTTGCACACGGGCCCACAGTTGCAGCATACCCTTACGCACTTCTACATTCTTCCTTTCGAAATAGGCAGGCTTACGTCCATGAAAAGTGGGGTTAAAATCCCACCATTTGGCCGTATTCAAATGCCGCCCTTCAAACTCGTCGCTAAACTGGGTATTGAGGACCCAGTCCGGGCCCAAGGGGCAGGAAGGCTGCGCTGTACTCTGGCTGAACGCCAAAATGGGCAGACAAAAAACAATCAACAGCCAGAAGCGAAAGCAAACAAGGCAGCGAAGAGGCAAGCGGTGTACCATATGGTAAAAATACGGCAGCCCGGCACATATCACCAGCACAATCCGCCAAAGGCCAACTGCTGACCAACGCGCACTAAGGATACGATGTTTGCAGCACAAAACTGGTGTTTGCCTCTTTTGGCCCCGTGGCAAACTATACATCCTGCTCCATATGATTGAAAGCATAAAAAGCAGCCTGCTGCCCGGCGCTACTTTAGCGATCTTAAGACTTATCACTATGGAACAATTATTGAATAGCCCACTCGCCACCATTGTGCGAGCCCATCATGCCGCGACCCAGGTTTTTGAAAACACAGCCTCAACTGCTGCTGTCAGGGCAAGCGCACCCTGGAGGTGGCATGCAACGAAAATTGTCTTAACAAAGAACAGTTTCTTCGGGAACTCACGGCAATCATGCAGCAGCCGGGCTCCTTTATAGTAGATGAAACTGACCCGCTTCAGCTTATTGGTCATATACTGGCCAGGCACCACAACTATTTGCGCAGGGCCATACCCCCAATTACTGAACACCTGGCCAGGTTGGTAACCAAGCATGGCGAGCGCTACCCGTATATGCATCAAGTGCAGCATCTCTTTGCCGAAACTGCTGAGGAACTGACCCAACATATACGCAAAGAAGAAATGATTTTGTTTCCCCGCATAGTAGAGGTATTTCACCTGCACGAAAACCAGCGGGTACCATACGGTTTTATTTCCGATCCGGCGCATGTAATGGAAGCAGATCATGAAGCAGCAGGCAACAATTTGTACTCCATACGCGAGCTCACCAACCACTATACCCCACCTGCCGATGCCTGCACCACCCACCGGGTGCTCTTGGAGGAATTACGTGCATTTGAAATAGACCTGCACCAGCATGTACACCTCGAAAACAATGTGCTGTTTCCGCTGGCAGAACGCATGGTACAAGAGCATAATGTGGCGATGGCTTAGCATTGGCAACTATTGCCCTGCAATTTGGATAAGCAAGGCGTAATCAATGTCTTCATGCTCTTACGCGTGCAGAACTTCTGCTTACTTATTCACCACAATTATTACGCGCAGCGGTACAAATACATCGTTGGCAGGTCGGCTTATTGAAAAATTGAAGTTTGCCGAAGGTCCCGGATCGCCTGCCACTGGCATGGCAAACGTCCAGGTATAGCTGGTGAGCGTGGTTACCAAATTCACTTTTTTATTCGGCTCCGTTATGCGATCTGTTTTGTAGCTGCCATTTAACAGGTAGGTTCGCTCGCCTGTAATGCTCAGGTTCTTATCGTACACAGTGGGCAGTAGCACGGTAATAGCATATACACGGTTGGCGGTTCTTTGTGCGTAAAACTTTTTGCTATGAGCGCCAATGCCTTCCAGTCCGGTATCATAAGCTTCCAGAATCTGCCACTTGGCTCTCAACTGTTCTTCAACTATTTTACTGGCATCCCTCATGAGTTGAATCTGTAAGTCGGCAACCTTATCCTGTGCGTATTTCTGCTCAATCACTTCAGAATAGGTACCTCTCCAAATAGCCCGCATTACCCTGAAGAGTTCATTAACCGACTTAACATTGCTGACAGTGCTGCTAATAGCTGCCTTGGCGTTTCCTGCCATATCGGCCGGCTCAAACCTGAACGGACCGTTGATGACTCCCGCATTCGCCTCAAACTTCAGCCGCCCTGCATCCATTCTGGATGGATTTACAGCCTGAGGAAACACTTCGCAGGGGCCGTCTATTTTACTTTGCTTCAATCCGCCGATAAACAAAACATCCTCTGACCGATTGTAACCGGAACTCGCATTTCGCACCAGCACTACACGCCCTGTAAGCAACCCACTATCATTGCATTGCAATGGTCCTTTCAGCGTATATCCGGCCCCGTTGCCATAATATTCAATCTTGTCTGTATGCTTGTATTTGCCTTTGTCATACACATCGGCGGCTGTGCCCGGCACGTACAGGTCGTAGGCGGGCATATAAATTTTCTGCAAGCTGCGGCTCCTGTATTCCAATCCGTTAGTGGCAGCATTGGGGTTATATTCTTTCACATTTGCATCTACCTGTGCCGGGTACATCTCCATCAGTTCCATAAATTCAATATCGCGCACCGGCTTAAAAATTTTGCCTGGCGCCTTGCTGGTAGAATAAGACTCAAGTTTGCCTCCCTTAAATAAAAACTCCCGGTTTCCTTCTGCTAATGTTGTAAGCCTTAGTATTGTTGGTACCCCTGCCACGAAAAAGGCACGGAAATACCTGGCTCCGTTTTGAACATATACAAAACCCGGCCCATCCAACATGCCGTTTCTGTACCAGCCGGTAAAAACATGACCCTTGCGATCGTTCCATTGTCCGCGTCCCCACATACCATTTCCCCATTCCACATATCCGCCGTTGTTTTCATGAGCCCCCGGGGTATTCAAAAAATTGATATACACCTGGTCGAGCCCCTTTTCGCTACGGCCGGTAACAAATGGCACATCAAAAGGCCCGGCCTCCTGCAGGCTTACCGGCTGCTGACCGTAAGGCGCACTTTCGAGATACCTCTTCACATCACCAATCGTTTTAATTTTTGTATCGCCTATTTTTTCTACTGCCATGGTTCTTATATCCACTCTGCCTTCCTGCGGGTAAACTGACAAGCCAGGCTTGGTACTGTCATCCGAAGGTGACATATACACACACTTCTTTTTCTTGCCATTTACTGTTATCTCTCCCTCGGCAAAGGTGATACCGGTATAGTTGTGCGTGTAAGATTGTTGGGCAGCAGCAAATGCAGCACAACCGATACAGAAGACCGAAAACATCAGTTTGGAAATCATAAAAGCGTAGCCCTGGATTTGGTTTGCCTAAAAATAGGCAGCAGCCCGCAAACCATTCAAGGTTTTTGCATCCGGAACAGCTGCTGCGTTGGTTTCGCCATGTAAGATGTTATCCGTTGGGGGCCGCAAAAGTCATTTAGCCGCAATCCGTTAACTCAATCCCTCCATTTGGAAAGTGGTTAATTATCCCGCAGAGTGGAGGTCTAAAATTTGTGCAATGCTTTTACCGGAACTCCGGTTAATCAAAAAAATACACCTATGAAAAAGAATAATTACACCCCCGCAGTTTTTTGGGTCTTTTCATTTGTTTTTTCTGTACTTTTTGCAGAGCTAGCAAAGGGGCAAAGCGTAGGCATTGGCACACAAACACCCAACAGCAGCGCCATGCTCGATATCAGCAGCACGAGCAAGGGCTTGCTCATACCCAGAATGACGGAAAATGAAAAAAGCCAGATAGCCAACCCCGCTACCGGCCTGCTTATTTGGCAAACGGATGGCACACCGGGCTTTTACTACAACGGCGGTACACCGCAGGGCCCTAAATGGTATATGCTGAGTATTGCCGACGAAAGCAACTGGAAACTCACCGGCAACAGTAATGTAGATTCGGCCCTCCACTTTTTGGGCAGCACCAATAAGGCGCCGGTTTTTTTTAAGGTGAGGAACACTTTTGCGGGTCAATTGGATAGTGGCAAATCCACCTATTTTGGTTACAAAGCGGGCTGGCAGAATACCGACGATTACAGTACCGCTTTTGGCACAGAGGCTTTATCGGCACCATCTGAAGAAGTGGGAAATACCGCTTTTGGTTACCAGGCTGCTTTGAAAACCCGCAGCGGCGGTTTTAATACTGCTATAGGTGTTCAAAGTTTAATGGAAAATATCTCCGGCCTTAGCAATACATCAGTTGGCGCTTCAGCTATGACCTACAATGTATCCGGCAGCCGTAATGCCGCTCTTGGTTCAGGCGCACTGGCTGAAAATGATACAGCTGACGATAATACGGCCGTAGGATACTTTGCGCTTGAAAACAACAAAGCATCAGGAAATACTGCGGTAGGATCTTCAGCTTTGCAGCTAAATACAACTGGATCGGAAAATGCTGCATTAGGCAGAAGGGCTATGAGCTGGAATACTACCGGATTCCAAAATACCGCCATTGGAACTGCCGCGCTGACAAGGAATACCACCGGTTCACAAAACACCGCTATTGGGCGTGCGGCTTTGGCCTTAAATACCATCGGTAATGAAAATACTGCAGTTGGGCAAAGTGCGCTGTACTACAATACAGAAGGATACAACAATACCGCAATGGGTGATGCCGCATTATTCAATAACACCTTGGGACTGGGCAATACTGCCATAGGCAGGTGGGCGCTGAGGGCAAATACCATAGCCAGCGAAAATGTGGCAGTTGGAAACTATTCCCTGACAAGCGCTACAACACTTGGTGGTAATACAGCGGTAGGGCATAGATCGCTTGAAGCAAACACCGCCGAAGGAAATACGGCCGTGGGCCACGATGCAGCTAAGGTGAACACAACAGGCGCCGGCATTGCTGCTTTGGGTTTTGATGCCTTAAGAGAAAACACAACAGGAAACCTGAATACCGCAATTGGATGGGGAGCAGGCAAAATAATTACTACAGGTAGTGGCAACACCTTTTTGGGCTATAGCGCCAATGCAAATGTGGGTACCCGGATTAATGCTAATGCCATAGGCACCCGTTCTTTTGCCGATTGCAACAATTGCATGGTGCTGGGCTCCGTAGGAGGTGTAAACGGTGCAACATCTTCGGTTAAAGTGGGTATTGGAACTACTTCACCTTTTAGAGATTTAACCATCAACAGTAATGTGTTTGGAGGACCGAATATTGGCTTTGAAGTAAACAACACTGAAAAGGCACTTATACAATTTGAACCCAACTCCGAAGAATGGCGCTTCACCAACCAAGCTGAGGGGCGTATGCTTCTCAGAACAGGAAGCACACAGTTGAAGCTAAGTTCGCTTGGAACAGTAACCATCGGCCCATCGGCTATGGTAGGTCCGTATACCTTACTGGTAAGCGACAGTGATAAGGATCCCATGATCCAGTTTCAGAAAGGCGCAACAGACAAAGGCTTCGTGCAAATTGTAAATGACGATATTAAAATTGGAACTAATACCACAAATGACAACGGAAACTTCTTTGTACGAACAAATGGCTCCGACCGAATGATTGTGACGAATACAGGCAATGTGGGTATTGGCACCGCCAGCCCGGCTGTTCGCTTCCAAGTGGGCGTAAACGGCGACGGTACCGTGGCCCGTGCCAATTCGTGGACCACTTTTAGCGATGAGCGGTTTAAAAAAGATATAGTACCCATTGATAATGCGCTGGACAAGGTGGCCCAAATGAGCGGCTATTACTACAACTGGAAAACAGGGGATGACCAAAGCAGGCAGGCCGGGCTGCTGGCACAGGAAGTAGAGCAAGTGCTGCCCGAAATTGTAAATACAGACAATAAGGGTTATAAAAGCGTTGACTATGGGAAGATGAATGCATTACTGCTGCAGGCCATCAAAGAATTGCAAGTCCAAAACAAACAACTGAAAGAATCCCTGCAGGCCGTAATGAATAACCGTTGATGATTATTTATACCTACCACATGACCGATTAAAAAAACTCAAACGTTCGAAAGATGAAACATTTACCTGCTATTCTCGCATTCATAATACCTGTTTGGGTACAGGCGCAAAGCGTAGGCATTAACACAGAGAATCTTCAGCCCGACGAAAGTGCGATACTGGACATTGGCAGCAGCAAAAAAGGATTGCTTATACCCCGCATGCGCACGGTAGACCGTGTAGCCATTCCCAACCCGGCACAGGGTTTAACGGTTTACGACAGAAACACATTAAGCTACTGGGTGTACCAGGGCGCTTTGGAAGGTGGCTGGACCGAAATGGTAAACAGCAAGAACAACCTGTGGAGCAGCAACGGAGCAGACATATATAAAACAAACCTGGCGGGCAAAGTAGGTATAGGCATTGCCAACCCCGCCGAAATGCTTCATCTGTATACTGAAGATGGAGCAGCCCGTATCAGGTTAAGAAGCGACAATTCTTCAGGTTCCAGTTTTACCACGGGCATACAATTGGCCAGTGTTGGCGGCACATCCCACCTAAGCCGTGGCAATTCTACTCCAGGTGCCACTACCGCCGGTATCAGCTCGGTCAACCTTACCCGACTGTGGGCTTCCGGTGGTCCTATTTTGATTGGTAACAGCAACAACAATCCTATTCATTTTGCTACCAACGAAATCGTTAGGGCTACCTTGTCGGGCAATGGCCGGTTGGGCATTGGTACCACCGACCCCAGCGGGCTGCTGACGCTAAACTCAAATTTCGGTTCCCCAAATATCAACTTCGAAACAGAAGATACACTGCGCGGCACGATCTACATGTCCAATGGCAGTTTAAAAGACCTGGTGCTTTCAACAGCAAACAGTAATGAAACCGGCAGGGTAAGAATGTCAGCCGGTGGAACACAGTTCAAAATCAGCCCCCTGGGCACCGTTACCATCGGCCCATCGGGCATGGTAGGCCCATACACCTTTCTGATTAGCGACTCCGACAAAGACCCAATGATCCAGTTTCAGAAAAGGGCCACTGATAAAGGGTTTGTGCAGATTGTGAACAATGATATTAAGATTGGCACTAATTCAGACAACGACCTGGGAAGTTTCTTTGTTCGCACCAATGGCGCCGATAGGGTGAAAGTGGACCCAAGTGGAAATGTAGGTGTAGGTACCTCCAGCCCGGCTGTTCGTTTCCAGGTGGGGGTAAACGGCGATGGTACCGTTGCCCGCGCTAATTCATGGACCACTTTCAGCGATGAGCGGTTTAAAAAAGATATAGCACCCATTGATAATGCGCTGGATAAAGTGGATCAAATGGGCGGCTACTACTACAACTGGAAAACAGGGGATGACCAAAGCAGGCAGGCCGGGCTGCTGGCACAGGAAGTGGAACAGGTGCTTCCCGAAATTGTAAACACCGACGATAATGGCTACAAAAGCGTGGACTACGGCAAAATGAACGCACTGCTGCTGCAGGCCATTAAAGAGCAACAAAGGCAAATTGAGGCCCTGCAGACAAAAATTGACGGCATGGAAAAGACTGCCAAATAAGCCCCTTGGCATTGCTATGTCTACGGCCACTTACCTTAGAGCAACCATGATGCAACCAACCTGCTTTACCGCCACCCTGGTGCGCCTGTGCGCCTGCACCGCGCTGGCATTGCTATTGGCAGCAGGCAACGGTGCACAGGATCCCGTTTTTAAGAAAGTAAATACAGCCAACGGACTTAGCGACAACCTCGTTTACGATGCCGCAATTGACAAAGCAGGTCTTATTTGGATAGGCACGGGCGATGGTTTGAATGCTTTTAACGGCACAACGGTTACCAACTGGTCTCCCCTGCTCGATTCTGCGCTTGGCAGCAGGTCTGTGCGCCAGGTGTATTGCGATGAAAAAGGGTGTGTGTGGGTAGTGTCTACCAATGGTAAAATAGCTATATTGAATGAAAAGCGAAAGGCACTGCAGGTAGCATTGCCGCAGGGTGTAACACAAGTGAGCTACCTGCTTCCGGCTCGGCCAATGGGCCTCTTTGCACTCACAGGAAGCCGTTTGCTTAAATACGATGCACCAAGCAACAGTTTTGTTACAGTATCAAAATTCCCCAAGTCATTTTCAGTACAATCCATTCACCCGGCCAGGCGCATCAACCAGCACCAATTCCTGGTATTTACCGCCAACTCCATCCAACTGCTCGACTTAAACAAAGGGCAGTTTACACGACTTTGGCCGGTAAAGCGGGTAGTGGATGCTATCCTTTTGAACAGCCAGCAACTACTCGTAACTACCGGAAGCGACAGGCAGTTGTTGCTAATGGACACTGCAAGTGGAAAAGTGCTTAACAACTATGGTGAATTGTACGATCAAAACGGGGAGCCAGTAAATGGCTACCTGAGGCATATGGCAAGGCTGCAAAACGGCAACATTCTGATTACCTCGGGATATGGCGGCCTGTATTTTTTTGACCCTGCTCGTGAAAAACTGTTTCATGCAACCCACGACCCCCTCAACCCAAATTCAGTTTCGGCGAACAATACCTTTCACGTTGTGGTAGACTCTACAGGATTTGTGTTCATTACCACCCGATCGTCGGGGCTCAATTATTTCAACACGAGGTACCATCAGGCCAATTATGTGGGGTTGTTTCGCGACAGCAAAACCAATAAATTTTTTGACGGCTTTGTGGGGCCCATTGCACAGCATAGCAATGGCAATGTATGGCTTGGCACGCAGGGAGGACTCATTGAGTGGAATACGCAGAAAAACCAGGCAACCTTTCACGAATACGGCATGGTAGACGGACAATCCATTGCCGGCAAAGAAGAGGTGCGCGACCTCCACTTTGATGCATACAACAGGCTTTGGGTGGGACTGAACAGATATGGCGTTTTTTTACTGAAAGACGGTAAGGCAATCAGGCATTTTACGAGAGGCAGCGCCGATACCGCAAGCCGCATTTCGGGTAATTTTATCCTCGACATTAAGACGGGACCGGATGGAAATATCTGGATAACGACTGAGCGTGGCATTGACCTGATAGACCCACTCGCCCTGCGAAATATTACGGTAAAAATATATCCGATACTCAAATCGCTTGCAGGCAAGTATTGTTATGGCATACACTTTGCATCCGACACATTGGTTTGGGTTGGATCCTCGCAAGGGGCCCACCTTGTAAACCTTGCTGCCAATACACGCAAGCACTACAGCAAACAAGAGGGCATCACCAACAAATCGGTAACATCCATCATCAGCGACAGAAATGGAGTTGTTTACCTGGCGGGCAGGCAGGGACTGAACATACTGAAGCCCAACGGGCAAATGGAAACGTACAATCGTGCTACCGGCTTTCCTGCCGATGCATGCCTGGGCCTATCGGCCGATAGTGCAGGGAACATTTGGGTTACCAACGACCGCCACCTCGTGTGCTTCCAGCCCGGAACCGAGGGATTTCGCGTATTTGACGAAAGTTATGGGCTCGCCGGAAACGGGTTTCGCCTGATGTCGGGATGTGTAACAAAAGAAGGCAAATTGATGCTTGGCTGCAACGAAGGCCTGCTATGGGCCGACCCTGCTAAACTTCTTTCAACCAGAATGCCTTTTTCGGCACGGATAGATGCACTGCAAACCACCTCAGGCACTAATTATTTTTCGGGAAATGACACGGTGCGCTTGCCCTATGAAGAAAACAACATATCATTTTCTGTTAATCTGATTGCACCATTTGGCACAAGGCCTTCGATCATTCAGTACAAACTGGAAGGTACCGATGCCACGTGGCGCAACCTGGAAAACAGCAGTGATATTGCGTACCGTGCCATGTCGCCCGGTACCTATGTTTTCAGGGTACGTCACCATGGCAATGCAGACACCTGGCATGATGCGGTAAATTATATTGTGGTAACAGTGGCAAGGCCCTGGTGGCGTCAACTATGGTTTGTGGCCCTTGTTACTGTATTGGTGGCTTCTTTGCTACTATGGGCTTTCAACAATCGTATGCGTGCAAAAAGGCAAAAACAGGAAGAACTGGAAACGGAAAGGGCAATCCATTATTTTGCCAACTCCATGCACACACAATCGTCTGTGGAAGAAATAGCATGGGACTTTACCCGCAACTGCATTTCGCGCTTACACTTTGAAGATTGCGTGGTATACTTCCTCGACCCCCAACGCCAGTTGCTGCAACAGATAGCAGCCTGGGGCGACAAGGCATATGAACATGGAAAAATTATTAACCGGATTCAAATACCGCTTGGCAGTGGCATTGTAGGCAGCGTGGCGCAGTCGGGTGAGCCGGCAATTATATCGGATACCAGGAAAGCGCCAAACTACATTGTAGATGAGAAAGAGCGTTTATCGGAAATATGTGTGCCCATAATGGCCGAAGGCAAAGTGCTTGGTGTAATTGACAGCGAACACAGCAAAAGAGATTTCTTTACCAAAAAACACCTTGCAATCCTCACTACGCTTGCATCGCTGTTGGCGAGTAAGATGGTGTCGGCCCAGGCCGAATCGGAAAAACGACAGGCAGAAATAGCCCTGCTGGAAAACAGGCGCCGCACTGCTGAAGTGGAAATGCAGGCGCTGCGTGCCCAAATGAACCCGCACTTCATGTTCAACAGCCTCAACTCCATCAATAATTTTATTCTGAAAAGCGATACGGAAAATGCCTCCGAATACCTCACACGCTTTGCAAGGCTGATGCGCCTTATCCTCGATAACTCACGAAACGAATGGGTAAGCCTGGAAAATGAATTGAAAGCGCTGAAGCTGTATATCGAAATGGAATCCCTGCGTTTCGACAATGTATTTTCCTACCAGGTTGTAGTGGATCCAACGGTGGATGCAACAATAACCCAACTGCCTCCTATGCTTATTCAACCCTATGTGGAAAATGCCATCTGGCATGGGCTGTTGCATCGCAAAGAGCCTGGCAGTAACCTGAGGGTGCAAGCCACCAACCGCAACGATATGCTGGTAATAACCATTGAAGACAATGGCATAGGGCGCAAGGCAGCCGAAGCGCTCAAAAGCAATTTTGGCACACACAAGCAATCGCATGGCATGAAAATTACTGCCGAACGCCTGGCTTCGGTAAATGCTGTTTATGGCATTCATGCACAGGCAACCGTAGAAGACCTGATAAACGCTACCGGGCAGGTAGCAGGCACCTGTGTTACGCTCACCATGAAATATAGAATCCATGAAAGCAATCATTATTGACGACGAAAAGCATTGTCGCGAAGTGCTGGAATCGCTGCTGAAAAAACATTGCCCGCAAGTGGAACTCTGTGGCATGTTTGCTTCTGCCGCCGATGCCATTTCCCAATTGGAGCACCTGAAGCCCGACCTTATCTTTCTGGACATAGAGATGCCCGGCATGAACGGATTTGAATTTCTGCAGCAGTTCAAGCGGCGCGATTTTGCCGTCATTTTCACTACTGCCTACAACGAGTATGCCATACAGGCCATCAAGCACAGTGCCCTCGATTACCTGCTGAAGCCTGTGGACAAGCATGAACTGATGGAAGCGGTAAACAGGGCCGCCGAAGAACAGGTGCACAAAACAGCCGACAAAGTGGCCCTACTGCTGCAGGCCATGCAGGCAAAACCCGGCGTACGGCGCTTTGCTGTGCCCACCCTCGAAGGCCTCACCATGATTAACCCCGAAGACATTCTGTACGTAAAGAGCGACGGGCCTTACAGTCATTTTTATTTTAACGACGGCCGCCATATCATGATTTCAAAAACCCTGAAGGAATCAGAGGACGTATTGCCTGCCGAAGATTTTTTTCGGATCCATAACTCTTACCTCATCAACCTGAAGTATGTAAAAAAATACATACGTGGCGAAGGTGGCGAGGTGGTGATGAACAACGGAGAGCAGATACCGGTGAGCAGAACGAAGAAGCAGGAATTTTTAGGTTTGCTGGACAAGATTTGAATGCAGCAGCAGGCATTACCATCTGCCGTCATATTATTTCAAAATACCTTTTTACTTCCCAGTCGGTCACATGCTTGCAATATTCCTTCCACTCGTGGTGCCGGGTGGCCGCAAAATGTTCTACAAATGCATCGCCAAACAACTCCCTTGCCAGCGTACTATGCTGCATAGCCATGGTAGCGTCATACAGGTTGGCCGGCAAAGTACTATAATCTTTATCGAGATAAGCATTGCCGGTAGTTGGCGGCTGCGTTAGTTCCAGCTTATGGCGAATGCCATACAAGCCCGAAGCAAGGGCTGCTGCAATGGCCAGGTATGGATTACTGTCGCTGCCGGGTACCCGGGTTTCGAGGCGCATGGCTTTGGGGCTGCTGTTTATTACCCGCAGCGCAGTGGTGCGGTTTTCAATAGCCCAGGTAATGGTTACCGGGGCCCAAGTACCTTCCACCAGCCGCTTGTAGCTGTTTACCGTAGGGGCATACATAGGTAGCAGGTGCGGCAGGCAGTATAACTGACCAGCTATATAATGGCGCATCAGGTTACTAATGTAGTTCGGCTTGATGCTATCGTAGAAAAGGCTTTGCGTCTCCTCCTTATCCCACAGGCTTTGGTGCAAGTGACCACTGCACCCGGGCAGCGCTTCGTTCCACTTAGCCATAAAGGATGCCATAATGCCGTGGCGGTAGGCAATTTCTTTTACCCCCGCCTTAAATAAAACAGCTTTGTCGGCGGCAGCAAGCGCTGTATCATGATGAATAGCTGCCTCGTACACACCCGGCCCTGTTTCAGTATGCAGGCCTTCTATAGGCACGCCAAACTGGCTGAGCATAGTAAACAAATCGTCGAAATAAGCATGGCTCATGGCAGGGCGCAGCAGGCTGTAGCCAAACATACCGGGGGTAATGGGCTGCGGGTTGACGTAGCCTTTATTGTGCAGGCTTTGCGGTGTTTCCGTAAAATTGAACCATTCAAACTCCTGTGCAAAACGTGCCGTGTAGCCCATCGCCTCAGCTTCGGCCACTACCTTCTTCAGCAGACTGCGCGGGCATGCCGCCAGTTGGACATTGGGGCTGCTGTAAAAGTCGGCCAAAAAAAACGGCACATTCTTAAGCCAGGGTATGGTTCTGAAAGTGCTGAGGTCTATATGGCAAATGCGGTCGGGGAAACCGGTATGCCAGCCGGTAATCTCCACAGCCTCGCCATATAGTTGATCGCTGCTATCCCAGCCAAATACCACATCGCAAAAGCCGGCGCCTTCGTTCAGCACATCCTGCAACTTTTGAGTGCTAATTATTTTGCCCCGCAGCACCCCGTCAATATCGGCAATAGCAAATTTTACTTTCTCAATTCGATTATCGTGCAGGTAAGCTTTCAGTTCGGAGGTTGTCATGGTGTAAAATTAAGAATGGATTAGGGCACACAGATTGAAAGGATCAAACGGATTTGTACGCAAGGGTTTGTGTATTTATCATAGCTCATTTACGGCTCATTTATCTGCGTATTAAGTCGCATTAGCAATGCGGGCATAAGCAAAGGCCATAAAACTGCTTTGTAGCGAATAATGGCTGCCAAATAAGGAATGGTGTAACCAATAATAAGATATGCCAAAATAACCACCACAAAAGCACCAGCCTCCAAACCCAGCAATGGTTCGGCCTTTTTGCGCCTAATGCTTGCCAGCAGCATAAACACCCCTACCCAGAAGAGCAGCAGTTCAACGATTGCCGGCACATAAGTGAGTTTTGAAAGCTCCCATACATACGGTCTCACCAGCGTATGGTTCATGGCTGACGGCAAAGCTTTGGCAAAGCCGATAGCCGTAGGCTCCAGTGCTTTCATTGGCAACAGGCTTTGGATGGGGCCACTGAGCTGCATGAATGAATGGAGTCTTCCGCTTAAAACGGATGGCAAATGTGGCCCGGGCAATATTTTTCCAACTGTAAAAAAGAGCAACACACCCACTGAAGCAGCAGCTAATGTAATGCGCCATTTTACCTTCGGAAAGCGCAACCAAATCCACCACAATCCCATTCCGGCGGCAAAAAATACCGCCAGGTAGGTGCGTAGCAAAAACAGAAGCAACATATGAACCACCAGCAGCGCAAAATGAGGGATCGTTCTACCTTGTTTTTGCAGGAGCTGGTAAAACGACCAGGCTGCTATACCCATTGCATGCAGTATAAGCCCGTCGCGGTGAAAGCCGCTGCACCAAAAGAGTACTGAGGGAATGGCCACCACTCCTGCAAAAGCCAGCCACCATGGTCTTGCAGGGTAGTGACTGCTCCATAAGCGCACCAGGGCAGCCTGCCCCCACAAGGTTACAAACTGGTACAGTACCCCATTTACATAATAACGGCTGCCGGTAAGCAGGTTAAAAACCGCAGCCAGTTTTACCATCAATACATCCTTCAGGTCGTTGAGCAGGCTGTTTTGAGTGCCCAGCACGCCGGCATCCCGGGTGTAGCGAGGCAAAAACAAATCAGACAGGAAGCCGGCCGGATCGTGAAGCAGCCATTGGGTTTCCTGCCTGCTTTCGAAAAAAATGCGCCAGGTATCGGCATATTGCTCGTAGTTAGGCAAGGTGGTAAAAAACCAGCCATACCCTGTGCCCGCGGCAATTTTTGCGATGAACAAAAGCAACCACCACACAGGTTTTGTACCGCTGCGCTGCAAAAACGGGCTACGGTAAATGAGCCACCCCAGCAATAATGTGTAGCCAAAAAAGAGTACAATACCCAAAACGAAGAGAGGTTTGCCTGAGGGGTAAATGTAGCGCCGGCATTGGTAATTTGCGGCTCGTTTTTATTGGCCAAGGAGGTTGGAATGGTACATATTTACATTTAAACCACGCCGTTATGCATATTTCTCTATTTTTCCGGCTTATTCCTATTTATCCAGAACCATAATTATTACAGCTTATGAGTTTGTTTGCAAGAAAGCCCCTTCATCAGATGCTGGCCCAGGTAGCAGATTCTGAAAAGGGCCTGAAGCGCACCCTTGGGGCAGGCAACCTGGTAGCCCTGGGCATTGGCGCTATTATTGGTGCCGGTCTTTTTGTACGTACGGCAGCAGCGGCAGGTCAGGCCGCCGGCCCTGCAGTTACTATTTCCTTCATTATTGCTGCAGTTGGTTGCGCTTTTGCCGGCCTTTGCTACGCCGAGTTTGCGGCTATGATACCCATTGCAGGCAGCGCTTATGCGTACAGCTATGTTACCATGGGCGAGTTGATAGCCTGGATCATTGGTTGGGCCCTCATTATGGAATATGCCCTTGGCGCCGCCACGGTAAGCATTGCATGGAGCGAATACCTCAACAAACTCCTGGGAGGGGAGATTCCATATGCCTGGTGCCACTCGCCATTCGAAAGCTATACCGATAGCCAGGGGGTTGCGCATAGTGGCATCATCAACGCCCCCGCCCTGGTCATTCTGCTGGCACTTACACTGCTGCTTATAAAAGGCACACAGGAAAGCGCAATTGTAAACGCCATCATTGTGGCCATTAAGGTTGCCATCGTGCTGTTGTTTATCGCTATCGGCTGGCAGTTTATTAATTTCGACAACTATACACCCTATATGATCCCGGCCAACACGCCGCCGGTAATGGATGCCGCCGGTAAAGAAATAGCCAACTACAGCGGGGTGTTCAAGCACGGCTGGGGAGGTGTGCTGGGTGGAGCAGCTATTGTGTTCTTCGCGTTCATAGGCTTTGATGCCGTAAGTACGGCTGCACAGGAAGCGAAAAACCCCAAGCGCGACATGCCTATCGGTATCCTGGGCTCGCTGGTGGTGTGCACTATCCTGTATATTCTGTTTGGGCACGTACTTACCGGTGTGGCCAACTGGCAGGATTTTGTGAATCCTGAAAAAGGCCGTGAAGCTTCGGTGGCCTACGCCATCAGCACCTATATGCAGGGATATGGCTGGCTGGCCACTGGCGTTACAGTAGCTATCCTGGCAGGCTTTAGCAGTGTAATACTGGTAATGCTGATGGGCCAGAGCCGCGTGTTTTACACCATGGCCAACGACGGGCTGCTGCCCAAGGCATTTGGCGAACTTCATCCGAGGTTCAAAACGCCTTACAAAGCCAACCTGATCCTCTTCGTGTTTGTGGGCCTGTTCGCGGCATTTGTGCCCGGGCATGTAGCTGGCGACCTTACCAGTTTTGGCACCCTGCTGGCCTTTACGCTGGTGAGCATTGGCGTTTGGATCATGCGCCGCAAAAGCCCGGAAATCAAGCGACCGTTCAAGACGCCGCTGGTACCCATTGTGCCAATATTGGGTGCGCTCATCTGCATTGGCATGATTGCCGCTATCGACTTCAATACGCTCAAAGCTGCTGCCCTGTGGATGGCCATCGGGCTGGTGGTTTATTTCCTGTACAGCCGTTACCACAGCAAATTGCGTAACCCGTCAGAAATACTACCTCATGCTTCCGACTTTGAAGCGCAGAAATAACGTCTGTTGATGAACTTTAATAATGCTGCCCTGCACTAACCTGCGGGGCAGTATTTTTCTGCACTACCAGCCACCTACGTCTTAAAGGAAGAATTTCCTGTTTTATCCTTGATGGCTACAGTTTCTGAAATTGATTTATCAAACAAACCCTTACCAACAAATAGAAAAATCCTCCATTCAACATTCCGAAATCATCATTCAAAAATCATTTCACCCCAAGCCGACGCCCCAGCAGCATGCAAATAAAAATTATCGCGGCACTCATATAACCAAGTACATGGTAGTGGCTCAGGCGGTGGGTAACGGCATCGCTATACACCACCAGGCCGGCAATACCCGAGGCAAAGCCAGTAAACAGCTGTTGCATGCTGCTATTAAAACTCATAAAACTTCCCCTGCTTTCGGGCGGCACCACCTGGCTTACCATAGCCTGCGCGCTTATGGTGCGCCCATTGGCCATGCCAAACCAAAAAGCGAAAGGAATAAGCACCACGGCAAATGGCCAGGCCGGCAGGTTGGTGATAATAACCACCGGAATAATGGACAAACTGCCGGAAATCGTGAACACAAGCAACTTGCCATACCGATCGCTAAGCCTGCCCCAAAACATGGAGCTGAACAGGGTAGTAACACCTCCGGCCATATATATAAGCGGCGTCAGTTCTTTGCCGAACCCCATATTAAATTCCATGTAGGGGTTTATAAACGGGATAATGAGAAAATGGCCCAGCATCAGCATACCGCTCAGCAGCAACCCTGCACGCTGCGTAGGCACGCTAAATATGTTGCTGATCGTTTCTTTCATGGAATTTGCCTCGTTGGCAATATGATGTGACATTACCGGAACGTAGTGTTTTACCGCCACCAGCACTACTATGCCCACCACCACAATGAACATAAATGGGGCATGCCAGCTAATGAAACGCGCCATGTATAAAGAAAGCGGCACGCCCACCACCGAGGCTACGGAAAACGCCGAGATGAGCCACCCCATGGCAAGGCCACGTATTTCATAAGGGAAATTATCGGCCACAATGGCCAGCACCTGCGCGCCAATAAGGCCGCCAAACAACCCGGCCACTACGCGGGCACATATCAGCAGCCAGTATGTGGGGGCCAGTGCACATAGCAGTGTACCCACCAAAAAACCACTGTAGCCCAACAGTAGCACCTGCTTACGGTCGAAACGATCAACCCAAAAAGCGGCTATAATGCCCGTAAAAAAGGCTGCAAAGTTATAAGCCGATACTGCAGCCGCAAACTCACCCGCCGAAATGCCGAAGTAGGGGATCAGGTAATTCCCCAGCGGCATCATGATCATGAAATCGAGGATGTGGGTGAAGTTGATAGCAGCCATCAACAACAGGAGGCGCTTTTCGCGGGCATTCATTGGTGCAAGTAACAAAATATACCCCTAAGGGTTCGGGCAGTTTCCACCCAACTGCCGCCACACTGCCAACTGACCCACTGCTACCCCCCCCCACTGCAAACTGACTCACTGCCACCTGCCAACTGCCAACTGACTTACTGCAAACTGTCATCTGTCATCTGTCACCTGTTACTTCATGTATTCCAAATCCTACCTCACCACCCTTACCACACCTGAGCCGTGATAGCTGTGAATATCGCCGTTATACATAGCATCAGCACTTACCGGGCCCATGCGGTATGTGCCTGGCGAAACAGCGCGTAACACGTAATAAAACAACTTGCGGGCGCCACCCAGGTTGGTGAAGAAATGGATACGATCATCGCGGGGGTCGGTATGGTCAGCCGTTGCGGCATCTTTAATCCACTCGGTGCCGGGCAATTCCTTTATACGGGCATTCTCTATTTCCAAACCTGCCGGCAAAATATCGGTTACCACCACATTTTCAATGGCGCCAGTGTATGCTTTATCCACTGTAAGCTTCACCACTACCAGGTCGCTCTGCTTAAAGCTATTGCCGTTTAGCTGCCTGCCATAGCGGTCGTAAAAGGTGCGACGAACTTTTATAAACCGGTCTTCTTCCACATAGCTGCCACTGGCACTTACCCCTTGGCTTTGCCACCACAGGTACAGGTTGCCGGTACCCTTACCCCGTATTTCGGGCTTAGCATCTTTAAGCTCTTTTTGGGTTAGGCGTAGGGGCGCACCGGTCATGGCGGCTATTTGCCTGCCGCCTACCCATACGCTGGCCGTGGCGTCATTTTTGGCCGAGGCCCGCGCTATTTTGCCCAGCGCAGTAAGCCCAAATGCACATTCCTGTGTGGAATACCAATTGCGGGTTGAAAATTTTTGAGCCAGCAGGCGGGCCAGTGGGGCAATTTGCGTGTTTCCCGGGTCGGCATCAAGCAGCGCATTCAGCGCCACCGCCATATCGCGTATTTCGCTGTAAAAACTTCCGCCCGTAGCTGCCACGGCTTCTTCTCCCGCAAAGCTTGACGGCAACAGTTCCCTGAATTTGGCTTTGTCGCCACCCAGTGCATACGCGGCTGCCAACAGGTATTTGCCATCCAGGGCAAGCTCACCGGCATTAGCTTTGTAGTAGTTCATGCTTGCCAGGTTGGGACGCCCTGCCAGCGACAGTACGTACAGGCTGTAAGGCACTTCTTTGGGTGCTATTTTGCGTTGCTGCGTGCGGTTGTACGTGTAGTTTATGAATTCCTTGCTACGCAGGCGCATGACCAGGTAGTTGAGCATGGTTTCAGTAAGGCTCTTGTCGGTTTCGTACCCTGCTTTTTTGGCTTCAATAAGAAAGTGCGCCGCATAGGCAGTAGTCCACCAGCTTTCGCTGCTTTCATTGTCCCACAGGGCTACTGCGCCATTGTATAGTTGCCGCATTTTTATTTTGCGTATAGCCTCCTGCACATTGTACAAAGCGCTACGCTGCAAGCCCTGGCCATAATGTGCCAGGTCTGTAAGATCGCTATAATACAATAGTGGAAAAGCCACCGATATGGTTTGCTCTGTGCATCCATAAGGATAAGTAACCAAGTACTGCAACTGGCTGCCCAGTGTGAGCAACGGGCTGCGGCTTACCGTAAGCTGCCACGATGTGCTTTGAGGCCCAAAATCGGCTGTATTGATTGTTACTATTTTGGAGGCAGTACCGGCGATGGTTTCGCTGCCGCTTCGGCGTTGCAGGGTACTGGCCGGCCTGATGGTTATGTCGGTTTCTTCGCTGTATTTGCCCCCGGGCCCGTTGGCCTCTATCGTTATTTTACCCAAGCCTGCAGCCTGCCCTGCTGCAATACGATATAACACCATGGCTTCGCTTTTAGGGGCAGCGCTTGCCTGCATTGCCGCCTCGCCCACCACCTGCAGCGGCCCCACCAGCTTAAGCGAGGCCGAAATACTCGCCACCTTATCGGTAGTGTTGGCAATGGTTACAGGCATATCGAGCGTATCGCCAGGGCTTAAAAAGCGGGGCACACTGCTGCTTACCACCAGCGGATCGGCTACGGTTATAGTCGCTTCGGAGGCGCCAAATTTGTGATCCTTATACTCCACAGCCATCAGACGAACCTGCCCGCTAAACTGGGGTATATCTATTTCAAAGC
>Ga0114939_10000464_pt1 | contig 33742 bp, 31 predicted proteins | sample AshMeaCrysSpring_FD_87196 | JGI IMG/M metagenome (GOLD analysis project Ga0114939, IMG submission 87196) | Groundwater microbial communities from Big Spring, Nevada to study Microbial Dark Matter (Phase II) - Ash Meadows Crystal Spring | ecosystem: Environmental > Aquatic > Deep subsurface >...
TTTCAAATCCGAAATAAGGTGCGTCGCGGGTAATATCCCATTCCTGTAATCCGGCGGCAAACCATTCTTGAAGTTTATGGAGAATTTCCGGTTGGACATGCCCGTCACTTGCAATCCAGGCGCGCAACCAACCCGCAGGCGCCGGCAAACGAAAGAATTCATGTTCGGATTCGCGTTCAATTGGGGGAACGCCGGAAAGCGCAGAAACCGGATTAATTAATTCCGCCGGGGAATATGTCGCACCACAGGATTCACAGGTATCGCCGTATTGATCACTTGCGCCGCACCGCGGGCAAGTCCCTTTAATAAAACGATCCGGAAGAAATATCTCGCGAATCGGGTCATAAGCCTGGCGAATTGTATGAGTTGCAATTAATCCGGTCGAACGCAAACGGCTATAGATTAGTTGGGCGAAATGACGATTTTCGGGAGAATGGGTCGTATAATAATTATCAAACTCTACGGCGAAATCTGCGAAATCCGCCCGATGTTCTTGTCCGATTTGCGCGACTAATGCTTCCGGAGTAATTCCATCTTGTTGAGCACGGAGCATAATTGGCGTGCCGTGGGCGTCATCCGCACAGACATAATAACAAATATGCCCCCGCATTTTTTGGAAGCGCGCCCAAATATCGGTTTGGATATATTCGACTAAATGTCCGAGATGAATTGGACCATTTGCATAAGGGAGCGCGCTGGTAATCAGAATATTGCGTTGCATAATTTTTTATTGCTCTATCAGTTCGAATGTTATTTTTTGCGATACGCCCACGGTGTTTTTTTTATTCCGGGCGATAATGCACCACTTCACTTAATGGCCGGCGCGGGGTTAATTCGGGCAATTCCGCGGCATAACCAATACTCAATAATGCTACCGGGACAATTCCCTCTTCTAATTCCAGGATACGGGTGACCTCGGCGTCGTCGAAATGTCCGACCCAAGTTGAGCCCAAACCGGCAGCGACGATTGCAAGTTGGGCATAGGCCGCAGCAATGGTCGCGTCTTGGAGGGCATAGAGATTCGCGCCGCGTGCGCCATAGCGTTTGGCGGAGCACTTTTGGTCTGCGCAGAACACCACGCACACCGGCGCCTCGGAGATAAAGTTTTGGCGCTGGGCCGCGGTGCGCAGTGCGTCGCGTTCGGCTTGGTTGTGAACTACGACCAGCCGATAGGCCTGGAGGTCGCCGGCGGAAGGCGCCGCACATGCGGCCTCGAAGATTGCGTGTAATTTTTCCGGTTCGACCTCAAGGTCGGAGCGATAGCGGCGCACCGAGTGGCGGTGGCGCACCGTAGCAAAGAAATCTAACATAAAGATTCTCCAGAGAAATTTTTAGAGTTTCCGCGCTTGAATAAGCGCCGGATGGTCGGAATAGCTCGACTCAAGGACGCGCAAGGCGTCTTTCGCAAGGTCATCCATCCCCATCTCGCGATAGGCGCGCACCATAATCGCCAAACCCTCCGGCACCGCCGGGGTCTGCGGGTAATGCTCAACGACGTACTTGGCGCGATTTACTGCGGCGAGGTGCGCCCCCCGGTTTTGATAATAGCGCGCCACGTGGACCTCGTATTGGGCAAGATTATTGCGCAGGTAGATCATACGTTGTCGGGCATCGGGAGCGTAGCGGCTATCGGGGAAACGTTGCACCAGATCGGCAAAATCCTGAAAGGACTGGCGGGCGGCGCTGGGGTCGCGCCTGGAACGGTCTACTGGCAGATAGCGCTCGACCAAGTTCATCCCCTGATTAAAATTGACCAATCCGCGCAGATAATAGCTATAGTCCAAGTTCGGGTGACGCGGGTATTGCTTGATAAAGCGGTCTAAGGTCGCCAGCGCCGATACCGGCTCGTCGGATTTATAGTAGGCATAGGCGATCTCCAGCTCGGCCTGTTGGGCGTGGCGGCCAAGGGGGTAACGGGCGCCCAATTTCTCGTAGTATTTGATCGCCTGTTCGTAAGCGCCCGAGTCGAGCGCCTCTTTTGCCGCGGCATAGAATTCGCCCGCAGACCAGTCCTTGGTCTCGTCGATCTCTTCGGGTAAAAAGGCGCACCCGCTCAGCAACACCGCGCCGAGTAATGCGGCCGAGGAAATTCGGATATAAATCCAACGGATAAATGAAGACATGCGTACCTCTTCGGGTGGGTGTAAGGAATCATTACACATCTATGGCGAAATTCCGAGTGCTGCCGCCGGACAGCGCCTCGACCAGGCGCTGGCGGCACTGTTTCCCGAGTATTCGCGTAGTCGCATCCAGGCTTGGATCCGCGCTACTGCCGTGCGCGTGAACGGCGCAGTCACCGCGCGGCAACGGCAGAGGGTTCGGGGGGGTGAATGGGTCGAAATTTGCGCTACTTTGCCGGATGAATCTCGCTGGTGCGCCGAGGAGATTCCGCTTGCGGTGGTTTATACCGATGACGACCTTTTGGTGATTGACAAGCCGCCGCACCTCGTGGCGCACCCCGCACCGGGAAACCCCAGCGGCACTTTGGTGAATGCCCTGTTGAATTATGCCCCGGAATTGGCGCAACTCCCCCGCGCCGGATTGATTCATCGTTTGGATAAGGATACCACGGGGCTACTGGTGGTAGCGCGTACGCTGACTGCGCATCACGCGCTTACCGAGCAACTCAAGGCCCGGGAGATCACTCGGGAATATGTGGCGGTGGTTTCCGGCGTGGTGATCGGTGGCGGACGGATCGACGCACCGATTGGGCGCGACCCGCTGGATCGAAAGAAGATGGCGGTGGTGGCGCACGGACGCCCGGCGGTGACGCATTATCGGGTTGAGCGGCGTTTTGCGGCGCATACTTATTTGCGGTTGCGTCTCGAGACCGGGCGGACTCACCAAATTCGCGTCCATTTGCGCCACCTGGGGTATCCCCTGGTCGGCGATCCAGCGTACGGGGGGGGAGTACCCGCTGGGTGCTCGCCAAAGGTACGGGTAGCGCTCCGAAACTTTTCCCGTCAAGCCTTACACGCCCTCCGCCTCGAATTATCTCATCCACGAACCGGTGCCCGCATTTCTTGGGACGCACCCCTTCCGGCTGATTTAAGTGAATTGATCCATCAATTGGATTGAAAAACTTCCCTCTGTTTATCAGTGCGTAACTTCTGGCCCAGTTTATTTCGCGTATTGATTTGCCCATAAATAAAATTGATCCGCCGGCATTGGCCGCCCGAAGAGAAATCCCTGCCCCTCGTCACACCCTTCGCGCTGAAGGAAATTACACTGTTCGGTCTTTTCAATTCCCTCGGCAATAATTTTTAGGCCGAGGCTTTTCCCTAAAGCGATGATTGCCCGCGCAATTGACGCATCATGTGCATTTCCAGGCAGATCACGAACAAATGATTGATCAATCTTCAGGCGATCTATTGGGAGCTTTTTTAAGTAACTCAAGGAGGAATAACCAGTGCCGAAATCATCCAGCGCCAAAGAAATACCCATTTTGTGGAGAGAATCCAACGCCACTACGGCCTTTTCCGCGCGGGACATAATAAACCCCTCGGAGATCTCTAATTCCAAGCAATGGACTGGTAATTCAGTATGCTGCAAGATATTAATGATCAAATTGGCTAAATTAGTTTGTTCAAGGATGGAACCAGAGAGATTTACGGCGATGCGCGGCAATACAAAACCCTGCTTTTGCCATTCATAGAGCTGACGGCAGGCCTTCCTCAAGATTAATTCATCCAATTTGGCCATTAAACCGGCCTTTTCGGCTACCGGTAAAAATATCCCCGGGGAAATTACGGCAGCTGGTGGATTATGGTGTTGCCACCGTACTAAAACCTCGGCGCCAACTAAAATATTATTTACGATATCAATTAGTGGTTGAAAATAGAGAACAAATTCATTGAGTTCAAAAGCCTGATGCAACTCGGCTGTCATGTGAAAACTCTCGTGTACGTCTTTGGTCATCTCCGCAGAACAAAATCGATAATTATTCGGCCCGGCTTTTTTTGCCTGATTGAGCGCCAATTCGGTCCTACTTAATAATTCCTCTAATGAAACCCCATCTTGGGGATAAAGGCTAATACCGATACAAAGGCTGAGATGAATAATTTCTCCGGTGAGATCAAATGGGGAACATAAGGTATTGATGATCTTCTCCGCGACAATTGCAACGCTACCAGCGTCGTGGATATGCGGGAGTAGCACCGCGAACTTATCGGCGCCGAGACGCGCAACAGTATCACCGTTTTGGACGCACTCCTCGATGCGCTTACCGACTCCAATCAGGGTCTCATCGCCGATATAGTAGCCGCGGATCTCGTTGATTTCTTTGAATTTATCCAAGTCGATGATCAAAACCGCGATGCGATAGCCTTCGCGTTTAGCTCCAAAGATGGTACTCGCAAGGCGGTCTTGAAACATCTCACGATTGGCAAGGCCGGTTAGGGTGTCGTAGTAGGCGAGCTGGTGGAGGCGCTTGCGCACGTGTTCTTGGGTACTCAGATCCGAATAAATGCAGATATAGTGTTTAATTTCGCCGCGTATATCGCGTAACACGCTGATATTTAACCATTCAGGATAACACTCGCCATTGGCGCGGCGGTTCCAAATTTCGCCTTTCCAAGTACCGTTTTCCTTCAATGCTCTACGAATTGCGTCGAAAAATGGCGCGTGATGGCGTCCAGACCCCAGTAACGCTATGGGTTTCCCGAGCAATTCGACCGCTGGATAGCCAGTAGCGCGGACAAAGGCCGGATTAACGCTGAGGATGGTCTCGTCGGCATTGAGGATCGCAAGCGCGTCTGACATGTGTTCAGTCACGGCGGCGGCGCGGCGTAACTGCTGTTCAGCGGCGACCCGCGCACTGATATCCGAGATAGTCCCGACCGCACGTACGGGGATTTTGGTACGGGTTTTGGTGTCGGCGGCGTCATGGCCGTTCTGCCAGGTATACTCGACGACTTTGCCTTGCGCCAGGACCCAAACCCACAATTGAGCATCGCTACGAAGCCGATATTCAATCTCGATACGTTCTTGGGGACCGGTTGCCAGTTTTTGATAGACGGCCTTTACGGACTCGGCCTCTTCCGGGTGCAGGCGATTAAATATCGCCTCCAAAGTAGGCTCCAGGCTTCCGGGGGGTACGCCCAGGATGTTCTCGAACGGCGGGCTAAAATACACCGTATTAGTCGGAATATGCCAATCCCATAGCCCCTCTTGAGTAGCCTCTAAGGCATAGCTTAGACGTTGCTCGCTGACTTTTAATTGGCTAAGGGATTGGGCGAGCAGTTGTTCCCGATCAAATAAGACGCGATGGGACTTAATCCGGTTGAGAAGCAGATTAGCATCAAGCGGCGTGATGAGATAATCCACCGCTCCAATTTGATATCCCCGTTGAATAAATTCCGGCGCGCTAATCCGGCTCGTGAAGATAATTGGGATGTGACAGGCGTGATTATTCAACGACAAATCACGGGCGATCTCAAAGCTATCCGCATCAGCAATATCGGCACTCAGAATAATCAAATTGACCGTTTGCTGTAGTGTTTGATTTAAGACTTCGGCGCCGGACCCAATCATAATCAAGCGACAATTCGATAAATTCGTCAAGACGTTGCTTATGCTCAAACGATTTTCGGGATTATCGTCAACGACCAAAATCGTGAACAACGGAAAATTCATCGGTTGATTTCTATAATGAGTTTTTAGGTTAAACGACTTTAACGCGCACTAATTCTTGTCCGTTTGGGTCAATTACATGGACCGCACAGGCAATACACGGGTCGAAACTATGAATTGTGCGCAGAATCTCAATCGGGCGCTGGGGGTCAAATAACGAGTGGTGGTCTTGTAATGCCGCTTCATAGGCGCCGGGATTTCCGTTTGCGTCGCGGGGGCCGGCGTTCCAAGTACTCGGCACTACTGCCTGGTAATTTGCGATTTTCCCATCGTTAATTACCACCCAATGCGCCAATCCGCCGCGGGGCGCTTCCATAAATCCGACGCCGCGAGTTTCTTTCGGCCAACTTTTCGGATCCCAGAATTGATTATTGAAAGTTTTTAGATCACCGGCTTTAATATTGGCCATTAATTGATCAAACCAGCCTTGCATTGCGTCGGCGAGAATTTTTGTCTCCAAAGTACGCGCCGCAGTCCGCCCCAAAGTTGAAAAGAGCGCCTCGGTTCCGACGCCGAGTTTAGATAATGTCAGACCCACTAATTCTTTAGTCTGTTCGTGACCTTGGGCATATAACATTAATACCCGCGCCAATGGCCCGACCTCCATTGCCTGGCCTTTCCAACGCGGACTTTTTAACCACGAATATTTCGCATCCACGTCTAAATATTTATATGGAGGTTGTGGGCCAGTGTAATTGAGTACGGTCTCTCCCTGATATGGATGCAAACCAGCCGCGTCACCTTTAGTGTATTTATACCAGGAGTGAGTGATAAATTCCTGAATCTCTTCTGGTTGTGTTAAGTCTAAAGGATGAATCGTGGATAGATTCCGTTGTAAAATTACGCCCCGGGGAAAGAAAAATGATTCGGGGGTGTCCATATCTTTATTTGGTAAATCGCCGTAGCATAGGAAATTACCTAAACCCTCCCCGCGTGTTGCCCAATCTTTATAAAAACCCGCAATCGCGAGCGTATCGGGAAGATATACCTGATCGACGAATTCGCGCATTTGTTGAATGACGCCTTGGACAATTTGCAACCCGATCATATTTACTGCGGTGGCGTTTTGCCCACTATTAGAAATGGAACTTTGCGGGTCAACACTAATTGCGCACGGCGCTCCCCCTACGACGAAATTCGGATGAGGATTTTTCCCGCCGAAGACCGCGTGTAATTTCACTACATCGCGTTGCCAGGCCAATCCTTCCAAGTAATGCGCCACCGCCAAAAGATTTGCCTCCGGCGGTAATTTATATGCCGGATGTCCCCAATAGCCATTAGCGAAAATTCCTAATTGCCCTGATTCAACAAACACTTTAATCTTTTTTTGGACATCGGTGAAATACCCGGGGGAAGATTTCGGCCACGCGCTAATACTTTGGGCTAATTGTGCGGTTGCATCGGGATTGGCTTTTAATGCAGATACGACATCTACCCAATCCAGTGCATGTAAATGATAAAAGTGCATTACGTGGTCATGGATGTATTGCGCACCGATCATTAAATTGCGAATTAATTGGGCATTTGCCGGAATTGAATAATTAAGGGCATTTTCTACAGCGCGAATTGAGGCAATAGCGTGGACTAAAGTACAAACGCCGCAGATTCTTTGAGTAAATGCCCAGGCGTCGCGGGGGTCACGACCCTGTAAAATAATTTCAATACCGCGCACCATGGTACCGGCGCTGGAGGCGCGAGTAATATTTCCCGAGGCGTCGGTCTCCGCCTCAATCCGTAAATGCCCCTCGATTCGTGTAATTGGGTCGACGACTATCCGTTGCGCGTTAGTCATAATTGCTCTGCGGTTCAATTAATAAACTCGGCGAGAATTCGATATTGATTTTCCGCCTCACGTTGTTGCTCATTTGGCTCACCCGAGGTAATACCGTGACAAGTACGCGCAATACGCACATCGGTTGCGGCGTCCCAGGCTAAATTAGTTTGTTCTGTCGCTGGTTTGGCACAATCCATTGCGGCTCGGGCAATAAAATGAGTAGTCTGAATTTGCCAATCAATTTCCTGCCCACAATTACAAAAGCTTTCGACGCGGACGGTATTCGCTAATTGGTATGCCGCGTCCAATTCTAAATCCGTTACATCGTCGCGCTTTGCAATCGTGATTACCGTAGCAACTCGGGTATCGCTACATAACGGGAGGACATTCTCGACAAATGTTGTGGCCACTTTGCGCTGTTGCGCAACACTCAATCCAGCCAAAGCAGCCTTGAATTCATTATCATTCGTGATATTCATGCTGATGCCCTTTGTTGAATAAAGATTAATTTAGTAAATTATCGGCGACTAATTCAGTCAAACTAAACAGCGTCGTATCCATTCGATAATATTCGATCCCTTCTTCTAAGTTCACTCGGCAATTGGCACAGGCGGTGATTAATCGTTTGGATTTAGTTGCCTCTAATTGCGTTTTTTTACGCTTAAAAGCGATTAAGCGCAATTCTTTTGTATCCTCATTCGCCGAAACACCGCCACCGCCACCACAACACCAATTATATTTTCCAGTATTTGGCATTGGCACATAATCCGCCACGAGTAACTTTATTAAATTACGTTGGGGTTCCAAAACTCCACCCATGCGCACAATCTGACACGGGTCATGAAATGTATAACGGTCTTTTTCCGGCGGTTTAAGTTTTAGCAACCCTTGGCTGCAGAATTCATCTAATACCTCTAAGATATGCTGGACTTTGAACGTATATGGGCGTCCAATTAAATTTGGTCCTTCCCAACGTAAGGCGGTAAAGGCATGTCCACATTCGGGGCTAATTACCGTTTTTACTTTTAATTTCTCGGCGCCCTGGACGATTCGAGAAACTATTAATCTTGCAATATCCGAAACACCAATTTGTACTCCGCTATTGGTTGCCTCAAATGCTTCGGAGCATAGTGTCCAAGTTTTCCCAGCCCGCAACATAATTTTTGCAATGGATACCATAAACTCCGGGAAATTGATAATCTCCATTGAAGATAAAACTAGCATATATTCGGCGCCGACTTTATCTAATGGGACATCAAGTCCGGTTTCTAATTGAATGTGGGCGATTTGGACTTTTAATGCCGGAAGTCTTACGCCCATGGGGCTACCTGTTGCAATAGTGCGTTTAGTCGCTTCAATTACGCCTTGAGGTGCGTGACCGGCAATTGCCATTCCTTCACGGAGGCGCCGGATCATATACACTAAATCAATTCCCATTGGGCACACTAAAGAACACCGGCCACACATTGTACAAGTATCATAAACTAATTCCTGCCATTGGGCTAAATCGTCATCGGTAATTGGTTTCGATAAGCCCAATGCACGGGAGATTCTACCGACGAGGGTATATTCTTGACGATAAACGCGCCGCAACGGCTCTAATTTATAAATTGGAGCATATCTAGGATTTCCCGTTTCGGTATGAAAAAGACAGGCCTCAGCACATAATCCACAATGGACACAACTATTTAGATAGCTTGCAATAGGGGTATCAATTACTTCTTTTAAGACATGAATTGCACGTTCTAATCCGGCGCTCATTTATTTAGCTCCTTGAAATTTCCCGATTATACAGGAACTCCCCGCTGTCCATTTACCGCGCCATTAAACCATCGGGATGGCCAAACGGTAAATATATGCAATAAATTGCTAAACGGTATTGAGATTAATAATAATTCCGCGCTGAGAATATGTAAAGCCAATGTTGTTGTATAAGAAAATAATAGATGATTGGCGGCTAGATAACCTGTTAGTACTGGAAGAAAGGTAACCACCCAAGAGAAATATTCTTGCCCACCAGATAGAAATCTTTTTACCGGACATTTCAGGCGATTCGCTAAAACTGTAACCATGGCTACTAAAGTGACGACCGTAACAAAATCAATTATTGGGGACGGCAAAGCATTCCAGGAAATCCCGATAAATTCTTTAATTAATCCGAGATGCGGATCAAATAAGAAAATGATTATGGCTAGACCTATATGGAAAATATAACCGCCAATATAGGTAATCGGCGACGCCTCAAACATTCCTTCGGGTGGAAAAAAACGCCGGTAGAGCGTATGCCACCCCGATGCCCCGGGGACGCGGCGCGGTTCGGCGAAATTGGGGTGGTATCTAAGACTATAAATCTCAATTAAGCGCCACATTATTCCGATGAGAAATAAAGTAGCGGAGATTTGTAAAGCCGGGCCGCGTACCCAAGATAAAAATTGTAATTCATTCATATTAACCTCCAGACTTTTCTAAATCGGTAACAATTACTGGTTGGTGTTCGAGAATCGCCGTATTTTGCACCAGGCGATTCGCAACTGCGACCGAAATCCCGGCAATTGTGCCGGTAATCGCTGAGGCGGTAGTATTTTCTAATGGATCCGCCGGAAGTGATAAAGCACGATAAAAACCGCCCGCATCCCAGAAATTCGGCTCCGAACAACCCAGACAACCATGCCCGGAGCTAATCGGAAATGAAGTAGAATCATTCCATTTGATTGTAGCACAGGAATTGGAAGTTACTGGGCCCTTGCAGCCTAATTCAAATAAGCACCATCCTTGACGCGCGGCTAAATCATCGAAGCTCTTGGCGAATTTCCCTTGGTCATAAAACGGGCGACGATAGCAACGGTCGTGAAGCGTTTCTCCATAAAATGCCTTCGGGCGGGATAATCGATCCAATGCGGGAGAAGTCCCAAAAGCGAGATAATGCGCCAGCACTCCAGTCATAACGACGGGAATAGGCGGACAACCCGGTAAATTAATTACAGGTTTGTCTTGAATTAAATCAGAAATTGCGACTGCACCAGTTGGATTGGGATTAGCCTTCGGTAATCCTCCGAAAGCGGCGCAACTTCCAACAGCAATAATTGCCGCTGCATCTTTTGCGGTTTCACGCAAAAGATCATAATTAGAAACTCCGGCGATTGTCGAATATATCCCGCCATCTTTGAGTGGTACCGCACCATCAACCACAATTAGATATTTTCCGCGTTGACGTTGCATCGCCTCACTACGCGCTATTTCAGCGGAATCTCCGGCGGCGGCCTGCAAGGTGTGATGATAATCGAGGGAGATATGGGAAAAAATTAGGTTTTCTATAGTCGGTGAATGCGAACGGGTAATTGCCTCGGTGCAACCGGTACATTCTTGAAACGATAACCAAATTACCGAAGGTCGCGGCGCGGTAATTAACGCCTCGGCAAAAGCGCGTCCGGCACTTGGTGGTAATGCCATTAGTGCCGCTAATTGTGCGCAATATTGTAAAAAGGCACGCCGGGAAATTCCCGCGTCCAGAAATCGTTCCGCTAAATTAATCATATTGATGATCCTCAACGATAAAAACTGCCTGAATCCCAAAATTCCGGTTCGGAACAACCCAGGCAACCATGTCCGGAATAAATGGGAAATGAAGTCGCGTCATTCCATTTAATTTTAGAGCAAGAATTATAAGTCGTTGGCCCACGACAGCCTAACTTAAATAGGCACCATCCCCGTCGAGCACGCCAATCGCCGAAACTTTGGGCAAATTTTCCCCGCTGAAAAAAAGAACGGCGATAACAATGGTCGTGGACGGTCTTTCCATAAAATGACAGCGGTCGAAATAAATCATCCACCGGCGGAAACTTATTATAAGTTAAATAATAAACGATGACGCCGGTCATAACTGTAGGAATTGGCGGACAGCCCGGAATATTGATGATAGGTTTTTCGGTAACGATGGCAGAAATTGGCGCGGCACCGGTAGGATTTGGCGCGGCACCGGCAATTCCACCGAAGGAGGCGCAATTTCCCACCGCAATAACAGCGGCGGCGTTGGGAATTACCTTTTTGAGGAGCGCACGATTAGACATTCCGGCGATAGTTGAATAGACACCTTTATCTTTAAGCGGGACTGAGCCTTCAACTACGACTAGATATTTACCGGAATTATTTTTGATCGCCAGGGTGCGCGCCTGCTCGGCGGAATCTCCAGCCGCGGCCTGCAGGGTGTGATGATAATCAAGGGAAATACTCTTGAGAATTAAATCCTCTAGTGGAGATGAATGCGAACGAGTAATTGCTTCGGTGCAACCAGTACATTCTTGAAACGATAACCAAATTACTGAAGGACGCGGCGCGGTAATTAATGCCTCAGCAAACGCACGTCCGGTGCCTGGTGGCAAGGCCATTAACGCCGCTAATTTTACGCAATATTGCAAAAAGTCACGGCGGGAAACTCCGTCGAGTAAAAATGAATTAGTTTTTGCGCTCATTGAGCATTTCTCCAGTGATTAATTAAAGACTTAATTCGGTTACACGCTGCCGGAATCGCCGCATTTACCAGTGCGGTGGGAGATTCCCCCCAATCAATTTTTTCGGGTTGAATCGCAATTAGGGCGCGTCGCTCAGGCCAATCTCCGGTAAGTTGCGCCATCGCCATAAGATCCATTATGCTCAATTCATGGGCGCTGAGGTGTCGCTGTCCGGCGAGAAAATTATCCATATTTGTCCCCAAAAAAGTTTGTATTGTCCCAGGCACGCTACCTAATTGCGCCGCATCAATTACAATCAACGCAGTAGCATCGGCAATCGCACCAACTAGAGTAAAACTCAGGGTCCCGCCGTCGCATAATTTTACTGAATCAGCGGAGCAAAAATCGCCGCGCAGCTTATTGAGGACATGAATTCCGATCCCATCGTCGGATAATAAAATATTGCCTATCGCCAAAACCAGGATTGTCATATCGGAGCTTAAAGACAGATTGTCAGTCAAAAGTTATTACCAAAGTGAGTTTTAGCGGCGCAAAAGAGGGAGGCAACTACCCCGCAACTGGTGTATTCTATGGGTTGTATTTTACCCGTAAGAGGGAAAAATGATGCAACTGTTATTGGACATCGGCAATTCTAAAATAAAATGGGGACTTATGGATGAATACGATACAATTTTTAATATTGCCGCACATTCGCATCGGGAAAAGACGATTGCGGCAATAGCGCGCCGCTATTGGGCGGATATTTCCCCGACGCGGGTAGTTGCGGCAAATGTCGCGGGGGAGGAGGCCGCAGCGCAGGTGCGTGCCTGGGTCGAGCAGGCGTGGCAGGTGCCGGTGGAGTTTTTGGCGCCGTGTGGATATGCCTTTGGGGTAGTGAATGGCTATTTTGCGCCGGAGCTCTTGGGCGCCGACCGGTGGGCCGCATTGATTGCGGTGGCGCAACACCCCCACGGGGATTTGTGTATCGTGGATTGCGGCACGGCACTCACGGTCGATGCCCTGAGCGCGGATAATCGCCACCTGGGCGGGATGATTGTCCCGGGACTGGGATTGATGCGCAAATCATTGCAGACCGATACCGCGATGGTGCGGGCTACCCAGGGGGCCAATTTTCAACTCCTGGGGGGGGATACCGGTAGCGCTGTTGCGGCCGGTACCATGTACACCCTAGTGGCGCTGATTGAGCGGGTGCGGGGTGACCTAGAGGCCGAATTAGGCGCACCGATAACGATATTGCTAACCGGGGGCGACGGCGCAATCCTCGCGCCATTACTCTCTGGCCCGATAGATTATCAACCCAATTTAGTGCTTCAGGGCCTCGCAGTAGTTGCTAAATCGCTTCCAAATTAAGCAATCAGTAGTTGCTAAAGCGGTCTTGAAATAATTAACCTAAAGATCAAAATTTATTTATTTAAGAGAAAGTTCAATGAATATCGTCACACAACTCATGGCACTGCCGGGGGTAATTGCGGTTGGAGCATTTAATAATCGCGGCGAATATCTAACTTATGCTGGATTATTAGATACGCAACAGGTGCGCCTCGCTGCGATTATGTGTAATGCCAATAGTTTGGCAATTCAGATGCAGGCCGGAATTCTAAAATCGCTAATTGGCGACGGAGGTCTTACCCCGGTGCGGGGATGGATTGTCCAAGGAAGTCATTTTACCGTTTGTGTTGTGGGCAATTGGTTTTGTTTCCTCGAACATCAAACCGCTTCGGTAAATCAAATTATCGCTTTAATGAGTTCAGATGAAAAAACCGTTATTTAATCACGAGCAAAAATATAATTTTAGTGATTACGCGGAGATTAATATTCCGCTCGAAGAAATTGTTGCGGCCTTCGGTTATGGTTATACTGTAGAAAAGATCAAATTTTCCCAGGAACATTCTGTCGCTACGGCAATTATTCAGCGCCTCAATAGTTATTATGATAATATCTTTCTAAAAGTAAATTTAACTAACGAGTTGGCAAAACGGGAATTTTTAATCGCCCCAATATTGATTGAATTGGCACAATACTTAGCGATTAAGATTTATGTGGAATACCCGCTCTATGTAAATGATCAATTATCCGGTTATTTAGATTACCTATTGACGACCCAAAACCAGCTAGTCGTAATTGAAGCAAAGAAAAAAGATTTAGATGGTGGTTTTAACCAATTAGCCGCTGAATTAATTGCTCTTGACCAAGCTCAAGAATCAACCGCGAAACCATTATATGGGGCGATAACTTTAGGCGATTTATGGAAGTTTGCGATTCTCAACCGTAATTCTAAAATCCTGATTAAAGATATTTTTAGCTATACCATTCCCCACGATACAGCAGAATTAGTTACCATTTTATTGAACATCTTAGCCAATTAATTGGAGCATAATGATGTCTAATCTTGAGCAGTTATTGGAATTACCGGGTGCGATCGCTGCATTTGAGTTTAATGAGCGCGGCGAATTACTTGCGCAACGAGTTATAGCCGGAGTTGAATTGCACGTTCCGCTCTTAGATATGGTCAGCCATATGTGCGTAGCAAATACCGCAATTGCAACTATGCAGGCACGCGGTTGGGAACAATTAACCGGCGCGCAAGGATTTTATCCGGTTGAAGGGGTCAGCGTTATTGGACTCGAATGGTCAGTAGTTGTGCGTGGCCATTTCGGTGTAATTTTAGATAATCGCGCCGCGAATTATGAACAAAGTCTATCCGCATTGACCGGGAGAGCATTAATATGATTCGCCAAATTCTGGCGCTCGAGGGCGTATTAGCCGTCTGTCAATTCCGGGATGATGGTGCGCTCGTCGAGGGATATGGCATATTTTCCGATGCGTGGATGGTGCAATTAGCGCGTTTCGCCTGCGATTATCGGCGGATGCTTCAAGGAAATACCGATCAACTTTCGATGTTTACGCAAGTACGGGGTTGGACTCCGCCCCGGGGTTGGTTAGTTCGGGGTATTGCGAAATCGGTCTGCGGCGCCGGAAATGTGGTCTGCGTAATTGACAATCAAGAAGCGTCTCTTGATAACATCCTCGCGGAATTAATTGACATCTCGCGGTATTAAAATATTCGGATGTTAATGAGAGACCGTATAAACCGAGATCACTTTTTGTACAGCGCGAATTACATCGGCAATATCGCTATCAGTCATACCCGGAAAAATTGGCAATGACAAAATCTCCGACGCGGCGCTTTCCGCTATTGGACATTGCCCGGAATGCGTGTGATAAATGCGCTGATAATACGGATGTAAATGCACTGGCGCGTAGTGGACATTTACGCCAATTCCTTCGGCGCGAAGGGCGCGAAAAATGGTATTGCGACCCACGGTAAGGCGCGAGAGATTAAGACGAATTACGTAAAGGTGATAGGCGTGATTCGTATTTACGGGTTCGGCAAGCGGCGTTAATTCGGGGAAATCGGCAAAGGCTAAACGATAATTACGGGCAATTGCCCGGCGGCGCTGGAGAAAATCCGGCAAACGCCGTAGTTGCGCCAACGCTAATGCGCACTGTATATCCGTAATCCGATAATTAAATCCCAACTCGACCATTTGATATTCCCAGACGCCGCGTTGTTCGCGTTCCCGATAATCGGTAGTAATCCCATGACTGCGTAAAATCCTTAGCCGTTGCGCTAATTCTGCGTTGTCGGTAGTAATCACGCCGCCTTCACCTGCGGTAATATGCTTGACCGGATGGAGGCTAAAGGCCGTTAAATCCGCTACGCTCCCGATAGCACGACCATGATAATACGCCCCGAGGGCGTGACAAGAATCAGCGAGGAGCGCTAAGTGATAATGCTCGGCTAATTCCCGCAGTATAAAATAATTGCATGGCGCGCCGGTATAATCCACAGCGAGAATTGCGCGGGTACGGGGAGTAATTAAACGCTCGACGGATTTGGGGTCGATCAATAAAGTATCTGGGTCAACATCGGCAAATACCGGAGTAGCGTGCTGATAGGCAACACAATTCGCGCTCGCGACAAAAGTCAGCGCCGGGACAATTACCTCATCGCCTGCAGTAAATCGCAACGCCGCTATCATGAGATGCAAAGCCGCTGTGCCACTCGATACCGCTACGGCATAATTTGCGCCAACAGTGGCGGCAAAATCCGCCTCAAATTCCGAGACCTTCGGGCCGGTCGTGAGCCAATCTGACCGTAAAACCGCGACCACCGCCGCAATTTCTTCATTCCCCAGCAATTGACGCCCATAGGGTAGGAGGCGAGACCGTACTGGCGAGCCTCCATATAGAGCAAGTGATTTCTCCGACATTAAGCCTCCCGTATTGGATAATTTTTACCGTGCCAGTGGTAATATAGCCGACCCACGGATGGCGAGTAGCTCCTCGCCTGTGGTTGCGAAACTACGCAGAGTAGGCGCGGGCCGATTATTTGTCCACTGGAGGTTGTGTTTCACAGACGCCAGGATGAAAATGGAAGTGTACGGGCGGGAGGCTCGGAAGTAAGGCGCGTGATAGTCAAATGTGACTTTCGGGTCTAAAAAACCTCGAGGACACCAAGAGCTGGTGGTGACGCCAGAGGCATCCAGTGAAACGCGAACCACGCAATGGAACCCGCCCAGACAGCGGGTGACTAAGCATTAGCAGTGGACTCCAAAGAGAAGATACCCACCCCACTTAATTGGGAGATTTTAATGAATTTGTCCAGAACTTTCGGAATCATTGCCGGATTTAGCGCCGCGCTCACGGTTGCGCCGGTGTTGGCAGAAGGCGAAGACCTGTTGAAAGGCAAAGACTGCGTCGCCTGTCACAAGGCGGATGTCAAAGCCGTCGGCCCTTCTTATAAAGATATTGCCGCCAAATATAAGGGCAATGCCGAGGCGCCCGCTATGCTCGCCGCCAAAATTAAGAAAGGCGGTGCCGGTAACTGGGGTCCCATCCCGATGCCGCCCCATCCCACGCTCTCCGACGACGAAATCAACAAGATTGTCGCCTGGGTTCTCTCGCATTAATGGTACTACCCGGACTGCAATCCGCAGTCCGGGTTTTTCCCCCCAAAACCACTCTCAAGTTTTCTCCCGCGCCGCTCATGTCTGATGATATTGCAACGCCGATTGTCTATCTAAACGGGAATTTTCTCCCGCTCGGGGATGCCAAAATATCGGTTTTAGACCGAGGATTCCTCTTTGGGGATGGCATCTATGAAGTAATCCCGGTTTATGATGGCCATCTCTTTCGTCTGGCCGAGCATTTTGAACGTCTAGCCCAAAGCCTCGCCGGAATTCGTTGCCCGCCGCCATTAACTACAGTCGAATGGATAGCGGTCCTGACGGAATTAGTGGTGCGCAATGGCGCCGGCGATTTATCAATATATCTGCAAATTACCCGTGGGGTGGGACCCAACCGCGACCATGCCTTCCCGGTGGGGGTGATCCCGAGCGTCTTTGCAATGGCGACACCCCTCATCCCCCTCCCGGCGGAGAAGCGCCGTACTGGTGTCCGGGCTATTTTAATCGATGATCTCCGCTGGGGGCGCTGTAACCTTAAAGTTATTACTCTATTGGCCAATGTCTTGGCACGCCAGCAGGCAATTGACGTCGGCGCTTACGAGTCTATTTTGGTGCGCAATGGACAAATTACCGAAGGCGCCGCGAGTAATGTCTTTATCGTCCGCAATGGAATTCTGCTAACTCCGCCAAAAGGGCCGCTGTTATTACCCGGAATTACTCGGGACCTGGTTTTAGAATTAGCCACCACCGCGAATCTCCCCGTCCGCGAGGAAATACTCACGGTCCAAGACCTAATTAGCGCTGAAGAGATTTGGCTGACCTCGGCGACCAAGGAGGTTGTCGCCGTAATCGAATTAGATGATCATGTCATCGGCACCGGACGCCCCGGGTCGTATTACCAAAAGATGACAGCGCTTTATCAATCTTTTAAGGATCGAGTGCGGCGCAGGTTTGATCTTTAGCCGTCGCCCTCAATTATTTATGCCTGTCCCTCATCTTATTACAGCTTTAGACGGTCCACTACTCGATTTAGAACGGCGTCTCCTAGAACGGCAGACAATTATCGAGACTTGGTTACGGGGTCAATGGCAAAAACACCCCGCCCCCTTTTACGCATCAGTCGATTTACGCAACGCCGGTTTTAAGCTCGCCCCAGTCGATACTAATTTATTTCCCGCTGGATTTAATAACCTTAATCCGGCATTTTTGCCGCTCTGTATTCAGGCAATACAGTATGCAATTGAACAAATCCAGCCACTCACCTGCAATATTTTATTAATTCCCGAAAATCACACACGGAATACTTTCTATTTTCAGAGTATCGCACGCCTACGGGAAATTCTGCTCAAAGCCGGTTTTTCGGTTCATATGGGTCTATTGCCAGTAGATAATTCATCTCTGGTGCCGCCGTCAATTACGTTACCAGAAGGGACGACGTTGATTTGGGAACAAATCCGGCGGGTAGAAAATCGCCTTTGGGTCGGCGATATTGAGCCGTGTATTATTCTGCTAAATAATGATTTGGCCGCCGGCCGCCCGGAAATCTTAGAAAATATCGAGCAACCAATTATCCCACCGCTCGGACTAGGATGGAGCAATCGCTTAAAATCCGAACACTTCGCCGAATATCGTCAAGTGGTATTAGAAATCGCCCCGCTATTAGATATTGACCCGTGGATAATTGACCCGCTATTCACAGATTGCGGTTCGGTAAATTTTATGACCCGGGACGGCGAGGAATGCCTTGTGGAAAATGCCGCGGAATTATTAAACGCCATCCAAAATAAATACGATCAATATCATTTATCCCAGCGTCCCTTTTTAATCGTCAAATCTGATCAAGGTACCTATGGGATGGGTATAATGACCGTGCGCTCGGCAGATGAATTAAAAGACTTAAATCGAAAACAACGCACTCATATGGCGGCGCGTAAAGGCGGATTACCAGTATCACGGGTAATTCTCCAAGAGGGAGTTTATACTTTTGAGAGTTGGAATGGTGCGGTTGCCGAGCCGGTAGTTTATTTAATTGACCGATTTGTTGTCGGCGGATTTTATCGGGTACATACCAATCGCGGGCGTGATGAAAATCTTAATTCCCCGGGGATGTATTTTGAGCCGTTATCCTTTGCCGATTCCTGTATTACCCCGGAACAAAATCAGCCCCCGGATTATTGTCCGAATCGTTTTTATGCTTATGGGGTGATTGCCCGTTTGGCCTTAGTGGCTGCGGCGCGGGAATTGATTCGATGCAAGAATACCGAGCATGTCGCTAAATGAATTTGAATTGATTAAACGCTATTTCACCCGTCAAAATTGCCGCGCCGAAATTTTACAGGGTATTGGGGATGATTGCGCTGTGGTGCGTATTCCTACAGATCGGGAATTGGCTTTGACTATTGACACGCTAGTCGCCGGTATTCATTTTCTTGCAGATTGCGCCCCATATAATTTGGGATGGAAATCTCTCGCGGTAAATCTCAGCGATTTAGCCGCAATGGGCGCCGAGCCGGCGTGGATTACTTTAGCGCTTACCATTCCACATGCGGATTTATCTTGGTTGGACAATTTTCAGCGCGGGTTATTTGCCCTTGCGGATCAATATTCGGTTGAGTTAATTGGTGGTGATACCACTCGCGGCCCTTTGACAATTACAATTCAGGCACACGGCTTTATTCCTCATGGACAAGCGTTACGCCGCTCAGGTGCGCGTCCGGGGGATTTAATTTATGTTACTGGTACCCTGGGCGATGCTGTAATCGGTTTAGATTTGGCGTTAGGGCGAAATACATTAATTACATCGGGAGACCGGGACTTTTTCCTGGAGCGATTAGAACTCCCCACACCGCGAATTGCCGCTGGAATTGCGTTACGTAATCTCGCAACGAGCGCAATTGATATTTCCGATGGATTGGCGGCGGATTTAGGCCATATCCTTAATGCTAGTGGCAGCGGCGCGGTAATTCATTTAGATTGGCTACCGCGTTCTGCGGCTTTAGCGAAACTCAAGCCGCCGTGGGAAAAAATTATTTCCGGCGGCGACGATTATGAATTGTGTTTTACGCTTCCTCCGGAGCGACAAAACTTGTTAAATGCGGCTCAAATATCTGCCCGATGTGAATTTACCTTAATTGGGGAAGTTACCGCCGCACCGGAAATAATTTGGCTAGACAGTAATAGCCAAGTAGTACCACTCAATAATAGTTGCTTTTTACACTTTTCCTAAGAGAGAAAAAAAAATGTCTAATGATGAAAATCGGCGCCAAAAACAGCTTGCTAAAAAGGCAGCCGCACGTAAGGCTAAAAAACAATCATCTGTAGTGCATGATAAAAAATTGTCAGCCACAGAAAAACAAATAGTACCCCAAGATTTTGGTAATCTTATAGTAACAAGTTATGAAGTAACTTTTGACCCTGTAGAAAATGAAGCTTTTGATAGATTACCTGAAGCTATCAAAGACGAATTATCTAACATCCACGATATCATGATGAATAGAATAAACCGAGATTCAGATGGAGACAAAGACATTTCTCAAGTAATTGAGCGACTTTTGGCAATTATTCAGCAATATTCTGATGTGCCAAGTATCTATAATTATTTATACAATTCTTATAAAATTTTAGGTGATACCGAACATGCAGATCGTGTTTTACAGGAAACTATAGACAAGTTTCCTGATTACCTTTTTGCCCGAATTGCTCAGGCAGATGAGTGTATGAGACGTAATGAGTTCGAACAAGTTCCGATAATCTTTGAGAATAAATTCGACTTATCTATTTTGTATCCTGAACGAAAGGTATTTCATATTTCAGAAGTTATGAATTTTTCCGGAATTATGGCGCAATACTTTTACAGCAAAGGAGATATTAAGAGAGTAGAACTATATTATAAGATTATGAAACGACTCGACCCCAAAAGAAAATATCTACTGACTCAAAATATCTATGAGTTACTTTTTAGTAGAATATCTATTTTGGATAAAATAAGGAATATATTTAAGTGATCATGCTGTGTGATTAATGAATCCTCTGAATTATGCAAAACTCAATGCGGCGCTTATGCAAATACCGCGTACGGGGCGGTGGTGGATTGCCTATAGCGGTGGATTAGATTCTCATTGTTTGTTGCATATCTTGGCGAATCGTTCTGCAGAATTGCCGCTCTTAACTGCAGTACATGTTGACCACGGCCTGAACCCGCAATCCAAAAAATGGGCAAGCCATTGTGCTTCTACTTGTGCGCAATTAGGAATTTCTTATCAAATAGCGCAGATCAAAATAGATGTCCAATCTGGAGAAAGTCGCGAGGCGGCGGCGCGTGCGGCGCGCTATTCATCATTTGCGCAATTTCTTGCCCCGGGTGATGTGTTAATTACAGCGCATCATCAAAATGATCAAGCAGAAACACTGTTGCTACAATTATTGCGCGGCGCAGGAGTCTGTGGTTTATCGGCAATGGCATCACTGATGCTATTTCACAAAGGCTATTTAGCCCGCCCATTACTTAATTTTTCTCGTGCCGAGCTGTGCGCCTACGCGCAATTGGTGGGATTAACCTGGATCGAAGATGACTCTAATTCCGATATTAGTTATGACCGCAATTATCTCCGCCGGCGCATAATTCCACTGCTATTAGAACGCTGGCCAAGTGCAAATTCGACGATTGCCCGTGCGGCACATCATCAGGCCGAAGCAGCCATTTTATTAGAAAATTATGCCCAGCAAGACCTGGCTATGGTACAGGGAATTGAGTTACATACCGTTCGGGTTGCAGGACTATTATCCTTGAGAGCCGAGCGTGCTCGCAACGTAATTCGCTATTGGATTCGTTCCCGCGGATATCTCTTGCCGAGCGCGGCAATTATCGAGCAGATTTTACAAATTGCAGCGGCGCGCTGGGATTCAACGCCACTTCTCTGCTGGGAGGGCTGTGAATTGCGCCGTTATCGTGATTTAATTTATTTAATGGCACCATTATCTCCACCGCCGCATAAAGATTTTTGCGCTGAATGGCACAATATTAATTTCCCTTTACAATTACCTTGGGGTGTATTGAGCGCCCGTTATATTGAAAATGAGCAGGGTATTTCGACAAAAAATTGCGCAGCAGGTTTTACAGTGCGTTTTCGGCGCGGCGGAGAGAAATGTCACCGCGCACAAGATGTTTATCAGCGTCCCCTGAAAAATTTATGGCAGCAATTAGGCGTTCCTCACTGGGAACGCATTCGTACCCCGCTATTATTTATTGGGAGGGAATTGGCCGCAATTCCAGGAGTCGGGGTCTGTCATCAATTTCAGAATTCATCCGGTGAGCCAGCTTGGAAAATCGATTGGCAGAGTGAAGAAAAATCGTCTAAATTGGTCTCTTATCAATTGCGTAATTCCTGATTTTGTCATTTCGAGCCGTTCTTTTATTTTGTTATTTCGAGCCGCGTCGCGGCGAGAAATCTTAAATTAATGGGAAAAGGAGTAGGAATTACGCAGTTGAAAAATACATTTAACATTTCCAATCGGTAAGAAGTCTGTCTTATGGCTTTCCAACTAAATCAACCAATTATAATTCAACTGCGTAACTCCTAGGATAATTGAATGATATTACTGGTGACGATTATTTGGACTTGGTTTTTAGCCGGAGACGTTTGGGCAAAGAAACCAACAACTGAGATAACTCCTGCCGTAGATTTTCCCGAATGGCCGGGGCAATCAACGGCGCGTCCGTTAAGCGCCATTACCATTAGCAATTATCTTTTAGAAAGTGAAACCCCTAGCATTGATGGTCGTGTCAATTACGACTACGTTTATCGTTTAGAAATTATCAATCAAAGCCAGGATTATTATCATCAGGTCAACGCCAATTTACTTAGCCAGCTTCCTGATGGCGTGCAATTAATTAATAGCCGCTTGAACTTCGGCGTGATTGGGCCGGTTAGCGGGACGGAATATCGGGCGCTCAGTAAAAATACTTTTCTATTTCGGAAGAATCCCGCGACCCCCTTAGATTTGACTACTCTGCAATGGCAAATTACCGGGGAGCCGCTCGGTGCGCCACCGGTAAAACGCGGAATTGTCACCGGTGTTGTGGTCGATACTTACTGCAGAAAGCTCGAAAACGCATTGGTTATGTTGCGCGAATCAAGCGTAAAAACCGACAGTGCCGGAGAGTTTTCCCTGACGTTTGGTCAGAATGACATTAGCGCGAATCATAGCCTGGTAATTACGAGCCGTCCGGAGGGATATACCGAATATCAGGTCAAAATTCCCCTGAACGCACAGCCGAGATATGACCTTACGATGGTGGTAAAACCGGTTGCGGCTCGCACCGCGGTGTTTGCGCCATATAAACAGGAGATTCGCGTCAATGAGGCGTATCGCGCCGAGTTTCGCCTTCCAGCGGCGGGTTTAATCGAGGGGGATACCAGGCTACTGGTGAGCGAGCCGGTGAGCGCCAATCTCACCACGTTAGATTTGAGCAACACGGAGCGGGGCGCCTTTCCCGGCAACGATTTTCTCGGGATTAGCCACGACACCCCGCTTATTCCGGTGGCGCTTGAGGTTATTGTTGCGGCCGAAGTTGCGTTAATCGGCGCCTCGGGGGTGCGCTATCCGCGCCTTGCAATTCCGGCGCAACTCCGGCTCGCGATTCCAGGGCACCTGCTCAACCAGGTTAGCGAGGGTGAGACACTACCCCTGTGGTACTACGATACGACCGGTGGGGTATGGCGCCAGGAGGGTAGCGGTGTGGTTCGCCGTGATATCAACGATGGGCGGCTGTGGGTTGAGAGTCAGATTAATCATCTCAGTTGGTGGATTGCTGCGCGTCCGTTGCGAGAATTGAGTTGCCTGCGTTTTCGACCAGTGGACGAAAAGACGAATACGCTATTGGACCAGGTGCGTTTTACGATTGAGGGGGTCAATTTTGTGAGCGGCGCACTCGCAATTTTTCGCGGAGAAGAGGGGGCTTTTACGACTAAAAGGACTAAAGATTTGACTAATCCGGAATTAGTGCGCCTGATGTTTTATGAACGTGGTGTCCCGAATTATTTACAACGCGACCCTACACACCCCACGCGCTATTACAAAGTTAGTATGCCGGGCCTTGCAACTCCATTTCCGATGGCGAATATCGCGATGCAACATACTGCCCAATGGGATAATTGCCAGGATTTAGGGATGATAACCGTTTCGGCACGCATTCGACAATAGATCGTTATTTTTTTAAGTTTTTCAACCGGGAGCTGTTATGCCCGCGGTTGAAAAGGATTAATGCTCGTAATTACTAATATCGCGGTCTTTGGTCTCTTTCAGAAAGATAAATCCAATTACTGTCGTTATCAGCGCGACAATTACTGGATACCACAGTCCGAAATAAATATTGCCACTAACTGCGACCATCGCCGTAGCAGTTAGCGGCAACATCCCGCCAAACCACCCATTCCCGATATGATACGGTAATGACATTGAGGTATAACGGATGCGAGTCGGAAAGAGCTCGACCAAAAATGCCGCAATTGGGCCGTACACCATCGTCACACAAATCAGAAAAATAAACAGAATCAACAAAGTCATTGGATAATTGATCCTGCTCTTATCGGCTTCGGGGGGGTATCCCTGAGATTTGAGAATTTCCTTCAAGGTGGGTTCATTCCAACCAGTAATTTCACTTTCGCCAATTCTAGTAATTACAGGCGAACCAGCATTACCCACAAGGGACGTAAAATTTAGTCCCTGCTTGGTAAGAAAATCCTGAACCCGATCGCATTCGGAGAATTGACTCCACGGACCGACGAATAAATGGAAATTGCAGGTCGCACGATCCGCCATAACAGTAATCGCGGTTTTGGATTGAAACTCTTCGAGCGCCGGATTTACATAATGAGTAAGCGCTTGGAACATCGGGAAATAAGTTACTGCCGCGATTAAACATCCAGCGAGAATAATCTTGAGCCGGCCAATTTTATCCGACAGCCAGCCAAAGAGAATAAAAAACGGTGTCCCGAGCAGTAATGATGAACCGATCAAAATATACGCAGTTAGATAATCTAACTTTAAGGTAATCTGCATAAAAAATAATGCATAGAATTGACCGGTATACCAAACTACGCCTTGTCCGGCGGTTGCGCCGAGCAATGACAGTAGTACATATTTATTATTGGGATAACGTAAAAAGCTATCCGTAAGCGGGGCGCGGGAAGTCCGTCCTTCGGATTTTATTTTTTGGAATACCGGCGATTCATGCAATTTGAGGCGGATGTAAATCGAAAATCCTAAGAGAATTATTGATACCCAAAATGGAATTCGCCAACCCCAATTGCTAAAATCATCTTTACTAATATACATCCGACAAAGACCAATTACCAAAAGCGCCAGAAAGAATCCTAAAGTCGCGGTAGTTTGAATCCAACTGGTATTATACCCGCGCCGATTATGGGCGGAATGTTCAGCAACATAAGTCGCCGCGCCGCCATATTCCCCGCCTAAGGCAAGTCCCTGCAAGAGACGTAACAAAACTAAAATAATTGGTGCTGCCCAGCCGAAACTAGCAAAGGTGGGGAGTAAGCCAACACCAAAAGTAGCAAGACCCATAACGACAATTGTCATTAAAAAGGTATTCTTGCGTCCGATTAAATCGCCGATTCGTCCAAAAACAAGAGCACCAAATGGTCGGACTAAAAATCCTGCGGCATAAGTTGCAAATGCGGAAAGTAATGCTGCAGTTTCATTATCTCTCGGGAAAAATAGCGCTGCGAAAAAAGGCGCCAGAGTTGCGTATAAATAAAAGTCATACCACTCAAACACCGTTCCGACCGAGGATGCCATAATTACTAATCGTTCTTCCTTTGTCAGCGGTGATTTCTCTGCCACAAGTTCAGTTGTGGTAGCCATATTTTCTCCAATTAAAGTTATGATAAAGTAGAATTAAGACGGTTAATGCTCGCGGATTAGGAAAGCGATAGTCAATATTATTAAGGATATATTACACCTTTGAAAAGAGTAGGTACAAATTATCGTCATAAATAGATAAGAGCTATAAGATAAGGTAATAGATCTAAGCCAAACGTCTCCGGATAATCATGCTAGATAACCCGAGTTATGGGTTTTTGATTAAGTTAATTTAAGTAACTTAGAGGGATTTTTGTGAATTAGATGACTTTAACACGGATTTATAAATTCAGCATTCCGCAGTCTAAAGTACGGTCTTGTCAATAACGCAATCACGGCCGTGCTATATCAATTTAGAGTTACTCTATTTTGAGTTAAAATAAAATAACATATTCCCGTTAATAGGGGAAATTATGAACCGTGGCTTGCATTTTGAAATTAGAGGGACTAAACGAGGATTTACTGATACGACGGTTGAAAAATTAAAAATGCGTGCTCAAGTAATTTTTACGGTAACAAATAACAGACTTTTTAAGTCGATTGTTCATCGGAGCTTCATAATGAATGCCTCGGAGCAGGCTGGCAGTTATATTAAAGTAATTTTCTGCATATAACTTAGTGTAGTTATTATCATATATTGTGCGAAAAGCTATTTTGAAATAAGACCATCTAGTCAATTATCAAAATGATTAATTAGCTTAATGCGTTAATTATGTGTGATAAAGTCTCCAGTTTCTTGGGGTCTTCATCAACAAAACGCAATACGATGCGTACAAAACAAATATTGTCGCGCACTTCGAGCGGTTCAACCGTATTGACGACTGCATTGATGTCTTTGATCTGTATTGCCGGAAGACTTAGCGCAAATACCACATGTTCCATTAGTACCGGACATCCGTCTCTTCGTGGAATAACGACCCAAGCGCCGTGCAGGTCAATTTTTTGCACAAGACAACGCTCCACCCGTCCACTATAGCGTAATTGGGCGTTGGCCTTTACGAGTTGATTACAGGGTGAATTGGTTTTTTTTGCGTCTTTATCTCTGTCCTTGCGATAATTTCCGGTAAGAATTGCAACGGCATCACTAGATACGACCGGACTAGGAGGGATTTTGAGTTCTTCAGCAAGATTTCTCCCATAGCGTGCAAGAGTCTCCTGGATTTTATGCATCAGAATATCAATCGTAAAAGGTTTAACGATATATGCGTCAATTCCGACACGCATTGCCGAGACTACGTGAGTCTTTTCCCCACGACTGGTAACCATAATAAAGGGCAATTTGCGAAAACGCTCATCAGCGCGCATCCAAGAGATTACCTCATATCCATCTACTTCGGGCATCTCCCAATCACAGAGAATGATGTCTACGGGTTTTTTCAGGAGAATTTCCTGTGCTTGGCGGCCATTATATGCCTCATGCACGGTTACATCAGGAATAGCCGCGGTTAGTCCACGTCGAATTAGATCACGGATAAAAGTCGCATCATCTGCTACTAATACATTTAATTTTGCCATGCGATATTCCTCATTAATTCACTGATAAGTATTTACCTTTACATTAATACTACATCAAATTGTTCTTGGGAAGAAAATAATTCCGGTTGGAGTTGGATCGGTTTACCGATAAGTGCCGTTATTTCCGCTAAACTCGCGGATTCATCATTACGGAGAAGGTCAATTACCTCTTGTACTGCAAGAATTAGGAATTGTTCAGCACTATTGAATTGACGAGCTTCGCGTAAAATCTCGCGTAAGATTTCATAGGCTACAGTTTCCACAGATTTGACAAACCCCCGGCCACGACACATAGGGCACGGCTCGCATAAAATATGGGACAGACTTTCACGAGTACGTTGCCGAGTCATTTCGACTAAACCAAGAGACGACACCGAGCTGACATAACTCTTGGCATGATCACGCTCGAGAGCCTTTTCCAAGGCACGCAATAGTTGTCGTTTATGTTCATCCTCAAGCATATCGATAAAATCAATAATAATAATTCCACCAAGATTGCGGATTCGGAGTTGCCGGACAATTGCGGTAGCTGCCTCGATATTTGTCTTAAAGATCGTCTCTTCAAGGTTGTGACGCCCGACAAACGCCCCGGTATTTACGTCGATGGTAGTCATCGCCTCGGTCTGATCGATGATCAGATATCCGCCGGATTTCAGCGGTACTTTGCGTTCTAGAGCCTTATTAATTTCGCTATCGATCCCATAAAAGTCAAATAGCGGTATCTCTCTGGTATGTAACTCGATGTGCCCAACTAAATACGGCACCAATTGCTCGGCGAAGTGCACGATTTTTTCGTAACTCTCCTGCTCATCAACCAGGATCTTTTCGACTGTCGCACCGACTAAATCACGCAAACAACGCATAGCCAAAGGTAAATCTTCATAGAGAATAGATTTAAGCGGCGCGGACGCAATTCGGTCCTGAATAGATTTTGATAAGCGCAGGAGAAACTCTAAATCGCTAATTAAGGCCGCGGCGCTTACCCCTTCGGCCGCAGTGCGGATAATCACCCCATTTGCATTGAAGTTCGGATAATTGTGCACGATATCGCGGAGGCGAAGGCGCTCGGTTTCATTTTCAATTCGTTGGGAAACGCCTACACAATCAATCCCGGGTAAGAGTACCAAATAGCGCGAGGGAAGCGATATTTGCGTCGTCAGGCGGGCGCCTTTGGTCCCCAGCGGGTCTTTTACAACTTGGACGAGCAATTCCTGGCCTTCGGTGCAGAGAGTCGAGATTTGGCGCTCTTCGGTAACTTGCCGCGTCGTGCAATTGTCCTCCCCCGGAGTAAGGCGAATATCCGAGGCGTGGAGAAACGCGGCTCGGTCTAGCCCGATATCCACAAACGCCGCTTGCATCCCCGGCAGCACCCGCGCCACCCGCCCCTTATAGATATTACCGACCAATCCCCGTTTGTTGGTGCGCTCCACGAACAATTCCTAGAGGACGTCATTTTCTAGTACCGCGATGCGAGTTTCACGCGGGGTAACACTGATCAGGACTTCCTGAGTAATACCGAGTTCGTTAAGTATTTGCACGGCCATGAGTTGGGATATTCCCTACCCGCTCCTGGTGAATAACTCGTTCCTAAGTCCGCTTGATTCGGGGATATATGCACCCGGTTTTCTTAATATTTAAGTTTAGTATAATACGACTTCCTTGAACAAAAATAGCGCTTGTTCCGGGGAAATGTCTTTGAGCGTGAATTGCTAGCCAAAGACTCGAAAATCTTGATAAGAATTTTAGGAATCGAAATGACCACTATATTAAAAGACATCGCACCGCAAATTGCGCAACTGCCCAAACGCAAGCTGTTCACCATAATTGTTATTGCGGTGATTTTACTCGCTACTTTTACATCTTTATTAGCGGATCTATTTTTCCTTGATACCAGTAAATTAGCACCACTTCAAATTGCGATAATTGCCCCTTTTTCCGGTGATGAGGCCGCATTGGGGCGTGCCATGCGCGAAGGAGTTGAATTAAAGGTAAATGAAATCAACCGTAACGGTGGTATCAATGGTCGGAAATTAGTCATTGCCAATTTTGATGACCTGAATCAACCGGAGCGCGCCAAGATTGCTGCCCAAGAGGCCGCTAATTCAGGGGCAATCGCCGTAATTGCGCATACCAACCGCAATACATTAACCGCTGCCGCACCGATTTATCGCGAACAAAAAATCGGCGTGATTACACTCGCAGCGGATCAAAACCAGTCCGCCGTAACTGACCATCCAACAGAAAGTCATCTACTACCAGCCGAGGATTACGAGATCCGCTTTCTCGCAAATTATGTTCGTAATGTAATCGGCGAAAAAACGGTCCATATTATCCATGAAAATTCTCCAACCGGTGAGTTATTAGCAAATACCCTAGATGAAAATATGCAGCGCTTCGGTACAAAAGTCTTGTACCGCTGGACAATTACTCCAGGCGATGTAGCCCTGAAAGACCAGGTAATATCCGTCGCGCAACAAATTAACGATGGTAAATTACCCGGAACTATAGCAATTATCGCTGACCCCACGGCTACTGCCCGAACATTAATTCACTTGCGGATGAGCGGTGTGCGTAACCCAATTATCGGGACGCGTACTATGGCAACGAATTTGTTTCTTGAGACATTAAGGCGTGAATGGCAGGGAAATACCTCTATTGATGGTGCATTAAATGGCGCATTGCTGACGGTGCCGATGTTGTTTGATGTCTCTGGAGAGGCGGCGCAGAGTTTCCGAACGGCATTTATCACACAATTTAAGCACGCGCCGGATTGGGTCGCCGCTTATGCACACGATGCGGCCCACTTAATTGTGCGTCACCTACGCACTAATATTTTTACAAGTGGCATTACCGATGACAAACTACGGGAAATACTCTTCCATGAATTAGCCGAATCATGGCCAGAATCAAAGGCCACGGCGGCAGCAAAACCACCCCTAGAAGGTCTAAATGGGCCAATTTTAGTCAATGCTCGCGGGCGAGATATCCGCCCGCCGTGGATGGGGGTCTACGATGGTCTGACTTTAATTTCAACCATGACTCAATTAGTGGCGATCCGCGAAGAGGGCGTCGGTAATTTGCTCCAACAATTTATTGAAGGTCGGGCGCTATACGTTAATGACCGGTTTATGTACAAGACTAATGTAATCTATACCGGAATTAGCGCGGCAAATATTTCGGCATTCAATGAAAAAGAATCGACGATAGATTCGGATTTCTTCATTTGGTTCCGGTGGCGCGGTGATTTCAAACCCGAGGATATTGTTTTTACAAATGCGGCGAATAATATCCAAATTAAGTTAGAGCAAGAGGAAAAAAATAAAGAGATTAATTATCGCCTCTATCACATCCAGGGAAAGTTCTATATGAACTTCTCGAATGTTTCCCGGGCGTTCGACACCAAACTGATTGGGGTGAATTTTCACCATCGGTTATTGAGTCGCCATAACGTGATGTATGTCAATGATATTTTGGGCATGGGTATGACCCAAAATACTACAGTGCAAAAACTTTTAGAGGTTAATCCTAATATCATCCAAGATCAGGAAGAGGGGATTGTCGGCATAATTGTTAGGTGGATTCGGGTGCTGGGCAAAGTTTTGCACTCAGATATGAATCTTACGGACCCATTAGTCGACGTCCTCAGCCGCAGTAATATGTTGGCCGGGGTTCCCGGATGGGTAATTGATAATGCGTGGATTTCTCAGGATATTGTCCCGCAAAGCTCTCAAGGTAATCCCAATTACGTAGGATTTGGGAAACCGATCCCGGACTTTTCGCAGATTCAATACGGGATTATTCTCAAGCCGGATTTAATTCGGGCACGGGATATTATCCCGAGCAAATATTTTTGGTACATCGCAATATTTGCCATATTTGGCGCCGTTTTGGCATCGGTATTAGACCGAAAATATGGTAAGCAGTTTTGGCGCTTCCATACTTTTTTCATTCGTCTGATCTGTTGGCCGTTATTATTGGTCTCGGGGGGAAATTTAATCTTAGACTATGTGGTTCGCTATTCTTCGGCGGGTGTCGTGGATAATGTGTGGACAATGTATAGTATTTCGCATTGGTTAATCCCGACATTTTTAATTATCATTGGAATTGATCGGTTTATTTGGGCCCCTTTGGAGGAAAAAACCCAACGCAAGATTCCCAATATCATTCGAATGCTGACGTCGGCGCTGGTGTTTCTGCTGATGCTGTTCGGCATTATCTCGTATGTATTCAATCAACCCGTAACTAATTTATTAGCCACGACTGGCCTGAGCGCAATGATTATTGGTTTTGCGGTCAAATCGAATATTGCGAATGTCTTTTCGGGGATCGTCTTAAATTTAGAAAAGCCCTTTGCAATCGGCGACAAAATCGAGTTTCTCTTTCTGAAGAAAGAGATTAGCGGCAAGGTTATTGATATTACCTGGCGGACGACGAAGATTGAGCACGCATTAGGGCACATTGTGGCAGTACCGAATGGGAAAATCTCCGAGTTAGCCATTCATAACCTATCTATGACGAATACGGGATTTTTGTGCGACTTATTGGTTTATGTTGACCCCCAGGCGAGTCCCGATAAAGTATTAGCGCTGATAAAAGGCGCAATTACCGGCAATCCCCATATTTTGGAGCGCCCCGGGACACCGCCATTTTCGGTCGTATTATTGGGAATGAGAAATATTGGGGATAATTGGCGGACCTTATATCGGGTGCGGATCTATGTAAAAGGTAGCCCGGACGGAAAGCCCGTGTGTATCAAAGCCGGCGACCTGTTTTGGAAGCAATTGCTCAAGAGTTTTGCCGCCGAAGGAATTATTTGGAATCAACCGCCGTTATTAATTACCGATAAATGCGGTGACGGCGAGGAAACAACTAACCCGACGTAATTTCCGGTCGTAATTAATTGCTCCAAAATCGAGGGGATAGAGATGCTCCCAGTTTATCGCGCTGCGCAAGTACGTGAACTCGACCGGCGTGCGATTCATGAATTCGCGATTCCGGGAATTACGCTTATGGGGCGCGCCGGGGAAGCGGTATTTCGCGCGCTGGGCAAATCTTGGTCGTCGGCGCGCCGGATCGCGGTGGTCTGCGGACTGGGAAATAATGCCGGCGATGGCTATGTCGTGGCGCGGTTAGTGCGCAGTGTTAGACCTGAAACCCATGTATATCAGGTCGGTAACCCGGAGCGCCTCACGGGCGACGCCGCAACCGCCTATCACGAGTTCCTGGAATCCCTAACCGAATTAGGTCGCGGGTCCGCGATATCCGAATTTTCGCCGGGGTGCTTGGACCACGCGGATTTAGTCGTGGACGCACTCCTCGGGACCGGTTTGACCGGCGCGGTACGCGCCCCGTTTCACGCCGCTATTGCGGAGATCAACAATTGCGGTGCGCCGGTGCTGGCGGTCGATATTCCTTCGGGCCTGTGCGCCGATAGCGGTCGGCCACTGGGGATCGCCGTTCGGGCGCGCCAGACCATCACTTTTGTCGGGCGCAAATTGGGGTTATTTATCGGCGAGGGACCGGAATATGCCGGAGAGGTCATTTTTGATGACCTCAAAATCCCCGCGGAGGTCTATGAAACCGTCCCGCCCGTCGCGTATTGCCTAGATATCGATGCCCTGATCCGCAAGTGGCCATCATCCCCCAGGCGACGTACCGCACACAAAGGTGACTTCGGTCATGTCCTGGTCATTGGTGGCGCACCGGGGTATGCCGGTGCTGGGTTGCTGGCCGCCGAGGGGGCACTCCGAGTCGGCGCGGGATTGGTAACCCTGGCGACGCATCCGGCTCACGCCGCAGGCATCGGCGCGCAACGCCCGGAGATTATGGTCCATGCCGTGGCGAGTGGCGCGGATCTGACGCCGCTGTTGGCCCGTGCCACCGTGGTGGTGATTGGCCCGGGGTTAGGACGTACCCCGTGGTCACGTGAACTGTGGAATATCGCCCGCGCCCTGCGGGTTCCCATCGTATTCGACGCCGATGCGCTCAATTTTCTCGCGGAGTTTCCACCTCCCGCGCCGTCGTCGTCTACGAACGAGATTTACACCCCCCACCCCGGCGAGGCCGGGCGCCTCTTGGGATGTAGCCCGGCGGCAGTCCAAAGTGACCGGTGCGCCGCACTCGAATCCTTAATCCGTCGCTATGGCGGGACTTGGGTCCTCAAAGGCGCCGGAACTTTGATCGGTGATCAAACACCACCGAGTATCTGCCCGGTAGCAAACCCGGGCATGGCGAGCGGGGGGATGGGTGACGTCTTAGCGGGGATCATTGGCGGGTTATTGGCGCAACAACTCCCGCCGTTTGCAGCCGCGACCCTGGGGGTATCCCTCCACGCCATGGCGGGACTGATGGCAGCCCGGGACGGCGAGCGCGGCCTAATCGCCAGCGATCTATTTCCGTTTATTCGCGGTTTGGCTTCGGGCTATATCAATTCTTTTGGAGTCCATTGCTAATGCTTATAGGAGTTACGCAGTTGAATTATAACTGTTTGATTTAGTTGGAAA
>Ga0114939_10000465_pt1 | contig 33713 bp, 30 predicted proteins | sample AshMeaCrysSpring_FD_87196 | JGI IMG/M metagenome (GOLD analysis project Ga0114939, IMG submission 87196) | Groundwater microbial communities from Big Spring, Nevada to study Microbial Dark Matter (Phase II) - Ash Meadows Crystal Spring | ecosystem: Environmental > Aquatic > Deep subsurface >...
CAAGGCGGTGGCCAAGGCCATCGAACGCGGCACCCAGTTCGTAGGTCTGAGCGATTTCACGGCTTTCCAGCTGGCGGTACTGGCACGTACCGGCAGTACAACCTGGGCCGGCCCCTCGTTGTGCGAGGGCTTCGGCGTGTCCGACCAGGCCGATGCGGCGGATGGGCATGGCCACGGCAGCAGCGGCGGGCCAGACGAGATCATGGAGGCCTGCTTTGACGACCTGATCCAGGGGCAGGGGGAGGGGACCGGCTGGCGGCAACGGCGCGAGACCCTGCCGGTTGCTACAAAAACAGAAGCATTCCACGCCCGTCACATGGGCGATGAGGCCAATTTTTCGATCAAGGACGGCGTACTCTGGGGCGGCAACTTGGCTGTGTTGTGCGCACTGGTCGGCACGCCCTACCTGCCACAGATCAAGGGCGGCGTCCTGTTCCTGGAGGATGTGGCGGAACATCCCTACCGCATCGAGCGCATGCTGACCCAGCTGCTGCACGCCGGGGTGCTGGCGCAGCAGAAGGCCATCGTGCTCGGACAGTTCACCGAGTACAGGCTGCTGCCCCACGACAAGGGCTTCAAGCTGCAAAGCGTGGTGAACTGGCTGCGCAGCCAGCTCAAGGTGCCGGTGCTGAACAACCTGCCGTTCGGTCACGTGCCCACCAAGGTGCTGCTGCCGGTGGGCATGCCCGTGGACCTGCTGGTGCAGGGGCGCGATGTGTTGCTGGTCTGGGGCCACCCGCACTGAGGGGCACGGGCCGGCCGGCGCTCAATGCCGTTGCGGCACGGGACGGGCGAACATGCCCTTGGGCAGGGCTCCCTCAAACATGTCGGTGATGTGCTGCAGGTTCTGCCGGGCTACGCGCTCGCCCTGCAGGTAGGACAGTGCAGCCATCAGGTCGCTGCGCAGGTACCACAAGGCCTGCAGATCGGCGGCCAGCAGAATGCGTCGTTCCACGTGCGGGAAGGTCTGGCAACCCTCCTCGTGCAGAAGGTCGAGCATGGCTTGGCGGATGGCCTCCAGGGGCAACGGGCCGCGCAGCGGCGCAGCCGTGCTGGCGCCGAGCAGGCTCTGCATGCTGCTGATGAAGGTGACAGCCATCCTCCGCATATTCTTGTCCTTCCCTGCCCAACCGGATGTGGTTCAACCATAAACCACGCCGATGGCCGCAAGGCCTAGGGTTTTCCCTCCCAAAAGAAGGAAAAGCAGCATGAAAATCAGTGAGTTAGCCAAGTTATATCAAGTAGTATCTGAATCATCCACGCTCACTCTGCCAGACACTGACATGTACAGCTTCCGCTCCCACTACATCGCCGGGCAATGGGTTCCGGCCAGCTCGACCGATTCCTTCCTGGTTCACGACTCCAGCACCGAGGAGGTGATGGCCAGTGTGCCCGCCGGCACCGCGGAAGAGGCGGCGGCCGCTGTGCAGGCCGCACGCGACGCCTTTGACGCTTGGGCGAGCCTGCCGCCGGCCACCCGGGCCGACTATCTCGACAAGATCGCGGCTGGCCTGAAGGCGCGCACAGACGAGATGGCGCTGGCCATCGCCCGTGAAGTCGGCATGCCGCTTAAGCTGGCCCGCAGCGTGCAGGTGGGCGGCCCGGTGTGGAACTGGGCCAACTTTGCCAAGGTGACGCGTACCTTCGAATGGGAAGAGAAGGTAGGAAACTCGCTGGTGGTACGCGAACCGATCGGCGTGGTGGGCTGCATCACACCCTGGAACTTTCCGCTCAACCAGATCACCCTGAAGGTGGCGGCGGCCTTGGGTGCCGGCTGCACCGTGGTGCTCAAACCTAGCGAGGTCGCACCGGTCAACGCCATGTTGCTGGCCGAGATCATTCATGAGGCCGGCCTGCCGCCCGGCGTCTTCAACCTGGTCAACGGCGCCGGCCCGGTGGTGGGCGAGGTGCTTGCCACCCACCCCGCGGTGGACATGGTCAGCTTCACGGGTTCCACGCGGGCCGGCAAGCGGGTGGCCGAACTGGCAACCCAGACCGTGAAGAAGGTCGCCCTGGAACTGGGCGGCAAATCAGCCAGTGTCATTCTCGACGATGCCGACTTCGAAGCCGCCGTCAAAGGCACACTGTCGGCCTGTCTGCTCAACAGCGGGCAGACCTGCTCCGCGCACACCCGCATGCTGGTGCCCGAGCATCGGCTGGAGGAAGTGAAGGCGCTGGCCCAGGCCGCCATTGCCAAGTACGCCATCGGTCCGAGCCTGGAGGAGGGCAGCCGCCTCGGCCCGCTGGTCAGCGCGGCACAGCGCGATCGCGTCATCGGCTTCATCGAACAGGGCCTGAAGGAGGGCGCCGAACTGATCGCCGGCGGTCCGGCGCGTCCGGGCTTTGACAAGGGTTACTTTGTCCAGCCCACGATTCTGCGTGTGCGCCCGGGGGACACGCTGGCGCAGGAAGAGATCTTTGGTCCGGTGCTGGTGGTTATCACCTACAAGGATGAAGACGAGGCGGTGCGCATTGCCAACAGCACCATCTACGGATTGGGCGGCGGTGTCTGGGGTGGTGATGAAGCGCGGGCGGTTGCGGTGGCGCGCCGCATCCGCACCGGGCAGGTGGATATCAACGGCGGCCCTTTCAATGCCAATGCGCCGTTTGGCGGCTACAAGCAGTCTGGCATCGGGCGCGAGAACGGCAAGTACGGCTTCGAGGAGTTCCTCGAATACAAAGCGCTACAGTTCAAGCCGGCCTGAGGGCCGATCGTCGCAGGCCTATGCCCTAAACTCTCGGCTTGAACAGGAAATTGAAGTCCAGCGCATGGGTGTCCAGACCACCGTTGTTTTCACGGATCTGATCGGCAGCACGTCCGTCTTCGAACTGCTGGGCAATGCCAAGGCGACCCAGGCCGTCACGCAACTCACCCGCTGGATCAGCGAGGTCTTTGCGGCCCATGGCGGACGGGTCGTCAAGACCCTGGGCGACGGCGTGTTGGGCGTCTTTCCCAGCGCCACCCAGGCCGTGGATGCCGTCGTCGAGATGCAGCGCGCGCAGCAAAAACGGCTCGCGCAGCAGTCGCCCATCATCCGCATGCCGATCCGGGTCGGGGTTTCGACCGGCGAGGTCGAAATCGTCGACGGTGACTGTTACGGCGACGCCGTCAATGTTGCCTCGCGCCTGAACGATCTGTGTGCGGCACACGAGATCTGGATCAGCAGCAACGAACTCGACTATGCAGACCGCACCGATGGCGTGCGCTTTCGCCTGCTCGGGCCGATCACGGTGCGTGGGCGCGCCGAGCCCTGTACGGTCTACCGCGTGGAGTGGCAGGAAGAAGACAGCAGCGAATTCCTGACCCGCCAGGCGGATGTCGATCCGCAGGAACTGGCGGCGCAAGGCGATGTCCTGGGTGGGCAAGTCGAGTTGTCACGCCAGGACCAGGTCAAAACCTTCAAGTCGTTCGAGCTGCCGGTGCATATCGGGCGTATCCGGCACTCGGCCTTTGTCGTCAACGACCCACGGGTCTCCCGGACCCATGCGCGTATCGAGTGGCGCAACGGCAGCATCATGCTGGTGGATGTCAGCAGCTATGGCTCGTGGGTCCGCTTTGCCGGCGCCGGCACCGACGTCCTGCTGCGGCGCGAGGAATGTGTGCTGCATGGCGAGGGCGAAATCGCGCTAGGCGCATCGTTTGCCGATCCGACGGTACCGATCGTGAGATTCCGCGTCGCCTGAGGGCGGGTCATGGCTTACTTGATGGACTGAATATTTACTTAACATAATATACATCGTATTAAATTTAAGTCGTTCAAGAGGACGGTTGCCGGCGTCAAAAGACGCCTACGCAGGCCGCATTACCATTGCCCGCGCGGCTGGCGTGCCCGGACGAAGGCCGCAATGATGTCCGCCGACTCCTTGCGATTGGCGCGGAAGGCAAAATCGATGGCTGTCAGCCCCAACTGGTTCTTCAACAAGGGATCGGCGCCGGACTCCAACAGCAGTTTGACCGCCGACGGGGTGCCGTACATGGCCGCCATCATCAAGGGCGTCGTTCCGTTGGGCGATTCCGCGTCGACATAGGCGTGCTGCTCCAGCAGCAGGTTCATGATCTCCAGGTGCCCGTGGGTGGCTGCGTAATGCAGCGGCGTCCAGCCGGGTTTGTTGACGTCGGCGCCTTTGTCCAGCAGCTGACGGGCAACGTCGGTCATGCCCTTGAGCGCGGCGATCATCAGTGGACTCTCGTCCTGGCGGTTGCGGGCGTCAACATCGATCTTGGGCCAGTCCAGCAGCACCGCCAACACCTTGGGGGATGGCTCGCGCAGTGCCAGCATCAACGGGTGCTCGCCCGCGACATCGCGTGTATTCGGATCAAAACCGCGTTGAATCAGGGCGCTGACGATCTTGGCGTCATCTCGTTTGACGGCCACGAAGAAATCCTCGAACGATCCCGCCTTGGATAATGAAAATCCAATTAAAACAAATAGATATAGAAAATACTTAATGTTGAATCTCATGTCTCAAGGGCGAAACAGGGCGTTGAAATTACGGCTGGTGACCTCCGCCACCTGCTCCAGCGGGCACTGCTTGAGCTCGGCAATCTGCCGCGCAATGTAGGGCACCAGAGCCGGGCTGTTGGTCTTGCCACGGTACGGCACCGGCGCCAGATAAGGGCTGTCGGTTTCGATCAGCGTTCGGTCCAGCGGCACGAAGCGCGCCACCTCACGCAGTTCCTCGGCGCTTTTGAAGGTCAGGATGCCGGAAAAAGAGATAAAAAAACCGAGATCGAGCGCCGCGCGGGCGACCTCGGCCGTCTCCGTAAAGCAGTGGAACACGCCGCCCGCGCTGCCGGCCGAGCCGTCTTCCCCCTCCTCCTTCAAGATGGCCACGGTATCGGCCGAAGCGCTGCGGGTGTGGATGACGAGTGGTTTGTCGAGCTGCCGCGCGGCCTGGATGTGGGTGCGAAAGCGCTCGCGCTGCCAAGCCATATCGGCCACGGTCCGCTCGCCCAGACGGTAATAGTCCAGGCCGGTCTCGCCAATGCCGAGCACGCGCGGCAGAGCGCCCCGGCTGAGCAGGTCATCCAACGTGGGTTCGGTGACGCCTTCGTTGTCCGGGTGCACGCCCACCGTGGCCCAGAAGTTTTCATGGGCCAGGGCCAGGGCATGGACGTCGGGAAACTCCTCCAGCGTGGTGCAGATGCACAGCGCGCGCGTGACCTGGGCCTCGGCCATGGCCAAGCGGATCTGGGGCAGATCAGCGCGCAGCTCAGGAAAGGTCAGATGGCAATGGGAATCGGTGAACATGGCAAATCAGTACATCGTGTGGGCGCCCGTGCGGCAGGCCCGAAGGTCAGATCGTCTGGGTCGAGCGATCGGAAGCCAGGTGGGTGCCCAGGATTTCCTCGATCTTGAGCTTGAGCGCGTGCGATTTCTCGTCCTTGGGAAACTGGATGCCGACCCCCTGGGTCCGCCCACCGGCCGCCTTGGCCGGAGTGATCCAGGCGACCTTGCCGGCGACGGGATAGCGTTGCGCATCGTCCGGCAACGACAGCAGTACATAGACATCGTCGCCGAGGCGGTACTCGCGCGTGGTCGGGATGAAGATGCCCCCCTCGGCAAACAGCGGGATATAGGCCGCGTACAGGGCGGCCTTCTCCTTGATGGCCAGCTGGATGACGCTCGGGCGGGTGGCGGGGGCTTGGGTGTCGCTCATGGGGCTCGTGCTCAGGCCTTGCAGTTTAGGGCGGCCTGTGCCCGGCTCACAAGGTCTTCCAGCATCAGCCCGCTGTTGAAAGGGTGTTCCGCTGTCCGGCTGGCGGCGGCCAGTTCTTTCGACCAAGCCATCAGGGCGGCGGGTGAGCTTGCGGCAGGCAGCTCGGCGGGCTCGAAAAAACGCGGCGCTGCGCCTGACAGCGTGGCCAGCAGATCGTGGCATAGCTTGTGCAAGGCATCGATCAGCTGCGTCGGCGCCCAGTCCTTGATGGCGCCCACGTCCCCCCGGGCCATGGCCCGCGGCAGCGCGCGCCAATGGGCCGGGTCGCGTCCGGAAGCCGCAAAACGCAGCGCGTCCTCCGGTCGACCGCCGGCGGCCCGCAGCAACACGGCGGCATCGGCGGCGGGCAGCCCTTGGTCCTGGAGCCAGGCCTGCGCTGCGGGGGCTTCCGGCCACAGCATGGTGTGGCCGAGGCAGCGACTGCGGATGGTCGGCAGCAGCAGGTGCGCCGCCTCGCTGGCCAGCACAAAGCGCACGTCGCCCGGGGGCTCCTCCAGGGTCTTGAGCAGGGCGTTGGCGGTGACGTTGTTCATGCGCTCGGCCGGAAACACCAGCACCGCCTTGCCTAGCCCGCGCGCGCTGGTGCGCTGGGCAAATTCAATCGCGTCGCGCATGGCCTCGACGCGGATCTCCTTGCTCGGTTTGCGCTTCTTGTCATCGAGCTCGGACTGGGCTTTCTCGTCCAGCGGCCAGCCCAAGTCCAGCATCACAACCTCGGGCATCAGCACACAGAGATCGGCATGGGTGCGTACGTCGATGGCGTGGCAGCTGGGGCACTGGCCGCAAGCGCCCTGCTCACCCGGTGCCTCGCACAGCCAGGCACGCACCAGTGACAGTGCCAGTTCGTACTGGCCGAGGCCCGACGGGCCTTGCAGCAACCAGGCATGGCCGCGCTGCGCCAACAACTGGCGGCTTTGCTTTGCAATCCAGGGCGCCGGCGTACTCATGCCAGCCACCCGCGGGCCCGGATCGCACCCAGCACGTCCCGCCAGACGGCCTCGATCGGCTGATGGGCCTCGATGCGGGCGAAGCGCTGCGGCGCCGCCGCCAGGCGCTCACCATACCCTGCGGCCACGCGGCGGAAGAATTCGACGGGCTGCGCCTCGAATTTGTCCGGCACACGCGCCGAAGCCAGGCGCTCGGCCGCAATGGCTGGGTCGAGGTCGAACCAGAGCGTCAGGTCCGGCTCGCGCAGCAAGGGCGTGCCGGCCGGCGTTACGGTCTGCACCCAGTGCTCCAGCTGCGTCAGCACCGCCCGGTCGAAGCCGCGGCCGCCGCCCTGGTAGGCAAAGGTGGCATCGGTAAAGCGGTCGCACAGCACCACCTCGCCGCGCGCCAGCGCGGGCTCGATGCACTGCTGCAGGTGGTCGCGCCGAGCGGCAAACACCAGCAGTGCCTCGGTCATGGCATCCATCGGATCGTTGAGCACGATGGCACGCAGTTTCTCGGCCAAGGGCGTGCCGCCGGGCTCGCGGGTGAGCGTCACGGTGCGGCCCTGGGCCCGGAACGCCTGCGCCAGGCTGTCGACGTGGGTGGATTTGCCGGCGCCGTCGATGCCTTCGAAGCTGATGAAGAGTCCACCCGCGCTGTTGTAGTACCCGGGGTTGTTACCGCTGTTCATGCCGCTATTGTCCACGCTGGTACTTGTTGACCGCGCGGTTGTGCTCATCCAGCGTGCTACTGAAATGGCTGGTGCCATCCCCGCGGGCGACAAAGTACAGCGCCTGGCTCGACGCCGGTTGCACCGCAGCCAGCAGGGCCGCCTTGCCCGGCATGGCGATGGGTGTGGGCGGCAGGCCGGCTCGGGTGTAGGTGTTCCAGGGGGTGTCGGTCTGCAGGTCACGCTTGCGAAGGTTGCCGTCGAAACTGCTACCCAGCCCGTAGATCACGGTCGGGTCGGTCTGCAGCATCATGCCGATGCGCAGCCGGTTGTGGAAAACCGAGGAGATCATGGCCCGGTCGCTCGGGCGGCCGGTCTCCTTCTCTACGATGCTGGCCAGGATCAGCGCCTCCTCGGGCGTCTTCAGTGTCAGTCCGGGGGCGCGTTGCTGCCAGGCAGCGCCCAGCCGCTGGTCCATGGCACGCAGGGCGCGGCGCAGCACCGCCAGATCACTGCTGCCCTTGGCGTAGGTGTAGGTGTCCGGGAAGAAGCGCCCCTCCGGGTGCAGGCCGGGGCGGCCCAGCTGCGTCATGATCACATGGTCACCCAGGCCGCGGGTGTCGGGTTTGAGCTGCTCGGCCTTGGCAAGCGCTTCCCGAACCTGGCGGAAGTTCCAGCCCTCCACCAGCGTGACGGCGCGCAGCGCTTCCTCGCCGCGCACCAGCTTGCGCAACAGGCTGCGTGGCGTCGTACCTTGGCCGATCTCGTAACTGCCGGCGCGGATCTCACGTGCATGGCCTGACAGACGGAACCACCAGTACAGCAGGGTCGCATCGGTCTGCAGGCCGGCATCGACCGCCGCCTGCGCCACCCCACGTGCCGAGGTGCCGGGCTCGATGGCCAGATCAACCGGATCACCACGCAGCGCCAGCGGCTGGTTGAGCCACCAGACCGCCCCCGCCCCCACCCCACCGGCCGCCAGCAGCAGGCCTACAAACCACAGACGCACAACCCTGTTTCCTTCATGAAATCGATGGACGATGATAATTCAGCCCCATGCAACACACGCTCAACGGAATCGTTCCCCTGCCCCATCTGGGCCTGATCCGCGCCGAAGGCGAAGATGCGGCCAAATTCCTGCATGGCCAGCTGACGCAGGACTTTGCCCTGCTCGGCCTGTCCGAGGCGCGGCTGGCGGGCTTCTGCTCCGCCAAGGGGCGCCTGTTGGCCAGCTTCATCGGCTTCAAGCGCAGCCATAGCGAGATCCTGCTGGTGTGCAGCCGCGACCTGCTGGCCCCGACGCTCAAGCGCCTGTCGATGTTCGTGCTGCGGGCGAAGGCCAAGCTGAGCGATGCCACGGCCGATTTCGCACTGTACGGCCTGGCTGGAGATGCTATTGATACCATAGCATCCGGCGCACGACCTTTCTGGTCCAAGGCCGATTTTGGCGCTGCAAATCTGGTGCAACTCTACCCGGCCGACGGCGTGCCGCGTGCCTTGTGGGTTGCCCCGGCTGCCGAGCCGGCGCCCGCCGGGCCGGCCCTGCCGCTGGAGGACTGGCTCTGGGCCGAGGTCCGCAGCGGCATCGCCACCGTGACGGCGCCGATCGTCGAGGCCTTTGTGCCGCAGATGCTGAACTTCGAATCGGTCGGTGGCGTGAACTTCAAGAAAGGCTGCTACCCCGGACAGGAGGTGGTGGCGCGTAGCCAGTTCCGCGGCACGCTCAAGCGCCGCGCCTACCTGGTGCACTGTGATGCGTCCTTGCAGGCGGGCCAGGACGTCTTCGACCTGGCGGACCCCAGCCAGCCCTGTGGCACTGTGGCCCAGGCCGCCGCGGCGCCTGGGGGTGGTTTCGACGCCATCGTCTCCATGCAGACCAGCGCCGCCGGCGGGCCGGGGCTGCGCCTCGGCCAGACGGACGGGCCGGCCCTGCACCTGCTGCCCCTGCCCTACCCGCTGCTGGACGATATCTGACGCGCGGCCTCAGGGCGCGAGTTCAGGGCGCGGGCGGACGCAGCGCGCTCCGGTAAGGCTGGGGGATCGCCTCGCGTACCTTGTCGCGGAAAGTGGCGGGTGCCGCATCCAACGCGGCCTGGAAGGCTTGCTGGGCATGCACCTCATTCCGTAGTTCTGGCCGCGCATACATTTGGCCGAGCTTGTACCAGCTGTCCACTGCCAGTTGCGGCCAGCGCAAGCGCCGTTGCGTCAGCGCCTGGATCGCCAGCTCCCAGTCCTGGGTTCTCAGGCCGAGCAGGTAGGCGGTCAAGGTCAGGCCCTGATCGAACTGGGGGCGCTGCAGATAGGTGCGGCTCAGTTGCGCCGCCTGCGCCAGCTCGCCGCGGTGCACCAGCAACAAGACCTCCAGGGTATTTACCACCGGCGCGTCCGGCTGGATGGCCCGGGCGCGCTCGAAATAGGCCTCGGCCTGGGGCAGCTCACCCAGCTGGATATGGGCCTGCGCGGTGTTGGCCAGCAGTGCGACCACGTTGGGGCGCGACGCCACCACTGACTCCCAGATCCACAAGGCATTGCGCCAGTCGCCCCAGCGCACCAGCTGATCGGCCACGATCGGGGTGATCTTTCGGTAATGCGGGTTGATGGCGATACCCTCGCGCACCAGGCGCAGCAACTCGGCCTTGCGCGCGTCATGGCGCGGGTGCAGCGGGTCGCCGCTCATGTTGATGCCGGTGGCGAGTTTGAGTGCACCGATCAGCCGCGATTCGGCTGCCGCGGCCTGCAGTGAGATCCATACGGTCAAGCCCATGCCAGCTGCTACCGCAACGAGCGCGACAGACAAGCCCCAGGGTCGCCACGCGTGCATCCCGGGGTGGCTGACGCGCTGAGGTTTCAGGCGCAGGTCCGAGGCCGCCAGGATAGCCAGGCAAAGCGCAAACAGCGCTCCGGTGGCCGCCAGCCGCCAGGGAAAGCCGGCGTTGCTGACGACCAGAAATGCCAACAGCGCCGCCAGTGTCATGGCGCGCCACGGCGCTTCCTGCCCCTTGGGGTCGATGCGCCCCAGGCACCAGGTTACCCAGGCCGCGCGAAGCAAATAGGCGGAGAGCGCCAGCAACATCGACCATCCTACCAGTCCATATTCTGCGATGAGTTGGAGAATTTCGTTGTGAGCGTTGTAGTCATGTTCGAGACTGCTATCGTTCGTCTGGTAGCGCGGCAGTACGACTTCCCACGCACCGGCGCCAACACCAAGCCAGGGATGCGCATCAATCATGCGGGCGGTAGACCTCCACATCAGCAACCGGCTAGAGGCTGATCCAAGCGTGTACTCAGTCTTTTGCATCATCCGAGCCGCCCTGAAATACCCCCTTTCGATGGCTGTGAGGCCATTCATTTCAGCAGCAATACGGGGGCTGCCTGTCTCGACGACTCCCAACCCAGCTACCGTCGCCAGCAAAGCGGCCAACGCTAGCCACTTATGGCTGCGCGGCCAACGGGCTAATTCAAAACTTTTCTGGTATCGCCATACGATCCCTGTCAGCGCAAGCAACAGCAACAACAAGGCTGCAAGCGCGGAGCGAGTGCCGGTCATCAATAAGGCAACCAAATTGAAACCAATGAAAAGGGCTCGAGAGACTATCTGCGTCTCTCCACGTGCTTCAACTAACAGCCACACCGAGAACGGCAGCGTGCAGACCACAAACTCGGCAAAGAAATTGCGATTGACGAAGGTAGAAGCAGGAGCTGCCGCTTGGGGGAACCAGTCGAAGTCAAACCAGAATTGAATAACTGCCCACAAGGAGGCCATCACTGCTCCATAGTGAATGCTTTTTATCAATAAATGCATGCGTCTGCGCGTGAGACTGTTAAGACCTACCCACAGCAGCACGGCGAAGACGAACCAGCGTACCGCTTCCACACCCGCCAAGTAGCTATGCGACCAGACCATGCTGCCCAGGGCGTACGCCATGAGCAGAAGCGGCAGCCACAGCAGGCCGTGCCAGCGCACCGGCTCGGCGCCCGAACGCAGCCGCCACAACAGCAGCCAAGCCGCGCCTAGCGCCAGGAAGGCGACCATCATGGACTTCAGGGTGTCCTGCAGCAGGTACTCGTGCGGCACGCCCACGGCGGGCACCAGCAGCATCATGGTTGCGAGCAAAAAGGCCACACCGTCACCGGCGTGCAAGCCGGCGTCCGCGGCCAGGGCCTTGAATCGCCTGAACAGTCCGCCGCTCATGCGACCTGTCCCGACAAGGACTTCACCATCTCCTGGTGGGGAATGCCCGCCTCCACGAACGGCGTGCCGCGCGGCACGAAGCCTTCGCGGGCGTAGAAGCCGATGGCGCTACGCTGCGCATGCAGCAACACCTCATGGTCGCCACGTGCCGCGGCGGCCCGCATCAGGGCCAGCAAGACGTCGCGTCCGAGCCCGCTGCCGCGCATCTCGCTTGCCACCGCCATGCGGCCGATGCGTCCCACGCCGGGCGCGTGTTGCAGCAGCCGGCCGGTCGCCAAGGGCATGCCCAGGCGGTTGCGGGCCACGGCATGCACGGCCGTGGCATCCGACTCGTCCCATTCCATTTCGATCGGAATGCGCTGCTCATGCACAAAGACCTCGGTGCGCACACGGCTTGCGTCGGCGCCCTGCTCCTGCCAGCTGCCCAGACGGAGCTCGACCATGGACTCACCCGCCTCATAGCCGGTCAGCACGGCACGCAAGGCCGGCGGCACCGGGCGCGAGGTCTGGCTGGCCGGGTCGGCAAACACATACAGCAGCTCGCCCGTGACCAACAGTTGCTCGCCCTGGAAGATGCCGCCGCTGAACTGGATCGACGAGTTGCCGATGCGCGTGCACTTGAGGCCGATATCAAGCTGCTCGTCGTAGTGCGCCGAGGCGTGGTACTCCACGCCGGCCTTCTTCACATACAGGTCGCCTCCGAGCTGATGCAGCGCGGCCTGGTACGGCAGGGCGAGCGCACGCCAGTAGTCGGCCATGGCGGTGTCGAAGTACATCAGGTAATGCGGATTGAAGACGATCTTCTGCATGTCCACCTCGGCCCAGCGCACACGCAGGCGATGGAGGAAGCGGAAGTCGCTGTGACGCATGGGTGTGTGTCTGGTCATGGGGTCAGTCCGTCTGGAAAGCCTGCTTCAGCGCGCGCGCCGCATCCGCATGGGCCTGCAACGCCTGCGGAATGGCGCGGCCCATCTTGATGAACTCGTGCACCACACCGCGGTAGATCTCCAGATCGACCGGCACGCCCGCCAGGCGCAGCTTGTCGGCGTACATCACGCCTTCGTCCACCAGCGGGTCGCACTCGGCCAGACCGATCCAGGCCGGCGCCACGCCGTCCACATCGGGCGCATTCAGTGGCGCAAAACGCCAGTCGTCGCGGTCGGCCGGTGAATTGATGTAGTGGTTGAAGAAGTAGGTGATGTGCGACTCCTCCAGCACAAAGCCCTTCTCGAAGGTCTTGTGCGAAGGCGTGTCCTGGTGCGCCGTACAGCCGGGGTAGAACAGCAGTTGCAGCGCCAGCGGCAGACCGGCATCGCGGGCCAGGATGGAACAGACGGCCGCCAGCGTGCCGCCCGCGCTGTCACCGCTTACGGCCAGCCGGCCGGCGTCCAGCCCGAGCGAGGTACCCTGCCCCGCCAGCCACTGCACGGCGTCCCAAGCGTCGTGCACGGCGGTGGGAAACTTGTGTTCCGGCGCCAGCCGGTAGTCCACCGACACCACGGCGCAGTGCGCCAGATGGCTCAGGTGGCGGCACAGGCTGTCGTGCGTGGCCACGCTGCCGACCGTGAAGCCACCGCCGTGGAAATACACCAGCAGCGGCAGCGCCTCGGCGGCAGGCGCGTACAGGCGGGCCGCAATGCGGCTGCCGTCACGCACCGGGATCTGCAACGCCTCCACCCGGGCCAGTTTGTGCGGCGGAATGTCCAGCACGCCGGCACCGGACTCGTAGGCAGCACGTGCCTGCTGGGCGCTCAGGGCGTGCATCGGCACGTGGGTGGCTCGTGCCATGCGGTCCAGCACGTGGTGCATGGCGGGCGTGAGCAGCGCGCGCGGGTTGCGTTGGTGACTCATGAAGGGGGAAGAGCTTGCTACAGTGGCTGGACAAGAATTTTTGATCGTACACCGAGGAGACACCGCGCCATGGCACTCATCTACTACATCACCCAGGTCCAGTTCGAGTTCGGCGCCATCCGGCTGCTGCGCCAGGAATGCGAACGCGTCGGCATCAGCCGGCCGCTGATCGTGACCGACGCCGGCGTCAAGGCGGCCGGCCTGCTGCAGAAGGCGCTTGATGCCCTGCCCGGCATGAACCCGGTGGTGTTCGACCAGACGCCGTCGAACCCGACCGAGACCGCGGTGCGCGCCGCCGCAGCGCTCTACCAGGCGCAGGGTTGCGACGGGCTGGTCGCCCTCGGCGGTGGTAGTTCGATCGACTGTGCCAAGGGGGTGGCCATTGCCGCCACGCACGAAGGGCCGCTCAAGACCTACGCCACCATCGAAGGCGGCTCACCGAAGATCACGGAACGCGTGGCGCCGCTGATTGCCGTGCCCACCACCGCCGGCACCGGCAGCGAGGTGGCGCGCGGCGCGATCATCATCGTGGACGATGGGCGCAAGCTGGGTTTCCATTCCTGGTTTCTGGTTCCCAAGACCGCCCTCTGCGACCCCGAGCTCACCCTCGGCCTGCCGCCCCTGCTGACCGCTGCCACCGGCATGGACGCCATTGCGCATTGCATGGAAACCTTCATGGCTGCGCCGTTCAACCCGCCAGCCGACGGTATTGCGCTCGATGGCCTGCAGCGTGCCTGGGCCCATATCGAACGCGCCACGAAAGACGGCAGCGACCGCGAGGCGCGCCTGAACCTGATGAGCGCTTCCATGCAGGGGGCCATGGCGTTTCAGAAAGGACTGGGCTGCGTGCACTCTCTGAGCCACAGCCTGGGCGGTGTCAATCCGCGCCTGCACCACGGCACGCTCAACGCCATGTTCCTGCCGGCGGTGATCACTTTCAACGCCGGCGCCGAGTCAGTGCAGAAGGAAAGCCGCCTGCTGCGCATGGCGCAGGCCATGAACCTGGATTCCGCTGGCGATATTGGCGAGGCGATCAAGGACATGAACGCCCGCCTCGGCCTGCCCAGCGGTTTGCGCGCCATGGGGGTAACGGAAAGCGAGTTCGATCAGGTGATCACCGGCGCCCTGGCCGACCACTGCCACAAGACCAACCCGCGCCTGGCCAGCGCCGACGACTACCGTGCCATGCTGCAGCAGGCCATGTGAGGCGCACGCCTTGCGCACGACGAGGCGTTACTTGAACAGGCAGTGCTTGGCGTAGTCAGCGGCCTCGTTGGCCGTCCAGTCACCCTTGGGCTTGGCCTGCATGGCCTCGCACCAGGCCTTGCTGCCGACCTCGGGTTTGCAGGCAGTCAGCGCCGCGGTGATGCCCAGCGCCAGCAGCATGGTGGTGAGTCGCTTCATGGCTCGATCCTTTCCGGTTTCAGGTTGCATCTCATCAAAGCGGCCGGACCTGCCCCAGGTCCGGCCGAGCCAGCCAGGCCTGAAATTCGTCGGCCAGCTGCCGGCTCATCTGCACCGCCTGGCGCCAGGCCTTGACGCGCCCAGCGAGGTCGTTGCCGTAGTGCGTGAAGTCGTTGCGGTCCGGCAGCTTGCCGTTGGGCAGGGTCTTGACCCAGTCCGGATCGGGGGCCAGCAGCACCATGGTGTCCAGAAAGCGGGTCGCACGATGGCGCCACTTCAGGCCCTTGTCCAGCCAGCCCGGCACAACGGCCTGCTGGAAGTGCGGGTAGAGAACCAAGCCATTTCGGCCTCCAGCGCTTGCTGCATGAGTGCCACCAGCTCCTGAATTGATAGCGGCCGACACCGCTGCATAGTTCAGGTGCAGGTGGTAGTCGGTGATGCCGCCGTCCCAGTAGGCACCGGGCGGCGCGCCCTCGATGTGCTGCACGGCCCGCAGCACGAAGGGAATCGAGCAGCTGGCCTGCAGGGCCGGCATGAAGTTGGCCTCGGTCAGGCGCACCTGGCGCGTGCGGTAGTCGCCGGTGGCGAACGGCAGCGCCGCACCCGGCGTAGAGAACACCACGCGCTCCAACCAGGCGCCCATGGCCTTGCGATGCAGCGTGTTGCTCAGAAACGCACCCAGGTAGCCCAGCGGCGTGCGCACACCGTGTTCACGCCCCAGCAGGTGGCGCCCCCGCGAGGTGACGATGTGCAGCCGCCAGCGTGGGTGGCTCAAGACTTCCTGCACGCGCCCGCCGTAGAAGGCCTGCAGGTTCTGACCAAAGCGTTCGCTGATCAAGTCCGGCGGCGGACGCTTCTGCCCGGGCTGCAGCTCGTAGTGCTGGTGGATGTAGTCATGTTCCAGCCGCTCGAAGGCGACCACCGGGTCGTTCAGGCAAGCGGTGGCCATGCGCCAGGCGCCGATGGAGGCACCCACGAGGTGGATGTCGTGCGTGGTGGATGCCAGCCAGTCGCCGAACAGGAAACGGTCCAAGGGGCCGAGGACCAGCCCCTTGGGGCCGCCGGCGGCTGCCGGGATGGTAACGACATCACGGGCCTGCAGGCCACGTTGTTCCAGGTGTTGCCGGGCCCGCGGGCCAGCATAAAGACGTAACGCTTTCATCAATCAGGCAGGGCCCGCAGGCCGGTGGGTCAGGGAATCAGGAGTAGGCTGACCAGTCGAACGGGTCTTGTTGCAGCACCATGTCGATGTCCAGGCCCAGCACGTCGCCCACCTCGCCCGGGAACGTCACCGCCATGGCGCGTTCGCTCAGATTGGCCTCCTTGGCACGGGCACGCCAGGTGGCCAGATGGATGACGCCGGCCAGCGGCTCATAGACATGGTGCTCGAACGGCGCGTACTGGTGCTCCAGCGCGTCGACGATGGGCTGCGGGAACTGCCAGCGCCGCGCGTAGGCCGCCCCCACCTGAGCGTAGCAGTAGCCGAAGGTCTTGACCTCGGCCCGGGCACGCTTGAGGTCCAGCGGCGGCACCTCCTTGTCCAGCGGGGCGATGGCATCGGTCATGCCGACATGCATGACCAGTTCACCGATGGCGTGGATCAGGCCACAGGTGAAGGCCGCGCCCTGGTTCTGCCGCACCACGCCCGCCAGCGACCGGGCCAGCTTGGCCACGTTCAGGCTGTAGGCCCAGAACTGCTGCAGGTTGATGCCCGGCACGGCCTTGAGCGAGGCGGCCGACGCCGCCTGGGCTGCCATCTCGCGGATATCTGCCAGACCCAGCACCGCCAGGGCCTCGGATACGCTGTGGATCTTGCCCGCAAGCTGGAAAGCCGGCGCATTGGCGGCCTGCAGCAGGCGGGTGGTCAGGGCCGGGTCGGTGCTGATGAGCTGCGAGACCTTGCGCAGGTCGGGCTGCTCACGGTCGAGCTCGCCGAGCAGCAAAGCAATCACCTTCGGAATGCTGGGCAACACGAAGGGTTGCGCCAGCAAGGCGCTCAACTCCATGGTGTCCGTCTCCGTTCCTGATCGCAACGCATCCGGCCATTATGGCCTGCCCGCTTGTTCGAGCCTTACAGCGTCAGCGCTTGAGCTTGGCAAAGGCCGAGGCCATGGCCGATTGGGGTGCCGGTTCGTTGTAGCGGCGCGGCTGCTGGCCGCGCCCTGCCCCCTCGTACCGGTTCTCGCGCGGGCCATCGCGGCGCGCAGGAGCAGCATCGAGCTTCATGGTCAGGCTGATGCGCTTGCGCGCCACGTCCACCTCCAGCACCTTCACCTTGACGATGTCGCCGGTCTTGACCACCTCGCGCGCATCGTTGACGAACTTGTTGGACAGCTGGCTCACGTGCACCAGGCCGTCCTGGTGCACGCCCAGGTCAACGAAGGCGCCGAACTGGGCCACGTTGCTGACCGTGCCTTCGAGCACCATGCCTTCCGTCAGGTCCTTGATGTCGTCCACGCCGTCGTTGAAGCGCGCCACCTTGAAGTCCGGGCGCGGGTCGCGCCCCGGTTTTTCCAGTTCGCCCAGGATGTCCTTGACCGTGATGACGCCGAACTGTTCGTTGGCAAACAGTTCGGGCTTGAGCGTCTTGAGCATCTCGGCGCGGCCCATGAGCTCATTCACCGGCTTGCCGGTCTTGGCCAGGATCTGCTCCACCACCGGGTAGGTTTCCGGGTGCACGCCGGTCATGTCGAGCGGGTTGTCACCGCCGCGGATGCGCAGGAAGCCCGCGCTTTGCTCGAAGGTCTTGGCGCCCAGGCCGGTGACCTTGAGCAGATCTTGGCGGCTGCGGAAGGCACCATTCGATTCCCGCCAGCGCACCACGGCCTTGGCCACCGATGCGGACAGGCCGGAAACGCGCGACAGCAGCGGCACGCTGGCGGTGTTCAGGTCGACGCCGACCGAGTTCACGCAATCTTCCACCACCGCGTCCAGCGTGCGCGCCAGCTCGCTCTGGTTGACGTCGTGCTGGTACTGGCCGACGCCGATGGACTTGGGGTCAATCTTCACCAGCTCGGCCAGCGGGTCCTGCAGGCGGCGCGCAATGCTGGCCGCCCCGCGCAGGCTCACGTCCACATCCGGCATCTCTTGAGAAGCGAACTCGCTGGCGGAATAGACCGAGGCGCCCGCCTCGCTGACCACCACCTTCTCGATTTTCTTGTCCGCTTTGGCCGCCAGCTTGATCAGGTCGGCCGCCAGCTTGTCGGTCTCGCGGCTGGCGGTGCCGTTGCCGATGGCAATCAGGTTCACACCGTGCTTTTCGACCAGACGCGCCAGGACATGAAGAGAACCATCCCAGTCGTTGCGCGGCTCATGCGGGTAGACCGTGGCCGTGTCCACCAGCTTGCCGGTGGCATCCACCACCGCCACCTTGACGCCGGTGCGGATGCCCGGGTCCAGGCCCATCACCACGCGCGGCCCGGCGGGCGCGGCCAGCAGCAGGTCGCGCAGGTTGTCGCCAAAGACCTTGATCGCGACTTTCTCAGCCTCTTCGCGGAGGCGGGCGAACAGGTCGCGCTCGGTGGACAGGCTCAATTTGACGCGCCAGGTCCAGGCCACGCATTTGCGCAGCAGGTCGTCGGCTGGGCGCGCCTTGTGGCTCCAGCCCAGGTGCAGGGCAATCTTGCCCTCAGCGATCGAGGGCTTGCCCGGCTCCGGCTCGACCGGCAAGACCAGCTTCACATCCAGAATTTCCTGCGCCCGGCCGCGGAACACCGCCAGCGCCCGGTGCGAGGGAACGCGGCCGATGGGCTCGTCGTAATCGAAATAGTCGCGGAACTTGGCGACGTCCGGATGGTTTTCATCCTTGCCAACGGCCAGCTTGGAGGTGAACAGGCCCTCGGCCCACAGCCATTCGCGCAAGGATTGCACCAGCGCTGCATCCTCGGCCCAGCGCTCGGACAGGATGTCGCGCACGCCATCCAGCACGGCCGCGACGGTGGTGAAATCATCGCCGGCCTCGGTCTTCTGCGGCAGCACGTAGGCCTGGGCTTCGGTGGCGGGGTCCAGCGTCGGGTCGGCAAACAGCTTGTCGGCCAGCGGCTCGATGCCGGCCTCGCGGGCGATCTGGCCCTTGGTCCGGCGCTTGGGCTTGTAGGGCAAGTAGAGGTCTTCCAACTCCTGCTTGGTGGGCGCGGCTTCGATCGCGGCGCGCAACTGCGGCGTGAGCTTGCCCTGCTCCTCGATGCTCTTGAGGATGGCGGCACGGCGCTCGGTCAGTTCGCGCAGGTAGGCCAGCCGGACTTCGAGTTCGCGCAGCTGGGTGTCATCCAATCCGCCGGTGGCCTCCTTGCGGTAGCGGGCGATGAAGGGCACCGTGGCGCCGCCGTCGAGCAAAGCCACGGCGGCCTCGACCTGTCGTTCCTGAACCCGGATTTCCTGCGCGATCTGCGCGATGATTTTCTGCATGACTCTGTCAACTGCCGGCCCCAACGCCGGCCACTCCAACGAAACGAAGTTCGCGAGTGTGCCATAGAGACAGCGTTGCCCCGGAGGTGCTGGCGCCGATCGTCGACGGCGCCGCCGGCCTGCCTAAACCGGACGCGCAGATGGCTGATCGTCCCGACGACGCGCTGACCGCCTCCGTTCGACACCACCCCAGTACTGGCGCCGCTCAGCGCCGAACAGGCGCCCGCGACGGTCGGCCGGCGAATGGGTTTGCAGTTCCAGCACCACCTCGAAGGGATCCGACCGCTGACGGGACGGCCGGGGGACAAAGCGGAATGGCTCGAAGCCGCCGCGGCTGGCCTCTTGCCGGTCCGCGGCCCGGGTGCCGCGCTGCTCGCCCAGGGACACACGGGTGGACGTCGCAACGAGCGCGATCCAGGCCCGGTCCGCACGCTCAATAAGCGGCGCCAGGACTGGTTCGCCCAAGACAGCGAAGCAGCGCGCATAACCGGTCGCGGCCGGGTGCCCGAACTCACGTGGCGCCGGCTGCGCCATGCGCTCGCTCCAGACGTGGAAGTTCATGCGCGCCAGTGCCTGCGCTGAGCGCCCCGCGTTCAGCAGCAGCGGCTTGCAGATGTTCTGAATGAAGTCTTCATACGAGGCCAGCAGGCAGCGTTCCACCCGCGCCAAGGCAGGCCCTGCCGCTGGCGGACCGAGGCGCAACGCCCGGTAGCTCGCCACCATCAGGGCGCACACGCCGAGCACGGTGTGGGACGACGCGTCCGGCAAACCCGCCTGCCGCGCATCGAACAGGCGCTGTGCCTGGACACAGATTTCATCGACCTGCTGTGGTGCCTCGGCCCGGAGATGGCGCAGAAAACTCGCACCCCAGGCGTTGGCCGTCGCGGTGCGAAATGCAATGTGTGTCTGTTGGGGCGCCAACACACCGTTGGCGGCAAACGTTTCCATGCCCGGACCTCCCTTGGCAATGCGCATAGCCCCAACGCGTTTCGTCACATTTATTTACACATTTCAGGGCCAGGGCCGACGCCTGTCAAGCCGGGCGAACGCGAAATACCGCACAGGCCGACGTGCGGTGCGTCAACCTGTCGAATTTGCCGAATTTGTTGCCAGCAGCACGAAGTTAGGAGGGTTTAGCGGCAAATATCGACGCATTTCAGTCAACTCAACCTACATTGACAGCGGATTCATCCAGGAGGCAGGCCCTTTGTCTGTCGTTTTTTAACTTAACTACCGCTGTCACCATGAAACACTTTGAATCACTTTCCCTTCACATTCCGCAAGCCAACGCACCAATCGCCCACCGAGCGCCGGCACCGGCCGCGTCGCCGGTGGAGTACCTGCCGTTCACCATCAGGCCGATTCGCAACCAGGAGGATTTCGAGCGTGCGCTGCACATCCGTTATGCCGCGTACGCGCGCCATCTGCCGGAGTTTGCCGACGCCTTGAAGACACCGGAGTCGGATGATCTGGAAGACGATGTCACCATCTTTCTGGCGACTTCAAAGGTTGACGGTTCCACGCTCGGCTCGGCCAGGATCCAGAACAACCTTCGGCGGCCCCTGAACCTTGAGCAATCGGTCCAGTTGCCGGACTGGTTGAAAGGCAAGCGGCTGGCCGAAGCGCGCCGGCTCTCGGTGGCCCCCGGCAGTGCGGGCCGGCTGGTCAAACACGCGCTCATCAAGGCTTGTCTGCTTTACAGCATCGAGCATCGTCTGCAATGGTCGGTCCTGGCTGCACGGCCTCCGCTGGACCGCATGTACGAGAAGCTCCTGTTCCGCGATCTGCTGAACGGAGAAACCTTCATTCCCCTGCCCCGCGCCAACAACGTCCCGCACCGTGTGCTGGGTCTCGACATGGAGCAGCTGGAAGCCAACTACACGCAGGCTGGTCATCCACTGCTGGACTTCTTCTGTCATACCCACCATCCGGACATCCAGACCGATGGGCATCGCGACATGTGGGTACGCCGGACGCAAGCGATCGGATTCCCGGGCGTCATGCGAACGGAGACGATGGACCAGACGGCTCGTCTGTAGGCCTGCCGACAGGCCGCGAACGCCCATCGGGTGCGTCGAATCACGCTATCCTACGCACCCAAAGGTTGGCGTTCGCAGCCGCCCCGGCCTGCAGCAACTGCAGACAGCCAGCCGCCACAGAGAGGACCGTTTTTGAACCGCATCACATCGCCGCGCTCACCGCGAAAACGGTTGCTTTCCGCGGCCTTCCAAGGCTTGCCTGATGCGTTCTCCTTTTATGTGATTCCTCTGGCGATTGCGCTTCTGTGCCTGGCCGCCCTGTTGCTGTGGGATGACGTCTACAGCAGCAAAGCCGAAAAACCGCTGGAGTTTCATGCGCTGATCGGGGAAGCAGACGAGGCACAACTGCCCGGCGTGCTGCAGAAACTGGCAGACACCCCGCTCACCCGGTATTTCAACCCCAGGCTGTCGGAGCACCCGGTCTGGTTCAGCCTTGATCTGCCGCCGCCTCTGGACGCGTCGATGGCCATCGAATTCCCCTCCCGACATGCGGTCGCGCTGAGCTGCTGGGACAGTCGCACACAAACGCTGCTCGGGACCTCAACCGCGATCAAGGTCGACGATGACTTCTTTCGGGTCAAGGCGGGTTTTGGCCTGAAGTTCGATGCAACGCGCACCAGCATCGTCTGCCGCACCTCCTTCAGCGGCCCGGCCAGATTGAGCGTCAATCTCTGGACACTGGACGAGCTGAACAACTCGGCGCGCGACTTTCATCGCAAATCGGGGCTGCTGGATGGCGGAATGCTGGTGCTGGTGGCGTTCGTTGTCATCACGGCCGTAATCTACCGCCAGAAGTTGAACATCATTTTTGCCGCCTGGCTCATCGTCACCTTGCGCGTGAGCGCCACATCCGCGGGCTGGGATGACCAGTGGCTCAGCCATGCGGTTCCGGTCGACTGGCTGGCAACCGGACGGTCTCTGACGCGCGCCGCCTGGGGACTGCTGACGATCACCCTGTTCAAGAACCTGTTCCGGGAGCATCTTCGGAACCGATTCATCAGCCAATCGGTGGCATTCGGCCAGTGGCTGTGCATCGGGCTGTTTGTGGCCGCCTTCACCCTGGCGCGCCCGAACTTTCTCACCCTGATGTGGATCACCGGCGGCGTGCTTTTGCCGATGATGATCCTCGGTCTGATTGTCATCGTGTACCGGACAAGGTCCCACGCGGCACTGCTCTACGGTGCGGCCCTTGCGGTGATGCTCATCTCCAGCTTGTTCGAAATCCTGGCCGCGGCCTATGGTGCACGGGGCATCGACAACTCACTCAACAGTGTCGCAGTGGCCTTTGCGTCCAGTCTGCTCGCTTCGCTGGCCATCTCCGAACAGATCCGGCAGGAGCATCGCCAGCGTCTGGTGGCACAGGCGCAGCTTCAGCACACCTACGATGCCATGCCGGTCGGCCTGTTCACCCTGGACCTGCAAGGCGTCTTCCTCAGCGCCAATCCGGCCATGCACAAGATGCTGGGTCGTTTTGTACTGCGCCGCGGCCATAACGCCTGGGCCGACTTCTTCAGCAACGGCTCCTGGCACGCGCTGCATGAGGCACTGCTGCGCCAGCCAGAAGCCGAGATCGAGGTACGCAGCCACGCAAGCGTACCGCGCGACCGGCAGCGACGCTATCTGGTCAAGGCCACGCAGGCTGGCGACAAGATCGAAGGGTCGCTGCAGGACATCACCGACCGCTCGATCGCAGCCGAGGAGATGCGCTACCTGGCGCACAACGATGCGCTGACCAAGGTGCTCAACCGCCGCGGCATCGAAGAGATGTTCGACCAGGCACAGGCGCGGCTGCACGAGGGGCGACCGCTGGCCATGGCCTACCTGGACCTGGACCGCTTCAAGCTGATCAACGACCTGTACGGCCACAACACCGGCGATGAAATCCTGCGCGAGGTCTGCGCCCGCGTGCAGCAGATGCTGTCCGGCAGCATGAGCATGGGGCGCGTCGGCGGCGACGAGTTCATCATCCTGCTGCCCGACACCCACATGCCTCTGGCCAGCGTCATCTGCCGCGGCATCCTGGAGCGGATCGACGGTCAGCCCTACCGTGTGGGCGAAAAGGCCTTCCATGTGCACGGCTCCATCGGCCTGATCGAGGTCGTGCCCGGCACCCAGATGAAGGACGCCATCTCCACTGCCGACCGCGCCTGCCGCGAGGCCAAGGCCAGCCCGGGCAAGGGGCTGGTGGTCTATGAGCGCGGCGCGCCGGCGTTCCGCGAGCACGAGGCCGAGATCCGCCTGGCTGAGAGCTTGGCCGGTGAGTCCGCGCTGGACGGTCTGTACCTGGTGATGCAGCCCATCATGTCGCTGACACGGCCGAGCGACACGCTGAACTTCGAGGTGCTGCTGCGCATGCGCGATCCGCACGGCGAACCGGTGCCGTTGCACCGCCTGATCGCCGCGGCCGAGCACAGCGGCCGCATGGGCATGATCGACCGCTGGGTGCTGTCGACCACGCTGGCCTGGCTGGACGAGCACCGCCCGCGCCTGCTCAAGACCCAGTTCGTCTGCGTCAACCTCAGCGGCACCTCGCTGAACGACGAGGAGTTCATGGAAGAGGTGTTCGACCTGCTGCGCGGCAACAGCCATGTGGCCAGCTTCCTGAGCATCGAGATCACCGAAAGCGTGGCGCTGCATGACCTCAACAACACCCGCCGCTTCATCGACAAGGTGCGTGGCTTCGGTGCGCGGGTGGCGCTGGACGACTTCGGCGCCGGCTACACCTCGTTTGCCTATATCAAGGAGCTGCCGGCCGATCTGCTGAAGATCGACGGCAGCTTCATCGTCAGCATGAACCAGCACCCGGCCAATGTGTCGATCGTGGAGGCCATCGTCAACCTGGCGCGCAATCTCGGCATGAAGACCGTGGCGGAGTGGGCGGAAGATGCGGACACGGTGGAGACCCTGGCCGAGATCGGCGTGGACTATGTGCAGGGCTACGTGGTGTCCCACCCGCAGCCGCCCGAGCAACTGCTGCAGGCAGCCTCGTCCGCCAGCTTCATCTCCGACAGCAAGCTGTTGCAACTGGTCGCGCTCATGGGGCAACCGGACGACCCGCTGGGCAAGGTCGACCTGATCCTGGACGACGACACTCCGCCGCCGCGCAAGGTGCACTGAGCCGGCGCCGCTCGATGCCGGCTCGCCTCAGGCGGCGCGCAAGGCGCGCCGCAGCTCCTCACCCAGCGCCGGCTTGTGGGCAAAGGGATCGGTCGGGTTGCGCGCCTGCAGAATGTCTTCCAGCCGCGTCTGCACTGCGCCGATGGCCTGGGGGTGGCTGTAGATATAGAACTGGTTGGCGCTCATGGCGTCAAACACCTTGCGCGCCACCTCGGCCGCTGTCACCTTGCCCGAGCTGACGGCCTTGTCGCTCATGGCCTGGCTGATCAGCTGGCTGCGCGTCAGCGGCGCGCTGGCCAGCTCGCCCGGGCGGTTGCGCTCGCTCTGGTGAATGCCGGTCGGCACGAAGTACGGGCACAGCACCGAGGCGCCGACCTGGTCCGTCACCAGCGCCAGATCCTGGTACAGCGTCTCGCTCAGGGCCACCACCGCGTGTTTGCTGACGTTGTAGACACCCATGTTGGGCGGGTTGAGCAGCCCGGCCATGCTGGCGGTGTTGACGATGTGACCCCGGTAGGCCGGGTCCTTTCGGGCCGCCTCCAGCATCATGGGCGTGAACAGGCGTACACCGTGGATCACCCCCCACAGGTTGACACCCAGCACCCAGTGCCAGTCTTGTGCGGTGTTCTCCCACACCAGCCCGCCAGCGGCAACGCCTGCGTTGTTGAAGACGAAATGGGGCGCGCCAAAACGTTCCTGCACCCGGCGTGCCAGGTGCTCCATCTGCGCGGCATCGGAAACGTCCACCTGCAGCGCCAGCACGTCAACGCCCGCCGCCTTCATTTCGGCGGCGGCCTGCTCCAGCGCGTCCTTCTGCACATCCACCAGCACCAGCCGCATGCCGAACTGTGCGCCCAGGCGCGCGCATTCCAGGCCGAAACCGGAGCCGGCACCGGTCAGCACCGCCACTTTGTCCTTGTATTCCGTGATCACTGTTTTCACTCCTCGTTGTCAGTCGGGCAGCGCGCGCTGCAGGATGTGGTCGAACGCTGTGCCGGCGCCCAGGCTGCCAAAGGTATGGCCCCAGTTGCCGGCCAGGCGCGAATCGCAGAAGGCGGCGAATACCGCCGACGGCGCGCTCTGCGCCAGCAAGGCGCCCTGCACTGCCAGCGCCACATCCTGCGCCAGCCGGCGCGCTTCCAGCTCGCTCGCCATGGCCTCCACGCGGTGCGGCAGGCTCTGGGCCAGCCGGTCCAGCGCCGGGTGTTGGCCGCGTGCCGGCGCCAGTTCCCGCTCCAGCGCGGCGGCGGCATCGCCTTTGCGCAAGGCGCGCAGCAGATCCAGCGCCATGACGTTGCCGGCGCCTTCCCAGATCGAATTGACCGGCATCTCACGGTAGATGCGCGCCATCACGCCCTCACCGGCCTCTTCCACATAGCCGTTGCCGCCCAGGCACTCCATCGCCTCCTGGGCGAAGGCGCTGCCGCGTTTGCAGATCCAGAACTTGGCCACGGGCGTCAGCAGGCGTGCCATGAGCCGCTCGTGGACCTGCGTTTGATGGTCAAAAGCGCGTGCAAGCCTCATGGATAAAGCGCAGGCAGCTTCACTTTCTATAGCAAGGTCGGCCAGTACATTGCGCATCAGGTCGTGTTCAACCAGGCGCTTGCCGAAGGCCTGACGCTGGCGTGTGTGGTGCAGCGCCAATACCAGGGCCTGACGCATCAGCCCGCTGGTGCCCAGCGCACAGTCCAGCCGGGTCATGGTGCCCATCTCCAGGATCAGCGGCACGCCGCGCCCCTCCTCGCCCACCAGCCAGGCGGTGGCCTGATCGAACTCCACTTCGGAGCTGGCATTGGCCTTGTTGCCCAGCTTGTCCTTGAGGCGCTGGATGGACAGGCCGTTGCGCGACCCGTCCGGCAACACGCGCGGCAGGAAAAAGCAGCTCAGGCCGCCCGGCGCCTGTGCCAGCACCAGAAAGGCATCACACATCGGCGCCGAGAAGAACCATTTGTGGCCAGTCAGGCGGTAGCGCTGGCCCCAGGGGTCCTGGCCGTCGGGCAGCGCCTGGGTGGTATTGGCGCGCACGTCGGAGCCGCCTTGTTTCTCGGTCATGCCCATGCCCATGGTCACGCCCAGTTTCTGGCTGCAGTGCTTGAGCGCTGGGTCGTAGGCGCGGCTGCTCAGGCGCGGCCCCCATTCGGCATAGATCGCTTCGTTGCTACGCAGCGCGGGCGTCGCCGCATAGGTCATGGAGATCGGGCACAGGATCGACGGCTCCAGCTCGGTGAAGAGCATGAAACCTGCTGCGCGCAGCACATGGGCCGACGCCGTTTGCCCGGCCCAGGGTGTGCCGTGCAGGCCGGCCTCGGTGGCCGCCGTCATCAGCGTGTGGTAACTCGGGTGGAACTCGACCTCGTCGATGCGGTGGCCGTATCGGTCGTGGCTGCGCAGCTGCGGTGTGTGCACATTGGCCAGCCGTGCGTGGTTCTGCATGACCGGCGTACCCAGCTCCGCGCCGAGCGCATGCAGAGGTGCCGAGTCCAGCTGCGGGGCGTTGAATTTCAACGCCTCGCGCAGCGGCAGGTTGGTCTCGAACAGGTTGTAGTGCACCAGCGGTTCGGGCTGATTGAAGACCTCGTGCGTCAAGACACTCATGCCGATCTCCTGTCCATGGCCAGCGCGGAACGTGCCTGGCCGGGCTGCGGGTGGCACCCCCTGGCGGGGGTGACGCCGCAGGCGGCGCGGGGGTGGTTCAAAGCTTGACCAGTTGCTTGCCGAAGTTCTTGCCCTTGAGCAGGCCCAGGAAGGCTTCGGGCGCTGCCTCTATGCCCTGCGCCACCGACTCGCGCGGGCGCAGCTTGCCGCCGCCGACCAGGCCGCCCAACTCCTTCAACGCCTCGGGCCAGACTTCCATGTGCTCGCTGACGATGAAGCCCTGCACCTTGAGCCGGTTGACCAGGATCAGCGCCGGATTGGCCAGCGGCAGTGGCTGGCCGTCGTAGCCGGCGATCATGCCGCAGACCGCAATGCGGCCGTGCGCATTCATGCGTAACAGCACGGCGTCCAGCACCATGCCGCCCACGTTCTCGAAATAGCCGTCGATGCCATTCGGGCAGGCTTGCTTGAGCGCCTTGGCCAACGAGTAGGCGTCCTTGTGTTCCTTGTAGTCGATGCAGGCGTCAAAGCCCAGCTCGTTCACCACATAGTCGCACTTGTCCTTGCCGCCGGCAATGCCGACCACGCGACAGCCGCGCGCCTTCGCCAGCGCGCCGTAGGCACTGCCCACCGCCCCCGCGGCTGCGCTGACCACCACGGTGTCGCCCGGCTTGGGGTCGATGATCTTCACCAGGCCATACCAGGCCGTCACGCCCGGCATGCCGACAGCACCCAGGTAGTGGCTCAGCGGCACATGGGTGGTGTCCACCTTGCGGATGGCGCCCGGCTGGGTGGCATCGACCACGCTGTACTCCTGCCAGCCGCCCATGCCCACCACCTTGTCGCCTGACGCGAACTTGGGGTGGCGGCTTTCCACCACTTCGCCCACGGTGCCGCCGATCATCACCTCGCCCAGCGGCTGTGGCGCGGCGTAGCTCTTGCTCTCGTTCATGCGGCCACGCATGTAGGGGTCGAGGCTCAGGTAGTGGTGGCGCACCAGCACCTGGCCGTCGGTCAGCGACGGGGTCTGTGTGGTGACGAGCTTGAAGTTGCTGGCCGTCGCCTCGCCCTGCGGGCGGTTGTCGAGCAGCCATTGGCGATTTGCAGGCATGGTAGTCCTCGGATTCTTCAGTCGGTGGAAATCACGTTCAGCGCATGGCTGCCCTTGGGGCCGGTCGGCAGGCGCTTGACGTACTTGAAGGTGCCGGTGGCATGGGCGCAGGCCCGGCCCTCGGCATCACAAATGGTGGCTTCGGTGAAAGCCAGTGTGGCAGTGCGGTGGATCAGGTGGCCCTTGGCGGTGAGCTTGCCGCGCGCGGCCTGCATGAAGCTGGTCTTCATCTCGATGGTGACCACGCCCATGTCGGGCTGCACGCTGCGCGCCGCCGTGGCCATGGCCACGTCCATCAGCGTCATGCTGGCGCCGCCGTGCGTGACGTCGAAGGAGTTCAGGTGCTCGGGTTGCGGCTCGTAGTGCAGCTCGGACTCGCCGCCCTCGAAGCGCTCCAGCGTAAAGCCAAGGTGTTCGACGAAGGGAATGCGCACGCCAAAGGGGATACTCATTGAAATCTCTGATACAGCACGAAAAAAATCGCCAGATGCTCGATGAAATCAAGCGCGGAACGCCGCGGAACCGGCTTCGCCGGGCCGCTGGCGTTGCCCCCTGCAAGGGGGGTGGCGTAGCGACACGCAGTGCGCGCAGTCTGGGGGTGAGCCATTTCTACCCTCCTGTCACGCAACTCACGCCGCCGTCCACCGCCAGCCATTGGCCGGTGATGTGCTTGCCGGCATCCGAGGCGTAGAGCACGCACAGGCCCTTGAGGTCTTCGTCATCACCCAGGCGCTGCAGCGGGGCGTGCTTCTTGAGCTCGTCCACGCCCCAGGCTTCCAGCGTGCCGGCGGTCATCTTGCTCGGGAAGAAGCCCGGGCAGATGGCATTGACGTTGATGCTGTACTTGCCCCACTCGGCCGCTAGGGCGCGCGTGAAGTTGATGACCGCGCCCTTGGAGGTGTTGTAGGCAATCGTCGTCATCTGCGGCGGGTTGCCGCCCAGGCCGGCGATCGAGGCCACGTTGATGATGCGGCCGCTCTTGCGCGGAATCATGCTCTGCTTGCCGATGGCCTGGCTGAGCAGGAAATAACCTCGGATGTTGAGGTTCATCACCTTGTCCCAGGCCTCGACCGGATGGTCTTCCGCCGGTGCGCCCCAGGCCGCGCCGGCGTTGTTGACCAGGATGTCGACGTCGCCCATGCGCTGCAGCGTCTCGCTCGCCAGGCGCTGGATGTCGGCCTCCTTGGCGCAGTCGGCCGCGACCCAGCGCGCGTCGATGCCTGCGCCCTGCAGCTCGGCCACCGCCTGCTCCAGCTCATCGGCCTTGCGCGCGCTGAGCATGATGCGTGCGCCGGCCTCGCCCAGTGCGTGTGCCAGTTGCAGGCCGAGCCCGCGCGAGCCACCGGTCACCAGCGCGGTCTTGCCCTTGAGGTCAAACAGTTGTTGAATGGTTCTTGCCATGTTGTCTCTCGTTATCAAAAATCAGCGGTCAGGCGATTCCCTGAGCAGGGAACGCACGTAGAGCAGCAGCACGCCGATGGCGACGAACACACCGCCGACGCTCTGGATCACGTCAGCCTGATCCGGCTCGGTCCGGTTCAGGAACACCCCCAGCACGATGGCGAGCAGGCCACCGTAAATGCAGATCCAGACCAGGCGCTGGATCCACTGCAAGGTCGATTTCGATGCCATCAGAAGGCCTCCTCGGGGAACTCGGCACAGGTGAGGTCGCGCGCCTGCACCACCTTAAGCCAAGCCTCGATTTTCGGCAATTCGTAGCGGAAGAAGAATCGTGCCGCCAGCAGCCGCCCCCGGTTGGCCGGCTCGGACGCCGCGTCGCGGGCCGCCAGGGCGACCTCCAGCCAGATCCAGGCCAGCACCGTGTGGCCGAAGGCCTGCATGTAGGGCACGGCGTTGGCCAGCGCCTCGGTCGGCTGCCCGGTCGCCCAAGCCGCCTGTGTGGCGCTACCGACTGCTTGCAAGGCGCGACGCAGTTCACCGGCATGGTCTGCCAGCTCGGCGTGGGCCTTGGCACGTTCGATGGTCGCGCTGATGCGCGCACCCAGCAGCTGCAGGCCCCGCCCCTCCTCCATCAGTACCTTGCGCCCCAGCAGGTCGAGCGCCTGGATGCCGTGCGTGCCCTCGTGGATCATGTTCAGACGGTTGTCGCGCCAATACTGCTCGACCGGAAAGTCGCGCGTGTAGCCGTAGCCGCCGTGGATCTGAATCGCCAGCGAATTGGCTTCCAGGCACCATTCGCTCGGCCAGCTCTTGGCAATCGGTGTCAGCACCTCCAGCAACAGCCTCGCTTCGTCGGCCGCCTCAGCCGTGCCGGTGTGCTGCTCGTCCACCAACCGGGCGCAGTAAAGCTGCAGTGCCAGCGAGCCTTCGCAGTAGGCCTTTTGCACCAGCAGCATGCGCTTGACGTCGGCGTGTTCAATGATGCGAATCTGCGGCTGAGCCGGGTCTTTGCCGGCGGCGCCGATCGTCCTGCCCTGCGGCCGGTTCTTTGCATAGTCCAGGCTGGCTTGGTAACCGGCCATGCCCAACATGGTGGCCGCCATGCCAATGCCGATGCGTGCCTCGTTCATCATGTGGAACATGCAGCGCAGGCCCTCACCGGGCTTGCCGACGAGATAGCCGATCGCACCGGCGGCACCGCGCACCGGGTACTTGCCCTCGCCGAAGTTCAGCAACGTGTTGGTGGTACCGCGCCAGCCGCACTTGTGGTTCAGGCCCGCCAGCGCGACGTCGTTGCGCTCGCCGGTGAGTTGCCCTTGGGCGTCGACCAACTTCTTGGGCACGATGAAAAGCGAGATGCCACGCGTGCCCGGCACCGGCTTGCCGTCCGGCCCGGGAATCTTGGCCAGCACTAGGTGGATGATGTTCTCGGTCAGTTCATGCTCGCCGGCCGAGATCCACATCTTGTTGCCGGTCAGGCGGTAGCGCGGCCCGAGTGGATCGGCCGCGAAGTCCGCACCATCCGGCACGGCCCGGGTGGCGATGTCGCTCAGGGAGGAGCCGGCCTGCGGTTCGCTCAGGCACATGGTGCCGGAGAAGCGGCCAGCAAACTCGCTGCGCGCAAACACCTCTTTCTGCAGCGGCGTGCCGTGCGCCATCAGCAGATTGGCGTTGCCGGAAGTCAGCAGGCCGGAGCCGATGCTGACCGAAGCCATGGCGAAGAAGGAGTTGGCGGCGGCCTCCACCGTGTAGGGCAACTGCATGCCGCCAATCTCATAGTCCTGCGCCGCGCTCAGCATGCCGGAGGCCGCGTAGGCCTGCTGCGCTTCATGGGTGGCCTGCGGCAGGATTACCTTCTCACCGTCGAAGTGTGGCTCCTGCGTGTCCACCAGTCGGTTGAACGGCGCATATTTCTCACGCGCGATGCGCTCGCACGTGTCGAGCACCGCGTCAAAGGTTTCTCGGCTGTGGTCGGAGAAGCGCTCGCGCTGGTTCAGCGTTTCGGCACCCAGCCACTGGTAGAGCAGGAATTCGAGCGTCTGGCGGTAGCTCATGCGAATCTCCGTCGGAGCGTTTGAGTTTTCAGGACGACCACTTGTGCAGCGGAGACAGGCATGCCGGGCGCCGTGGCTTTGGGGCCCGGACAGCCAACCATGCTGGGTGGCGGTCTGGGCTTGGGCCGGCGACGATTTGTGCTCGCACCATGAGGAGCTGGCCCAAGCCCAGATCGCTTGACACGACGGTGGCGAGCGCGCCTTTACAAGACCTCAAACACGCCAGCCGCGCCCATACCGCCACCAATACACATGGTGACGCAGACGCGCTTGGCGCCGCGGCGCTTGCCTTCGATCAGGGCGTGGCCGGTCAGACGCTGGCCGCTCACACCATAGGGGTGGCCCAGGGCGATGGCGCCGCCGTTGACGTTCAGGCGGTCGGCCGGGATGCCCAGCTTGTCGCGGCAGTACAGCACCTGCACGGCAAAGGCTTCATTGAGTTCCCAGAGGTCGATGTCGGACACCTTCAGGCCCAGCTTGGCCAGGACCTTGGGTACGGCAAACACCGGGCCAATGCCCATCTCGTCCGGCTCGCAGCCGGCGATGGCAAAACCGAGGAAACGGCCCAGCGGCTTCAGGCCGCGCTTGGAGGCCAGCTCCTCGCTCATCACCACGCAGGCACCGGCGCCGTCGGAGAACTGGCTGGCATTGCCAGCCGATACCAAGCCACCCGGCAGCGCCGAGCGCAGGCCGCTGATGCTTTCCTTGGTCGTACCCTCGCGCGTGCCTTCGTCCTTGGACACCGTCACCTCCTTGGTGATCAGGCCGAGCGTCTTGTCAGCAAAACCGGCGGTGACGGTGATGGGGGCAATCTCGGCATCGAAGAGGCCGGCCGCCTGCGCGGCGCAGGCCTTCTGCTGGCTGGCGGCACCGTATTCGTCCATGGCGTCGCGACCGATGTTGTAGCGCTTGGCCACCATCTCGGCCGTTTCCAGCATGGACCAGTAGATCTCGGGCTTGGTCTTGGCCAGCGACAGGTCGCGCAGCATGTGCAGGTTCATCTCCTGCTGCACGCAGGAAATGCTCTCCACGCCACCGGCGACATAAACATCGCCCTCGCCAGCGATGACGCGCTGCGCGGCCAGCGCAATGGTCTGCAGGCCGGAAGAGCAGAAACGGTTGACGGTCATGCCCGAGACACTGACCGGGCAGCCGGCCTTGAGCGCGATCTGGCGGGCGATGTTGGCGCCGGTGGCCCCTTCGGGGTTCGCGCAGCCCATGATCACATCTTCCACTTCGGCGGCATCAATGCCGGCTCGTTGAATGGCGTGTTGCACGGCATGGCCGCCCAAGGTGGCGCCATGGGTCATGTTGAAAGCACCCTTCCAGCTCTTGGCCAGGGGTGTGCGGGCGGTGGAAACGATAACGGCGTTAGTCATGTCGGTTACTCCAAATCTGCGGCTCAGCCGTTGAACGTCTTGCCTTCGGCCACCAGGCGTGCCAACAGGGGCGCGGGTTGCCAGAACTGGGCATCGTCGAGCGGGTTCTTGGCAAAGCGTTTCATGCTCTGCACCACGTTGAACAGACCCACGGTGTCTGCGTACTGCATCGGACCACCGCGGTGGATCGGGAAGCCGTAACCGGTCAGGTAGACCATGTCGATGTCGCTGGCGCGCGAGGCGATGCCCTCCTCGAGGATGTGGGCGGCTTCGTTGACCAGCGAATACACCAGACGCTGCACAATCTCTTCGTCGGAGATCTTGCGCGGCGTGATGCCGAGGTCCTTGCGGTGCTTCTCGATCATGTCCACCACCAGCTGGCTGGGGATGGCGTCGCGCTTGCCCGCCTGGTAGTCATACCAGCCGGCACCGGTCTTCTGGCCGAAGCGGCCCAGTTCGCACAGCAGGTCAGCCGTCTTGCTGTACTTCATGTTGGGTTTTTCCTGGTAGCGGCGCTTGCGGATGGCCCAGCCGATGTCGTTGCCAGCCAGGTCGCCCATGCGGAACGGGCCCATGGCAAAGCCGAACTTCTCGATCGCCTTGTCCACCTGGGCCGGGGTGCACCCCTCCTCCAACAGGAAACCGGCCTGGCGGCTGTACTGTTCGATCATGCGGTTGCCGATGAAGCCGTCGCAGACGCCAGAAACCACGGCCGTCTTCTTGATGGTCTTGGCCACCGCCATGACCGTAGCCAGCACGTCCTTGGCGGTCTTCTCGCCGCGCACCACTTCCAGCAGTTTCATCACGTTGGCCGGGCTGAAGAAGTGCAGGCCGACCACGTC
>Ga0114939_10000466_pt1 | contig 33712 bp, 28 predicted proteins | sample AshMeaCrysSpring_FD_87196 | JGI IMG/M metagenome (GOLD analysis project Ga0114939, IMG submission 87196) | Groundwater microbial communities from Big Spring, Nevada to study Microbial Dark Matter (Phase II) - Ash Meadows Crystal Spring | ecosystem: Environmental > Aquatic > Deep subsurface >...
TACTGGGCGCAATCCCTCGACGACGACGTCAACGAGCCCACGCCGACCAGTCCCACGCCGCAGCAGGACGAGCAGGGGGACTTCATTCTCTGTCCGCAGTACCCGCGGCCGCGTCGCGATGCGTCGGGTGGAGAGCGACGGGGCGTCCCAAGTGCGCGTCGACCGCGCGGCAACGACCGGCGCCTCGAGTACTCCCCATGCCGCTCGTCGAGAGTCGACATGAGTGATCGGCCCACGTTGCGCGCGCTGGTCCTTGTGCCCGAGGTGCGCTGACCGTGATCGACGCCGCGGCGTTTGCAGAACTACTCGTCGCGCACCTGCCGCGGCAACGCTGGTTCGCGGGCCGGGAACGCGTGCAGGTCGACGTGCGGCGGCTCGAGCTCCTGTGCGAGCAGCCGGTACCCCTCGTGCGCGTGCTCGTCGGCGTCGCCGGAAAGCCTGGGGTGTACCAGGTCGTCGCCGCGCTGCGAGGCCGGGACTTCAACGCGTCGTTCCTCGCCGCCCGACCGCATGCGGTGATCGGGGAAGTCCGCGCCGCGGAGGGCGGACTCGTCCTCGCCTACGACGCGCTCGTCGATCCGGAGGCGGCGATCGGGTTGCTCGCGCGCGTAGCTCCGCAAGAGCGGGTCACGCACGCGCGCGTCATCGCGGGCGAGCAGTCGAACTCCTCCGTGATCTTCGACGATCGGCTGATCCTCAAGCTGTTCCGCCACCTGAGCGACGGCCCGAACCCCGATGCCGAGGTGGTGCGCGCGTTGCAGGGTGTGGGATTCGAATGCGTCGCGCGGCTGGCGGCGGACTGGCGCGAGGCCGAGCGCGACTATGCGGTGGTGAACGAGTACTTGGCGGGCGCGCGCGACGGCTTCGAGCTCGCGCTCGAATCGGTGCGGATGCTGCACCGGCGGGTGAGCGGATCGGCCGCATCCGAAGAGCCCTTCATGCGCGAGGCGCGAGGGCTCGGCTTCACCACGGGGCGGCTGCACGCGAAGCTCGCCGAAGCGTTCGGCGCCTGCCGGGGCGATCCTGCGGCATTGACGGCGGACATGGCGGCGCAACTGCAGCGGGTGAACGGCGTGCCGATAGATCGCATCGCCGCGGCCTATCGTCGCGTCGCGGCAGGCATGGACGTCGGCCCAGCCATCCGCGTGCACGGCGACTACCATCTCGGCCAGGTCATGTGGCGGGACCCGCGCTGGTACGTGCTCGACTTCGAAGGCGAGCCGGCGCGACCGCTCGAGGAGCGCCGCCGCGCGTCCTCGCCGCTGAAGGACGTGGCCGGGATGCTGCGTTCGTTCGACTACGTTGCAGCCGTGGCGCGCCGCGAGCGGGCAGAGTCAGCCGACGAGGAATTCGTTGCGCTCGCCGACGCATGGCGCGATCGGGCAGGACAAGTCTTCCTGGAAAGCTACTTCGCCGCACCGGGCGTCGATGGCGTGCTGCCGGCCTCGCCGCGAACGAGACTCGCCTTGCTCGACGCATTCCTGCTCGACAAGGCAGTGTACGAAGTCGGCTACGAGCGCGCGCACCGGCCCGACTGGGTCGAGATCCCGCAGCGCGCGATCGAGCGGCTGCTCGAGCGACGCGTCGACTGACCGACGCCGGATCGGTCGGTCGATGCGGCTTACGTTCGCAGCGTGCCGAAAGCGGAAGGAACGCGCTGGATCTCGGTGATCGCCTCCAAGATCGTCCGGCCCGAGTCCAAGCGCACGCAGTGCCAGGCCTACTCTATTGGGTACGAGGCCCGGCCCGGACACGGCGGTGACGGTGCTGTGCGATGGAGGGGAAGACGTCTACGCCGCGGGCAGGCTGGGCGAACGCAGCGTTCGTATCCTGGACTGGTTCCACACCGGCATGCGCTTCGAACATCTGCTGCTCGCGATCGGCGTAGAAGGACCCTCTCTCGCACCCGGTTTCGTTCACTCTCTCTCGTTGCGTGACCGGGCGGCCTCAGGACGACAGGCCGCCGCCCGTACCCTGGGGCTTGGGCTTCGCCTTCTTGCGCGCCCGTTTCATCGCCGCAGCTGGCTTTGCCTTGGGCGGCGCGTCGGAGGCCGCGGGCGCAGCCTTCGCGGCGCGCTGCCGCTGCGGGACGCGATCCTTCTCTGATCCCGATGCCGGGTTCCCCGTGACCGTGTTCCGCAGTTCAGCGAGGCGAGCCACGATCGACCGCGTCGCCGCGCCCGCTGGACGCAGCTTCCCGATCAGCGCGGCGACGTCGTCGAGATGCCGCGTCGCCGAATCGAGCTCGAGCGGCGTCGGACCCGCGCGCCCGATCACGTCCCGGTAGGCCTCGGCGAGGCGCGCGACCTCGGCCTTGCCTGTCTTCTCGTCCGTCTCGAGGCGCGCCGAGAGCAGCGCCCGGACGAGCGCGGCGTCCGCGATGCAGATGGCATCGAAGAACCGGCGGTCGCGCTGGAACCGCTCGCTCGCGACCGCCTCGCAGCGGTCGGCAAGGGCGTCGCCGTCGCCGACGCGTCTGCCGAGCACGGCCTCGATCATGAGCCAGTTGAGCGTCGGATAGGGATCGAGGTCCTTCCGCGCCAGGTTGCGCGCGTGCGCGCTCCGGTAGGCGTCGGCGGCCTTCTCGAGCGCTTCGGTCGCCTTTCCCGCATCGCGCTCCGCGACCGCCCGCCGCTTGTAGACACCGCCGAGGAGCGACTGCCGCTCCGCCGTGCTCGCGACCGCGAGCAGCTTCTCGAGCCGCGCGATCGCCCCCTCGCGCAGCGCGTCGGCCTCGTCGCCGCGGTCCTCTGCCAGCCGGGCCTCAAAGTTGGCGAGCTGCTCCACGGCGCGCAGGGTCGTCGTGTTGTCGTCGCCCTCGCCGGCGAGCGCCGCGGCCAGATAACGGTTCGCGGTGTCGAAGGCGGCAAGGTTGCCGAACGCGTAGCCGATCGCCATGAGCACGTCGGTCTGCGCCAACCACTCGGCCGGGCAGTCCTTCAGTAGCTGCTCGAGCTCGGTCACCGCGGCGGCACTGCGCTTCGGCCGGCCGCGGCCGCCCGCGCGCGCCGCTTCCCCGCCCCTGCGCGCGATGCGCTCCACCGCATCGATGAATTCCGCCGGGTCGACGTGACCGGCGAGCGCGGCGCCGCCGCCGGGCTGGTTCGGATCGAGCCGGTAGTCGGGGTCGCCGTAGGCCTGGTAGGCGCCCCAGGTGTTGCTCTCGGGGAACGCGTCGTGCGTGCGTTCGCGCGCAGCCTTGAGGGCGCGGCCGAACGTCGCGCCGTCGAGCAGCTCGCCGTAGAAGACTTCGGCGAAGACCTTCGCCGCACTGTCGTTCACGGCCCAGCCGGCGGCCACCACCGCGCGCACGCCCATCTCGATCAGCTCGCGCGAGACGCTCGCCGCGAGCCGGTTGAACTCGACCCCCCGGACGCGCGCCGGCGCTTCGGGACCGGTCTGCCCGATGTGGCAGCAGTTGAGGAACACGAGCTCGGGGACCTGCTGCATCTGGCCCACTTCGACCGCGGTGAGGAACACGCCGTTGTCGAGCACCATGCCGCTGCGCGCCTTGCCGCCCGCCGTCGTGGGCGGCTCGTAGTGGCCATGCCCTGCGAGGTGGACGATGCGGTAGGGCTTCTCGTAGAGCCCGGCGAGCACATGGAGCGCGGTCGGCTGCGGCTCGGGCTCCATCACATCGAAGCGCTTGCGCAGGAGTCCGTAGACCGCGATCGCCTCGTCGCGCGCGCCGGGAAGCTGGCGGAAGGGCGGGGTCACGGTCGGGTCGCCGACGATGTACGCGGCGGTTCCCGCGCGCGCGCCGATCTGGGGACGATAGCGTGACGTCTGCAGCTGTCGCACGAGGCCTTTCGCAAGGCAGAGCGGGCGGTTCCCCGCGCTCATCAGCTCCCAGGGATAGGCCGCGGTCTCGGCGTCGAGCACGAGCACGAGGTTGTCGAGCTGCGCGAGGCCGGACTTGAGCTCGTTCGGCACGGTGAGCTCGAAGAGGACGCGCGAATCCTCCTCCCGGAACCGGGGCTGCGAGATGGAATCCTTGATGAGCCGCTCGACGAGCTCCGGCTGCCGCTGCTGTGCCGTGGCCTCGGCGCGCGCCCGGTCCGAGAGCGTGAGGAACCGGATCTCGCGGTACGGCTCCGGGGTGTCCGTCGGCGTGCCGATGGCGAGCTCGGCGAGCGCCGCGAGCAGTTCGACGTCCGTGCTTCCGGAGTCGAGCACCGCCCGCTTGAGCCGCTCCGCGAGCGGCTTCGGCAGCTGCGCAGGGGGCGGCCTGCGTTCCGGGGCGACCAAGCTGATCTCCCAGCGGCGCCAGGCATCACGGCCCGCCATCGACGTGAGGCGCCGCCGGCCCTCGCGGCCGCGCTGGAGGAGCGGCGCGGCTTCGATCTCCGATGCGAGCTCGTCGCCGATTAGCTTCGAGAGCCGCTTCACCGCGTGCGCGGCCTCGATCGCGGTGTCGGCGTAGAGCTCGACGATCTCGACCTCCGAGATAACCGAGGCCTCGCCCTCCCGCCCGGCGAGCTCCCGGTTCGCCTGGGCGACGGCACGGAGGATCGCGCCCACGGAGTCGCCGACGGCGATGTTGGTCGTCGAGTTGCCGCCGATCAGCAGCACCGAGAGGCCGACGGGACCCCCGGTCGCGTCCGCCTGCCGCGAGGCGGCGCGGAAATCGCGCAGCTGGAGCACGTACTGGAGCGATGCGCGGCGCAGCAGGTCGCCGAGCTGGCCCGCGGTGAGATCCCCCCATTTCCCGAGGCCGATGACGATCGCGCCGGAGGGTAGGGCGAGAGCCTTCTGCACCGCCGAGGGCTCGCGCAGGATGACGCTGAGCGAGCCGAACTCGCCGGGATACAGCCCCAGCGCGTAGCGTTCCGAGAGCGCGCCGCCGAGCAGTTCGTCGATCTGCGCCTCGGCGCCGATGATGGTGTCACCCTCGTAGTGCCCGACCACGATCGGGAAGCGTGCATAGCGCAGGTCGCCATGGACCACGGACACGCGGAAGCTCGGCGCTCCGCGGCGCCTGTACGCGCGCCTCGGCTGCTTGCCGAGCAGGCCGCCGGCCAGCGACCCCTCGGTGGGATAGAGCACCGGCTCGGGGAGCGCGCGATAGCTCACTTCGCCGCCGCGCGCCGTGCTCGGAGGCGACGTGGAGAGCCGCCGCGTCGTGCCCGCCTCGAGCAGCTCGCGGATCCCGGCGAAGGCCGGCGCGTGGCTCGCGAGATCCCCGTGCACGGCGTCCGTGTACCACATCGCCACGCCGGGAAGCCGTCCCGACTGGTAGGTGACGCGACCATCGCCCTCGGTGGTGACGGAGAGGACCACGCGGCGCTCGACGATCTCCACGCCCGTGGTGGTGCGCGGCGATGCGCCGGCGACGTAATGGATGCGGTCCGCATGCGGCATGACCGTGTCCGCCGCGAGCGTCCGCGTCGTGCCCTGCGCGGCTTCCAGCCTCGCGCCCGCCGGGACGGCGGCGTTGCGGACCGCCGCCCCGTAGCGCGTCCAGAGCGCGCCCTCGAAGAGCTCCGGCTCCTGCGGGAGCAGCTCGAGCACCCCGGGGAATCCCGCGATGATCCCCGTGATGTCGCGCGTGCCCTGGGTCAGGTCGAGGAGCGCGAGCTGCTGGATGCTCGTGGCCGTGCCGAGCAGGGCCTCGACGATGTCGTGCGAGCCGCGGTTCGGCGTCCCAAGGAGCACGATGCGGGCACCGTCGCGCTCGCACATGCGCTCCCAGAGCTCGGGTCGCGCCCGCAGCATCGCGCGGGCCACGAGGCCGCCCATGCTGTGGGCCACGATGCGCACGGGCTGCTTCGTGCGGGCGAGCGCCTTCTCCACCTCGATGGACAGGGCTCGCGCCGCGTCGCTGACGGACTTGCGCCAGTCGTAGGCGAACGGGATCACCTCGTGAGAGGCCTGGAGGAACTCGCACAGCTCGCGGTACGCGTCGCCGACGAGCGCGACCGGCATCACGTTCGCCGCCTCGACGTCGGCGAGGTCCCGAAGCCCGCCGCGGAGCAGCGCCAGGTGGCGCAGCCAGACGGCGCGGTCGCCGACGTTCAGGTGTGAGCCCATGATGCCCGGGAGCACGAACACGATGGGCTGATCGGCGCCGGAGCGGAGCTGCATCGACCGCAGCATCGGCACGGGCTCGAGCTCGCCCTCGGGGATGTCGTGGAAGATCTCGGGTCGCACGCCGGGCGCCGCGGACAACCATTCGACCAACGCTGCGCGCGTGCGCGCGTTCCTGAAATAGTTGAAGTGGCTGACATCCGCGCCCTGGTCGAAGATGTAGCAGCGCTGGCCGTGACGCGCCCCGCTGAACATCGCATCGGTGTTGACGACGAGATCGTTGTCGCGTCCCTCGTACAGGAACTGGTCGGCGACGAACACCCCGAGGCGCCTGAGCCAGTGGCCGCCCTCGATGTCGCCCGACAGCACGCCGACCGCCCCGGCGGCCTGCCCGTCGGCGTCGTTCAGCATCGCCACGAGCGGCGAGCTCGGCATGACAGCTTCGACGCCGGGCACGAGCGCGGGGTCGGTCCGGTTGCGCACGATCTCGAGCGTGATCCGCTTGGTCACCTCGTATAGCGGCGTGCCGCCGACGCCGGGGATCAGCCCCACCAGATTGGTGATCACCGACAGGAAGTTGTCGAGGTTTCCGGAAACGAAGAGCGTGCCGCGCGACGGCGATGCGCAGCGCACGAAGCGCTCGATGCGCAGCTGCTTCTGCGCGATGAGCCCGGCGAGCTTCTGCAGTTGCGCCCGGTCGCGCGCGTCGACCTTGGCGAGCTCCCCGGTGCCCTCGTCGCGCCTGAACCGGTCGATGAGGTGCGCGCCGATCGACTTGAGCGAGATCAGGTCGCCGATCAGCCCGCCGCGCGAGTGCGAGACGATGTTCACCCGCGCGTTCCGCGGCAGCGCCGAGACGAGGTCGATTGCGTTGTCGATCGGGCTGTCGCTCGTCGACCGGTGCTCGAATGCGTAGATCCGGTCGCCGAAGCGCCGCACGAGCGCCTGCCACTGCGGCTGCGCCTCGTCCGCGAGGAAGGCACCGAAGCTGCCGAGCGTCGACGAGAGCGTGCCGTGGATGAACACGAGCATCGGCTTCTCGACGTCCTGGCCCTCGAGCGACACGGGCGCCGGCCGGGCATTCGCTTCGGGCTTGCGCGTCGCGTCCGCCCAGGTGTACAGACCGGGTCCCGGGTTCAGCCGGTCTTCGATCAGCCGGATGGCGACCTTGGAGAGCAGCCACGCCGGGACCTTGACCGCGAGGTCGATGCCCATGCCGCTCGCGAGCGCGCGCAGATCGGCGGGCCACCGCTTCGGATCGGCCACCGCTTCGGCGATCGCGTCCTTGCCGATGCGCAGGACGCGCAGCCCGCCGGCGAGCACCTCGGCGAGCCCGCGGTCGCCCACGCGCGGCAGGGTGTCCACGGACACGCTGCCGTCGGAAGCGCGCGCCTCGGGCCTGAGCAGCGGCAGCTCCGCGCCGTAGCGCTGCGCCGACGTCCAGACCTTGAAGCCGCCCTCGACCTCGATCTCCATGACGTCGTCGTCCTCCAGCTCGACGTCGACGGGCGCTTCCGTACGCGCACGCGCCGACGCGGAGAGACTGAACGACCGGACCACCTTCACTTCCTGGAACAGATCGGTGACCGGCGCGCCGCGGTCGGCGCCTGCGGACCCGTCGCGCGTCGCGGCGAGGTCGCGGTCGTCCGCCTGTCCGTGGATCTTCAGCTTGACGGTCACGGCGCGGCTCGGAGGTCGATGCGGCGGCGATCGGACGGGGGGCTATTCGACCGGCGACAGGAACGGCTGCTCGAGCCGCGCCCGCGCGCCTTCCAGCTGCGGGACCTGGTCGTAACGGCCCCGCCTCAGCTTGGCGGTGATCTTGTCGTGGAGCTGGCGATAGGTGAGGGGCGCCTTCGCCTCGTTGAGCGACTCCACGAGGAAGTAAGTCAGCGCGCCGTTGAAGCCGCCCCCGAGCGCGGCGTCCGCCGACGTCTGATCCGCGCGACAGCCGGAGATCAGCACCTCCGGAAGGTCCGCGGCCACGATGTCGCGCTTCCTGCGCGCCGCCGGCGCGGACTTGCGCAGGGTCGCGCGCGTCTTGCCGCGAAGACGGCGGCCCGACTCCACGGCCACGAGGTCCCAGGGGCTCGGCAGGTAGCGCTCGATCATCGGGGCGTCCGGCGGTGCCACCTGGCGCGTGATGGTGCCCGAGTGGCAGCAGTCGGTGATCACGGTCAGGCTGACGCCCGAGCGCATGGAATCGAAGGTCTTGCGCAGCCAGTCGTCGCGCAGCGGGTTCTTCCAGTCGAGATCGGTCGGGCACAGGATCTCGTCGCGGTAGTCGGCTTCGTCGCCGTTGTCGTCCGGAACGTTGGAGCCGTGCCCGGAGAAGTGCACGAGCAGCACATCGCCTCGCTGCCCGCCGCGAACGAGGCCGGCGATCGCCTGTTCGATCGCCTTCTTGGTGGCGGCGAAGTCGGTGAGGCTCAGGATGTCGCCCGGCTTGAAGCCATAGCTCTTCTTGAGCAGCCCGGCAATGTTGTTCACGTCGCTCACGCAGCCGCGCAGGTCCGCGCCCGGCATGCGATAGCGGTTGACACCGATCAGGACGGCCTTCTTCGCCATGGTTTGTCTCCCTTCCTTTTGGGCAAGGTGGTGACGGCTCGCGGCGCGGGGCACACGGAGCGAGGTGACGCCTGGCCGACGATCGCCCGACGCGGCCAGGCAAGCAAGCGGGTGGGCGGTCGCGCGTCGCGCCAGCCGCCAGCCCGGCGGCCTGCGACGCTCCCCTCTTCCGCTGAAGCGCGAGAGGGGTGGGGGTGAGGGCTGTGCCGCAGTTGCGCGACGTTCAACGATTTCGAGTCCTGGGACGCCCGGGTCGTCCGCGCGGCACGCTTCGCCGATGTCTACTTCGTGGTCCGCGCGCGGGGTGCGCCCGTGCGCCTCTTCGTGGCCTTCGTCGGCGCTCTTCGTGCCGTTCGCTTCGCGAGCTTGCCGGCCGGTGCCTTGGGCGTCTTCTTCGCGCTCGCTTTTGTCCGCACGGCCGCCGTCGCCTTTCGCGCCATCGCCTGGGCGTTGGCCTTCGCGCCGGCCTTGGCCTTTGCTTTGGCCTTGACCTTCACCCTGGCCTTCACCGCGCGCTTCTTCGCCGGCGCGCGGGGCTTCGCGGCCGGCGCATCGTCCATCTCCACGTAGTCGTACTCGATCGTGCCGATGCCCCGCTCAAGCGGCTCGTCCATGGCGAGCGCCTTGGCCGCGGTAACGATCGTATAGTCGATCGGCTTGCCGTTCGCATCGAACTTTGCGATCCGGATCTCGCCGCGGTTTCCCGCGCCGCTGTGCGAGACGTGCACCCACTTGGTCCTTTCGTTCTGCGCCTCGTAGATTATCTGGTCGAACGGCAGACGCAGCTCGATGACGCGCTTGAACAGATCGAGGACGCGCATCCCGGGCGCCTGGATGTCCGCGGCCATCCCCTGGACGTGCTGGCTGTTCGCGGCGCCGCGGATGCGCCGGTTGAGCTCTACCGAGCGATATCCCGAGTTGACCTTGACCGCCATGCCGACGGCATCGCGCAGCGGATCCAGGACCTGCTCGCAGAGCGTCTTGAGGTTCGCCACCTGCGCTTCCGCCGGAGCGTTGGGGATGCCCTCCCGCCGCGCCGTGTCGGAACGCGTGAGCTCCTCCAGACCGAAGTGCTTCGAGAGCTGCATGATCCCTCCCCCGCGGCGATCGTCGATGCCTTTTACTCTCTGAAGGGCGATTCGCGCAATAGGCCGACCGCGCTAGCTCGCCGCGTCAGGGGATCTGCGCCCCGCGGGCGCAGCCCGGCATGACCGGCACGCCCGATAGCGCCGGGAACTGTCAGAATGCACAGTCACACCCGAGATCAGATCCGGGGTCGTCATGACAGAACCCGCAGGCGCGCAAGCGAGACCGATCTTCCTCAGCTACAGCCGGACGGAGCGCAGCGCGGCCAGCGCGCTTCGCGCCGCCCTGCAGCAGGCCGGGCTGCCGGTCTTTCACGACGAGGAGGCGATCCGCGCCGGCGACCAGTGGATGACGCGCCTGCAGGACGCGCTGCAGGGCTGCTCGGCGTTCGTCGTCCTGATCGGACGCGATGGCGCGCGGCGCTGGGTCGGCGCCGAGGTGCAGGTCGCGCTGAACCGGCACCTCGGCCCGCACGACGAGGCGGAGCGCCTGCCGATCTTTCCCGTCCTGCTCGACGGCGCGCGTCCCGAGAGCCTGCCGCCCTTCCTCGCCCTGTTTCAGGCGACGTCCTGGTCGGGGCAGGGGCTCCTGCCCGCCAAGCTGCTCGAAGACACGGCCGGCGCAGCAGCCGCCTGCAGCCTCCGGCACCCTTCGAGGACTGCCGTTCCCCGGCCTCGACGCTTCCCAGTGCAGGGATGCGGGGCTGTTCTTCGGCGCCGGCAGGCGTCGTCAGCCCGCGTTTCGCCAGCGCTTCAGCGAGGCGATCCGGCCTTGGGCGGCTGCCTTGCGCAGGTAGCGCAGATCAGCGGTGATGAGCGTGCAGCCGGGCGACTCCAGCGCCACCGCGTGGTAGAGGGTGTCGAACACGTGCTGGTGCGGTTTCACCGGCAGATGGGCGGCACGCCGGTAGACGGCCAGGCTCTCCGCGACATCGAAATCGAGCGCGTGGAGGTCGCGGAGGTCCGTGGCGAGCGTGGCGGGACTGAGCCGTGCCATCACCGCCGCCACTTCCACCAGCCAATGCGGTCGCTGCAACACCTGCACATCGCCACCGGCGACGGCCTCCATCAGGGACAGCGCCGTGGCCGTGTGGGGTTCGCTGCCAGCGTAGCGCAGCAGCCACTTGACGATCACGCCGGCATCGAGCACACACTTCATGCCCGGACGGTGGCCACGGCGCGCGCCCCGCATTGTCGGAGACTTCAACAAGTATTGCGCAGCGGCGGGTAGGACTCGGACCGGCTGCGTCGTCCATGCCGATTGCACGATCGGGTTCGATATGACGCCGACCTTCTGCGAACTGGGCGTCGCGAACTCCTGATGGGATGGGGCGAGCCTGCCGCTCGGGGCCGAGGTCGTTCAACGTCGAGGGGAGATAGATCTTCATGGGGCGCCTGCCGCCGAAGGTGCGCTTGCCCGATCGCGTGGTCGATGCCGAGGTCTCGAGGCTCTGCTTTCGATTCGTCATGAGCGACCCGGAGTCGGAGGCGACCTTTGCATACCTCCCGTCAAGGCCGGTCTAGGCCATTGGGGCTATTGTGACCTTCCGGGAAGATTCGTAGCGTTGCAGGTTGCGAGGTCGCGGACTCTGGCGCGCATTGGGACGCCCCCCAAGCGCGCAATCATCGGACGCCAATCGAAGGCGAAGGCTCCGGGGGCCCAGGTCTTCGGCGCGTTGCAGTGGCAGGTCTTCGCCCTGTGGCTCGAGGGTGGCAAGATCGGCCTGCCGCGGCTGAACGGCACTGAAGGGAGCTACGGTGCGAACGAGGGGGTCCTGATCCATCGTGGCGGTCATGAAGCAAGGCCAGCTCGCAGCGGCGGCTGCCCGCCGCGTCCCGGGGGAGTAGACGCAATGCCACTCAACGCGTTCATCGTCCGCCCGTTCGGCGTGAAGGAGGTTCAGGTCGCGTCGGCGGAGGCCGCCGCACAGCTCGAGCAACTGGTCCAACGCGAGTCGGACCGGAGAGTGGTCGAGTCGGTCCGGCAGTCGGGTGCGGACCGCTGGACGGTGCGCCTCGACTTCGATGCCGTGCATCGCCTGCTCCTAGGGCCCGCCATGGCCGAGCTCAACATCCGGGGGGAGACTGCCGAAGCGGTGGTCAAGGCGGGCAACATCCGTGAGGACATGTTCAACCGCCTGGTCACTGCGGACGTCGTCGTTGCCGACCTCACCCTCTACAACCCGAACGTCTACTACGAGCTCGGCGTGCGGCAGGCGTTCCGGGACAAGTACACCTTCCTCGTCCGGAGCGATCTCACCCACTATCCGTTCGACCTGCAGACGGACCGTTACTTCGACTACGACCTGGTCGCCCTGGCCGATGATCCCGCCGCGGTCGTCAAGCGGCTCGTTGCCGCGCTACGTGCCACCCTCAACTCGCCCGAGGCCGACAGCCCGATCTTCAAGCTGCTGCCGCAGCTCGAGGCGGAGGACCGCGCCCGCTTCATCACCGTGCCCGAGGAGTTCCGCGAGGAAGTGGAATGGGCGCGCCACCAGCTGCGAGCCGAGCACCTGAGCCTGATGGCGGTCGAGTGCGAGAGCTACCTCTGGGAGGTCGAAGGCCTGCGCCTCGTCGGGCGTGCGCAGTTCGAGTGCAACTTCATCGAAGGCGCGCGCTGCACGTGGGAGCGCATCGTGGCGCGCTATCCGGACGACGTCGAAGGCAATTCGGTGCTGTCGACCATCTACCAGCGCCTGAGCGACGCGAAGAAGTCGGAGCAGGCGCTGTCGCGCGTCGCGCGCATGCGGTCGCTCACGCCGGCGCGGCTGTCGCAACTGCGCTCGCTCAGCGGCCGTAACCTCAAGGCGACGTGGACCGAGCAGTGGCGCAAGGCGCCCGGGTCGACCGAGGAGAAACAGCGCGCGGCGCTGCGCTCACCGCTGCTGCCACGGGCTTTCGAGGCCTTCCACGAGGCGTTCAAGCTGGACCTCAACAACTCGTACGCGGGGCTCAACGCGCTCACCATGCTGCTCATCCAGACCGAGCTCGCCGAGCGCTTTCCCGAGGACTGGAAGAGCATCCAGCCGCAGCCGCAAGAGGCGTCTCGCGCGCTCGACGACCGGAGGGCGCGCATCCGACCGCTCATCGCGGCGCTGCAGCTCGCAGTCGAGTCCGACCGCGAGCGGCTGCAGCACCAGGGCCAGACCGACCCCTGGTTTCTGCTGCTCGAGGCGGCCGTCGCCTGCATCGTCTCGAGCCAGCCCGAGTACGTCGCGCAGCTCTACGAGCTTGCCGTGCACTTCGCGCCGGAGAGCGCGGAGGCCTCGATCCGCGGCTCGCTCGAGGTCTACGCGGCCCTCGGGATCGAGGGGCGCATGCGCGACGAGGTCCCGGACGTCGGGTGCATCGGGGCCAACGTGGCGCGCGCGCTCAAGGTCCTCGAGGGTCGGGGCGAGACCGCAGCGCCCTCGGAGGAGGGGCGACTGGTCCTGATGTTCGTCGGGCTGCGCGTCGACAACGTGGGGATGCCGCCGCGCTTTCCCGCAGCCCGCGTCGAGGCCGCGCGGCAGGCGCTCGAAGCGGCCATCGACGAGGAGATCCGCAAGGCCGGAGACCGCAAACCCGTGTTCGGCGTCGCCGCCGGCGCGAGCGGCGGCGACCTGCTGTTCCATGAGCTCTGCCGCAAGAAGGAGATTCCGACCCGCCTGTGCCTCGCATTGCGGAAGCCGGAGTACGTCGGGCAGTTCGTGGCGCCCGGCGGGAGGGAGTGGGTCGAGCGCTTCTCCGAGACCTACCGCTACATCTCCGATCGTGCGCCGAAACCGCTCGAGAACGGCTGCGAGCCTACGCGGTCGGGGCGGCGCAACCACTTTCGCATCCAGGTGTTCGGCGACTCCGGCGAGCTGCCGCGTTGGCTGCAGGGCAAGCCGCTCTACAACGTCGGACGCCGCAACAACCAGTGGATGCTGCAGCACGCGATCGCGGCCGCACGTCAGCTCGGAGCGGATGCCGAGATCACGATGATCGCCCTGTGGGACGAGCGATCGAACGGCGAGACCGGGGTTGGCGGCATCAGCGACCTGACGCGGAAGGCGGCGATGCAGGGCATCAAGGTTGTCCACGTCCGCATCCCGACCCCCGCCGCCGATTCGTTGCCGAAGGGCGTATCGCCCTTCGTTGCCCTGGCTGACAGCGAGACGCGGAGCACGCCGCTCGCGGCCAGCGCAGGCTAGTGGCGGCTCCTGGGGCATCGACGGTTCGAAGCGCGAGCATCACTACTGAGGCGATCGAATGCCGCAAGCCGTGCAACCGACGCCCCGACGCCCCGACGCCTGGCCTGCGCGGTCGTGATTCAGGCGACCTGCAGCCGGCCAGCGCGCTTGTGGCGTACTCGATCGTCGTGCTCGAGTAGCGGAGGTACGGCGTCGCTCGCGAGCGATTGCGGGCGACGCCGAGTACGGCTACGAGGCGGCCGTACGAAAGCAGGGTGACCTCGGCGTCGTGGTGGGCGCCTTCACCCAGCGGAACGTGAGCGCGCCGTCGGGGCACTCGGCGTACACCCCGGCGAGGAACAGCATGTGGAATCGGGTCTCGCCGCTACAACGGCAATCAGACTTTACCGTGCCGGTCCGGTCTGAAGATACAAGCGCGTCAGGCCCCATGACGCTCGACGACTCCTACACTATTCGCGTGTCGAGGTGCCAGGGGCGGACCCAGCGCGGTGCTGCGACGCGGGAGCGTTTGCAAGCGCGGTGAATGCACGAGGGGTCCGAGGCTCGACGACAGTCGGCGCGATGTCGCAGAACCGGCGTCAACGGAGGTCGATGTGGCCAGATCCTCGACTCGAAACCGACGGTCGCCATCGTTTACCGAGCTCGAGCAGCAGGTCGCAACACTCGCGCACCAGCTGAGCGAGGCGCGGGAGCAGCAGGCCACCACCGCCGACGTGCTCAGGATCATCAGCGGGTCGACCTTCGATCTGCAGGCCGTGCTCGACACGCTCGTCGAGTCGGCGGCGCGGCTTTGTCACGCGGACAAGGCCCAGATCCTCCGCCCGAAGGACGTGGGCTACTTTTGCGCTGCGAGCTATGGCTTCCCGCCCGAGTACATCGAATACATCACGTTTCCGCCGGGGAGAGGGAGCGTTGTCGGACGGATCCAATTGGAAGGCAAGCCGGTCCAGATCGCGGATGTTCTTGCCGACCCGGAGTACACCTTGCGCGACGCGCAGCGATTGGGCGGGTATCGCACCCACTTCGGCGTGCCGCTGCTGCGCGAGGGCAAGTTGATAGGCGTGATTCTGGTGAGCAGGAGCGTTGTGCAGCGGTTCGACGACAAGCAGATCGAGCTGGTTGCGACCTTCGCCGACCAGGCGGTCATCGCGATCGAGAACGCCCGGCTGTTCGACCAGCTGCAGGAGAAGAGCCGGCAATTGGAGATCGCCAACCGCGCCAAGTCGCGCTTTCTCGCGGTGGCGAGTCACGACCTCCGCCAGCCGCTGCATGCGTTGAACCTGTTCGTGGCTCAGCTGCGCGACGAGTCGGATGCGGCGACGAGAGTCCGTCTCATCGCGCGGATCGGCGCCGCCGTGAGCGCCATGAACGAGCTGTTCAACGCGCTTCTGGATATGTCGCGCCTCGACGCCGGCGCGCTAGAGCCCACTCGCAGCGAGTTTCCGATTGCGCGCCTCCTGAAGCAACTAGAGACCACGTTCGCCGAGGCCGCGCGCGAGAAGGGGCTACGCCTGGCGATGGTGTCGAGTCGCGCCTGGGTGCGCAGTGATTTCATTCTCCTCGAGCGAATCATGCTGAACCTGGTGTCTAACGCAGTGCGCTACACGACGCGTGGCGGCGTCGTGGTTGGCTGCCGCCGCCGCGGCGACCGGTTGCGGGTAGACGTATGGGATAGCGGACCCGGCATTCCGTACGATCAGCAGCGGCAGATCTTCGGCGAGTTCTACCAGCTCGCCGGGCCTGAACGCCGCGCCGGGCTCGGCCTTGGCCTTTCGATCGTCGATCGCTTGGGCCAGCTCCTCGGCCATCCGGTCGAACTGGCCTCACGCCCGGGCAAGGGCTCGCGTTTCTCCGTGCTCGTGCCTCTGGTGCCGGCGCAGCACACGGCTGCAGAGGTAGCAGCGCTGTCCATGACGGCTCCCGACCCGGCGCGGGGTCGATTGATCGCCGTGATCGACGACGACGAGCTGGTTCTCGACGGCATGCGAGGCTTGCTTCAATCCTGGGGCTGTCGCGTCGTGACCGGCGCGTCGGACACCGCCGCGCTCGCGCACTTGGCCCGGGAGAACGCACTGCCCGACCTGGTGATCTCGGATTGCCGATTGGCAAACGGGCGGACCGGTCTCGAGGCCATCGACCGGCTACGCGAGGTGCTCGGCGCGACCGTTCCCGCGCTCCTCATGAGCGGGGACACCGGGCCCGAGCTGGTGCGCGAGGCGAGCGCCCGCGGCCACCCTTTGGTGCACAAGCCGGTGCTGCCGATGGAGCTGCGAACGACGCTGAACCGACTGCTGAAGGCCCGGGATGGCGCTCGCCGAGCTCCGTCGAGCCCCTGATTCACAGAGCGCTTTCCGGCGAGCCGAAGCCCAGTGCACCGGCCGCGATGACCGCCTCGGTGCGGTTCGTCACGTTGAGCGCCTTCAGGATCGCGGAAACATGCACCTTGACCGTCGCTTCGGCGAGGTGGAGTTTGCGGCAGATCGCCTTGTTGCTCTTACCCTGCATCATCAGGGCGAGCACTTCGACCTGCCGCTCGGTCAGGCCGAGGTCGAGGCCCATGACTTCCTGCCCCGCCGACGTGCGTGGCGCCGGTCCCGGCCGAGCCACGGGCTGATGACCAAGGATCTCGGGCGGGACGTAGATGCCGCCTGCGAAGACGAGGTTGAAGGCGCTCAGCATGACTTCGCGCGGTGCCGACTTCGGTATGAAGCCGAGTGCGCCGAGATCGAGGGCTTTCCTGACCCGATCGGGGTCATGGTGGGCGGACAACACGACCACCGCGAGGGTCGGGTAGCGCACGCCAAGCTCGCCGAGCATTTCGAAGCCGTCGCGATCCGGCAAGGCGAGATCAAGCAGCATCAGCTTCACGTCGCGATGCTGCTCGATCTGTCGCATCGCTTGGCGCGAGTCCGCCGCCTCGATGACGATCACGGCGTCGCCCTTGAGCTCCCTGAGTAAGCCTCGCAACGCCTCGCGGATCAGCACGTGATCGTCGACGACGAGGATCTTCATGCGATTCGGTCTCGTTCATTCGCATCCACGCAAGAATACTTCAGAACTAGATCCCGAGCGCTTCCTCGCCAACAAGGCATAGCGTCGATATCGCTTGATGCATAAGGAGTTCAGCGCGTGTCGGCGAGTACCGTTACGACTCAAGTCGTACGGCTTTGGGCCAATTGATCACCCGGATGCCCGATGACAGACTGATGGGGCGTGGTCTCCGGCACGACAAGAGCGACAGAGCGATTCGCCGAAGCCGGGGAGCTCTAGTCGCGTGAAGGCCAAAGGAGACGCCCATGTGCAAGAAATCGGTACTCGTTGCCGCGGTGGCGACCCTCTCGTTCGCCGGTATCGCCGACGCTCAGCAAGCGCCGCCGCAGTCCTCGCCAGTTAAGCGCACGCCACTCGGAAAGGCCGAGGTCCCCGGGTCGAACTACGAGGTGGTGTTTGGTATCACCGAGCTCGCCGGCGGCTTCAAATCGGGACGACACTCCCATCCCGGCATCGTGATCGCCTACGTGGCAGAGGGTGCGTTCTGGTATGTCGTCGATGGTCAGCCGGAGAGGATCTACAAGGTCGGCGAGTCGTTCCAGTCATCGCACGGCGCTATCCATAACGAGGGCGCGGCCGGGAGCGACCCCGTCAAGGTGATGGCCGTCTTCATCGTCGAGAAGGGCAAGCCGCTGGTGCAGCCGGCGGAGCAGGAATAGGCCCACGCCCGGTGCGCTGCGGGCCCCGGCGAGTGGCGTACGAAGGAGTGCTGGGTTTCGAGTCCTAGGTGAAGAACGGCGAAGAAGGGGCAAAGCAGGCCCGCCGCTCCGCTCCTTACGGCGCCCACCGGGCACAGTTGATGAACGCCGAGCGGGACCGCGGCGCAAGACGCCGGGTGGACAGGACCCCGGCCGAGCGCCGGGCGCGGGCGCCGCGGGCAGCATCGCGCAGCGCCTTGAGTCGCACCCTCCCTTACGCCTCGTCCTCGAGAAGCCGGAGACCGTCGCGCAGCACCTCGCTTGCGTTCTGGTAGCGGCCCGAGGCCACAAGCCGCTCAACGAGCTTTGCCCGATGGTCGGTGAGGACGACGCTACGGGTCGGCATGAGCGAAGGCTCCTATGAGCATCGCTGGCGTTTGTGCCATGTGCGGGCATCGCTCGTCTTGTGCACGGGCAGCGAAACGGTGGCGAACATGCCGACGAGCAGGGCGAGCTGCGGTTCGGATCCCTTTGCGCCAACGCTGCTCGCCCTCTGGGCGAAGTCCCTCGGTCACGCTTCGGCCGATTGGCCATCGAGCGCTCTTCGATTCAGCACGCACGAAAGAGAAAGCCCGCGAGCCGAAGCCGGCGGGCTGCGTGGGCCGAAGCGGGAGGGCTTCAGCTGAAGAGGAAGTCCTGAGCGTCGAGCGCGTCGTGCATCACACCCGCCAGCTTGATCTGCGTGCCGCCGAAGTCGAAGACGACGTCCTCGCCAGCCTGCGCGGCGTGGCCCATCAGCCAGTCGAAGCTCCTCGTGCCCGCCAAGCCGCGCAGGTCGATCCGGTCCGCGCCCGAGGTGAAGCCCTGGATCTCGATGTCGTCGCCCGGGCCGAAGTCGAAGACGTCGTTCCCGAGGCCGCCGATCAGGACGTCATCGCCCTCGCCCCCGATTAGCACGTCGTCGCCGTCACTCCCGATGATCACGTCATCGCCGGCGCCGCCGTCGAGGATCAGGCCGATGCTGCCGGCCGTCACGCCCGAGGCTTCGATGACATCGTCGCCCGCGCCCGCATTGATGCGCAGCCTGTCGTTCGCCGCTTCCGTCCCGGTGACGTTCACCTGCGCGGCGAGCCCGAGGACCGATACGCCCGCGGCATCGCCGACGACGATCGCGACGTCGTCGCCGCCGGTGCCTTGGACGATCGCCGTGTCGGCGGCGCCGTCTCCGGCGCCCCCCGCGGCGGCGAGGTTCAGGTTGACCTCGACGACGTCGGTGCCGCTCATGTCGTTGACGACGATGGTGTCCGCACCGCCGAGCGCGTTGAAGTCGATCGACTCCACGTCGTTCAGGTCCATCGTCACGCTGGCGACGTTGCGGAAGAATGTGACCCGTCCGCCATTCGCGAAGATATCGATGCTCTCCGCGACGTTCGCGCCGTTGAACAGCATGGTGTCGAAGCCGTCCTGGCCCTCGAGCGTGTCGTTGTCGTCGCCCGGGTTCCAGACGAACGTGTCGTCGCCGGCGCCCATCAGCGCCAGGTCGACGCCGTCGCCGCCGTTGAAGAGGTCGCTGCCTTCGCTTCCGAGGAGAACGTCGTTGCCGAGCCCGCCGTTGATCGTGAGCTGGATGCCGTCCGCCTCGAGGCTCGTTGCGTCGATGACGTCGTCGCCGCCCTGGCCGTTCAGCACCAGGCGGTCGTTCGCCTGTTCCGCGAAGAACACATCGACGCCTGCCTGCAGGCCGAACACGTTGATGCCGCCCGCGTCGCCGGCGACGCCGAAGAAGTCGGCGCCGTTGGTGCCGTTGACGGTCACCGTGTCCGCGGCACCGTCGCCGCCGCCGTTCGGCCCGCGCAGGTCGAGCGCGATGCGCGTGACGTCCGTGCCGGTCAGGTCCCCGACCACGATGTTGTCCGCGCCGCCGAGCGCGCGGAACTCGATGCGCTCGACGTCGTCGAGGTCCATCGTCACGTTGGCGACGTCGCGCGTAAAGAGAACGCGGCCGCCGTTCGCCACGACATTGATGTTCTCGGCGATGTTGGCGCCGAAGAAGAGCATCGCGTCGGTGCCGTCCTGCCCCTCGATCGTGTCGTTGCCATCGCCTGGGTTCCACTGGAACACGTCGTCGCCTGCACCCATGAAGGCGACGTCGTTGCCGTTGTCGCCGAAGACGAAGTCGTCGCCGTCGCCGCCGAGGATGACGTCCGCGCCCTGACTCCCGAGGATAGTGTCGTCGCCAGCGCCGCCGTCGAGCGTGAGCTTGATGATGCCCGCGGGCAGCGTCGTCGCGGTGATGCCGTCGTTGCCGCCGCCGCTCGTGATGACGAGGCTGTCGTTCGCGCCTTCCGAGTTCGTGATGTTCACCTGCGCGGAGAGCCCGACCACGGCGACCGACGTGCCGGCGCCGAACACGTCGATGACGTCAGCGCCGTTCGTGGCGCTCACGGTAACGACGTCGGCCGCAGCGTCGCCGGCGGTCCCGCCTATCGTTCCGGCGAGGTCGACGTTCACCTGCGTGACATCCGTGCCGCTCAGGTCGTCGACGTTCACCGTGTCCGCACCGCCGAGCGCCCTCAGGTCGACGGTCTCGACGTCGTTCAGGTCCATCACGATGTTGCCGAGGTTGCGCGTGAAGAGCGTACGGGCACCGTTGGCGGACGCCGTGAAGATCTCCGACCCGGCGCTACCGTTGAAGATCATGCGGTCGGTGCTGTCCTGCCCCTCGACCGTGTCGCTGCCGTCGCCTGGATCCCACTGGAACGCGTCGTTGCCGGCGCCGAGGAACGCGACGTCGTTGCCCTGCTGGCCGTCGATGAAGTCGTCGCCGTCGCCGCCGAGCAGCGTGTCGGCGCCGTTGGAGCCCAGGATCCTGTCGCCGCCGGCGCCGCCGTCGACCGTGATGCTGATGAGCGCAGCGAGGTTGCCCGTCGCGGAGAACGAATCGTCGCCACCGTTCATGTTCACGACGAGCTTCTCGGTGGTGCCGATGTCGACCGAGAACGGCGCCGGATCGAGGCGATCGAAGCGCACGCGCGCGCCGTTCGCGGTGACGGTGAAGACCTCCGCGCCGCCGCCGCCGTTGACCTCGGCGGTGTCGGTGCCGGCGCCGCCTTCCATGAGATCGGTGTCGTCGCCCGGATTCCAGATCATCCGGTCGTTGCCGCCCTCCCCGAACATCTGGTCGTCGCCGTCGCCACCGGTCAGCGTGTCGTTGTCGCTGCCTCCGAACAGAAGGTCATTGCCGCCCTTTCCCAGCAGGGTGTCTTGGCCGGCCTGTCCGAACAGTAAGTCGCCGCCGGAGCCTCCGGTTATCGTGTCATTGCCGGCGCCGCCGAAGAGGTTCGCGCGCGGCAGCGCGCCGCTCGCCTCGTTGAGCGTGATCAAGTCGTTGCCGCCTCGGCCGAAGACCTGCATGAGGCTCGTGTTGGCGACGGTCGGCGTGCCGCCGGGAACGCTCACGGCGCCGCCGTTGACAAGGATCTGGCCAGCCGCGTTGCGGGTGAGGGTGATGTTGTTGGCGAGGTTGTCCCCGAACACGGATAGGACGCCGTTCGAAAAGTTGCCGACGACTGCCTGGATCGACGCGAGACCGTCGGTCGTCGCGGCGCCGCCGTCAAGCAGGCTCGAGAGGTGCTCGCCGATGGCGCCGGTGCTCAGGCCGTTGCGGATCACGCCGCGCGGGAGGTTGACATCGTCGAGCAGCGCGAGCTCGTCCGCGATGTCCTTGAGGGTCTTGCGCAGGAACTTCATGGCAGCTCCTTCTGGGTTCGGCGTGCAGCGGAAACGCGCGCGCCGGGGCGCGGAAGCTCGGGGCTCCCGCACCGCGCGGTTTGCGAAACTCGTACCCGAGCTTCCGATCCAGCGCCTGCGCACGGCAGGCTGGTGGCGAACGGGCTCAACGCCGTGTCCTGTATAGCCTCGCGCGCTGACGCCGCCTCCGCTCCTCCGTGCAGCCTCGAGCGGTTGCAGCGTGTGTTCGCGCCAAGCCTGCTTACCGCAAGGGGCGGGTGTCGATAGCGTTTGCTACACGTCCTCTTCAGGGCCATGGGAGCCGCGCGTGAACCGAGCGAACCACTCGAAGGCATAGACCCTTTGGGCGATTGATCGCCGCGCGCGGCCGCCATAGAGTTCACGTCGACGCCGGCGCGCGCTGTGACCCGATGATGCGTCGGTCTCCGCCCTGAGGAGGAATCATGGCTCGCAAGAGGGCAATTGCTCCGCGGCGTGCCGCAAAGCCGGTTGGGAAGACGCGTCGCTCGCCGACACGGAAGCTCGGTCCGCTGCGTCCCAGCGACCTAGTTCTGCTTCGTCCGTATCGCATCGACTGGTGGAAGCTGCTCTTTCCGCGCCGGTGCCTCAACTACAACCGGCAGGACCAGCAGCAGACGAACTGGTGCTGGGCCGCCGTGTCCGGCGCGGTGGCCGCGTATTACAACGCCTCGACCACATGGACGCAGTGCGCGATCGCCGATGCCGAGCTCGGTCGCTCCGATTGCTGCGGTGCGGGCGCGAGCGGCGCGTGCAACGTTCCCTGGTACCTGAACTCCGCGCTCTCGCGGGTCGGGCACCTGGCGAGCTTCGCCTCGGGGACGCTCACGTTCGCGATCGTACAGTCGGAGATCAACGCGGGCCGGCCGGTATGCGCGCGCATCGGTTGGTCCGGCGGCGGGGGTCATTTCGTCGCGCTGACTTGCTGGTACCGCAACCTCCTCACGGGCACCCAGTCGGTGCGCGTTGACGACCCGTGGCCGGCGTATGGTCGGTCGGTGTGGCTCTTCTCGGCTTTCAGCACCGCGTATCAGGGCAGCGGATCCTGGACGCACTCCTACCGCACCGCATAAGGAGGTCCCCCATGCCGCTCAAAGTGATGCGTGCTCCCAAAGGCGCGGACGAGGCCCTGCAGCGCGGGATCATGGAACTGGCGGCCGCCGACGCGCTCGATGCCGATCTGCGCAGCGTCGCGCGCCTCGAGCCGCCGCTGCGAGTGTTCGTGCTCGACGCCTCGGCTCTGAAGATGGAAAGGCCGCTCGACGAGGCGCGACAGGTCGCGTGGCGCTACACGCTGCTCGACGCGGACGGCAAGCCGATCGGCTTTGCCGAGCTCGTGGCCGGTCCCAAAGGGCGCCTCTCGCTCGCGCAGGTCGGCGGGGCTGAGGGCGCGCGGTCCGCGCGCGACGCGCTCACGGCCGCCGAGACGAGCCCGCTCGCGCGCGTCGCGAACTGCGAGGCGCGGTTGCTGCGTCTGCCGGCGGCGTATCTCACTGCGGTCTGGCTTGCACCGGCTTCGGAGAAGGGCGAGGACGTGCTGGTACCCGTCGCGCCCGCGCCCGACGGCGTCGAGCCGCACCAGAGCTACACGGTCGCCGACCTCATGAAGGCGGTGAAGCCGACGGTCGACCAGCAGCTCGGCCTCAAGGTCTCGCGGCAGCGGGCGTAGCTCGTCGGTCCTTCGTGGAGCTGGCGCGAGGCCCGGTGCGCCGATCCCCCGTGGCGCCCCCTATCGCGCTACGCGTCCTCCGCCTCCATCTCGGCGAGCGCGAACGCACGCATGAACGCCGCGTCGTACTCGCTCAGGCGCGACGTGCCGTCGGTCGCCTTGGCCGAGACGTACAACCGATGCGCGAAGGCCGCGCTCGGACACGTGCCGAGCAGCGCGGGCGAACGTAACGATCGGGCGCGTCAGCCCTTTTTCGCCTCCTTCGCCCACGAATCGCGCAGCGTCACCGCTCGGTTGAAGACCGGCTTGCCGGGCTTCGTCTCCTTGAGATCGGCGACGAAGTAGCCGTGGCGCTCGAACTGGAAGCGGTCCTCGGGCTTCGCGTCGGCGAGCGCCGGCTCGACGTAGGCGGCGAGCGAGCGCTTCGAGTCGGGATTGAGGTCGTCGAGCCAGTTGCGGTCGTTAGCGGTCTCGGTGCGCTCCTCGCCGGCGACGGCGGCACGTGATTCGACCGGCACGTCGTCGGCCTGCTCGCGCCCGCGCTTCGAGCCGGGGAATGGCACGCGGAAGAGCCGGTCGTAGAGCCGGACCTCGGCGGCCACGGCGTGCGCAGCGGAGAGCCAGTGGATGTTGCCCTTGACCTTCACGGCGTCCGCGCCCGGCGTGCCGGATTTGGTCTCGGGCAGGACCTCGCAGCGGACCGCGATCACCTTGCCGCTTGCGTCCTTCTGCGCCCCGACGCACTTCACCACATAGCCGAAGCGAAGCCGCACGAGGTTGCCGGGAAAGAGGCGAAAGTACCCCTTCGGCGGCGACTCCTCGAAGTCCTCGCGCTCGATCCAAAGTTCCCGCGAGATCGGGAACCTGCGCGTGCCGAGATCGGCACGGTGCGGGTGCGCCGGCGCCTCGCACGTCTCGACCTTGCCCTCGGGCCAGTTCTCGATCACAAGCCTGAGCGGATCGAGCACCGCGAACGCCCGCGGCGCGCTCTCGTTCAGCTCCTCGCGCACGCAATCCTCGAGCACGCTCATGTCGATGATGCTGTCGGCCTTGGACACGCCGATGCGGTCGGCGAAGAGACGCAGCGATTCGGGCGTGTAGCCGCGCCGGCGCGCGCCGACGATGGTCGGCATGCGCGGGTCGTCCCAGCCCTCCACGTGGCCCTCGCCGACGAGCTGTATCAGCTTACGCTTCGAGAGCACGGTGTAGTTGAGGTTCAGGCGTGCGAACTCGATCTGCTGCGGCAGCGGCGTGTTGAGCTGTCCCAGCTCCGCGAGGCGATCGTTGAGCCACTCGTAGAGCGGCCGGTGGTCGGCGAACTCGAGCGTGCAGATCGAGTGGGTGATGTTCTCGAGCGCGTCCGACACGCCGTGCGTGTAGTCGTACATCGGATAGATGCACCACCTGTCGCCGGTGCGGTGATGGCTCGCGTGACGGATGCGGTAGGCGACCGGGTCGCGCATGTTGAGATTGGGCGACGCCATGTCGATCCTCAGTCGCAGCACGTGCGCGCCGTCGGCGAACTCGCCCGCCTTCATGCGACGGAAGAGATCCAGGCTCTCCGCCGGCGGTCGATCGCGATAGGGGCTCGCCTCCCCGGATTCGGTCAACGTACCGCGCAGCGCGCGGATCTCCTCCGCCGTGAGGCTGTCGACGTAGGCGTGCCCCGACTCGATCAGCTTCTCCGCGAAGGCGTAGAGCCAGTCGAAGTAGTCGGAGGCGTAGTAGAGGTGCGGCCCCCAGTCGAAGCCGAGCCAGCGCACGGAGTCGAGGATGGAGTCGACGTACTCCTGCTCTTCCTTCGTCGGGTTCGTGTCGTCGAACCGCATGTGGCAGAGGCCGCCGTAGTCGCGCGCAAGGCCGAAGTTGAGGCAGATCGACTTCGCGTGGCCGATGTGCAGGTAGCCGTTCGGCTCCGGCGGGAAGCGGGTGCGGATCGGCGCCGGGTCGGGCGCGCCACGCTGCTGCTGCTCCGCGGGGCCGGGGGTGCCGGACCAGCGGCGCGAGGCGTACTTGCCCGCAGCGAGGTCGGCGTCGACGATGTTGCGGATGAAGTTCGTGACGTGTCCGGCGCCGGTGGGCGGCGGTCCGGAGGGCTTGGCGGAAGCTGGGGCGCCGCGGTCGGACATGTACGCAAGCGAACGTGACTGAGAGAGGTTTTCATTCTATCGCAGGCCCTCTCGCCGACCCGCAGAGACCGCGTGCTATCCTCGATCGGGAAGAGACGGGGGTCCGGAAGCAGTGCACGTCGCCCGAGGGAAGACGGAAGTGCGCGGGGCCAGGGATATCGCAGGGGCGACGAGCCTTGCTCTAGCGGAGGGTCTGCAGGGCACGCGGGCGGCGTGAGGAGCAGGGGATGCCGGTTTGCATGGTCGTGGGAGCGGGCCCGGGCGTGGGGCTCGCGGTGTCGCGCCGCTTCGCGCGCGAAGGCTTCACGCCAGTGCTGCTCGCGCGGCGCGCCGACAACCTGTCGAGCCTCGTCGCGACCCTCGAGGGCGAGGGCCACTCGCCCCACGCCTACGCCGCGACCGCCACGGACGAGTTCCAGCTCAACGCAGCGCTGCACCAGATCGAGGGCGATCTGGGGGGCGTCGACGTGCTCGTCTACAACGCCGCCGCCGTGCGGCAGGCGGCGCCTTCGCAGCTTGCCCCCGACGACTTCCTCGCCGACCTGCGTGCAGGCGTCGTGGGAGCGCTCGTCTGCGCCCAGGCGGTCCTGCCGGGCATGCGTTCGCGTGGACGCGGCACGCTGCTCTTTACCGGCGGCGGCTATGCCTTCGAGCCGATGGCCTCGTTCGCCTCCCTGGGCGTGGAGAAGGCGGCGCTGCGCAACCTCGCGTTCAGCCTCTTCCAGGAGCTCGCGCCGGAGGGCATCCACGCGGCGACGGTGACCATCGGCGGCATGGTCGGCGCCTCGGAGCGTTTCGCGCCCGACGCCATTGCCGAGGCCTACTGGACGCTGCACGCGCAGCCCGCGGGAGCCTTCGAGCGCGAAATCGTCTGGCGCTGACGCGCCGCGCGCGGCACGATGTGCGTCGTCCGCGGCACGCGCGCCGCATCAGCTTCCGGACGCCTTTGACCTACGTCAACCGCGCGCCGACGGCACCCGACGACGATAGCGAGGTGAAGGCCGCGAGGGAGGTTCCTTCCTCGAAAACCTCGAGTCCGGGACGTCGAAGAACCCTTCCCCATGCCAGGCCGCCTGCGCGTGTCGCATGCGGGGAGCGTTCTTCAACAGCCCGAGGCCGGGCTCACCTGCAGCATTCCAAGGGGGCAGCATCATGGAACTAGAAAAAGCGGTCGCGTCGGTCGAGAGCCTCTATGCACATGCCATCGCCATGGAGCGGGAGGCGGCCGCGCGGTACCGGGAATTCGCGCAGTCGATGCGCGACCACGGCAACGACGAGACGGCAGCGCTCTTCGAGCGGCTCGCCAAGCTCGAGTCCGCACACGCCGACCGCCTCGAGCGCGACACGCGCAAGCTTTCCGTGCCAGCGCTCGAGCGCGAGGAGTTCGCCTGGCTCGACACCGGGCCGGAGGTTGCCGGCTCCCACGAGTTCGTCATGCGGCTGATGTCGCCGCACGACGCGCTCAAGATCGCGCTCGCCGGCGAGGAACGCGCACGCGAGTTCTTCTCCAAGGCGCTCGGCATCGCGAAGTCGCCGGACGTGAAGGCGCTCGCCACCGAGATGATGAAGGACGAGGCCGACCACATCGAGTGGGTGCGCGAGGCGCTGTCCCACGAGCCCGGGCCGGTGAACTGGGAGAAGGTGTTCCTGAACCGGAACATGTCGCTCGTGCCCGGCGACCCTGGCGTGGTGGCGCTCGAGGAAATGTCGCCACGCGCCCGCAAGGCCGCACTCAAGGTCGGTGCCGCGCGCAAGAAGGGTGCGAAGGCGCGCGCCGCGAAGCCCGCGAAGAAGCAGGCCGCGAAGAAGAAGGCGGTCAAGGCGGTGAAGCGCGGGAAGAAAGCCGCGCCGGCGAAGAAAGCCGTAGCCGCGAAGCGGCCGGCGGCGAAGAAAGCCGGGCTGCGCCGCGGCGCGGCCAAGAAGGCGGCGGTGAAACGCGCCGCCAAGAAAGGCGTCGCCAAGCGTGGGGCGAAACCGCTCGCGGAGGATCTTCGCGCACGCATTGCTGCGGCCGCGAAGCGGCTGACGGGCGCTAAGCCGGCGAAGGCCAAGAAGGCGCGCAAAGCGAAGAAGTAGCCCGAGGGCGCGGACCTCGTCCCCACGGAGCGCCGGCCGCGACGTCGACGCGGGCTGGGCGCACCGGCGCGGTTTCCGGTGGGGGCGACCTGCGGCCCCAATGCGTCACCGCCCCTTTCGAGGCGCCGGACAGCGCTCGCTGCGTCGGCTCCGTTCAGCGCGGCGGACGAGGCTCGCGCTCGTGACCCCGCGGATCGGCACGCGAGCACATGGATTCGAGCGCTCTCAGTCCGACGCTCGTCCCGTGGTGGCCAGCACGGCCGCACCGACGATGATCGTCATCGCCGCGAGCGCCCGCGCGCTCAGTCCCTGCCCGCTCGCGAAGGCGAGGACGAGCGTGGACAGCATCGGCGTGAGATAGGCGAGCGCGCCGATGCGCCGGGGGTCCCCGGCCTTCAAGGCGGCGTCCCACAGGAAGAAGGCCGCGCCCATCGGTCCGAGGCCGAGCGCGAGCAGGTAGGGCAGGTCGCGCAGGGCGATTGCTACCGGCGGCTCGAACAGCAGGTGGCACGCGAGCGCGAGCACGCCGGAGACGGCGCAGAAGAGGCCGACGGTGACGGTCGGGAAGTGGCCGATGCGTTTCGTTGCGAGCGAGTAGGTGGCCCACACGAACGCCGAGCCGAGCGCGCATGCGTAGCCGAGCGTGGCGTTCGGATACGAGGTCGCGCCGCCCTTCGCATCGCCTGCCGCCGCGAGGATCAGCCATGCCGCGCCCGCGAATCCCGCGAGCCCTGCGACCAGCTGCCGCGCATGCAGCCGCACGCCGCGGAGCATCACGGGCGCGAGCAGCACGATCAGCAGCGGCCAGAGGTAGTTGACGAGGTTCGCCTCGATCGGCGGCGCGTAGCGCAGGGCGAGGAAGAGCAGGAAATGGAAGCCGAAGAGGCCGTACACACCGAGCGCGAGCACGCACGGCGGAGCGCGCCAGTCGCGCAGCCGATGTACGCCGCATGTCGCGCCGACGAGGAGCGCGAGGCCCACGAGGAGGAACGGCGGCACGTGCGCCAGCGCGAGCCCGAGCCACGCGAGCGTGCCCCAGAGCGCAACGGCGCCGAGCGCCGGGAGCAGCCCGGCGCGCGTTCCCGAGGCGATGCCCGACCTCACGTGGCGCTGCTCGCGATCGAAATGCGCCGGCCGATCCCGATGACGACGAGGGCAGCGGTCGCAATGCCGGTGGCCGCATCGACTTGCTTGGTGAGCAACAGCGCCGAGGCCAAGAGGGTCGAGAACGGCTGCAGCAGCTGCACTTGGCCCACGCCCGCAGCGCCGCCCGGTGCGAGGCCCTTGCACCCAGGGGAGAGGCCGAGGAGCTCGCTCGGCAACGCCACGCGAGCGACCACGGCGGCGCGAGTCGCCGGCACGATCAGGGCTGAAGGCAACCGCGTCGCGAAGACGCGGGCGAGACCGCTGCGCCCGTCGCGCTGGCCAAGGGTGTGCATTGCCCGGATGCTAGCGCAGCGCACATCCGCCGCCCGGTGACGCTCCCGGGACGCGGCCCGCGGACCACGCGGCGAAGCGGCGCCGCACCCCTCTTAAGGGGCGGCTGCGTTCACTCGCCCTCGTCGATGACGACGATCGCGTTTTGCGACGCCGCGCGCACCACTCGGGAGTAGTTCGAGAGGTTGGCCGGGTTGTCGCTCTTCTCCGAGAGCGCCAAGCCGTGACCGCGGGTGAAGGCGTCGAGGATCGCAAGCAGCGCGAAGGTCACGATCGCGATGACGAGCAGGCTAGCGGCCAGGCCGGCGAACGACGAAGGCTGCCTGTCGGGCTCCGACTTGGGGCCATCGCCAGGCGATGGTGGCCGCCGGTCCGCATCGGGCTTCATGGAAAGACTTGTACCGGGTGGCCGGGTCATGTTCTTAGATTAGTGTCGATCATGCTGCAACGCCACTCACGCACGGCCTACGACGTCTCGCCCGTATGGCCTAGCCCCCAATTGGTGCACTGCAACGTCCTTTGACCCGCGTCGCCGGCTTCGCGCCCTGCCCGGCGCGAGCGCGCGGGGTGCTCATGGCGTTACAGGCGTCGGCGGCGGCAGCGGCAGGCCGCGTGCCTCCATCACTTCGCGCAGCCGGTCCGGGTAGTCGGTGATGATCCCGTCGACGCCCCAGTCCATCAGCCGGGCCATGTCGGCGCGCTCGTTCACCGTCCACGGCAGCACCGTCAGGCCGAGCTCTTTCGCTTCGCTCACCTGCGCCTCGTTCAGCTCGCCGAAGTAGGGCGACCATGTCACGCCCCGCACCGGCGCGCCGGCGGCTGCGGCGACCATCTTCGGCACCGAACGGTGGTCGCGCCACTGGATGCCGGCCGTCCATGGGGAATCGTTCGCATGGCCGGCCATGACGTTGTCACCCCATTGCTGCTGCGAGGTGAGGTACGAGACGGCGATCTCCGGCGCCTCCTCGCGCACGATCGACTGCACGCGCCAGTCGAACGACTGGATCGTCGTACGCTTCTCGACGCCGTTGTCGCGTATCGCCTTCACGAGGGCACGGGTGAGGTCCTCGACGCTCGCGGTCTCCTGCGGCGCCTCGGGCGAGACCTTGATCTCGATGTTGAAGCGCACGTTACCGTTGCCTGCATGCCGCGCGAGGTCGAAGACGCTGTCGAGCGTCGGGATGCGTACGCCATCCATGCGCTTCTGGTCGCGGAAGCGGTTCGAGTACTCGCTGCCGGGCCGGATGCGGCCGACGTCGTAGCGCTGCAGCTCGCGGAAGGTGAGGTCGTGGACCGCCGGCGTCGGCGGCCGCAGCCAGCGACCATCGGCGCCGCGTGCGATGTCCGGGTTGAGGCGCCGGTCGTGGGCGACGACGACGACACCGTCGCGCGTCATGCCGACGTCGAGCTCGAGTGTGCTCACGCCCACGCCGAGCGCCCGCGCGAACCCCGGCAGCGTGTTCTCCGGCGCCAGCGCACGCGCGCCGCGGTGCCCCTGCAGATCGAACCCGAGCGCGCTCGAGCTCACGAGCACGCCGAGCGCGACGATCGTGCCGACGAGCACGCGCGATGCCGCGTGCAGCGCGATCGCGCGCGAAGTAGCCGCGCTCCGCACGGGCTCATCCCTGCCAGACGCCGTACCCCTTCTCGCGCAGGTCGATCGCCAGCTCGACCTCCATCTCACGCGCGGCCTCGTAGGGCATGGGGTTGAAGCAGGCATAGAGCGAGGGCAGGAGTCGCAAGCCGTAGCGCTGCACGTAACGGTTGGCCCGGATGCCGGCCTTGTGCTTGGCGAGCCGCGCCTCGGGCGAGAGGCCGGTCATGCCGACGTACACGCACGGACGCGTCGCGTCGTATCCGGGGTTGGCGCGGCGGAACCGGCCCTCGCGCAGCACTTCGGGTCCGAGCTCGATCACGTACACATGATGGTGGTAGACGCCGCCCATGCGGCGTCCAAGCTAGCAGACGAATCCTGCACGCACAACCGGCGCACGGACGCGCCGAAGGCATGGTGCTCAGGCCGATGCCGGCTCGCGCTTGCGCCGCGTGCGTGTCGCCTTGCTGCGGTCGGGTGCGTGGTACCACTTGCGGTGCGGAGACACCCGCCTGCAGGCGAGGCACTGCGTGTCTTCCCACTGCTTCGCGCAGCCGGGGCACAGCCCGCGCGTCCAGAAAGTGTTCCAGACCGTGCCGCAGCCGGGCTGACACTGCCAACGGTCCTCGATGCCGGGGCGCCATGCGCAGTGCGGGCAGTAGATCTCGTACTCGCGGTCCATTGTCGTGCGGGCAGTCGGCGCGCCCGAGCTCAGGCCGGGGTGGCACGACCGGCCGCGGGGCGGAGCGTGCGCAGGGGTCGAGGGATCGCGAGGGGGCTCATGCGAAAGACTCGCCGATGGGGTCAACCACCACGAAAGGCCGGCGCCCGCCTCTCCGTGAACGCGCGCACGCCCTCGGCGTAGTCGCGGCTGCGGCCGAGCGCCTGCTGCACGTCGCGCTCGTGGTCGAGCTGCTCGTCGAGCGTGTTGCCGGCCGAGGCGTGGAGCGCGCGGCGGATGGCGACGAGCCCGAGCGTCGGTCCGGCGGCGAGCCCGAGCGTCGGTCCGGCGGCGAGCTGGGCCGCGATCGCTTGGCCGGCCGTCATCAGCTCCTCGTCCGCGACGCACTTCCAGATCAGTCCACAGCGCTCGGCGTCCGCGGCGGAGAGCCTTTCGCCGAGCAGAGCGAGCCCCATAGCGCGCGCCGTGCCGACGAGCCGCGGCAGGAAGAATGTGCCGCCGGAATCGGGCATGAGGCCGATCTTGCAGAATGCCTGCAGGAAATAGGCGGATCGCGCGGCGACGACAATGTCGCAGGCGAGCGCGAGGTTCGCGCCCGCGCCCGCGGCAAGGCCGTTCACGGCGCAGACGACGGGCATGCGGAGGTCGCGCAGCCGCCGGATGAGCGGGTTGTAGTACGTGCCGATGAGGTGACCGAGGTCGGGCGCACCGGCCTCGGGCGAGGCGAGCCGGTCGGCGAGATCCTGCCCCGCGCAGAAGGCCCGGCCGGCGCCGGTGAGCAGCAGGCAGCGCGCGTGCTCGGCCTCGGCGCGGTCGAGCGCAACGCCGAGCTCGCCGTGCATGGCGTCGGTGAAGCTGTTGAGCTTGCCGGGACGGTTGAGGGTGACGGTGGCGACGCCGTCGGAGAGAGAGAAGAGGACGCTCGGCTCGCTCATGAATGTCGCTCAGGCGAAGGTCGCGATCCGCCGGGAAGTCGGGGACAGGATACACCACGCGGCGTAGAATCCGGCGCGCGCAGCAGCCCCTGCCGCGCGACCAGCGTGCCGGGCGCGCTCCTCCCGACGCGCGGCAAGTCCCACCAGGTTCCGACGCGGTCCCATGGTCAAGGTCTACTCCCTCGACGGCATCACGCCGGTCGTGCACCCCGGCGCCTACGTGCATCCCACGGCGGTGCTGATCGGCGACGTGATCGTCGGCGACGGCGCCTACATCGGACCGACGGCGTGCCTGCGCGGCGACTTCGGTCGCCTGGTCGTCGAGCGCGGCGCGAACGTGCAGGACAGCTGCGTCCTGCACGGGTACCCGGGCACGGACACCGTCATCGAGGAGGACGGGCACATCGGCCATGGCGCGATCATCCACGGCGGTCGCATCTGCCGAGACGCGCTCGTCGGCATGAACGCGGTGATCAACGACAACGCGGTGATCGGCGAGAGCGCCGTCGTTGCGGCGATGGCGTTCGTGAAGGCCGGCATGGAAGTGCCGCCGCGCACACTCGTGGCCGGCGTGCCGGCGCGGATCGTGCGCGAGCTCACCGCGGTCGAGATCGAGTGGAAGCGCGATGGCACGCGCATCTACCAGCAGCTCACGCGTCGCAGCCTCGCGTCGATGATCGAGACGACGCCGCTCACCGCGGTCGAGCCCGATCGCCGTCGCATGGACGTGGGGCCGACGCTGCCGCTCTCCGAGGTGAAGAAGGCGCTCGGACCGCGATGACCGGCACGCCCATCGAGCTGGCGAAGCGCTTCTCGCAGCGGCTCCGTGCGCGCGAGCGTCTCGTCGGCACGGTGGTCACCCTCGCCGCGCCGGAGGTCGCCGAGATCCTCTCGGCGAGCGGCCTCGACTGGCTCTTCGTCGACATGGAGCATGCGCCGCTCGACCCGCTCGCCGTGCAGCGCCTGCTCGCCGCGTCGCGGCTGCCCTGCGCGGTGCGCGTCCCGGACGGCGAGGAGGCGACGCTCAAGAAGGCGCTCGACCTCGGCGCGGCGGCCGTGATGGTGCCGATGGTGAACGGTGCCGCGCAGGCGGAGGCGGTCGTACGCCTCTGCAAGTATCCGCCGCGCGGCATACGCGGCGTCGGCATCGCCCGCGCGCAGAGCTACGGTGCCGGGTTTGCCGAGTACGTGCGCGAAGCGAACGCGGCGACGAGCGTCATCGCGCAGTGCGAGCACATCGCCGCGGTCGAGGCCATCGACGCGATCGCGCGGGTCGAGGGCCTGGATGCCGTGCTCGTCGGGCCGTACGATCTCTCCGGCAGTCTGGAGCGGCTCGGCGAGATCGATCATCCCGAGGTTCAGGCCGCGATCCGCCGGGTGCGCCATGCGTGCGAGCGGGCAGGCCGGCCGCTCGGCATTTACGTGCCGGACATCGAGCGCGCCCGCGCGGTTCTTGCGCAGGGGTACACGCTCGTCGCCGTCGGCATGGACGCGACGCTGCTCGGCACGGCGGCGGCCGGCGTCGCGGCAGCGCTGCGCGGTTGAAGTCCTCTTCCTGCGCCGCGGATGAGCCGCGGCGCTCGAGCTTCCCCCTCACTCAAAGGAGAGCACGATGGCCTACGACAACATCCTCACCGAGACCCGCGGCCGCGTCGGCCTGATCACGCTCAATCGCCCCAAGGCGCTCAACGCCCTAAACGACGCGCTCATGGACGAGCTCGGCGACGCGCTCGGCAAGTTCGATGGCGACGAGAACATCGGCTGCATCATCGTCACCGGCAGCGAGAAGGCGTTCGCCGCCGGCGCGGACATCGCCGCGATGAAGAGCTGGACGTACATGGACGTCTACAAGACCGAGTACATCACGCGCAACTGGGA